>Ga0137372_10000027_pt1 | contig 88005 bp, 68 predicted proteins | sample SagtaG_6_FD_104911 | JGI IMG/M metagenome (GOLD analysis project Ga0137372, IMG submission 104911) | Vadose zone soil microbial communities from Sagehorn Ranch, Mendocino, California, USA - Sage1_R_60_16 metaG | ecosystem: Environmental > Terrestrial > Soil > Vadose zone | place: USA...
GAATGCGATATCTTTGTCGCGCTCACGGGGGAGCTGATACCAGATATCATCGCAGGCTGCGAGCAGTTGCTCATCGAGGGTGAGATCAGCGGCGGGGAGCGTTTGATCAAGTTGCTCAGCTTTGCTCGCGCCCACGATGGCTGAGGTAATGGTCGGTTGAGCCAGCACCCAGGCGAGAGCCACCTGCGCCACCGGCACCTGGCGCTCATCACACAGCTGCTTGAGCTGGTTCACGGCACGCATCGGCGCCTCCTGCCAGTAGCGAGCACGATAGAGCTGCCCGGCATTCTCAAGGGCAAAGCGTGTTCCCTCCTGGGGAGCTTGTCCGACCTGATAGCGCCCGGTGAGCACACCGCCTGCCAGCGGATTGTAGCTAATCACGCCGATCCCCTGATCCAGAGCCAGCGGGAATAGTTCCGCTTCAATGTGACGGAACAGGAGATTGTAGCGCGGCTGCACACAATCGAAGCGTGCCAGTCCGAGTTTCTCACTGATCCACAACGCTTTGGCTAGCAACCAGGCGGGATAGTTGGAGCAGCCGATATAGCGCACTTTGCCGCTATGAACCAGGTCATCCAGCGCCCCGAGCGTCTCATCGAGCGGCGTTTCAAAATCGGGAAAATGCATCTGATACAGATCGAGATAGTCGGTCTGCAAACGGCGCAGGCTGGCATGGGCCGCCTGGAAGATATGCTTGCGCGACCCGCCACGATCATTTGGACCAGTGCCCATCGGGAGAAAGAACTTGCTCGCCAGCACAATCTGTTCGCGTCGCCCTTTGAGCCAGTTGCCAATATATTCTTCGGTGCGGCCCATGCTCTCCAGAGCACCGCCAATTGGATAGGCATCAGCGGTATCAAAGAAGGTGACCCCGTAGTCGAACGCTTTGTCCATAATGGCGCGTGAAGTCGGTTCATCGCACTGGTTTCCAAAAGTCATCGTCCCGAGACAAATTTCCGAAACCTTTAAGCCCATGCGTCCTAAACGCTTGGTTTTCATCGTTTTCTCCTCTTCACTTCTTCTGATTGTCTGTTTATTGTCTGTCTGGCAGGTCCAATGCTCTCTCACAACTGGCTCTTCCCTGGAAGAAAAGTCCAGCATGTCTGCAAAAGCAGAGAAGAATAGTCTCTGTCTGGTGGTAATTATAGACGCCCTGGAGCATAGGGTGGTAGAATGATTGTCGCAAATGCTTGTCTGATTCTGCACATCTTCCAGATGAGCGAGGGAGAAACAAGGGAAGAGGTGCCGATGAATATCATGATCCATCAGAGGGCAGAACGCGAGGCCGAACTGATGCAAGCCCACCGCGAGGAACTGGTTGAGCGGATCGCGCTGGCCATGCGCGAAGATGGGACCGTCCAGCCGCTCCAAGGGCTGCACCTGTCCCGCTCCTCCTTGCCTCTAAAGCCGCTTCACAGCGTACTCAAGCCATCCTTGTGTGTGATTGCCCAGGGCAGCAAAGAGGTCCTTCTCGGTGACAGTCGCTACCGCTACGACCCCTCACAGTATCTTCTTGCTACTGTCGAGTTGCCCCGCGTCAGCCAGGTCCTGGAAGCATCGAAGGAACGGCCCTACCTCAGTCTGCGCCTGGAACTCGCCCCCACCCTCGTCGGTGCGGTCATGGTGGAGGCCGGTTACTCCTCGCCGAGAGATGATGCTGATGTGAGGGCCATCGCCGTCAGCCCGTTGGATGGGTACCTGCTGGACGCCATCGTGCGGCTCACGAGGCTCCTGGACTCCCCTGCCGAAGCGCCAGTGCTCCTGCCGCTCATCACGCGGGAAATTATCTACCGGCTCCTGAGAGGAGAGCAGGGAACCCGGCTCCGTCTCCTGGCGATCCAGGGGGGCTACACCCCTCACATCGCCCGAGCAGTCGGGCGACTCCGCCGAGACTTCGACCAGCCACTGCGCATTGAGAGCCTCGCGCACGAGCTGGGCATGAGCGTCTCGGGGTTCCATCACCACTTCAAGGCCGTCACTGCGATGAGCCCCTTGCAATTCCAGAAGCGGCTGCGGCTGCAGGAGGCCCGCCGTCTGATGCTGAGCGAAGACCTCGACGCGGCAAGTGCTGCTTATCGCGTGGGGTATCGCGACGCCTCCCACTTCAATCGGGAGTACAAAAGCCTCTTCGGTGTCCCACCGATGCGCGACGTGCAACGGCTGCGGGAAGCGGCGCAGGATCGAGCTGGCAGATGAGAAAGACGAGAACCGCTCTCCAGGCTGATGAGAGAATTTTACATGCATCCTGATAGTGTTGGCGAAATCATACATCGAGCTTACAATGAAGAACAAAGTATTCCTGATGTGAGTTTGGGAAACCAATTCGCCAACACTATCGATCCTCGTTCTCCCTGTCGTTCTGTCTCACGGTTCTCGTGTATCAGCCAGTTCGTCTGGCAGCCTTGGAAAGACAATATCCAGACGACAAGGACGCGCAAGGGAGGTCGCGAGCGGGTTATGTACAACATTCTATGCTGATGCCCCAGATGTGAAGCGGTTTGCCCAGATACGTTCCTCTCGGTGCTCATGATTGGGGGCGAGTGCTTATGTTTCAGGGCAAAAACGGCTCACATGTCGGGTCATTTACCATGTAGCTGTGGTGGATTAATGGGAAACCGACACTGAGATAGTGATTTTGTACTATCTTAGTGTCGGTTCGTTTTCTTCACAAAAGCATACTCCCAGAAACAACACCTTTTTCTTCACCACCCTGTCTCCCATACTTATCACCATTACGCTAACACATAACGCCGCGCTGCTCTTTGGCCTGGTCCTTTCAACCGTCCTCGTTCTACCAATTTTTCCAAATCCCTATGAGCCGTCCTATCTGTAACGCCGGTCAATTGCCTATAGATCCCATTCGTGATAAAGCCATGTTTCTGAACATACTGCAACGCTTGTATCAATCTCAGTTCTACCTGCTCAACACGACGATCCTGGACCACTATCTCAGGTTGGGAATCTTCACTACCCTCCCAGAGCGTTTTTTCCTGATACTGCATTGGCGGCTCTGGAGCACGTAAAGCCAGCGCTTTCTGAAATGTCACAATAAACTCGCTCATCTCTCGAAATTGCGGTGCAGGGAGTTCTAACCGTTTCGTCTCTTCTAACATAAATCTGACACCACTCCCGATTTGCTCCATATACCCAGGAGAGTACTTAATAAACCGGCCAGTATAAAATTGCGTAGCTTCGACTGTACCACACCGCGCTCCATCTGCTCAACAGTGATCCCAGGCAATAATAAACCGGGACTATGCACCTCTACCCGATCGGGATAATAAAAGACACGGACCCTCTCACCACGCCTGCTATAATCCCTATGTACTACCGCATTAATAACAGCCTCACGTAGCACCTCAATGGAATACTCAGGGATATCAATCCGCTTCCATCCTTCAATGCGCGCTCCTACAGCGATATACCGATTAAGAAACGCTTCGGTACCATCTATTACATCCTGGAGCGTCCCCGTCACAATTTTAAGATCAGCATACCGGCTGGCCCCAACCGTTTCTCGAAACAACACACACACCACCTCACTTTGAGGGATATGGTTCTGTGGGCTATACCCGAAGAAAAGCATACCGGCATTCGTAGGAACGATGGTCCCCCCACTCACCTCTACAGCACAGCGCATACCAATCAACACACGCTCGATATTCTTGAAACGACCTGACTGCCGACCGGAGGACGATCGTCCCAGTAAGTTTTATCAGCCGCGAATCCCTCCAGAAATTCCTGATCACCAGTTAAGCAAGCCGCCGGGGAAGATTTTTGGTGAGGCAATGCACATAAAATACGACGCTTGCAGCCAATGTGGCATGGCAGGCCAGGTTGATTGACATACCTCCGCCAAAGCAAAAGCCAACGCTGACGATCTTCCCGCTCTGCACAAAACCCTGGGCATTCAAATAGTCTACGGCTTTCACCAGGTCCTGGGTCAGTCGATCCTTTGGGATACCTCCAAACATCACCGAGCGCACCCGCAGCAGCGTCTCCCTCTTTTCCTGGGGAAGTTGCGACGCAGTCTGCTGTATATATGCCTGGTCAGACCATTTATCCCTCGGAATGGTCATCATGAACTGCATCGCTACTCCGACATTTGAGGGAGTCATCACCTCCGCAAGCCCAGGCCGCGAGAACAAATTCGGAGCACATGCAACATATCCCTCTTGCGCAAACCGATCAGCGACACGTTTGATATGATCGGTCAGTCCCACTATCTCGTGAATAACAATGACTGCAGGGCGAGGTTTCTCTCCTGATGGCCTTGCTAGGTAGGTTTGAACAGGTCCTGCCTCGCCATCATATGCCACCATGCCGCGCGATTCATCTACCATTCTTTCATCTTCCTTTCATGTGGACCGCAAGGAGTTTCTTCCTTTGAGAAGGAGCCTGTTGCCATGATATCCCATTCCACTGCCTTTAGCCAGTGAATCTAGGTCGAATACATGGCGATTGAAAGGTCTTGCTCGTGCAGGCTCAAGCGGCCTTCTGTGCAAGAGTGAGGAATCCTCTCAGCTAGGGAACAGAGTGAGTTGAAAAGGTGATGAGAGAAATTGTACACTGGAATATGTCGCTACAGTATCTCATGCTCGTTGTCTTTTTTGTAGGAATGGAGAGCACATGAGCAGAACAGAATTTCGAGAGGTCAGCGTGCAGTATAGAGCACATTCAGCCCTGCTTTTCTTCCACTTCTTGTATAGAGCAGAGGGTCATGTTCGTTTCTTCAAGAGAAGCAGATGTTAGATGAGGCACGCATGATAGTTGCCTTGGCTATTAACGCCAAAGTATAAATTGGCGTTAATAGCGGGAGCATGGGTAATAGAAATGTTTGACCACCATAGTGTATATTTGTATGGGATTGGTTCCAATTCTGAGTTATTGGGGAAAGCAATCGAGGATTGAGGAAATGAGATCTCAGCATAGATTACGGGGGAAGACGTGTTTCGGGTGGATGTGGAGGAGTGTGTTCATCGTCATTATCTTCTCAAATGTTGGGTGTTCATCAAATGCACTCCAGAAGTCTTCGTTATCATCAGTAGCACAAAGGCTTCCTGGACTACATATCTGGAAACAAGGAGTCTCGTCATTCCTCTTCGGGGCCAATGATACGCAGGAGTGGTCTCAAAATAATGTTGAATCGAGTCCCGAAATTCAAGAGGCACTGAAAGCTGCTCATTTTTCCCTCATGCGGACGTTCTTTTTCGACAAAAGTCCTGCGGATGGCCATCACACAACCGATGCGGAAATTGAGCAGCGATTGGAGACGGTTGTGAACAGTGGCATGACGTGCCTGGGAGTGTTACAGGACATCTTTACTGTTGCATTTGACAAACATGTTGTCACCTATGCAGGTTCCCGGTGCCAGCTCTATGAGTTCGGGAATGAGCCAGATGACCATGGTATCTCGATCGAAACCTATCTGCAGCAATGGAATACCACTATACCGCTCTTGCGGAAAATCAATCCCAATGCCACATTTATTGGACCAGTCACTTCCAATGATCAGGGAAATAAAGGTTTCATGCGAGCGTTTTTGGAGGGAGTCAAGGCGTCTGGTATTCTGCCGGATGCAGTGAGTTTCCACTGGTATCCCTGCTATCAGGATACTCAAGAGTCGTGCCTGAAGAAGGCCGGCAGCTATGGTCAGGTAGCAGAGGGGGTACAGGCGTTGGTACGCGAAATCTTGGGTAAAGACATACCAGTAGGAATCACTGAATGGAATTACAATCCAGGCACACCTCCCCCTGCCTACGGAGACGATTCGAATTTTATCACCAGGTTCAGCACTGATGCGTTGCGCTCCATGGCACTCGCTGGCGTCGCTTTTGCTTGCCAGTTTGATATTGCGAGTTACGGCGGCTATGGCCGTCTCGATATGTTTGATTTCGAAACAAATCAGCCGAAGCCGCAGTATTATGCTATGAGAAATCTCATCCAGCTCTATCGCCTTTCGGGTACACCTGTTCAAGCAGAGAGTGCTCCAGTGACTGCACTCTCCCCAACAACTGCTTCTGTTACGCATACAGGCCCTCTCATCTCGAGAGGGAAGCAGATCTATTGTTCTGGAAACGATGCAGGGGCAGGAGGCCTTGGAGCTAGTATCAATGGACTCTACGGGGACTGGTTGTTCTGGCGCCCTAGCTTCTCTGCTCTCCCCAGTTGGTGTGCCATTCACGTCGGGGCCGGGCCAACTCGCTTGCTCTTGACATGGGACAGTGATTACACTTTTGACTACATCAGCGCGAAGGGCTTAAGCCCGCAAGATTACTCAATTGCTGTTTCAGCAGACAGTACGAATGGAGCAAATGGAACGTGGCGAACGGTTGTGACCGTAACTGGGAATCATACTCGTGTCCGCGAACACCTTCTCCCATTCGCGGGTCAATCGTGGGTGAAGATGACCATCACCAAGGGACAAACTCAAGCCAGCCAACCGTACGTCTTCATAGACCAGATAGATCTCTACGATGTCTCTACCAGCTTGAATGATACGTTCTTCTTCTCGGGAGATTCGATTACTGCCATTGCCTATGATCGCTTTGATGCAAGCCAGCCGTCCTTTGCAGAACTCATCCATGCATCCTTTCCGCAGCATTTCCCTGCGATGCTCGATGGAGGAGAGGGAGGTTGGGATTCTGATGGCGCTGTACAGAATATAGACCTCTGGCTAACGCTCAACCCCGATATGCACTACTGGCTGCTGGGCTGGGGCACGAACGATGCTTTTAAGCAGGTATCTCCGGATCATTTCCGTGCGAATCTCCAGACGCTTGTGAACAAAATTACACAAGCTGGGCATGTGCCGGTACTGACCCATCTCCCCTATATGAAGGTGAAAGGCCTCAATCAGGAGGTGCAGTCTCTCAATGCTGTCATTGATCAGGTCAGCGTAGCACATGGGCTTATAAGTGGCCCCGACCTCTACCAGTTGTTTCTGACTCATCAGACAACATACTTCCTAGCAGACGGAATACACCCCAGCGCAGAGGGGGCAAAAGCGATGAATCTTGCCTGGTTCCAGGTACTGACTCCCATCCTCTATCATTGATGAGCGATATCAGAGATAGCAGCGGTCAATCGTATGGGCGGAGATTACTCGAAAAAGGAGAACCTAATGGCAAATCGGAAGCACCTCACATTGCTCAAGATGGGTGTTGAGGTCTGGAATACGTGGCGAGCAAAGCATAGAGAGATACGACCTGACTTCAGCCGTGCCAATCTCGTGGCAGCAAGTCTGAGTGGTGCGCACCTGGATCACGCGAACTTCCACGGCGCCAATCTCGAGAAGGCCGCTCTCGAAAGCACCGATCTGCGAGGAGCAATCTTGAGCGGTGCCAATCTCAGACAAGCATCCCTGAGCGGTGCGCTCCTCACGAAGGCGATGTTGTGCGGGGCTGATCTCAGACAGACAACGCTCTCCGAAGCTGACCTGGACTGGACTACGTTCAACTGGGCCAATATGAGCGAGACAAATCTGACAGGAGCGAGCCTGCACAGTGCTGATTTCAGGGATGCGAACCTGCACGATATACAGTTACGTGGAGCGGATGTGCAGGAGGGGAACCTGAATGGCGCAGACCTCAGGAAAGCGGACCTGGAGGGAACTTCCTTGCGGAGAGCGAAGCTCATCGGAGTAAACCTCTTCGAGGCCAATCTGAGCGGGACAGATCTGAGCGAAGCTCAACTGATGGGAGCGGATCTCACCGGAGCGAATGTGAGCAGAGCCAACCTCTTTCGGGCCAATCTGTGTGGAGCGCGTCTCAAGCGGAGCAACTTGAGCGAAACTGTGCTCCGTGAAGCTCGTCTCGTGAGGGCCGATGTGTCCTGTGCCATCCTCGAACATGCCGACTTGAGGGGAGCAAACCTGCGGGAAGCAGACGTAGGGCGAGCTCTCGCGAGGGGAGCGCTCCTCTCCGATGTCTCTTCCAGCCAAGCCCACTTGCAGGGAACCTATCTCAGCAGTATTGTGATGCGCGGAGTCAACCTGAGTGAAGCCAATCTCAGTCAAGCTGACATGCGAGGAGTCGACCTCCGCGGAGCCAATCTCAGTCGGGCTAACCTGCGTGAGGCTAGTCTTGTGCGAGCTAATCTCGTTGGGACGAACCTGCAAGAGGCTTGGCTGAGTGGGGTAGACCTCAGCCGCTCAGACCTGCGCCGAGGAGATTTTACCAGGGCAGATCTCTACCTGGCAGATTTAAGTGGAACAGACTTGAGGGGAGCTCATCTGAGCGGTGCAGATCTGAGGGGAGCCGATCTCAGTAGAGCACAGCTACAAGAGACCGACCTCAGTGGGACCAATCTGAGCGGAGCCGTACGAAGCGAAACGACTTCTCACGAAGAAAGCTGCTGAGTCATCCAGCTTCCTTATGCTCCACTCTTTCGCTTGCTTTTCACACATGCAAGACAACCAGATCCCCATTACGTTTTTGGCTTTTGCACAAACCGTTTACGAGGCAACGTTTCAGACATCACGAACTTGACCACCACTCCTGAGAGGAACGTCAGCACACCGATCACGCCAATCGCCCATGGCACACCAAACAAGCCCGCCAGTACCCCGGCAAGCAATGCCCCTATGGCGTATCCACTATCACGCCAGAGCCGGTAGACGCCCACTGCAGAAGCGCGCCACTCCGGGTGTGCCACATCCGAGATGGCTGCGAGCAGCGTTGGATAGACGAGGGCAGTGCCCAGCCCAAGCAGCACCATCGCAACCGCCCAAGACCAAAAGCCATGGAGAAATGGAAGCAAGATGATGGCCACCCCCTGGAGCATCATCCCCACTACGATCATGCCTTTCCGTCCAACGCGGTCGGAGAGGGCACCTGTAAACAGTTGAGTGGTTCCCCAAACGCCCGGGTAGATCCCGGCCAGCAGTCCGATCTGCGCGATACCGAGTCCACCAGCAGCGAAGAAGAGCGGCAGCAACCCCCAGGCCAGACCATCGTTCAAGTTGTTCACTAGCCCGGCTTGGCTGACAGAAAAAAGCGTGCGATCTTTCCAGGATGTGAGCAGGAAAATCTCTTTGAATGATGGTGCCGTGTGTTGTAGAGTCGCCTGGTCGGTGGTCTGTTGCGCGGATTCTGCTGCTTGCCCTGATGGTCGAGCCAGAAGCGCTGCCTCGTGGCGCGCATGTCCTTGCGACTCACGGACGAAGAAGATCGACAGCAACAGGCCGGCTATAGCGAATAGGATACCAAGTAAGAACGGCTGGGGCCGTAGCCCATAAGTTGCAGCCAGGTAGCCAGCAGCGATGGCGGCCAGGGAGACCGCACCGTAGCCAGCCGCTTCGTTGATGCCCATCGCCAATCCCCGGCGGGCCGGTCCCACCAGGTCGATCTTCATAATGACCGTGGTGGACCAACACAAGCCCTGGTTGATGCCGAGCAGCACATTAGCGAAGACAACCCAACTCCAGGCCGGAGCAAATATAATGAGGAATGGCACAGGCAGTCCAAACAGCCAGCCCGTGATGAGCACCCCCTTGCGACCAATGCGGTCACTGAGTCGACCCGCGAAGAGGTTGGAAGCCGCTTTGACGATACCGAAGCTCACAATGAAGGCGAGGACCGCTATGGTGGATGCCAGTCCGAACACTTGTTGGCCAAGCAGAGGCACGATGCTGCGCTCAAGTCCTACCATCCCGCCGACGAAGGCATTGATGATGACCAGGAGCGTGAACTGCTGCCAATTGGCGCGCAATCCAAGTTGAACGACTGATTTTGCCCCTTGAGGAGGCAATCTGTTCACGTGAGGAGATGGCACAGCGGTTTTGCTCCTGTGTATTGTTTCCTTCACATCGTAGACCCCAAAAAGCATCTCAAGGCGAAAGCGGGCCTTGATCCCCTGCATCAGAGCAAGGCATCGGCACCCTGCAGTGCAGTGGGCTTTACGGGGACTTCACATGCGAGAGAGGCACTCGCCGCATGCCACTCCCTCCCTGTGCCGTCTTGCGCGCGCGGAAGTTGATGCCTTGTGTCCCAAATTCTGCGGCACTGCTCGCTTGAGGAGCGCCACTGAAGACGTCCGCTTGCCAGGTGATCTCGAAGTCAACAAATCCCGCAGCCACGACCGTGGCCTTCAGTTCTGCTTCCAGCAGAGCACCAGCAATTCAGCCCGTCCACAGATCGATCTGCTGTTTCGCGTCCTCTGGCACCGCTTGCTGCACCAGGATATCTCCGATCTGGAGGCGACCCGCGGGTTTGAGTACCCGAGCCATCTCCTGCAAGGCAGCGAGTTTGTCTGGCAGTAGGTTGAGGACTCCATTGGAGATGACCACATCGGCCCAGCTATCAGGGATGGGTAACGACTCGGCCAAGCCTTCGCGGAACTCTACATTGCCTGCCCCGGCTTCGCGAGCACTCTTTCTCGCCATGCGCGAGCATCGCCCTTGTCATATCGACTCCGATGACCTGTCCGTCTGGACCGACCATCTTCGCGGCGATCAGACTATCGATGCCAGCACCACTGCCGATATCGACAACCCGCTCACCGGGCTGGAGTTGGCCGATGCGAAAGGGATTGCCCGTGCCAGCGAAAGACGAGATCGAGCCTTCCGGAAGACCTTCCAACCAGTCATCGTGGTAGCCAAGCATGCTGGCAAGTGGACGGCCCGTGTGGAAGTGATAGCCTCGACCAGGATCTCGTGCCACAGCCGCGTATGCTTCTTGGATCGCTTGACGCAAGCGACCCAGGTCAAGACTGGATTCTGTCAGTAAACTGTCACTCATCATGACCTCCTTACAGGAAAGACTCCTTCCTTGCACTCCATTGTTCGTATTGCGAAGAAAGTGATGTGACGTCAGGAGATGGCACAGCGATTTGCTCCTGCTTCGAGATCCGTCACGCCACTTTCAGGCAACAGCCCCATCTCATTGAACGTGACGACCTGGCGGTAATTGGGGGGCGTCGGTGGAAGACGCATCATGATTTGCTCAAGAAACGCTTCACGTGACGCATGGATCATCCCAACCTCTTCGTCGATCTGGGAAAGCCGCGCAGCGCTAGGGATACCATCAAATGGCACAGGGGTGCTGGTATGTCCCGGCAGCACTAGCGTGTCTGAGGGGAGCGCGAGGAGCTTGTGCAGGCTGTGGTAGAGCGCGGAAGCGCGTAGGCGCGCCTGCTGCTCATCCGCTTCCAGGTCGGGTCGTCCGATACCCGTTGGGAAGAGGGTATCACCCGTGAAAAGGAGATAATTATTGAGCAAGTAGCACGTGCTTTCCATGGTGTGACCTGGCGTGTGCAGAGCCGTAAGCAGCATAGAAGACGTCGCGAGTGTGTCTCCATCTTGCATAGCGGTAAAAGGGAAGCCGACACGCTGTTGATCAGGCAGAAAGAGCATCGCACCGCTGCGTTCGGCGAGCTGGCGCGAACGTGAGAGATGATCGGCATGAATGTGCGTGTCAAAGACGCTGGTGATCTGCCAACCGCTCTTTGATGCCAGATCGATATAGACCTGTGAGTCAAGCGAAGCATCAATCACCATCGCTTCATTCTTTGCGCCAATCAGGTACGAGAGGCATCCTTTTCCTGTGCGCCGCACCTGAACAACATGCACAGCTTCACCCGCTACAGACACCTCAGCAGTGTTCCAGGCCAGGCTCCACGCCTTCATGCCACCGTCAAGGGAAAGCGCCTGTATCCCCTGTGCCTGGAGCAGCTCGGCGGCAACCAGGCTCGTTTTGCCAGCAGCACAGACGGTCACCACCGGCATCTCGCCAGGAAACTCCACGTTGGCGAGCGCTTTGGGATCGTTGGCTTTGAGTGCATCGTACGCATCGATGTGTATACTTCCAGGAATGGACCATTCCACACGCTCATGCATCGGACGAATATCCAGCACGGTAACTGGTACCCCCTCTTCCAGCCATGTCCTCAAGGTCTCGACATCGATTGTCTTCATCAGTGTGTTCCTTTTCCGCTCTCGACTGGTAGCCCCAGAGCCCGCCAGTCCGGAAGTCCTTGTTCGAGCCTGCATGCGTTGTATCCGTTGGAATGCAGCAGTGCGACAGCCTCATCTGCAAACACGCAATAAGGTCCCCGGCAATAGGCCACGATCTCCTTGTCCTGGGGAAGCTCTGGCAGTCGAGCCTCCAGTTCTGTCACAGGCATGGAAAGGGCATTGGGAAGATGTCCGGCAGCATATTCTTCAGCCGGACGCACATCGAGCAGGATGACATTGCCCTTGACCAGGCGCTGGAGCAATTCCGTCGCACCTATTGGCTGCAATACGTTCCGATCGTGCAAGTAGGTATCGACTATACGATCAATCTCTGCTATGCTAGCTTCTCCTACGTGCCGCATGGTCTGCCAGAGGGTGAACACATGCTCGTCAGCCAGATGATAGTAGATGTAAACACCTTCGCGGCGCACCTCGACAAGTTGGGCAGCGCGCAGTACCTGCAGATGTTGTGAGGCATTGGCTATCGACATCCCTGTTTCGTGCGCTAGCACTTCCACGCTGTGCTCGCCCTGGGCAAGCACCTCGAGCAGTTCAAGCCTGTGTGCACTCGACAACGCTTTGCCAATGCGAGCAAATTGTTCATACAATCGATTCTTGAAAGCGCGTTTGTCTAACTTGCTCATATCACTCCGAACTTGGTAACAAAAACATTTTAATATTCAATAGATTACTTGAATATATGATACTTGTCAAGGATATTGTTGAAGCGGAATTTCGTAGCAAAACTAACGAAATGCTAAGAGAGTAAAAGAATAAGTCCACTCCTATAAGTTAGGACGCTTCCAACCGCCTGAAACAGTCTCGAGGTGTTGCGCAACTGCCAGAGCGACATCTTCATGCCAGGGTTGTGCTACCACCTGTACTCCAATAGGCAAACCTTCTGGCGATGTGCCACCACGCACAGCTACGCCGGGCCATCCCGTCAGATTACAGGTAATAGAATAACTACCGGCAATGAACTGCTCTTCCGTAAGAGTAGAGCTATGCGGCCACGCTGGTGTTGCGCACACAGGGCAAATGATCACATCGTATTTCTCGATAAATGAGAGTAGAGTACTACGGAACATGTCCCAGCGTACAAGAAGGCCGCCGAATTCGGCAGTTGTCATTGCATGTGGACGCAGAATCTCACCAAACTGTTGCACAAAAGGGTGAATATCTTTCGTTCCCGCCGTCTGTAGGAGCCGCTGTACGCCTGCGCCGCCATCAGCAGCGAAAAGATCACGAAAGATCGCGTAGCTTTGCTCAATGCCTGCAGGACGCGCCTCCTCCACAAATGTACCAGCATCGGCCAGAGCGTGTACAGCGGCTCGCACGGTCCCGATGGTTTCGTGTGTTGGTGTCATAATGCCATTATCAGTGTAAAATGCCACCCGCAGGCTTTTGAGTTCAACATTCCTGGGATCATCAAGCGGCATGGGAACGGTTGCAGCATCGCGCCAATCTACTCCAGACAGGATCGGGAGCGTTAAAGCGAGGTCTTCCACATACCTGGCCATGGGACCAACATGGCGTAATCTAGCGGATGCACCAAAGGCAGAAGGCAGAAGGCCAGTGAAAGGTATACGCCCTGACGTTGGCTTGAGACCGGCAATACCACAGAAATGGGAGGGTATGCGAATGCTACCGAATCCATCAGTACCCAAACCGAAAGGCGATCCTCCTGCTGCGATGATAGCGGATTCTCCCCCACTACTCCCCCCTGGCGTGCGTGAAAGATCGTAGGGATTGTTCGTTCGTCCATAGATAAGATTGTTGGACTCATATGCTAGAGATAGCTCTGGAAGGTTGGTCTTCCCCAGTAAGATTGCTCCTGCCGCACGCATACGCGCTACAGCGGTAGCATCCTGTTGTGGGACGTAGGATGCGCGGCCTTTGGTGCCTGCTGTGGAGATGATACCTTCAGTATCGAACGAGTCTTTGATTGTGATAGGGACGCCGTGCAGTGGCCCTTTGATCTCCCCACGCGCAAGAGCAAAATCGGCCTGTCTAGCCTGTGTAAGGGCAGTGTCAGCGGTCAACTGCACAACTGCGTTCAGTTGTGGATTTACAGCTTCGATACGATGGATATAAGCTTCTACTACTTCATGCGAAGAAACCCGCTTCTCACGAATAGCTCGCGCTAGTGATGTCGCCGAGATATAAACGAGTTCATCCATTTTCTATGTCCTTTCAACTGAAGTTCACTCGTTTTCGTCGAGTGCTCGAATGTAGAAACTGAGTACTAAGAAAAACGTGAAAAACGATGGTTGTGAGAGACGTTCATCTTTTATAGATTCGGTTTTACTACAGTTACGGGTATTTGACAAGTTTTCTATGTTTTCATTTCTCCTTTTATTTGTTCAGAAATACTAGGGCTCACGTAACCTATTAACACGTACCCACAACCTCCCTGCCAGCACCATCCAGCGATGGGTCAAACGCTATCGTGAAAAGGGCTTGGCTGATTTGGCAGATGCCAGGGCGCGTTCTGACAAAGGGAAGTCGCGTCGCTTGCCTGCCGAGGCCGTCACCCTCATTGAGGGACTGGCGTTGCAAACCCCTCCACGCTCTATGGCCACCATCCATCGTCTGGTGAGCACCCTTGCTTTGAATCCATGACGATTTTACCAATGTGCCGCGGTTGAGAAAAGCATGGAAAGCTGATATGATTGGTAGGCAAGTCCTACACAACTCACAGGGGAACAGAGATGAACACTTACCATCCATTATATTCACACCAGCATCCACGGGTTGCTTCGGACAAGGTCGGACCGGATGATCTGCGTTACGCCGACCTCGTCCGTAGGGGCTTCAACAAGCGCTTCGCAGGCAAGCCCGACTATGTGCGCCTCGTCGGCGGAACTTCGCAGGTGGTGGACGCCGTGCAGGAGGCGGTGCGGGACCAGCTGCGGGTGGCTGTGCGCAGTGGAGGGCACTGCCTCGAGGGCTTTGTGGCCGACCCAGCGGTGCGAGTTGTCATCGACACCTCGTTGATGACGAGCATCTCTTACGACTCGGACATGAATGCTTTCGCCGTCGAAGCCGGTGCCACGCTCAGCGAGGTGTATCGGAAGCTGTTCCTGGGCTGGGGAGTGACCATCCCAGCTGGCATCAGCCCCAGCATCGGAGTCGGTGGACACGTGCTCGGCGGTGCCTTCGGCTACTTGTGCAGGCAGCACGGATTGGCGGCCGACCACCTCGACGGCGTCGAGGTGGTCGTGGAGGCGACGGCCTCAGCCCAACGGGAATCGATTCTCACCATGACTTGCTCGACCGCCAGGCAAGACCCACAGGACGAAGCGCGGAGCTTGGTCTGGGTACGCCAGTTCTACCGGGACCTCTTCGCTGACACCGGTGGCGTGCCCGTGCCCAGCGGGGTTGGTAACGGCGCCTTGATCAACCACCCCGACGTCGATCTGGCTGATCCAGAGTGGAACACCTCCGGGGTCCCCTGGCACACGCTGTACTACAAGGATAATTATCCCCGGCTCCAGCAGATCAAGGCCCGCTGGGACCCCCGCAACGTCTTCCACCACGACTGTCCATCCGCCCCACCTAACAAAGTGGAAGATGGCCGTCATGGCGGGAAAGTCGCAACGAGCCCGGTCACCATGCAAGAGCTGGCTGAGAGCTCGGAGTCTGGCCTCCGAGCTTAGTTTCACACCCGGTTCGATCTCTTGTATGCTAAAATCAGGCATAGATTTCCCTTTTTTTCAAAAACTGCGCATCTTTCAGTCAATTTACCAGATATTGTCCTACAGAGACGATTCATTTGGCAAAGCACAACGATGGCTCCAGGCGAAGAGCAGATCACGCATCGTCTCCCGCAAAATGTGTTTGGCGCGGTCTAGTTCCTCGGCAATGCGGCCAGCATTGTCAGAGGAACGAGTCCATGGGTCAGGCCCAGGTGAGCTTCCAAGAGATCATTGATGTGTGCTATCTCGACGCCTTTGGACGCGGCCCACTGCTCGACGGCCTTCCGCGCTAAGCCAAAGCTTTGTCTGACCTCTCCTGGTGGCTCAGGATGCCATCCACTAGAGCAAGCGAGCTTCGCTAGCAGTCTCCTTAGAGAGCAGGGCTTTTTGGTGTACCCGAAAAGCGCCAAAAGTGAGCCATTTCTTGCTATACTAGGAAAATCCCAAAACACTCCTAGAGAAAGCGAGAAATGGCATAGATGTACCTTAGCATATGTGAGCATGGAGACGAAGGAACAGCTGAAGCCCTGAGCATCGATCCGGCCTCCTTGTATGGTGCCTTTGAACAGGTGAGAGATGGACGCGGGAAGAAAGGCAAACGCTATCCGTTGCCGTTGTTATTGACGGTGTTGATGCTCGGAAAATTGGCTGGAGAAACCAGCGTGAATGGCATTGTAGACTCTTGTGAAAGAACGACAAGCATGGTTGCGCGGTCAATTGAACTGGCCGAAGCGCTTTCCGACCAATTCCACGTATAGCGAGGCGTTGGCCCGCTGTGATGCCGAGCAGATCGTCACCGTGGTCGCGGGGGTGCTACTCAAAGCGAGAGCCGTGGAACAATGTGAGACAGAACCCAGCCGTTTGCAGGCACAGAAACAGGAAGAGACGCTCACGCATGTGGCGATGGATGGCAAAACCTTACGCGGAACGCTGGGACATGAGAGCGAGGGACAGCCATCGGTGCATCTCTTATCCCTCTATGAGTGTCACAGTGGCATCGTCTTGACGCAACGCGCCGTGCGCAGTAAGGAAAATGAGATCAGTGCTGCCGCCGCGCTCGTGCATCCGGCGCTCGTGAAAGGACGTATCATCAGTACGGATGCCATGCACACGCACAAGAAGTGGTGCGCCTGGGTGCATGGGTATGGAGGCTATTAGTCTTCCCATCGTGAAAAAGAATCAGCCACAGATGTATCAAGACCTGCTGGATTTCTTTGGCGACCCCGAGGCTGAGCAAGAGGAGTGGCAGTATAGCAGACAGGTGCACAAAGGACATGGCCGGTTAGAACTCCGCCAACTATGGGCCAGTACGCAGATGAATGCCTGGTTTGAGACCGAGTGGGCTGGGGTCGCCCAAGTCTTTCGCTTACGTCGAAACGTGCAAGATGGCGAAAAAGTGCGCGAGGAGACAGTCTATGGGGTGACTAACCTTCCCAGAAAGAAAGCCAACGCCTCGCGCCTGCTCGCCTTGCAACAGGCCCATTGGCACATCGAAAATCGGCTGCATTATCGCCGAGATGTCACCCTCGGGGAAGATGCGTGCCAGGTCCGGATTACGGGCGCTCCTCAAGCTCTAGCTGCCCTCAATGGAGGGGTCCTCGCCTTGATGGATTGGCTCCAGGTCTCGAATGTGGCTTCGCAGATGCGGCATTTTTGCGCGCATCCAGAGGAGGCCTTGCAGTTACTGTGCTGCAAGCTTTTGCGGTAGTACGGGTACACCAAAAAGCCCTGCCTTAGAGAGACACAGCGATTGACAGCAGAGTCTGCTGTGTGCTATCTTCTACTCATCAACGATTTTATGCGCTACTCGTATTTCTCTCCTGGTATACGATGTCTTTGATATCTACAGCACAGCACTGTTTCATTCCTTGATATTTGAGAAAGGGCAGACACACATGGGCATTGCGACGATGATTGGCGCATCGATCAAACGGCGTGAAGACCCCCGTCTGATTACGGGGCAGGCAACATACGTTGATGATATCAAACTGATTGGGATGCTCCATATGACTGTTCTCCGCAGTCCGTATGGGCATGCACGCATCACAAGCATCAAGACGGAGGTGGCACGCAAACATCCCGGCGTCGTGGCCGTCTACACTGCCGAGGACCTCAATGGCAAGGTCGGTAATATGTCGGTGGGCGTGCTCCTTCCTCCCCACATCGAGAAAGGCATGGGACGGCGTGGCCCATTGGCTGAGGGCAAGGTGCGCTTCTATGGCGATCCGGTTGCCGTCGTTATCGCACAAGACCCCTATATCGCCCACGATGCTCTCGAGCTGATCGATGTTGACTACGAGCCACTTCCCGTAGCAATCGATGTTGAGCAGGCGATGCAGCCTGACGCACCTGTGCTCTACGAGGAATTCGGCACCAATCTGGCCTTCTCTCAGCATCCGTCTACCGATGAGATAGACAAGGTCTTCGCACAGACAGTCGCTGAAGGGGGTATCGTCGTGAAGGCTCGCCTGGTCAATCAGCGCCTCATTCCCGCTCCAATGGAGACACGCGGTGTGGTAGCCGAGTTCCGCAAGGCCGATAAGACACTGACGATGTGGAGTTCGACACAGTTGCCACACGTGCTCCGCAACTATCTGGCCGAGCAATTGGGGCTTCTCCAATACCAGCTGCGCGTGATTGCTCCCGAAGTGGGGGGTGGCTTTGGCTGCAAACAAGATATTTATCCCGAAGAGGCCCTGGTCGCCTTTGCTGCCATGCAAACGGGCCGCCCGGTCAAATGGATTGAGGGCCGCAACGAGAGTTTCACGTCCACCATTCACGGGCGCGGCCAGGTCGACTACATCGAGGTCGCTGCCACGAGGGATGGCAAGGTGACGGGATTGAAGGTCCACGTCGTTTCCGACCTCGGTTCCTATCTCCAATTCTTCACCGATATCATCGCCCTGGCCCTCACACTGCCCATGGTCGATGGCTGTTATGACATTCCCTATACTTATACAGCTCTCGATCTCGTCTTCACCAACAAGACGCCCACCGATGCTTACCGCGGTGCTGGTCGTCCAGAGGCGACCTATTTGATAGAGCACGCGATGAACCTGGTAGCCCGCGAACTGGGCAAAGACCCGGCAGAGGTACGCTTAACTAATTTCATCAAACCGGAGTTGTTCCCACACAAGCTTTCAGCCGGTCCCACCTATGATAGCGGCGCGTATGCCACCGCTCTCGAAAAGGCCATGGCGCTGATTGACTACGAGCACTTGCGGGCCGAGCAAGCCCAGAGACGTGCGGAAGGCAATCTGCTGGGTATCGGCCTCTGCACGTACGTGGAGATTTGTGGTCTCGGTCCCAAAGGCTCCACCCCTTTCGGGGCCTTTGAGAGCGCACGTGTTCGCGTCGAGCAAACAGGGACCGTCATGGTGTACACGGGCATCTCTCCTCATGGACAGGGATCAGAGACGACCTTTGCGCAAATTGTCGCCGATGAGTACGGTATCCCGATAGAAAAAGTCGTGATCTTGCATGGCGACACCGACTCCACCCCCGAAGGACGTGGCACCTATGCGAGCCGCTCAACGGCCGTCGGTGGGCCCGCTCTCTTCACCGCCCTGCAAAGGCTCAAGGAGAAGATGAAGATTATCGCCGCTGGTCTCCTGGAGGCCAGTGCCGCAGATGTCACGCTGGAAGAGGGGAAATTCTTCGTCACCGGCTCGCCACAAAAATCGGTCGCGTTCGACGAGGTTGCATTGACCGCCAATACCTCAAACTTGCTCGCCAAAGGTATCGAACCTGGACTGGAGACAACGGCCTTCTTTGAGGCGGAAAATTTTACCTTCCCCTTCGGCACGCATATCTGCACGGTGGAGATCGACAAGGACACTGGCGAAGTGGAGATCACCCGCTACGTTGCGGTAGACGACTGTGGACGCCAGCTCAATCCCATGATTGTCTCCGGTCAAATACACGGTGGCATTGCGCAAGGCATCGGTCAAGCGCTCTGTGAGGGCGTCGTCTACGGCGAGGATGGGCAATTGCTCACGGCATCACTCATGGATTATGCGCTGCCGCTCTCCTCAACACTACCAGTCTTCGAGCTTGATCATACGATCACGCCAACGGCCGTCAACCCACTGGGTGTGAAGGGAGTTGGTGAGGCGGGTACGATTGGCTCGACTCCGGCAATTGCCGCCGCTGTGGCAGATGCGCTGGGTGAAGCATACGTTGAGATGCCTTTCAGTCCCGAAAAACTGTGGAAGATCATTCACCAGAGGCACTAACAGCCAGGAAAATTAGAAACAAGGAGAATAAAACGGCGAATATCGACTTCATTATCAATGGGCATAACCACTTCATACGCCGCTACGTTGGAACAACAAACTACGTGGATGGTCAACTAGCACTACAAAATGTCTTACGACTGTGGTAGAGAGAACAGATTGATATGAGTAGCATTGTCGATGCAAGCGAATTTCTGCTAGAAGCCTACCTTCCCTCGGTCTGCTCTAGTAGCTTTGCCACCAGGGCCGTCCAACCCGTCTGATGACTTGCACCGACGCCTCGGCCCGTATCGCCATGGAAGTACTCGTAGAACAACGGGTAGTCACGCCATTGTGGGTTGGTCTGAAACGTCTCGTTCGTGCCGAAGACAGGGCGGCGTCCGTCCTCTCCACGCAGAAAGATGTGTGTAAGTCTACATGAGAGCTGATCAGCGACCTGCCAGAGAGTGAGCTTCTGGTCCGAACCAGTGGGACACTCCACTAAGAAATCGTCACCATAGTAGTGGTGAAACTTCTGCAGCGTCTCGACGAGCAGGAAGTTGATGGGGAACCAGATTGGACCTCGCCAGTTGGAATTCCCTCCGAAGAGTCCAGTGCTTGACTCACCCGGTTCGTATGTGACGACGTAGTCCATACCATGCGCACGATAGTCATAGGGATGTTCCGCGTGATACTTGCTGATCGCACGGACGCCGTAGTCACTCAAAAATTCTTCAGGGTCGAGCATACGCTTGAGCAGGCGCTTCATTCGATGACCACGTACCAATGCCAGCAGGCGACGTTCTTCCATTCCCGGTTCGTGCCAGCGTGATACCAGTTTTGCCAGGTTCGGACGATGCTCGAGGAACCATTCCAAACGCGTCTTGAAATCAGGCAATGCATCCAGCAAATCAGGTTCAATCGTCTCCACTGCCAGGAGGGGAATAAACGCCACCAGTGAACGAACTTTCAACGGGACATGCGAGTCATCTGGCATATGCAGCACATCGTAGAAAAACTGGTCTTCTTCGTCCCACAGTGAGATGCCTTCTCCACCAATGTTGTTGAGCGCACCGGCAATGTAGAGGAAGTGCTCGAAAAACTTGGTGGCGACGTCCTCATACGCTCGGTTTTCACGAGCTAATTCGAGAGCAATCATGAGCATATTCAAGCAGTACATCCCCATCCAGGCAGTCCCATCCGATTGCTCAAGATGCCCACCAGTTGGCAGTGGCGCGCTGCGGTCGAAGACCCCGATATTATCCAGTCCCAGAAAGCCGCCTTGAAAGACGTTGTGTCCCTCGCTGTCTTTACGGTTTACCCACCAGGTAAAGTTCAGTAGTAGCTTGTGGAATATGCGCTCCAGGAAGTCACGATCAGCCTTTCCGGTCGTGCGCTTCTCGATTTTATAAACACGCCATACAGCCCAGGCGTGGACAGGTGGATTCACATCACCGAATGCCCACTCATAGGCCGGAAGTTGACCATTGGGATGCATATACCACTCACGCAGGAGCAAGATGAGTTGCTTCTTGGCGAAATCGGGGTCGACCAGCGCCAACGGAATACAGTGGAACGCCAGGTCCCAGGCAGCGTACCAGGGGTATTCCCAGGTGTCAGGCATCGAGATGATATCAGCATTATTGAGATGTCGCCACTCAGCATTACGCCCTTGCTTGTGTGATTCTGGAGGTGGTGGCCCCAACGGATCACCGTTCAGCCACATATCGACATCATAATAGTAGAACTGCTTACTCCACAACAAGCCTGCAAATGCCTGCCGCTGCACTAAACAAGCATCCTCTGACATATTTTTTGCACCACACGCCAGATAAAAACTGTCAGCTTCCTCCTGACGTGCCTTGAAAACCTCTTCAACATTCTCGAAAGGAGCTATATGTTGAGTAGCTGATAAACGCAGTATAATCGTTTGTGAGGCTCCAGGGGCTATGGAAAAGTCGTAGTGAGCCGCAACTTTGGTACCGACATTATTCGGATTAACGGCATCAATGACTTCATTTACTACAGCGTCATTGATGCCGTCCTTGACGTAAAGAGTGCGATTCGGCACGCCCCACAACCGCTCAGCATTGCTCTCATTTTCCGTGAACAACAACTGTGGCTGCTTTCCGCTATACCGGCTCGCAAGCCAGTATTCACCTAAGGTACTATGAGTCGCATGAACGAGACTGTAACCCTCCTCACCATCGAGAACTGAAGGCACATGTACGGCGCGTAATTCTGGACGCGGTATAGGATCATGATCGTCAGAACCCCACGCCCAGGTATTACGAAACCAGAGCGTGGGTAACAGATGCAGTGGTGCTGCATCTGGACCGTGATTTATAGCAGTGATGCGAATCAAGATATCCTTAGGATCGACTTTGGCGTATTCAACAGTTATATCAAAGTAGCGATCCTCGGCAAATGCGCCTGTATCGATCAGTTCATATTCCGGTTCTTCTCGTCCACGACGGCGATTTTCTGCCACCAGTTCCTCATAGGGGAAAGCGCATTGTGGATATTTATACAACGCCTTCATATAGGAATGCGTTGGAGTATTGTCAAGAAAGCAATAATATTCCTTGACATCCTCACCATGATTGCCTTCTGAGCCGGTCAAGCCAAAGAGGCGCTCTTTAAGGATGGGATCTTCTCCATTCCACAGGCTTAGAGCGAAACAAATCCGACACTCTTCGTCACTTATACCCAGCAAGCCATCTTCACCCCATCTGTATGTGCGAGAGCGAGCATGGTCGTGGGGAAAGAAGTCCCAGGCAGCACCAGCAGGTGAATAATCCTCACGAACTGTCCCCCACTGGCGCTCAGTGAGATACGGCCCCCAGTGATACCAGGGTTGTGCATTCTCATGCGCCTGAGCAAGTCTGGTACGCTCCGTATTCAGTTCCAGGGTCTGTACTGTATCATGTGCTGTGCTATGTATCATGTTTATCATCCTCTATCTTTCGCAGGACAACCTGTCAGGTTAGTCCAGGATTTCACTCCTACAAACTTTGCGCGACCTCGATGTAGACCTTGATAGCCTCTTTGCCCTGGGTTAGATGCCTGAGCATTTCATCATAGTTTCCATGTCTCGGAAATATGGTCTAGCAACACGCAAATTCGTTACAGAACATGCGAAGTGTAACAAATTGCAAGGTTACAATACGATAGAAACATGATATAGTAAACATTGTCCAGATGCGTAAATGGTGACTCCAACGCACTACGAAAGCTTGATGTGCTGGTTGGTTCTTCTCTCCGATTCAAGAAAGCAAATAAAGAAAGTAGATGACCCATGAATGAAGAAAAAAGACAGCGGAAAGAAACTATTGCTGCTCTACTCCATCAAACTGCTGAGGATCATCACGTCGCTTATAAAGCAACCGATGGAGTTGATCCGGATTGGTCAATTTGGTACGCAGGACACCTTTTGGAACAAGGATTTGAAAAACTACTTGATGCAAAATTGTTGAAAAGTGATTTGATTTATTTACTGGTTTTGGTAGATAAACAGCAGATGAGCGAAGCACCCGGCGCACATTGGGAGAATTACTATGCAGACTTTTTTGTCAGCCGTTACTTGAAATAAGTGACAACTCCCGAAATAAAGAGCAAACATGGTTCTGGGACGAGAGCGATATGACCATCTCCAAGTCATATCACTCCTGTCTTGCTTAACAAAGTGACATGCTAATACCTTGGATGCTTTCGAGAGTGATCCTGTTCATCTTTCACTGGAAGATGACATGACCTTGAACTTGCTATTCCCTTCAGCAATGGCTATTTCACTCGATCCGGGCGCTATGTTGACCTCGAACTCATCATAGCGCTTCACTTTATAGATAATGGTTGAGATGGCCCAACTTGCGAGGAACAGGAGGACAATGAAGACGCCCAGCAAGCCAAAACTATTATTCAGGTTGCCGATCCGATCCCACACAGGGCCACTCAGATTCAACTCTGTTGCTAAAATGTTGAGCGCCTCGAGGCTGCCAACGACCAGGGCTACAATGACCGAGACGAGGGTAATGTTTAAGTTGTAGAACAATTTCCGGATTGGCTTCTCATAGGCCCAGCCATATGCTCCCAGCATCAAAATGCCATCAGTGGTATCGAGCAAGGACATTCCGGCAGTGAACAATGCGGGGAAGATTAGAATAGCCACGAGGGGAACACCTTTTCCAACCGAGGTCGCCGCGATCCCCAGGAGCCCCACCTCGGTGGCCGTATCGAAACCTAGTCCGAAAAGAATGCCAATAGGGTACATTTTCCAGCTTTTGTCCGTCATTCTGAGCAACGGACGAAAGAAGCGTCCCATAAGTCCACGTTTATTCAATGACTCGTCCAACGTCTTGTCGTTATATTCACCACCACTCCTCACCTCCCGAAACGTTTTGTAGATATCCAGGAGGATGATGATATTAATAATGGCGATGAGAAATAGGAAGAGCGCCGAGACGGATGTACCGATCAGCCCACCAAGCGATTTGAGATAGTCAAAATTACTCACGGCGACGGCAGCGATTGCAATGAAGACCGTCAACAACACCACGATTGTAGAATGGCCAAACGAGAAGAAGAAGCCGACAGCAACAGGTCGTTTATTCTCCTGCATCAGCTTGCGAGTGACATTATCAATGGCCGAGATATGGTCTGCATCGAAGGCGTGACGTAGGCCGAACGTATAGGCCGTTAATGCTAGCAGTAGCAGGGCGGGAGATCGTCCGAATACGATGAAAGAAAGAACCCAAACCAAGACATTAAAACTCACCAGGAAAGTATAGATAGCGATGACTCTGACACGTACCTCATGACCGCTTTCGCTGAACACCCGTGAGAGTGAAGAAAGACCAAAGTTACTGCTCATGAAATCTCCTGAAAGTACTTCTCCCCCAAGTTGGGGACAAAGGAAACGATAGCAGAACCCCATCGTTCATGGCTTCAAGTAGCGCTACAGAAATAATGTACAGCATTGACATAACGAACAGATCAGTATGCACGAGAGAAGCATGGCAAGGCCCTCTCACAAAGCATAGTATAGCACGAATAATTTGCACTTGCCAATGTTTCGCAATTGTTGATAGAAGCAAAACAGAAGAAACTTCTCTCTTTGTTACACAGATTCTGCTTCAAAAAAAGGCATAGTGGGGGATGTTCAATGATTTACCTATACGTAACCTGGATTATCAAGTGCTCATAAATTAACTGTTTCGTGCAAGAGGAGAATCTCGCCATCGATCTTCTTCCACTACTCATTTCCCTTTTGTCCGAACTTACGTAATCGCAATGAATTACTCACAACAGTCACTGATGACAACGCCATCGCCGCCGCAGCGAAGATTGGCGCATTCTCCTGCAAGAATGGGATCACAGGCGAAAAAATCGCTATTGGGATTAGGATAACGTTGTAGGCAAAAGCCCAGAAGAGATTCTGTTTAATGATGCGCAGGGTGGCGTGTGAGAGCGTCAGTGCCGTTGCGACGCTCTTCAGATTGCCGTTCACCAAGGTAATATCCGAAGCCTCCATCGCAATATCTGTGCCTGTGCCCATCGCAATACCTGCATCCGCCTGCACTAATGCAGGAGCATCATTAATGCCATCGCCCGCAAATGCCACAACGAGACCTTGCGCCTGTAAACGCTTGACCTGGTTGGCTTTGTCTTCTGGAAGAACCTCTGCCAGCACATGTTCGTGAGGAATACCAACCTGCGCTGCAATAGCCTGTGCCACTCGCTGGTTGTCGCCAGTAATCATCCAGACTGTGAGTCCCTGAGCATGTAACTGCTTGATGGCTTCCTCTGAGCCAACCTTGACCGTATCGGCTACACCGACTAGTCCCGCTACTGTGCCATCGATGACGACGAGTATGATTGTCTTGCCCTGCTGCTCCAATGCAACCAGTTGCTCCTCAAGAATTTCGTACTTGATAAAACGTTCACTCAGGAGACGGCGGGTACCGATGAGTACCGCATGTCCCTCTACCGTTACTTCCAGACCTCGACCAGCAATCGCCAGAACGTACTCGGGTGCAGCACCGGGTACCAATCCTCGTTCCTTTGCACCCTCGACGATGGCTGCCGCCAGTGGATGCTCTGAGCCTCGTTCCGCTTCGGCAACAAGACGCAGCATGTCGTCTGTCTGAACAGTATCAAGTGAGATCACATCGGTCAGTTCCGGCTTGCCCCTGGTAATGGTTCCTGTTTTGTCTAGCAGGACTGTACGCACCGCCTGGATGCGTTCCAGGCTCTCACCACCTTTGATCAGAATACCCTGCTCGGCGCCTTTGCCCGTTCCTACCATGATGGCGGTCGGTGTGGCAAGCCCCAATGCACACGGGCAGGCTACCACCAGCACCGCAACCGCAGCTACGATGGCAACTATCCAGGGACTGCTCGAAATGGCATTCACATGACCAATAATTGCCCAGCCAATGAAGGTGAAAGCCGCAATCACCAGCACAACAGGAACGAAAATGCTCGAAATGGTATCTGCAAGACGTTGGATCGGAGCCTTCGATCCCTGGGCCTGTTCGACCAAGCGAATAATATTTGCAAGTACAGTGTCTGCCCCGACTTTCGTTGCATGCATGCGCAACAGTCCTCGTTGGTTGACAGTTGCCCCAATGAGTGGTTCGCCTTCAATCTTTTCCACTGGAATGCTTTCTCCAGTAATCATCGATTCGTCGACCGATGAGATACCAGAGAGAACTGTTCCATCAACAGGGATCTTTTCTCCCGGTCGCACAATCAGTTTGTCGCCGACCTGTACCTGCTCAATAGGAATCTCGAGCTCATGCCCTGCACGCACAACATGAGCTACACGTGCCTGCAAACCGATCAACTTCCTGATCGCATCGTTGGACTGTCCCTTCGCACGAGCTTCGAGATACTTGCCCAGGAAGATCAATGTGACGATCAGAGCCGTGGTGTCATAGAAGGTAACGGAACCAACAACTTGCGGAAAGAAGGTCGCCACCACGCTCAGGATGTAGGCTGCTGTCGAGCCGAGTGAGACGAGCGTATCCATATTCGCACTGCCATGGCGCAACGATCTGATAGCCCCCCGGTGAAACTCCCAACCCACGATTGCCCACACAGGGGTGGTAAGGACAAGTAAGAGATAATTCTCACCTGGAAAACGATTCATGAAAAACATACTGAGAATCACTACGGGCACAGTGAGGACGATACCCAGGATCAACAGGTTGCGCTTGCGGATGATCTCTGCCTGCTTCCTCCTGCTGAGCTCATCTTCTCTTGGCATACTCATAACAGGCAAATCAGACATTTCGGGGACTATGCTGGTTTCGGTATCTTGAACTGGTTGCTGCGTAGATATGACTTGGGGTGTTGCCTTATATCCAACAGTTTCTACTTTCTGCAACATCTGCTCAAGGTATGTCTGCGTAGGGTCGTAGATGATGGTTGCCTTTTCTGTTGCCAGATTGACATTTGCATCAATCACTCCTGCCACCTTTTTCAGCCCTTTCTCGATACGCATAGCGCAGGAAGCACAGGTCATCCCCTCTATCGCTAAAACCGCGCGATTGATCTCAGAGGTTTGATCTAAAAGCGTAGCTTTGTTTTCTTCTTGATTGCGCTCTGTACTTGTAGCCATTTTTGGTTCCTTCTAAATACGATTCAATAGATATACCCATCCCCACCCCATAGGGGTATGCCTAAGTATATGTTTTTCCTAACTGTTCTGTCAAATATTCGAGCATGTAAATCAACTGGGCTCATTCTCACAAGTCAATGTGTTCCTGTTTTCTGTGCGCCTGCGGCGCACTCGTTTGGGAATGTGGAAGATGTGAGCTCGCCTGCGGCGAGCTCACATCTTCCACATTCCCAAGAAGAAGGCTCGCTTGCGAGCAGGGCTAGATGAATAAGCAACATATGAGAAGGCCGAGTAAATCAATAAACTTGCTTGCATAAGGACAAATACATATGATAGAATTTCTCCATACCCGGTGGGTAAGGGTAAAACAAGAGGAGGAATAAAGCATGCGTGCTGAAAAGCAAGACGTACTCAAACGACTTAACTATATCGATGGTCACCTTGGAGGCATTCGTAAAATGGTTGAAGAGGACAAATACTGCGTCGATATTTTGCGTCAAACGTACGCTGTACGTAAGGCAATAGAAAAACTTGAAGCAATTATCCTGGAAAACCATTTGGAGACGTGTGTTCCTGAGGGAATTCGCGATGGGAGGGAAGAAGCTGTCATTGCAGAGTTAATACAACTCTACAATCTAGCTGGAAACCGCTAAGTATCGTTTATTGAAAAGTGTTGGTTTATTCGTTTGAATGATATTAACACTCATGTTTCCTCGGATTATTACACGATCAATGAGGAGTTTTTTATGACCGCACTACAGGAAACTGTTCTCTCAGTACCCGATGTAAGTTGTGAGCATTGTGTAAACGCCATCAATGGAGCACTCAAAGACATACCGGGGGTAGAAACAGTCAACACGGATATTCCGACAAAGACAGTACTTTTGCGCTTCGATCCCAATAAGGTCACCATGGAAAAAATCGAAGTGGTGCTGGATGATATTGGTTACACAGTAATGAAATAGCCACCAGGGAGTGATATTTACTGCATAGTTTCCAAAAACCTATTTTCGGAGTATTATATCATCATGAATTTGCAACTTTAGCTTTTTCGTAACGTTTTCGTAACGATTAGGAGACGTTTACTCGCTATAATTAGCTTAGAGAATTAGATACATCTCATAAAGACTGGCGATTACGCTCAGGAAATTGCGAGATGACAACGGTGATGGAGTGAGTTCATATGGCTACAATATTGCAGCGCTTGAGAATCAGGCGAGGAGGATTGGCCAAAGGCGAATCCGAGGTGATACAAATACGTGATGCAGGTCAAATTCAACAGATGACGCCTCCTCCAATGGATATCGCGCCTAATGATCCTATTGTCGCATATTTCTTGAGCGCCCCAGGGGCAATAGAGGTCGATAAATTACATCTTGATTCACCAGCATTACAAGCAATGAAGGATGTAGGAGTCAAGTTAGCGATACCACTGGTTAGTCAAGGAGAACTCGTTGGCCTGCTCAATCTGGGTCCTCGATTGAGTGAACAAGATTACTCTACAGACGACCGTGGACTCCTCAACACTCTGGCTACTCAATCTGCACCAGCAGTAAGGGTTGCTCAATTAGTACAAGATCAACAAACTCAAGCCCGCGAAAATGAACGTATTCAGCACGAACTCCGTGTTGCCCAATTGATACAAAAAACACTCTTACCCAAGGATCTCCCAGCGCTCCCGGGTTGGAAAGTGAATGCATATTACCAGGCTGCAAGGCAAGTTGGTGGTGATTTTTATGACTTCATTTATTTAGATGATGGTCGATTAGGTCTTGTGATAGGAGACGTGACCGATAAGGGGGTACCTGCCGCACTTCTGATGGCAACCACACGCAGTGTTCTGAGGGCCGTGGCTCAAAGAGTAGTGAAACCAGGGCAGGTACTTGAACGGGTCAATGAGATCATTTATCAAGACATCCCACCTAAAATGTTTGTCACTTGCCTTTATGCGCTCTTGGATCCCGAAACCGGACAACTTTTGTATGCCAATGCAGGACATGATTTACCTTACCATCGCCATCAAATGGGTGAAGTTACTGAACTTCGAGCTACTGGCATGCCCCTTGGCTTGATGCCTGGTATGAAGTATGAAGAAAAGGAGACCAGATTAGCTTATGGAGAGAGCATCCTGTTTTACAGCGATGGGATAGTAGAGGCCCACAATTCTGATCGCGGGATGTATGGCTTCCCACGATTAATGAAGTTGGTAGGGGAGTATGATGAGGACTCCTCCTTGAAAGAGGATGTACTTGAGGACCTGGCAGAATTCACAGGACCTGGTTGGGAACAAGAAGATGACATCACGATGGTTACTCTTCAAAGATCAAAAGGCTATGGAGTATCAGAAATCGCTAATAGATCTGTCAGTCCGGCAGAAGAAGGGAACTCGAGCAACGGCACCGATTGGAAAACACTTGCTGAATTGACAGTGCCCAGCCAACCAGGCAACGAACGCATCGCAATGGAGCAAGTCACTGAAGCCGTTGAGGGACTCCATTTGCCAGGCAAGCGACTGGATCAGCTCAAGACTGCTGTAGCAGAAGCAACAATGAATGCAATGGAACATGGAAACCATTATCTGCCTGACCGACCTGTTTCCATCAAAGTGTTGGCCTCCCAAGCGGCTCTTTCGGTTCGTATTACTGATCATGGAGGTACACGCATACTTCCCTCAGAATCTGGAATTGAGGTTCCAGATATTGAGGCTAAGCTGGCAGAACTCCAGACTCCGCGCGGATGGGGGTTGTTCTTAATCAAACATATGGTGGACGAGATGAATATTAGCAGCGACGAATCGCATCATACAGTCGAATTGATAATGTATCTGAAAGGAGAAGATAATGCCAGCCAAAAGTCTTGAGGCACAAGTACGCCACCAGCCACGCGTTGCTATTGTTGACCTGCAAGGTGAAATCGACTCCTTCGCAGAAGACGTGCTGAACGCTGCATATGCCGAGGCAGAGAGTCGAGATGCAAATGTCATCCTGCTCAACTTTAGCAAAGTGGATTATATCAATAGTACAGGTATTGCTCTCATAGTTAGTTTGCTGGCGAGAGCAAGAAAATCGAAACGCCGCTTGCTAGCATGTGGATTGAGCAGTCATTATGAAGAAATTTTCCAGATTACGCGCCTGGTGGATTTCATGAATGTTTTTCCAGATGAATCGAGTGCGCTAGCTGGCGGGTCTAATGGATCATAGTCTACCATAAGATGCAACGCAGTTTGGATTACCCTTAAGTCCTAGGACATATTCAGAAATAGCTCGTGTTCTTTCACATCTTAAAGAATTGTATGAGACTAAACAAGCAAGAGGAGATTTTCCCATGCCACAAGCCAATGTAGTAATGAACGTTCGCAAAATCAACAATACTGTCAGTATCATTGATATCGAGGGTGAAGTTTCTGCTTTCGCAGAAGATGTTCTCATGGAAGCATACTCGGAAGCCAGCTTACCAACCACTCGTTCTATCATCCTGAATTTCAATGGTCTTGAATACATGAACAGTAGCGGGATCGGTTTGCTTGTTACGCTACTCATCCGCGTCAATCGTCAGAAACAGCGTATGCTTGCCTTTGGATTGAGCGACCATTATAAGCACATCTTTGAACTTACACGGCTGAATGAGGCCATCGGCATTTATGAGACTGAGGCTGATGTTCTAGCCGTTGCATAGAAGCTGTGTAGAGAACTTCAATGTTGTGGATACAATCTGCCGCCAGTTAGTGTTGCTATGCAAATAGGAGAAAGAACGCTATGAGTACCTCGTCTAATTCACCAGATGAAAAACAAACAGTAATCCCACGTGATGCAGCCTATTGGGCAAAGCAGACATCGTTCAAAGTAACAAGTGCGCCCATCGGAGCGCTCAACCTGAACGTTGAAGGTCGACAGGCTCTTAGCCCATTACAAGGTTTCGGCCAGATGTGGCAAAAAACGTACCGTGTACGACTCGAGGATATAACTATTCAACCATCTGAGGTAATCAAGACCTGGAAGGAAAACTTTCCGAAGTTCTGGCCCAAAGGCAATCGCTTTTACGCGCCTTTGACCGGTATTGCTCCAGGAGAAGTTGCGTTGCTCAATCTGTCTATGCCTGTTGGTATGAGACTTTCAACTGGGGTAGTAGTACTTTATGCTGACGACGAATCCTTCACGTTGATGACTCCGCAAGGCCATATGTTTGCTGGTTGGATCACCTTCAGTGCTTATGAGAATGATGGCTGCACAATAGCCCAGTCCCAGGTTTTGATACGTGCCAATGATCCGGCGTATGAAATTGGCTTCCGTCTTGGTGGCTATGCAAAGGAAGATCGATTCTGGCAGGCAACTCTCGCCTCGGTGGCAGAATATTTTGGAGTTAAAGCACCAGTGCAAACCCAAAAGGTCTGCGTTGATCCGAAGTTACAGTGGTCACAGGCTAAGAATATATGGCACAACTCAGCCATACGAACCACGTTGTATACTGTGAGTACACCCGTTCGCTGGGTAGGTCAATCCTTTCGGAGGAAGCCCGAAACTCACAACTAAGAATTGGCATATATATGTCTGAACATCCCAAATATGATGCTATCGTTGTCGGGTCTGGACCCAATGGTCTTGCTTCTGCGATAACATTAGCACAGGTTGGTCTCTCGGTGGCTGTCTTCGAGGCCAAAGAAACAATCGGAGGTGGCTGCCGCTCAATGGAACTGACAATACCAGGTTTCGTTCACGATGTATGTTCAGCGGTTCACCCCATGGCGCTCGACTCGTCTTTCTTCCGTACTCTACCACTTGAACAATTTGGGCTGGAGATGATTCAACCATTGGCTCCACTTGCGCATCCTTTAGATGATGGTACAGCGGTGATGCTTGAACGTTCGTTAGAAGCAACTTCTGCCGGGCTAGGTAATGATGCTAAAGCATACCGCAAACTGATGACTCCGCTTGTTGCTCATTGGGATAAAATCAAAGGGAGTGTACGTGAACCTTTAGGACCACAAATTGCCTTACACCCCTTTGCTCGTGCCAATTTCGGTCTGAAAGCGATTCGCTCTGCTCGCGGTTTAGCCGCCAGTTTGTTTAAGGAGGAACGTGCCTCCGCTATTTTCGCCGGAATGTGCGCACACTCAATGATGTCCCTCGAGCAGCCATCAAGCGCTGCTGCTGGACTATTACTTGCGATACCTGGACATACCGTCGGTTGGCCGCTTCCTCGTGGTGGTTCTCAAAAGATCGTTGATGCGTTAGCTGCTTATCTTCGCTCCCTCGGTGGTGAAATAATAACCGGTGTAGAGGTCAAGTCGATTGGCGCTCTGCCGCCAACAAGCATCATCTTGTTCGATGTAACGCCGCGCCAACTATTGCGAATTGCTGGTGACCATCTTCCAGAAAACTATCAACGACAACTTCGACGTTATCGTTACGGCCCGGGCATATTCAAAATCGATTATGCGCTTGATGACCCAATTCCATGGAAGGCCAAAGAATGTTTAAGAGCCGGAACAGTGCATATTGGTGGGACAATGCCAGAGATAGCCGCTTCAGAGCGTGCGGTCACGCAGGGAGAGCATCCTGAAAAACCGTTTGTACTGGTCGCACAGCAAAGCTTGTTTGATCCTACTCGCGCACCAGAGGGAAAACATACTGCCTGGGTATATTGCCACGTCCCAAATGGCTCGACCTTTGACATGACGGAGCGTATAGAGTCACAGATTGAACGCTTTGCGCCAGGTTTTCGCGACTGTATGCTTGCAAGAAGTACGATGACATCACTGGAAGTTGAACGCTACAATGCTAACTATGTTGGTGGCGATATCAGCGGTGGCGTCATGGATTTAAGGCAATACTATATGCGGCCAACGATCCGACCCGTACCCTACACGACTCCGGCAAAGAATATTTTTATCTGTTCGTCATCTACGCCCCCTGGTGCGGGAGTGCATGGTCTGTGCGGTTTCTTTGCAGCACGAGCAGCTTTACGGCATTTACATAGACCATCTGAGCGAAGTGGAGATGCAGTGTAGCTCTGTCAAGAGCGACTTTTCACCACTCGACCAATTTCCAAATCTCTGGTCTCATGGTTCCTACTTCTACACCAATTTCGGCAAAAATACTGACAGATTGTTTCAGATAAGACATAGCAGCTTCTGAATTGCCGATTTCATGAAATAAATCTGCCAGATTACTGTATAACGCTGCTTCTCGGTGGAGATCTCCCTGTGAATTACAGAGTGCTAATGCGTCTTGTGTCAATGCGATGGCTCTCTCAATTTCTCCATATGACTTACAAACCAGAGCCAGATTGTTAAGAACTGCAATACGCACGCTAAGATCGTTGAGTTCTTCGGCAAGAGCTAGACTTTGTTCAAGGTGATGTTGTGCTTCTTCTGGCCTTTGTTGATTGCTAGCAAGGATACCCATAATATTGTGTACCTGTGCCAAAGCCCGAGTATCTTGAGCTTCTTCGGCCAGGTCCAGCGCTTGCTTAGCCAGGTTTAAGGCTCGCTCGATCTGACCTCGATGATGAGCTGCCAGGGTCCAATCGGCATAAACTTTCGCACGTTCACCTTCCGACCCCACATGCCCAAAGATACGTAGCGTTGTCTCGTAATGACTTTCAGCAAGGTCCCATTCTCCAAGCCGCTCATAAACGTTGCCTAATTTGTGTTCCACATTTGCTAAAGCAGTAGGAGCACAAAGAGCAGCAGCAGTCTCATAGCTCTTTATCGCGTTACTGTATTCTCCCAACAGCGTATAGAGATCACCCACGCTTTCATGTATAATTGCAGCATCAGTATATCCTAGCGCAAGAGCCATACGATAATGGGTCAGTGCTTCAGAATTAGCATAGAGGGAACGTGCATGTTCACCTGCCAGTTTGAAGTATTCCGCTGCTAATGCTTCATTCCCAGATTTATCGAAGTGGTAGGCAATTTGACCCGCAAGAATGCCGAGGTCGCGATTTTCTCTCGTATGTCCGATCAAAGCTTCTGCAACACGACGATGAAGAAGTCGACGTCGGGCCAGACTTGTTTCTTCGTATACAAGGGAGCGCAGTCTTTCGTGGCTAAAGTCGTATTTCAAAGCCCTTTCACTCACACTAACATCTACTTCTTCAACAAGTCCTTGAACTATCAACTCTTCTAATGCATTGACTGTTTCTTCTTCACCTCGCCCACTCACCTCTCTCAGCGTATCAAAATCGAATGAACGTCCAATTGCAGCAGCAGCCCCAAGTAATTGTCTTCCGGTTTCACCCACTGCTTTCAGCCGCGAATGGAGCAACTCGCGTACGCTACCTGGCGGAGACCAATTTTCACTTCCAACCGACAATACCCCATTGGTAATCGCTAACAAATACTCTATGAGAAAGAATGGCAATCCCTCGGTCTCTTGATAAAGACGTTCAATTAAACCTCCCTTCAGGGCTTCGCCATTTAGCGAGGTTGAAAGGACTAATTCGCGAACACTTAAAAGATTCAAACGAGATAATGAAACAACGGTTGCATTACCGGCTCTTAGCGCTTCATTCTTCAGTTGATGTAAACGATTGTCATTCGATGCCTGTCTACTTCGTAATGTAACGAGCAAGCATACTGATTGTTCGCGCAGTCGTCTCACTAAATAGTTCAAGAGGTCAAGAGTAGCACTATCGGCCCACTGGATATCATCAAAAAAAATGATACCAGGCAGTTCACCTTTACATAACCCATATAGCATTTGCTTGAGCCCTTCAAAGAAACGACTTTGAGCGCCAGGACTGTCTAACGGTAAAGGTGACGATAAATCGGTTCGATACGTAAAGAGTTCCGGAAGTAATCGGGCCGCTTCACTTATCCAGGGCAGTGGGATCTCCTTCAGTCTTTGTTCAGCGCCTTCTAGCGCCAAAGAGGTACGCAAACCTGCAACAATAGGGCCAAAAGCAAATTGTGTTTCGCCCTCGTAACAGCGAGCGGAAATTACATTTGCGCCCTTAGATTGGACATTGGCAAGAAATTCTTCTGCCAGTCGTGTCTTGCCAATACCTGCTTCACCCTCTAAAAGGATCAAGTGGCCAACAGTATGGATACCACCATACACCTGCGTCAGCGTCAACAATTCATTTGAGCGACCTACAAGCGGATAGCTGGTTTGAAACGTTAACGTTTGGGAAGTGGTCGTAGAGTCTATAGATGTATTCATTTGCAAAGACGAAATACCAGCCATCTTAGCATTAGAAGTCTCTGTTGAGCCATGTTTTGTGGCAGGAGATGGAGATATCTTATGTTCTTTAATCGCCTGGTAAAGCCTGGTTGTTGATTCCAGAGGGCTTACACCTAATTCACGATCAAGTACCTGAACACATTCCCGGTATTGATGCAATGCAGCGCCCTGCTGACCATTCCAGGCATACAACTGCATGAGTAGACGGTGCGCAGACTCATTCAATCGATCAAGCGCTAACCATTGCTGAGCATAAGTTATGGCAGATTCAAAATTACCAGAGGTAGAGTAACATTGTACAAGGCGTTCGAGAGCGCTTGCAAAATCACGTCGCAGCGCGTCAGCTTGATAAAATTGCCAGTCATCAAAGTTCGAACTATCTCGCAAGCTGAATCCAGCTAAGAAATCCCCTCCATAGAGTTCTACCGCCGCACTTAGAGGTTTCAGACATTTTGAGCATACCTCTGTTGGCAAATGATAGTGTGATCGGCACTCTGATAAGTGGCTATGAAACTCATCTACATCTACCCATATACCAGCATTGAAATTTAAGCTTATGTATTCCCTGCTTATTTCTAACCAGGACCCGCCGAGAGCTTTGTTGAGTGTCGAAAGGGTACGACGCAAGGTAGCTCGCGCATGCGTCTGATCAAATTCTGGCCAGAGTAAGGCAGCAAGTGTATCGCGGCTCTGTCGTTGCTTCGCTATGGCTAGATATGCTATGAGGGCGCTTGCCTTGCGCGTGTCAAGATTGATGTTTTTTCCATCACACTCAAAACGCGGAGAGCCTAGTAAATAAATAATGAGTTGGGTCATGTGACGCCTCCACTTAAAATGGATTATATACTACACAACCCAAAATCGCAACGAAATACCCCCTAAAATGATTTTCGTAACGCTTTGCAAAAATATGTGAACTATTCTGCTTGTTGTGTTGATGAAGATGACTCCTCCGAGGGAGTTTCAGAAGGCGGTTCTTCGGTTTGTGGTTCGGAGGGTGGCTCAAACATAGCTTCATGGTACTCTTCAACGGGTGGAAGCTGGGCACGCCTCCTGCCAAAATTACCACCTACTGCGCCTCCAATTACGCCAAGCAGCACTCCAAGTGCAAGGAGGATGAGAAAATTAATCAATAAGCCGGTGAGCAACAGTGAATTTGTGTAAGTGATATGCAGGTGTTGTTTATCTGCAGCGTCTTGCGCACTTTTTCGCACAGCATCAATATTAATCAGAAGTAATACTATTGAGATGATGGAAGGGATGAGTATACCGATTAATCCGGTCCACAAACCCGCAAGCGTACCTGTAGTTATTCTTCCTGTCTCTTGAGATGCTCGCATGCCCGCAATAAAAGCTGCTAAGAAAATGAGAGCTAAAGTGACAATCACACTAGTGCTGATAAAACTTATGGCTAACAGGATAATTCCAAGGATAATGCCAAAAATAAGTCCCTGGCGCAAAGCTGGATTACGCACCCTTGATAAAACGTTTTGCATAATGCCCTCCTAAGAAATGATGAGGCCTTATAGAGAGGTGATTGCTAAAAAACCCCCTTGCATCATACGCTAAGTGCTGAGAATAGACAAGCATTACTTTTTCTTCTGGCTTTGGGGACGATTCAGTTTCAGTCCTTGTTCCAGTTGATCTGCATAATGACGCCATTGCGATACTTGTAGTTCTAAAGCATCTTTCTCACGTGTTATTTCCTGGATATTATTCCGTAACGTTTGTTTCTCCTGTGTTGCTCGCTGCGCATTATCCTGCAAAGACTGCTTTTCCTTCGTTACCAGTTTCAGAGAACGTTGAAGCTCCTCGATAGTCTTATTTGCCTGATCCAATTCCTCACCTCGAAAACCATGTTCCTGGCGAATGTGTTCCAATTGCTCTTCAATTTCCGAGATATGTTCGCGCAGATTCAGGATTTCTTGCGAGAATTTCACTATGTTCTGCTTATGTTCCTCTCGTTCGTGTTGTAAATCATGCTCGAGCATAGTTATTTGAGGGCTGTAACGCCAACCAAGTAAAATATCGTATAATTCACGCTCAAAGCTGTGTTCATTGCTGTGAAGTCGCAGATTTTGTAGCTCTGTAACGTCCCAATGCCCCCCAGTCAGTAAGCCGCCTAAAGCACGTAGTGAGATGGCTAGTCGATCAGGATGTAATACGTCAGACATCCCTACAGATTGACCAGCCCAGAGACCATACTCACCAAGCATGCTTGCATATTCACGTATATCCACATTGGGAGCCAGAATACCTAACAAACTGGCAACTTCTGCACGCAATATAGAAGAGGTTTCAGGATCATATAGTACCTCTAAAAGTGCTTCTACCCCCTCGTCTCCCAAAAGTAAAAAAGCATGTACTAATATTTGCTGGTGGATAGGATAATTATAGAGTACGTCTGTCATGTGATCGATTACTATATTTCCACCGAGCAAGAGCAATAAAGCAACAATTCGATGGCTGGCTCGCTCGTCACTATGGGTTTGCACATGCTCCAGTAATGCAGGCACCATCTCATGCTCTCTATCAACCTGAATTGCCTCATCATTGATGCGCTCTATGAGCAATGCTAAGGCCATAGAAAGATCGTCCGGATCATTGCTCTTCAACAGATGAACAAGCTCATCCTTAATAACTACTGTACGCATTCTACGAAAAATGCTTCGAGCGGCTGTTCGACGATCACGATTTGTTGTATCGCTATATGCGGCCCAAATAAAGGAGAAGGCAGATACACCCATCTCACAGAGAATATTTTGTGCTATTTGAGCTACCGTCGGATCGGGATCGGTTATCAAATTACCAACGCCAGGGACTGCCTTCTCACCTATCTCTACTAATGTAATCTCTGCGCCATGCTTTCTCTGTTCCATACGCAATGCAGACAGAAGTTCGTTCATAACCATGTCGCTTAGTGCATCGTTTTCGTTCACCAGACGCTTTAGAGCTTCAGATGTAGCACCTATCAGGTGAGCATCTTCCAGACCCTCTAACAAAGCTGGAACACTTTCAGAGGCCAACTGGTTCGTCAGTAAATCAATCAATGCTTCATACGCGCGTTGCGGTGGGTTAAGATTGAAGAGTTGAACAACCTCATACACTAACTCCGGCGTCTGTTGCACTAGCATCACAACAATGTAACGAGCATGCCCCTGTGCCCGATTATTCAATGCATCCAGTCCAGTAACTAAGTACGGCAACACGATCGGGCCAAATTCTAACAAAATGACCTGAGCAGCGTCGGCGCGTTCATCATCATTTAAAAGATTAACTAATGGTGGTATCGCTTCACGAGGATGTTTTAGTAATAATGTTGTTATTACCGCGTGCCAGGCAGGTTCGGGATGATCAAGTACTTCAAGCAATGCGGGCACCATTACTTGTCCATTCATCTCCCCCAGTATCAGCCGAACATAGTTCTGGAGACGAGTGTTTGAATGGAATAGATTTCTGACCAGTACCTGCGCCCCCTCAATACCCTTTGCCAGAAAGATATTGATTGTATGCTGTGCTTGTGCATCGCTCCCATATCCCAATATTTCTAGCAACCTCTCACCAGGGAAATGCACCATGCCAAGAATTGCACGCTCTATACGAGAAGTGAGCACCTCGCTCTGAGTATGTTCGGAACTCCCCCCCTCTTCGCGATATTCCTTCAGATCCCCTACTTCACTCTCGCCATTCAACGCCGCTATCAGACCGTCTAGCGCAACATCTTCGAGACAACTCAGTGCATTAATCGCACCTTCATAGATCAGCGGTTTTGAGCTTGCAAGCATCTCGAGCAAGGGTGCAACTACACGTTCATCAGGGAATTGTCCAAGGGCATGGACAACAGCTACCTGGAGCGACTGGTCAACAAGGGACGATTGTTGGGGATTTTCCAAAAATGCAATCAATGCAGGAATTGCTTGTGGATTTCGTATACGCTCAAGCACCTGAACCAACAAATGCGTCCGTCCCAGCACTATCGGAGTAAGCGATTGAATAAGATGAGTGGTTGCCTCGTCTCCAATATCACCTAAAATTTGCTCTGCTCTGGTAGCCACAAGCTCACTATCATTATGAAGCAAACAATCAATCAGGCCGGAAATACTTTCGGGCGCGAAGGCACGTAGAGCCAAAGCGACTTGCTGCTGAACCACCAAAGCTGGATCATCCAGGCAACGCAGTAAATATGGCAACGCACGAGGATCTTGCACATCTGCAAGTACTTCGACGATACGTAATCGCATCGTCTCTGGTGTCTGAGGTTTCAATTGTTCCAGCAGATAAGGTGTCGCGGGAATGCCAACCTCTTTTAATGTCTTGAGGGTTGCGCGAGCCATAGAATCTTTGTCAGAAGAGAGGTTTTGTACTAAAAACTCTACAGCTCGCTCCCCTGCTGGACTTATTCCAGCATCGCGCGCCTGTTTAACCAGCATTTCCCGCGCTTTCTGTTGATCTTCGGGTGCATAATTAGAGGTGAGCACGCGCAGTAGTACACTAACCAGGCGTAAATGCTGTGAAGGAGTCAATTGGCGAGCGGTATCTGGTTCATTTTGAAAACGCTCTAGTATATGTAAAACAGTCCAATGAACCTGTTCTCTGGCTGAGGTAGGTGTGCGATCTTCTAATTCTTTTACAAGGCGTGTAAAGCTAAGTTCAGCGCCAAGGCGGATTAATGCATTTGCAGCGCGTCCTACAATTGATTGGTTCGAGTCGCGCAAACAGAAAATCAATGGTTCTACAGCATCCCTTTCATTCGTCCCGCCCAGAATATTAATGACTGCAGAGCGCAATCGACCGCTTCTCTCAGGCGATGATTGACTCAACTCTGTGGCACGAGGAATCCCGACTGCCCCAAAGCGTCCTAATATACGAACGAGACGCTTGACCAATGCCTCATATTCAGTATTATCAACAACAACGCAAAGTTGATTGAAGAGTAATTCGAGTACAACATCAGCATTAAGACGTATGATCATCTCGTCAATGCCTTCAACCATCAGTAAAGGGAAAAGAGATTGATAGATTTCTTGCGCGCCCTCTAAAGCGAAACGAGTAAAAAATTGAGCAAGAAGATCACAGGATGGCTTATCTTTTACCACTTCAGCTACAGTTTCGGCGAGACCGGGAGGCAGTTCAAGCTGATGCGCTCCCTCTGCCTGTGGTGGTAAATACGCTACTCCAATACAAATAAAAGCTAACGCCAAAGCTTCTAAATTGAAAGCTGGGTTTTGTTGTCCAAGCGACGTAAATTTTTGTGCATACTCTTCGGGATCATCCAAAAGTCCGGCCCAAAGCGCGATGGGAGAAATAAACTGTTTATCAACTTTCCACTGATCACTATGGGATTGAATAAATACACCGCCTGTACCCTCCATCATGTCAGCTTCACCTGAAGCTACAAAATACTCTGCAACAAAGTATGCAGCGATCAATTCATGACGGAAGCTGACTATACCACCTTGACTGATCTCAATGAAAGATGCGCTTTGTGCAAAGCGCAATAGCTTGACGAATTTCTCCTCGCTATATGGCTCATGTAAAGTACTTGTATAGGATCGATGAGTGCCATCAAATGAATCGGAGTCTGATTGAGAGTGTCTCACTACAGACTCAACCGCAGTCGGACATTGGGAGGGATGTTCAAGCAACCAGCTTTGCAATCCACCTGCAAGGTCTTCAAGTCCTAATCCTCTCTTCTTAGCAACTACAGGTATTTGAAGAGCATTGTTGCTATTCGTCCATCTGGCCGCACATGCGAGTTCGCTCAGAAAGATCACTATATCATGCTCAGTTAGAGTCACATTGCTCCACCGTGGTTGAGATAGTTCGTGCTGTAAAATATGTTTTACGAATGCGCGTAGGAGTTGGCCGCGTGTGTCGATTTTCTTGCCAAGATTGACTCCTATGCCATCAATAACCTCCATCAAACTAAAGAACATGAGTGGATTGGTACAGTGATCAAGGAGACGGCTATGGTTGATCACTTCCATCACCTGACCCGCCGTATGTCGCCACTTCTTATTTGCGTCCTGTTCTTTTATATATCGCTCAACAAAGTTGCGTTCATATTTCTCATCAAGTGGGTTAATGTCTACACGAACTACTAGATTTTCAATCACGGCTTGCGCAAGTTGCGGCTGCTGCTGGAAATCAACTTCCCGACAAGTTAAAACTAATTGATTCTGATTTTGACCCATCATTTCTGCAAATTCAACATTTACAGCGGATCGATACTTCTCATCAATCTCATTTAAACCATCACAAAGAAATAAAATGTTTCCCTTTGCTACTAACCTATGCAGAAAAGGCCGTAGATGATTCATTCCCACAAGGTCACTTGAATAAAGAAAATCTAATAGTGACTGTGTTCCTAAGACAAGCTCTTCGCCTGATGCTCCAGTACTATGAGTATCCAAATAGAGATTGTATCTGTGCATTGGGATATAAATTGGGATTTTATCTCTGCCAAAAATAATTGATCTGGCCTGGCGTAATGCTGTGAACCAGTAGAAGTAGAGCATGACAGACTTTCCCGCACCAGGTGCACCGAGTATAATCTGATGGGATCGGACTACCCTGGAGGAGTCTACCAATTCTTGCGCCAGTTCGAGTATAGAGATATGCTGCACCTTGCCTGGAGTCGAAAGGTCGGGTGTATCCTGATAACAAGTGAGGGATGTTTCATAAATGGCAGACCAGGATGTGAGAGGCGTGTACAAAGCACGATATCGCTCCTGAGCTTTTTGCACATCCCTGACATACCTTCGAAGAGCAAGTGGCTTATCGATGAAGAGCATCAGCGCGCAAATCGCAATCAATTGTAAGAGTAGTAAAAGCCAAAGAAGTGGAGCATGAGCAAGATTGGATAACAAGGTAGACATATTACGAGAACTGTCGCTTCCGAATAGATGCAGTGGGTTGAATATCCAGAACACATTCTCAATACAGGTGAGTAGAATGGCAATTCCAACACCAAACAGTATATTACGGAGAAAACGATTCAAGATGACACGGCGTTTCGAGGAATGTTCATTGATATCTCTACCCATATCTGTGGGAGTTACAAGGCGCTGATCTTCCATTATTTCCCACACTCTTTCATATATTTCTTTTAGGCCTCCAACCACCAGTAGCCGCAGAGCAGCATTACTGTCTGGTTATAGCGTTCAACGAATTTGTGTTTCTTCTATAGTAGAAACAGTATATCGTACTCTAGCTACTTGAACAAGCATTCACCTGCTAAGTTTTATTGTTTATTATGGTAGAGTTTAGTATTTATTAAGTGCTTTGAAAAGAAATATTTCAAAAAGCCCATCAGTCCTAAATTTGCGTAGTTGTCTATAGTATTTTGATACATTTTACGTTAGTATAGTAAGTGTCCTTCAGGTTTGCTTTTCAGCCTACTTGTTGATCATGAACCAAGCACATATTCGAAACATATCAAATCATATTCGCAACTCTAATGTATAGATCTTATTTATGTCTTAGAGCAAGCAGTTATCTTTATCTTTTGAAAGAGGTATCTGATGGAGTCAACCAGTTCTCCAAAATCAAAAAGGAAGCTACAAAATGGGGATGATCGAGAAGAAGTAACCCAAAAATTATTCACTATTCAAACATCAGATAAAACTGGCAGGTTCGAACAAAAATCCGCTGATTCAACTGGTAAAGACCCAAATAAATCCAGCAAAAATAGCTCTGAAACTTACCCTGAAACAACTAAAAACGCGCAGAATGACTGGTTTGAGGCAATTGATGGACTTGATACAGCAAATATATCTGCGGTAGATTACATCCAAACAGAGGATACCCCATTAGAGATAATTGATACTATGAGGTTGCCCGCGCAAGCAGAGATTGCAGTAACACAGGAAACTCCAACCATTCCGTTAAAGACGAAACAGCGACCGGGTATCACCAGAGGAAAAGCCACTCTCTACATCGCTCTGCTCTTGATAGTTGTACTTAATACTCTCAACATGAGCTATGCACATTTTATTGGACCGCAAGGCTGGGCTTTTGTCATTGGAGGACCTGTAACAGGAAATGATAATCCTCTGGCTATCATAAAAAAAGAACTACATCATGACCTGACACCAGGAGCAACTGTACAGGCAACCCCTCAGTTGACTCCACAGCAATATATCAACCTGATTGTACAAAATATGACGCTCGATCAAAAGCTCGGACAGATGATGATCGTACAGTTTGTTGGCCCCAATTATTCGCTTGATATAAGTACAATGATCAGCCAATATCACGTTGGTGCTGTCTTGTTATTCACCGCCAATAATAATATTTCCGATAAAGCGCAACTCAAAGGGCTAATCCAGCAAATGCAGAGCAATATCTCCATTCCAATGATAGTAGCTATCGACCAGGAGGGTGGAATGGTAGACCGTTTAAAAGCATTGGATGGACCACGAAGCGCCGCTGCTGATATTGGAGCGACGAATGATCCAGGGAAGGCAAAAGCCGCAGGAATTCAGGACGCGCAAGATCTCGCATCCTATGGCTTCAATCTCAATTTGGCCCCCGTAGTTGACGTTACTAATGTTTATAACCCTCAACTCTATGATCGTACGTATGGCAATAATGCAGCATTAGTTACGAAGATGGCTCAAGCATACCTGCAAGGGTTACAACAAAGTGGCAAAGTCTCAGGCACACTCAAGCATTTCCCAGGTTTAGGCGATGTAGGTGTCGATCCACATAGCGGTATGCCTGATCTGTATCGATCAAAGAGTGACCTGGAAGCTATAGACTGGGTTCCATATCAGACACTCATACAACAAGGCAACGTGCGTGCAATTATGGTGACTCATGAAATTGTGCATGCAATAGATAGTAGCATACCTTCTTCGCTTTCCTCTAAGGTTGTTACCGGTATATTACGCAATGAACTAGGCTTTCAGGGCGTTATCATGACGGATAGCTTAACTATGGAAGGCATTACCGCTTACTATACCGAAGATCAAGCCGCAGCGGTGGCTGTTGAGGCAGGCTCTGATTTATTGATGGGAGCTTCTACTCCCGCTGATGTCGCCAGTATGATTCAGGGAATCAAACAGGCAATAGATTCAGGAACGATTAGCCAGCAACGTATCGATGATTCGGTACGCCGCGTTTTGATGCTCAAATACCAGATGGGATTACTTCCTATCCCCAAAAACTAATTCAAATTCATAGTAGGATAAATAAATAGAACCAGGTTCCTTTAAAGGATGTGTATATGATACATTCAAGCACAACGAATACAGAGCGAGAAAAACGCCTGGCCATGCTGGTAATTTGCATGGTGATAGTAGAAACAATACTGGTCACAATGGCGCTGGTACCGCCATTGTTATGGACACGGCTGTTGCCAGGTTCTACAAGTGCGGCTCTGTATGGGCCGTTCCCGCCAATCCTTGCACCAATTATTCCAGCGCTCCTTTATCTTGTTCCCACAGTGGTAGGCTTCCTATGTCGCAGCTGGCAACGAGCACTTCTATTTGCTACTCTACCGGCATGGATAGGATTAGGGCTCTTCGTGATTGCTGCCTCATTCAAAGTTGGCGACTTTTACCTGGTCTCACCAACGCAGGTTACTGCGAACGTTAGCATACTAGAACTCTTCGCCGCATTAGGCGCTATCGGCTGGCTCGGACGTTTTATATTCAAGTTGCGATAGCTCTCAATGAAAGTAAAACAGAAAACGCAGCTTCGGCCTCTCAGGTTGATACAATTTGGGTGGAGAGCAAGTCAATCGTTCTGAATCGAGTGTAGAGGATAGCATGATGAGGAGTGAGCAAACTAATAAAGAAACGAAGGCAGTGAAAGAACCGGAAAACGCTAGTGACATAACACAGGGAGTTCCTGGTGAAATAGCTGCCCTACTTAACAATATTTCAGAGCCTGAGATCCCGCGAGGAGAGAAGGGCGCTCGCTTTCTGCTGAAGCGTACACCTTCGAACTATCTGCTTAACCAGGTGTATGGACTGTGGGTTTTTGCCGTTTTATTCATCCTCACGCTGATCATGACGCGCAAAGTGTCAGTTGTCGAATACGGTGTTTACGCTATTGCATCTGCAGCATTCAATACCATCGCTTATATCGTCTCGTTTGGTTTAGAAGACGCTACAACTACCTTTGTCCCTCGTGTCCTTACAGAACATGGAAGAGCAGCAGCAGCGCTGCTAGTGCGACGATTGCTCTCGCTACGCCTTGTGACACTGATAATTACTGTTGGCATCATGCTCTTCACATTGCCATTACTAGCAATTCTGATTGCCTCTATTCCAGTTTCGGGTTCAGCAGGCATAGCAGCCGGTCTGCGTAATCCTGGGCTGCTTGCCCATATCACACCGATCGCTTTTTGGGTACTGGGAAACGGCATTGCCAGCCTGTTCATTGCCATTTATGCATCTGAGATGCGTATGCGTATTGTGTTTATCATCGGCAGTACGGCTCATGCACTCTTACTGGTATTTAGCTTTATCACGCTGCAACTTGGTTGGGGTATCGATAGTGTACTCTGGCTGCAGGCCATCTGTTCGCTACTAGACGCGGCCTTGTTCATGCTCTGGCAGACTCCACTATTACTCACAAAAGGGGCAACATACAAACAATCGATGCAGCCGGTGATGAGAGTCGGAATTTCGGCCTGGATAACGAACCTTATCTCAGGTGCCCTACTGAAACAAGTATCTATTATCCTGCTCGCCTACTTTGCTGTCTCGGTGGCACAGATAGCTTACTTCAATCTCTCCTTCCAACTAGCAGATGCTGCTAGCCTCTTGCTAGTATCGGGCTTTGGGGGAGTCGCTGGATCCGCACTCGCTGCTGCATTTGTTGGAAGGAACTATGAGCGCCTATCACGTACCTGGCAAGCACTCATCAAGGTCGAAACGCTGTTGTCTACCCCAATACTGGTATTCTGTTTGTTCAATGCGCAAGCTATTGTGCATTTATTATATGGTAGCAACTATGACCCGGTGGGTTCGCTACTGGCAATTTTCCTCTTCTTTAATATCATTGTGCGCGTTCTTGGCACAACCATTCATCAATCAACGCTCTTTGTGATAGGCAAGCCTAGATTGGTCGCGTTGGGGCAGTTTGTGGGATTGATAGCCGCGATATTGTTTGGGATAGCGTTAATTTCACACTGGGGGCCAGCAGGAGCGCTCGTAGCTGATGGTATTTCGAAAATCATCATGGGATGCCTACTGCTCACATTTCTCTGGCGAGATTTACCCGAGAAATATCCCCTGGGATTCACTTTGCGCATGTTATTGGCGTTGACCATTGCAGCATTGCCTGGGATCGTCTGGCATCCTTCAGGTCGCTTATCGCTTGTGATAGCCGGTGTCGTGTTTCTGGTGCTGTCTTTCGGACTATTGCTGGTAATCAAACCGTTGAATACAGATGATTTAGAAATGGTTGGGGAGGCGAATACGTGGATGGTGAAGTACTTGAGGTGGTTTGGAAGGGCGGCAAAAGCCTAATGAGAGCGCAGAACTATCTTCTAGCTTCTATCATTCTCGGATATTCAGGTTGTTGATACAACATCGATGAAAAATAAAGTACCAGAGCCACTTGATCCAATACTGGTTATCAACGCTTATGCACAGGGAATCTTCCCTATGGCAGATCATCTTGGCAAAATTCGATGGTTTGCGCCTGATCCTCGCGCGATCCTTGAACATGAGAATTTATATATATCCCGTTCGCTACGAGCTACGTTGCGCAAACAAGTCTATGAAGTGAACATCGATACCGCTTTTGAATCGGTTATGCGGCGATGTGCCGAACGAGAAGATACGTGGATTAACGAGTCATTCATTTCCACTTATACGCAGTTGCATTACATCGGGTTGGCTCATAGCGTGGAGGCATGGAAAGATGGGGAACTTGTTGGTGGGCTATACGGAGTTAGCTTAGGTGGCGCCTTCATGGGTGAAAGTATGTTTTCTCGTGCCACTGATGCATCGAAGGTTTGCCTGGTTGCACTAGTCGAGCATTTGAAAGCGAGAGGATTTGTGTTGCATGATGTCCAATACTGGACGCCGCATTTAGCAACCCTGGGTGTAACTGAGATTGCGCGCAAACAGTATGAACAACGTTTGAGGGCTGCACTGAGTTTAGAGTGTAAATGGGTTCCAGGTCCATGATACATCCAGACCCATCCACATGTGAGATCTCCTGGTAGCATACTCGTGTGTTCATCCCTACACAGTATAGTGCAGAGTGAAGTATTGCGCAAATTTTGAGTATGGATACTGGCTTGGGGCGATTAGGGTATTGTCGCACTTGTCGCGGTTGTATCGTTTGTATCTGTTGTAGCACAAGAACCGGGATCAACGGTCTGCTATAATTCAATTAACAAATTTATAAATTATCAGTGGAGATAGACCCATGCGCATTCTCATCGCACCACAATCTCTCAAAGGTAGTCTCACAGCCGCAGAAGCTGGATCGGCAATTGCACAGGGCGTGCGCGTAGTATACCCAAAGGCAGAAATTGAAGTTGTGCCAGTCGCGGATGGCGGTGAGGGCACAGTACAAGCGCTAGTCGATGCTTCTGGTGGAAAAATAATACAGAAGATGGTGACGGGCCCATTAGGAGAACCTGTTCTTGCTTTCTTTGGGCTGATGGGTGATGGGAGCACTGCGGCAATTGAAATGGCAGCGTGCGCAGGACTGCCACTTGTACCTCCTGAGAAGCGTGATCCGAGAATCACAACTACTTATGGAGTGGGCGAACTGATTCTGGCAGCTTTGGACTATGGAAGTCGGCATTTTATTATCGGTATCGGGGGTAGCGCAACGAATGATGGGGGAGCCGGTATGGCTCAAGCATTGGGCGCTGCGCTTCTTAACGCGCGGGGAACAGAAATAACACGTGGCGGCGCTGCACTGGCAACACTTGCGCATATTTCAACATCAAGCATGGATACTCGATTGCAAAAATGCACGGTAGAGGTAGCCTGTGATGTGACAAATCCACTCTGCGGACCCACAGGCGCATCGGCAGTCTATGGGCCACAAAAGGGAGCTACGCCTGAAATGGTGGAAGAATTAGATAATGCGCTAGCTCATTATTCGCAGATAATTGCACAAGATCTCGGAATGTCCGTTCGTGATATTCCCGGAGCTGGCGCTGCTGGTGGCCTGGGTGCAGGGTTGATAGCTTTCCTACACGCAACATTACGGCCAGGCGCTCAGATTGTGTTTGAGGCAGTACACCTGGAAGAACGAATACGAACGGCTGACCTGGTTATTACAGCAGAAGGGCAAATTGATGCACAAACGGCTTATGGAAAGAGTGTTGGAGCCGTAGCAGAAATAGCGAAACGCTATGACCTACCTGTACTGGCTTTTGCTGGAAGCTTGAGTGATAATTACCAGGTTGTCTATGAACTTGGCGTTGATGCTGTGGAAGTATTGCCATCTAGCCCAATGACTTTAGCATATGCAATGGAAAATGCGGCTCGTTTGATAAGTGATGCGGCTGAACGAGCTTGCAGGTTGATTCAGGTCGGAGCTAAAGCCAAAGAAATGTAACTTTTTTTATTTTTATCTCGTATATTCTTGTACACTTCTGTTTCCTGCAAATATCCGGAATTTTCTCTGATTAAAAGAAGTTGTAATTAATAGGAAGTTTCAACGTATTAAATATTAAGCGACATCTATTCTGAAAGGTGCATCGTAAAGGTACTTTCCAGCGTGTATATATCATAAAGACTTTCAAAAGTCTGCATGAGTAAAGCTTGTAGTTCGTTCCTTTATCGTAGAGGGAGTATTGTAAGTATGCCAGAGAATCTGTATACCACTGATAATGCAGACTTTGAAAATCTGCTTTCGCTGGGATTTTCAGAAATTGAGGCCACACGGCTCGTCTATATGAAAAATCATGTGACCGAACAAAGTGAATATCGTGAAGTGGTTGAAGAGCAACATCGTTTGGGTTTTATTCGCTGGCTTATCGAAAATGACCGCATGGAAAAATAGCTGGAGTTTCTAAAGCAAGGTGACCGTGCAAGCCTCGTTGTGGCTTGCACGGTCACCTTGCTTTTTTACTGATGTTGGTGGATGGGTTCGAGCAACCCATAAGCCGAATTCTGTATCTGCATCGCCTCGCGACCACACAGGTGGCAATCATCTATCTAGGACGACAGTTACCTGTCGCCTCCAGCGACCAACCCGAGAGTTGACAGACGAGCAATCTGCAAGCATGCACAAATTGCACACTATCCCCTCTGCTTGGTCTTGCTCCGGATGGGGTTTACCCAGCCAGCCAGTCACCTGGCTGCTGGTGAGCTCTTACCTCACCATTTCGCCCTTACCCGACAGATGACAATATGTGTCATCGCTACATTTCTTAAAGTTGTCGGGCGGTATGTTTCTGTGGCACTTTCCTTAAGGTCACCCTCACTGGACGTTATCCAGCATCCTGCTCTATGGAGTTCGGACTTTCCTCGAGTTTTTGCAACTCGCGATTGCCTGTTTTACTCAAACCCACCGCACTTAGAGTAACACATGATCACACGCTCGTCCAGGTTTGTTGACGATACGAACAAAAACGCGCTACAATGACCACGATTGCGATGGTATATTGCAAAGAATAACACGTAAACGCTAAGGAACATTCCAGGTTATAGAGCAAGTCGCAGGAGATACAAAGGAAGTTTTGGAGCTATAGTTAATGTATGAATCGATGGAAGAGACGTTGGGTATACATTTCGAGAACCCGTCCCTGTTGCAGCAAGCCCTCACACATCGTTCCTATCTCTACGAAACCGCAGGTGAGGGATTAAGTTCCAATGAGCGACTTGAGTTTCTTGGCGATTCAATTCTCGCGTTTATCAGCGCTGATTACCTGTACCGCGCTTTTCCAGATTTAAGCGAGGGAGAGTTGAGCGATTTGCGAGCTGCGCTTGTGAGGCGTGAGACACTGGCAACATTTGCGCAAGAAATCAATTTGGGAAATTTCCTATTGATGGGAAAGGGAGAGCAGAGCAGTGGAGCGAGTCAACGTGTACTCGCATCAGCATTTGAAGCTGTACTTGGCGCACTATTTCTAGATCAGGGAATAAAGGTTGTGCAGCGATTTCTGATGCCGGAACTAGAGCCGTTAGCACAGAAGATTGTGAGCAAGCGATTGTTCAAAGATCAAAAGTCTTTGTTTCAAGAACAGGCACAGGCGCAGGTTGGCATCACACCATCATATCGTCTCGTTAATCAAGAAGGACCGTCTCATAACCGCCAATTCACAGTGGAAGTGCTTCTCGGGGATCAAGTGGCTGGAAGAGGTCAGGGCCGAAACAAACAAGCTGCTGAGCAAGAGGCAGCGCGAGCAGCATTACTCAGTAGAGGATGGATTTGACGACCAGGTAAACAGGGGGGTCGTATGCGCTTGGAACCAACAACGAAGCCAGATCACGTATTACGAGTCAATTCCAGACTCATTACGTCGAGTACGATCCTGCACTTTACATCGGATGAATTAGAGAGAGCAATTACTCAGGAGCAGTTGGAAAACCCTGCATTTGAAGTAAAAGAACAACGTATTTGCCTTTTTTGCGGAGTACCTATGCAGGGTCAAACATGCACATCCTGTGGGTATTCTGGATTTTCCGCACAGTTGACACAAGCAGAATTCGCCACAAGTGAAACCACCCACGATGAAAGTATCTCAGAGCAACAATGGAATGAGTATTTCCACAACAATCCCTTTGATAATGGTCAGATTGAAGATAATGAAGAGTTAGATCCTCTAGTGAGTATTCCAACAGGACAGACACTTACAGAAGTACTTTTGGAGCAATTGGAAACGCTGGTACCGCCAGAAGACGCACCGATCGCGGAGCAGCTAGTGGGTAACATCAATGAACGTGGCTACCTTGAAATAAGCGTGGAAGAAATTGCCGGACAATTAGACGTACCGATAAAACGCGTCGCATTTGTATTGAGCCAGTTACACTCGTTGGACCCTCCAGGTATCGGAGCGCGGGATCTCCGTGAATGTCTGCTGATACAGTTGAAAGCATTAAGCGAACTAGAACTGCCAAATCCGCTCGCATACGTGTTAATTGATCACTACCTGGATCAGCTTGGACGTGGCCAGTTTCGAGAAATAGCGCGTGAAATCAAGGCATCGGAACAGGATGTACGCCACGCAATCCAATATATACGGAAAACATTACATCCATATCCCGCACATCTATACCAGATAATTGTAAGCGAGAACACTACCAACACGATTCACATCCATCCAGATATCATTATTCGCAAAGTCGATGCAGGTTATGAAGTGGAACTCATTGAGGAGCAACGATACCGTTTCTCTATTGGTTCGGGATATGGCACACAACCATTAAGCTTTGACAACGAGATCATGAATGAAGAAGTGCAGCGTTATATCCGCCAATACAGCGATCGAGCAACGTTTTTTATAGACTGCGTGCATAGGCGCTGGCAAACTCTGAAGCGCACAGCAACCCTGCTTGTGAACTACCAAAGCGAGTTTTTAGAAAAAGGCGTTCGCTATCTGCGACCTCTCACCCGCTCAGAAATAGCTCATCGCCTAAATTTGGATGAGGGAACCATCAGCAGAGCGATGGCGAATAAGTATGCCTTACTACCTGATGGACATCTGATGCCACTTGCGGACTTCTTCGACAGTTCTCTGAGTGTGAAAGACGTAATGCGCGAACTCATAGCTTTCGAGAAGCCAGGCGACCACTTGAGCGATGAAGAACTCGCGCGTTTGCTAACAGTTCGTGGTATTCCTATAGCAAGACGAACCGTCACAAAGTATCGCGAGGAGATGGGAATCCTACCATCAAGGGAACGCTAATCATTCATATAAATACTACATTGAAAGGGTTCAATGTAAGGACCGAGGCTATGCAAAGTACAGCAAAAGATTACTGGTCAATCTGGAAACAGTACGTATTGCAGGGTATGGTGCAGGAAGATATGCTGCCTCCGGCACTGATGCAATCATGGCGGCGTTGTGTTGCTCTCGGTCTCGATCCCTATGGTGAGCCTGATTCCGAAGAAATCATCCAGCCAACATTGACTTCTCTTTCTCAACAATTGCTTTCGCTGGTGCGTCCAGCAATGGAGGATCTGCATCAGTTCGTTGAGGGATCAGAATGTGTGGTAGTCTTTGCAGATGCTGATGTACGTATTGTCGATACAGTAGGAGATCCATCATTGCAGCATGAACTTGAGCACCTTGGATTAAGCGCTGGAGCATCCTGGAGTGAAGAGCGCCAGGGTGCAAATGCCCTAGCTCTAGCATTGTATGAATCATTTCCCATTCAGCTTAATGGCGCAATGCATTATCGTGCTGCACTTCACCCACTCTATACGTCGGCTGCTCCGGTACATGATCTATTGGGCCAAACTGTTGGCGTACTTGCAGTCATTGGCCGTCATGAACATTCGCATCCTCACACCCTGGGTATGATAACCGCGGCAGCTCAGGCAATTAGCAACCAGCTACAGATGCAAGTCTGGCTGAGCAATGCTAATGACCTCTTATTCGAACTAAAAACAATTTTGCAGGCTCTACCTGAAGGCATCCTATTGCTACAATACAATGGAGTAGTGTCACAGATGAACACACCGGCAGGCACAATGCTTGGACTGACCCCTTCTAAAGTGACAGGGAGGCGATTGCAAGATGTGCTGCCACTCCCTACTGTGCTGGCTCAAGCAATTGTGCGTCAACAACCACTCTCCGATGAAGAACTGGTCTTTGACACGATACATGGCCGCGTTACCTGCCTATGCTCATTGAAGCCAATCACCAGCTACCAATCAGAAACAGGTCTGCAGGATATTGTGAGTCCGACTTCATTAAAGATTACAGAACCCGTTTCTGCTGATGGCTTTGTCATGATGCTTCGCAGTATTGAAAGAGTTCAGAAACTCGTCCATCGTATGATTGGCGCCCGTGCTCGTCTGACGTTCACTAACGTGGTGGGTGAAAGTCCAGCACTCAAAGAAGCGATTCGATTGGCAAAATTGGCATCAAATAGCAATTCTACAGTCCTACTTCACGGTGAAACTGGCACAGGCAAAGAGATTTTTGCTCAAAGCATTCATAACAGCAGTGCGCGTGCTGATGGTCCATTCGTGGCGATCAACTGCGCTGCAATCCCACGCGAGTTAATTAATACCGAGCTATTTGGATATGAGGGCGGCTCGTTCACAGGTGCTGATCGCCAGGGGCGTCCTGGCAAATTTGAACAAGCGAATGGAGGTACGCTCTTTCTTGATGAAATAGGCGATATGCCCCTCGACCTGCAAACGACCTTACTCCGAGCTATTGAAACCCGCACAATTGTGCGTATTGGTGGCTACCGGGTGATCCCTGCTGATGTGCGTATCATCGTCGCTACGCATAAAGATCTACGGGAAGAGACAATGCGAGGCAATTTCCGCTCTGACCTCTATTACCGCTTACATGTCTTAACCATTCACATTCCTTCTTTGAGAAATCGTATAGATGATTTGCCTTTGCTTGTACAACATTTCTTGGTACGACAGAGTCGCAACCTCGGCCGTTCGTTTACCATTACTCCAGAGGCTCTGATTTTGCTCTGTCAATACAACTGGCCAGGAAATGTACGTGAGCTTGAAAATATGCTCGAACGTGTGACCTATCTCATGCCTGGAACTGTTATCACAATCGCTGACCTCCCTATCGACGTACAACAAGCAGTAGAAAACAATCAAGCAGTTTATGTTGATGATTCGGAAAGTGCTCTACAAACTCAAAAAAGCCCGTTTGAGCTTCATCAAGCACAACCTCTGTTGACTGAGCAGGGCACAGCACTGAAAGAACAGAGCATGAACGCTGAGATGCAGGCTATTATGAAAGCCTGGGATGCAAGTAATGGACATATCACTCGAGCTGCTGCTTTACTCGGTATCAGCCGCACGACAATGTGGAGGAAAATGGTCAAATATGGTCTGATTGAGAGTAAAGACATGAAGCAATGATGCGTTCCAATATTGGAACGCATCAAAAATGATGTTGCAGCAGTGAAACATTATGTTTCACTGCTGCAACATCATTTTTTTCATACTTCTAAACTTTTTTACCAAAATCTATACATTCCACGATTTTTCTAGCATCCAAAAATTCTCTTATGCCTCTTCTCAAGCCGATCCAATACCAGGATACTTCCGATGCATCTAGTTTTTTTCATCACATTGGCATGAATATTGCACAGTAATAGGTAGGAACATTGTGCAAGGTAAGTATAAGTTATCAAATCATGAAAGGAGGTGTGTAACCGGTTAATTTTCCTATAAAGGGAGCAATACATTTGAAATTACGGTACAGATGAAATTGTTTGTTGTGTCGAAAGTTATCTACTCGAAAGGAGGGTGTCTGCCTTATCTGGCAGACCACTACGGTATGGATAGAACACCGAATCTATCTCAGAAATTTGTAGCCGAAATGCTTGGAGTCGCCTTCCTCGTATGGATTGGTGCAGGCTCTATTACAGTGACAAATTTTCTTAGTGCCGGCAAAGTACCACTGCCATTCACGATGGCCGAGCTTGGTATGATTGCACTGGCTTTCGCATTTGCAATTGCGGCTATGGTCTACACCATTGGCCACATTTCTGGTTGTCATATTAATCCTGCGGTGACCTTTTCGCTTGCTGTTACCCGTCGCATTGGCTGGGGTGAAGCAGGGGTTTATTGGATTGCGCAATTCATAGGTGGAATTTTGGGTGCCGTGATCATTGCGTTTTCCTTTGGTTGGACACAAGCAGCACAAGGTCCAGGGCTTGGCGCTACGAATTTCGGAACAGCAATCAACCTCTATGGAACAACTGGTGGTTGGATTGTCGCCATCGCTATGGAGACGATTGGTACCTTCTTCCTTCTCCTGGTCGTCATGGGAACAGCCGTCGACGGCCGGGCGCCCTCTGGTTGGGCTGGTTTGATCATTGGCCTGATGGTCGCTGGTGAGATTTTTGCCTTTGGCCCAGTTACCAACGTCGCTCTCAATCCTGCACGCGCCTTTGGACCAGCAGTGATACAAGTGTTGTTAGGTGGCACATATGATCTTTCCCATTTGATTGTCTATTTTATAGGACCCCTCCTGGGTGGCGTTCTAGGTGTTATTACCTATGATTTCTTACAACGTGCGCGTGTAACAGCCAGTACACCTGAACTTGCTGGCATCGAGAAATCGGCTGTTGAAAAAGTCTAAACGTCTTAGATTTTCTTTTCGATGAAAGAAGGAGTCAGATATGAAGAAGCTCATAAATAGCGTAGATGACGTGGTAACAGAGGCTCTTGCTGGCATGGAGGCACTTCACCCTGAACTGATCCGAGTGGATTACGAGAATCAGCTTGTAGTGCGGAAAGACGCGCCAATTCGTGGCAAAGTAGGCGTGATCTCCGGCGGCGGTAGTGGGCACGAACCCATGCATGGTGGTTTTGTAGGCCGTGGCATGCTCGACGCAGCCTGCCCTGGAGCCATCTTTACTTCTCCAGTGCCTGATCAGATGCTTGCAGCTACTCGAGCAGTAAGTGGCGGAGCGGGTGTGCTGCATGTGGTCAAGAATTATACTGGAGACGTACTTAACTTTGAGATGGCAGCGGAATTGGCCGAGGCTGAGGGTATCGAGGTAGCCAGTGTCGTAACGAACGATGACGTTGCAGTGCAAGATAGTCTGTATACTGCTGGAAGACGTGGTGTTGGTGTCACTGTATTGTTAGAAAAAATTGTAGGTGGACTGACTGAGACAGGTGCATCACTTGGACAGGTAGCGGATTTGGCCCGGAAAGTAAACGATCATGGACGCAGTATGGGCATGGCGCTTACTTCGTGCACAGTACCGGCAGCAGGTAAGCCGACGTTCGAGCTAGGTGATGACGAGATGGAGATTGGTATCGGTATACATGGTGAGCCGGGTCGCCGACGTGTCAAACTCGCCTCTGCTGCTGAAGTAACGGAAATGCTTGCTAACCCTGTCATCGAAGACCTTGGCCTGAAAGCGGGCGAGCGCGTCCTTGCTTTTGTCAATGGCATGGGTGGTACGCCGCTGGTGGAGCTATACATCGTAGCTAACGAACTTTCCAAGATACTGCGCGGCAGAGATGTCACTATCGCCCGTTCGCTCATAGGTAGCTACATTACCTCTCTTGAAATGGCCGGTTGTTCTATTACTCTGCTGCGGCTCGATGATGAATTGATCCGCTACTGGGATGCTCCTGTACATACTCCAGCTCTCCGATGGGGCGTATAAACAGGATAATAAATCTAGTGTAAACCTGGTGTTTACCTGTAACCTGTAGGAGCCATGGTGTTACTTTGAGGATGTCCAATCCCCTAAGTCAGACATCCACTCATACATGGGGAGTGCAGAGGGGCTCTGCCCCTCTGCCGGGGTTCGGGGCCCGCGCATCTGGGGGATGCAACAGCGGACTCCTGAAAAAGGCTCTTTTCTCTTGTTTCGCCGCCTGCGGCGGCGAGTTAGGCGAGTTATGAGTAGATGTATGCCTAAGTGCCTATATGTTTCGTAGTACAATGTAACTAAGCTGGGCAGTGGATACCAGCCCTTTCATGGAAAAAGTATCTCATGCAGTTCGATCTTCAAAGAGAGACCTTTGCCCATGTTAGGACCTTTACAAAGTTTATTTGTACTACGAACGGGTGAACACCATGTTCGCTCCTATCTATTGTGGAGGAAACCATGCCAATTACGACAGAGGACACGGTAAACTGGTTACAGCAATTAGCTCTGGTTCTTCATGAAAATCGTGATTATCTTACACAACTCGACTCCCCAATCGGAGATGCGGACCACGGCATTAATATGGACCGTGGATTTAAAGCCGTGATTGATAAACTACCAACCGTAGCAAATATGGATATAGGCTCAATCCTTAAGACAGTTGGAAGCACACTGGTTTCGACAGTTGGTGGGGCTAGCGGCCCATTGTATGGCACGGCTTTCCTGCGAGCCGGTATGGCAAGTGCTGGGAAAAGCGAACTCTATGAAGCTGACTACACCGGTATGTTGGAAGCGGCATTAGAAGGGATTAAAGCGAGGGGCAAGGCACAACCGGGTGAGAAGACAATGGTTGATGCACTTGCGCCAGCTTTGATAGCTGCTAAAGAAGCACAAGCACAGGGTCTTGAACTATCACAAATGATGCAGCGCGCCAGTGATGCTGCTGAAGTAGGTATGAAAGCTACCATTCCAATGCTTGCTACAAAAGGTCGTGCCAGTTATCTGGGAGAGCGCAGTATCGGTCATCAAGACCCTGGCGCTACATCAAGCTGGTTAATACTGAAAACGTTAACTGATACCTGTGCATAGGTACTGATGCTATAGAACACTTACTAATCCTTTTCTTCCAGAAAGTGGGTGTGATTTGATGAATTCCTTTTGTTCCCAACTTGATAGGAGGCTATGCCCATGGCAGTAGGTTTAGTCATTGTTTCGCATAGTTCTCGATTGGCTGATGGTGTTGCTGAACTTGCGCGACAGATGGTGCAAGGCAAGACTCCGATTGCAGCGGCTGGTGGAGCGATCGATGATATCCTGGGCACGTCCGCTGATAAAATTCTCGCAGCTATCCAATCAGTTGATGGGCCAGATGGGGTGCTGGTCTTGCTGGACCTTGGCAGTGCCATTCTCTCTGCTGAGCTGGCGCTTGAACTGCTCAGCGATGAGCAGCGAGCACGCGTCTGCCTCAGTTACGCTCCCCTGGTTGAAGGAGCCGTTGCAGCCGCCCTGGAAGCCTCACTTGGTCGGACACTGGCACAGGTACAGCAGGTGGCAGAACAGACAGCCAACGTCGAACGACTTCAGATGCTCAAACCCCTGACCCCTATAGAGAACGAGTCTAGAGAGATCGCAGCGTCAACGGAGAGTATGTCGCCAGGGGAGACATCAGAGCTGACAGCTCACGTGACCTTAGCGAATCCTACCGGTTTACATGCTCGTCCAGCGAGCCTCTTTGTGCAGACTGCTGCTGGGTATCAGGCCCGCATCCGCGCATCAGGACGCGGGAAAGACACGGATGCCACCAGTATCTTTGGCGTCCTCTCACTGGGGATGCGGCAAGGTGATACGCTGACTCTACGCGCGAGTGGGAAAGAGGCAGAGGCGGCCATAGAAGCACTGAGTGAGTTGATACGCCTCAACTTCCATGAACCAGCCCCAGCAGAAGAAATGCCAGCTCCCCTTAAAGTAGGAGCCGATGTATCGCTCACACCGCCGATTCATCGGCCCGATACACAACTACCAGGCGAACCCTGGCACGGAATTCCAGTCTCAGCAGGTATCGCAGTAGGTCCCGCATTCATGTATTCCTCCGGTACCATCTCCCTGAATGCTATCGAGCGGCGTCCTATCTCAGCGGAGCAGGTTACTTCAGAGCAGCAACGGCTCCGTAAGGCGTTGCGCAATGCGGCACAAGCACTTCGTGCTTTAGCAAGAGAGCTTCAAAACAAAGTAGGTCAAGCTGATGCGGCCATCTTTGATGCTCAGGCTTTGATGTTGCTTGACCCTGCTCTAGGCGAAGCTGCACTTCGCGTGATCGAATCAGCGCATGTGGATGCAGAAGGAGCCTTAGCTGAAGCGGGTGAACGCTATGCCTCTACGCTGGAAACCCTCGATGATCCTTTAATTGCGGGTCGTGCAGTCGATATGCGCGATGCTATCAGACGAGCATTACAAGAATTAACGGACCAGCATGCCCAAGGACACGTGTTAAGTGATTTGAGTCGACCAGTCATACTCCTGGCATGGGATTTAACACCCTCGGACACAGCACAATTACGACCGGAGTTCGTGCTGGGTATCTGTACTGTCCAGGGTGGTCCTACGACTCATGCAGCCATTATAGCCCGCGCATTAGAGATACCTGCAGTTGCTGGTATTGATCCTCACTTACTTGAAATAATACATGATGGTCAACAAATAGCCATCGATGGTTCTAAAGGATTGATATATCTACATCCCGATGACAACCAACAGGATGCGTTACACACTGCGATGCTTCAACAGCAACAGGCTCGCAATTTACGCCGCTCTCTAAACAGTACGTTATGGCGTACTCGGCCTGGTTCAACTGCTGATGGCTACAAGGTGCAGATATTTGCTAATGTAGGCGATGTCGCGAGCGCTAGTGCTGCAGCCACGTCTGGCGCTGAGGGTATCGGGCTGCTACGCACTGAATTTCTATTTGGAGGACGCGCTGTTTTTCCAGATGAGCATGAACAGTTTGAAAGCTATGTAGCATTATTTCGCACCTTTGCCGATCAAGCCCTGGCAGGTAAAACCATCGTAGTGCGTACCCTGGACGCTGGCGCCGATAAACCTTTTCCCGCCCTGGAGCCGCTGATTGGCGCTCTGCAAGAGTCCAATCCAGCCCTGGGACTGCGTGGAGCACGTATACATCTTCTTTATGAGGAACTTTTATGCCAACAGTTACGCGCCCTACTAAGAGCCGGTACAGAAACAGGTGTCCAATTGCACATCATGTTCCCTATGATTGCCACAGTAGAAGAGATACGTCGACTACGCACGATATACACTAGCGTTCAGAATGAACTTAAGAATGAGGGTATAGCGCTTCCAGCAAGCACACAGGTAGGTATTATGATTGAGACTCCTGCTGCTGCTTTAATGGCAGATATTCTGGCCCGTGAAGTCGATTTTTTTAGCATTGGAGCAAACGATCTCTTCCAATATACGATGGCTGCAGACCGCACCAACACTCGGGTAACAGGTATGTTCGGTATGTTAGAGCCAGCAGTTTGGAGATTAATTGAGCACGTGATTCGCGCAGGTGTAGAGCATGGTAAGCTAGTTGCCCTCTGTGGAGAGTTGGCGGCTGATCCACGAATTGGTCCACTTCTGGTTGGCCTGGGTGTGCAAGAACTAAGCATGAGTCCCCCTGCTATTCTGAATGTCAAAGCAGCGCTGCATAAACATACCCTTGAATATTGGCGTCAACTGTCTCATGAGTTGCTTGAAGCAGAGACAGCGGCAGATATGGAGTGTATACTACAATCTATTACTTGAATTGTTCGCTCAGGGAAAATTGAAGATGAACCTACTTTTTGTTGGCGACGTGATGCTTGGGCGGCTTGTGAATGCAGCACTCAAGGACAGGCCGCCGGAATATCCATGGGGTGATACATTATCGCTTTTCAAAGGAGCGGATGTGCGCATCTGCAATCTTGAGTGCGCCATATCCGATTGGGGAACTCCCTGGTCGGCCACCCCAAAGGTCTTTCATTTTCGATCTGATGGAAAAAACGTAGAGGTTCTCAAAGCCGCGCACATCGATGCCGTCTCGCTTGCCAATAACCACATCTTAGATTTTGAGTATGAAGGGCTATTTCAAACAATGAACAATCTGAATATGGCTGGCATTCACTATACCGGAGCTGGCATGACTCTCAGTGACGCATCTGAGCCAACGATGTGGGAAACCAAAGGCATTAAACTTGAGCTAATCGCCTTTACAGATAATGAGCCAGATTGGGAAGCAACAGAAGAACACCCGGGTGTCTTTTATGTCCCAATTACTCTCAAGGACAAACATGCCGAGAAGCTTCTAGAAATGGTAAGCAGGACCAAAGAAGCGGTTGATCTGCTGATCATATCTACTCATTGGGGTCCAAACTGGGGATACAGTCCCCCGAAAGAACATATTCCTTTCGCCCATGCTTTAATTGATGCAGGCGCTGACATAATCTTTGGACATTCTGGGCATATTGTTCGCGGTATCGAGATCTATAAGCATAAGCTAATCATGTATTGCACAGGTGACTTTATTGACGATTATGCTGTTGATGAAATTGAGCGGAATGATCGGAGTTTTATCTTTGTGGTTGAGACAGACGATCATAGCATCTTTCGGCTTTTACTCTATCCAACGATCATTAAAAATTTTCAGGCAATGCGCGCAAATGGCGCTGAGAAAAAGGCAATTGTTGCTAAGATGCAGAGATTGTGTGAAGATCTAAATACAGCTACGACCTGGGATGAGAATGAAGAGCGTTTCGAGATCCGACTGTAGCCACTCTCCTTCTAATGCAAGAAGACTTCAGGCGCTGCATGAATAGTTTTTTCACGTTCATAAATAACCATACCGGGGCCTCCACCTTTCATATGCCGCACATGACGTTGCAAGGTATAATCAACAGGTACGCTAGTGCTTCCACGCGCCTGACTATAATAAGCAGCCAGGCGCGCGGCCTGTTCAAGGGTACTCCGAGGGATGTCGTGACCTCCTGCTTTGACAATTACATGCGCTCCCGGTACGCCACGCGCGTGCAGCCAGATGTCATTAGCGGAAGCCTGATGAAAAGTCACCTCTTCATTTTGGCGACTATTCTTGCCAATTAAGATTGTAAACCCTTCACGGCTTTGAATATGTAGAGGAACGCCACCACCTGGTGGAACTGGCTTCGCTTTATGTTGTTTTCCACCTTTGAATTTGTGTGATTGCTTCCGCACGCCTGTACTTGAGGTCCTGGAAGGTTTAGCGGCACGTATATAACCTGCACTCTGCACCTCGGCTTTAACAAGCGCTACTTCAGCAGGAGTGTCAGCAAGCATCAAGTCTGCCAATAACTGCTCAACTGTTGTCTGCTCGGTTGCATTCTTTTCAATTTGAGCGGGGACAAGCGCAAGAGCGCGACGAAGTTTATGATATTTGCGGAAGAGACGGTTGGCATTCCCAACCGCGTCAAAGCGCGGATCAAGTGGAATGGTCACCTCTAATGGGTGGGCCTCGTATTCAAAGAAGTTTTGCAATACAACACTACTTTGGCCTTGTTTCACTTCATGCTGATATGCAAGTAGCAGTTCAGCCTGTAGACGATAACGGCTGGCATCTTCTGAAACAGATAACTCTTGTTGCAGCAATTCTGTTTTGCGTTTGCAACGCTCGAACTGTGTTTGTAAGACTTTCCTCAGAGGATTTCGCACGCTTTCCATTGCATCGCGCCACTCAGCACCAGCATAAAACTCATCAATTAATATATTGATTGATGCTGATTCACGTATTCGCATTCCAGGGATTTCTGCATATTGCTCCAGAACATAAGGAGCAAAAGCTATAGGAACCGACTGTGAAAGGGATGATTGCATATCCCCAACATCTCCGACACGCTCAACAAGTCGAGGCTTCCATGTATGGTTATCAAACAATACAGCCAGTGCTCGTACATTCCACGCCAGTTCTTCCAAATGGGCGTCACCAGTATTGATTGGTAATTCCGCATCTCCGGTGGTACGATAAACGGCTTCACGAGCTAACAATGGGCTGAATCCAAGTAGATTCCTAGTCAATAGTTGCCACATTTTTGCCTCTTGTATCTTCGTAGATTTTCTCCTGGCCCGCGACTCTACTACCTGAGTGAGTTCCATATCCTCTCTCTCACACTGTGCCAGTTGAGCAGCAGTAACAACCGTAGGCTCCAAACGAGGCAAAGCTACACCTGCGGCCATGCGTTGCTGTGGAGGTGGGGGAACATACTGGACATTTGCATCTATGACACGATAACGATTGACATTAGCTCCTACATGTTTCAGGCTCCCAAGAATCAGCCCTTGATCATTACATAGAATGATATTGCTCATACGCCCCATTAACTCAATAATCAGTAGATAACTGGTGCGCTTTTCAGGATCCGAAGGATTACGATGACCTGCACTAATTTCTATGACACGCTCCCAACGTGCTTGTTGGATGGCTTCAATGCGAGTGCCCTCAAGGTATTTTCGCAATAACATTACAAATGCAGGTGGCTCATTGACAATTCTGGAAGGTTTGAGTGCTGTGATATGCGCACGAGCTAATTGGGGGTGAGCTGAGAGATAGAGCCAACGGTTCTTTCCACCTTGCCCTTGTTCTTGCGCCGGGGCATAACATTGCAATGCAATAGAGTGAACTGTTGGTTGTATGATAACGTCTATCCGTGCGTTGGTCAGCAACAGGCGCCATTCATCGGCAAGAGCTGCGAGCGTAATGGCATCGATATGCATATTTATCATCTTCTATTTACAACGAAACCCATGTGTGTTGTACAATACTCTCAAGAGCAGTTCCCATAGTATAACAAAGAGTGTCCTGTTCGTATACCAACCTTCCCGAGTCCAATATTGTAGGAAATGGCATGCAACCTGAGACGGAGCAATTTGTGTCCCAAAATCAGCAACACGCATCCGCCCAGTCCTCAACTCGTCAGGGGCTTCTCTTTGTGCTGTCAGCGCCATCGGGGACAGGAAAAGACACTGTAATAAATGCTCTCAAGCAACAAGGCATGAATTTTTATGTGGTGCCTTCTATAACAACCCGTCCTCCTCGTCCGGGTGAAAGTGAGGGTAACCCATATCATTTTGTCAGCCAGGAAACATTTGAACACATGGCAAGTCAGGGTGAATTGCTTGAATACGCAAACGTGCATGGCAACTGGTATGGGCAACCACGCAAACTCATACGAGATACTTTGTCTGCAGGCCGGGATGTACTGTTGAAAATTGATGTTAAAGGCGCTGCCACCATTCGTAGTAAGGTATCCGATGCAATTTTTATTTTTCTCATTCCAGGCTCGTTAGAGGAACTTACCCAGAGGCTGGAGGGCAGGCAGACAGAGACAGAAGAGGAACTTCAGAGACGATTAGCCGACGCCCGTAAAGAGTTGGCAGAACAGCATTGGTACGATTACCTGATCACAAACCGGGATGGGCACTTGCAAGATGCGGTGGATTGTCTGCGTGCCATAATGCTTGCTGAGCATTGTCGTGTACACCCTCGTAATATCGATATTTAGAGTCATCAAGAAGGATGGTGGTCAATGTCAGAAGAACGTTTTGAGCAATCTGGTACTAAAGAGCGAAATCTTGCTATGGAGTTGGTGCGTGTCACCGAAGCAGGGGCACTCAGCGCAGGTCGTTGGATGGGCAAAGGCGATAAAATTGCGGTCGACCAGGCCGCGGTAAATGCTATGCGCCAGGCACTAGACGGTGTCGATATGCACGGCGTCGTGGTGATTGGTGAGGGTGAAAAGGACGAGGCTCCCATGCTATATATTGGTGAGGAAGTTGGCAACGGCACCCCACCAAAAGTTGACGTGGCAGTAGACCCTGTTGATGGCACGAGGCTCACCGCCCTCGGTCTTTCAGGGGCAATCGCAGTTGTGGCTACGGCTGAACGAGGAACAATGTACTCTGCTCCTCCCGGAGTATTCTATATGGAAAAGATTGCTGTCGGCCCTGCTGCTCGAGAGGTAATTGATATCAACGCGCCTATCGCCACAAACCTGAAACGAATTGCCCGGGCACGTGATGCTCAAGTCGATGATTTGACCGTTGTGATACTGGATCGTCCACGTCACGCGGAAATGATCACTGAGATTCGCCGGATCGGCGCTCGCATACGCCTGATTATGGATGGTGATGTGTCAGCAGCGATTCAAGCTGCGATGGAAGATTATAGAGGTGTCGATGTGCTGATTGGAACGGGAGGAGCGCCAGAAGCAGTGCTCGCAGCTGCTGCAATCAAGTGTATTGGTGGAGAAATACAGTGTAAAATCTGGCCTCGGTCAGATGAGGAACGCGAACAGTTTAAAGCTGATGGCATTGATCTTAACCAGGTGTTTCGAACAGATGACCTGGTAAAAGGCAATGATGTGTCGTTTGCTGCGACAGGCATTACCAGTGGAGAATTAGTCAATGGCGTGCAATATTTCGGTTGGGGAGCTCGCACTTCCTCGGTGATGATGCGCTCCCGCTCGGGTACAGTGCGCTATATTGAAGCCCGCCACAAGTGGCGCAAAGCAGGCGGCACAGTTGGTATGTCAAGAATCAGTTGAAATTTATGGCAATTTAAGCAACTTCTCAATTACGGCATCTGCGACCTGAGAGGTACCAACGGCTGCATGATCATCTGGTCGAGGCTTGAGATCATACGTGACATTCTTACCTTCAGCAATGACGGCTGCTATAGCTTTCTCTAAGCGGCAGGCAGCATGCGTCTCGCCCAGGTGACGTAACATCAACACTCCAGAAAACATCATAGCCATCGGGTTGACCTTGTTCTGTCCGGCATATTTGGGCGCACTTCCATGTACCGGTTCAAATACGGCATATTGACTGCCAATATTTGCGCCAGGAGCAACTCCTAGTCCACCTATCAAGCCTGCAGATAAATCGGAGATGATGTCACCATATAAGTTAGGTAACACTAGTACATCGTACTGCTCTGGCTTCTGAACAAGCTGCATACACATATTGTCAACAATACGATCTTCAAAATGGATATCTGGATACTCCTTCGCGACTTCATGGGCTGTGGCAAGAAATAGTCCATCAGAAAATCTCATTATATTGGCTTTGTGAACTGCAGTGACTTTATGGCGACTGTTAGACCGGGCATAGTCGAAAGCGAATTTTACAATACGACGAGTTGCCATCACTGAGATATATTTGATACTGATGGCAGAATTGTTGTCGAGATGAGTTCCGGTCGTGCGGGCAATGGTGTCAATGATTTCTTGCTGTTCGGGTGTCCCATTTTGAAACTCTACCCCAGCGTATAAATCTTCTGTATTCTCGCGTACGATAATCATATCAATATTATCGTAACGTGAGCGCAGCCCTTGATACGTTTTCGCAGGACGAAGATTTGCATATAGATCCAGTTTCTTGCGCAGAACCACATTTGCGCTGCGAACTCCTTTACCAACAGGGGTGGTAATTGGACCTTTCAATCCTACTTTTGTACGCTTAATCGACTCAATTACTTCATCTGGTAAAACAGTGCCATATTTCTCTAACATCTCTAATCCAGCCTGGTGTAACTCCCAGGAAAATGGGACACCAGTAGCTTCGAGAACTCGGCGTGTAGCCTCGGTAATTTCGGGGCCGGTGCCATCACCAGGGATGAGTGTAACCGAGTACGGCATGAAAACCTCCAAAGGAGAGTGTGTTCTGATAAAGGGTACATAATCAACAACTGATTATAGCACACTCATCCGCACTGGTACGTATGAAGCAAACCGTTTGAACGTTCATTTGTGGATTGCATTATGCTGGATCAGCTAGTAGGAGCCTTCTTTGTTGTAGCTCTTTTAGTTCCTGAAGTAGTCTTTTTCACCATGATACTACTATTCCTTCGAGTAGCGGTTGTAGCCTTCTTTGTCCTTCCCCTTGTTGCGCGGGTTGTAGTTTTCTTTGCTTTTGTGGATGATCTTCCATTCGTAATTGGTGTTTGGGGAAGCAGTGAAGAATCTTCTGTGGTTGTCACTTTCTTACGCGTACCTCTCCGTGCGGTTGTGCCATTTTGTTCAGGTCTTTCCCCAGCGATTTGTTGTTGAACAACAAACTCTTGATAACACACAGGATTCTTACCTGCTCGTGTCACAATCATCAACCCACCACAATCAGAACAGAGTTCAGGAACTGGCTTCTCCCAGATGGCAAAGTTACAGGTAGGGTAATTGTTACACCCATAAAAGATCCGTTGCTTTTGTTTAGTCTTGCGTTCTACAAGGTCACCTTGACATATCGGGCATAATGCGCCGGTTTTATTCACAACAGAGCGACGATAGCGACATTCCGGAAAGCCTGAGCAGGAGATGAAGCGTCCAAAGCGACCTGTACGGATAACAAGATTACGTCCACATTCTGGACATAATTCATCTATTTCTTCGACTGGCTTTTGTACACGATCCATCTCCACTTCGGCCTTTTCCATCGTCACTTTGAAATCGCCATAGAAGCTTTTAAGGAACTCTATCCATGACTGTCGCCCCTCTTCGACATCGTCAAGCTTTCGCTCCATCTCAGCCGTAAAACCTGTATCTACAATATCAGGGAAGTGCTTATTCATGACCTCGTTAACCGTTTCGCCTAACCAGGTTGCCACAAAGCGTTTCTGCTCTTGATCAACATAACCCCTGTCCTGAATGGTGCTGATAATAGGCACATAGGTACTGGGGCGGCCGATACCTTGCTCCTCCAGTTCTTTAATCAGGCTCGCTTCACTAAAACGTGGAGGCGGCTGAGTGAAATGTTGTTCAGGTGTTAATCGATGCAGGTCCAACACTTCTTGCCTACTTAGAGCAGGAAGCGTTTTCTCCTCCTCATCACGTTGCCACACTGCATAAAAGCCTGGAAACTTGAGATGGGAACCTGTTGCTCGAAAAACGTACTGGCCAGCCACAATGTCTACCCGAACTGTATCAAAGACGGCTGGGGTCATAAAGCTAGCAACAAAACGTCGCCAGATCAAGTTATAAAGCTTAAACTGTTCGGGGGTAAGATGAGGCTTTACCATCTGAGGAGTCAACGTAATATCAGTCGGGCGAATCGCTTCGTGAGCGTCCTGAGTGGTCGCTTTAGCCTTACCTGTCCGTCCCTGTCCAACATAGGGCTGACCATATTCCTTTGCGATATACTCTTTTACTTTCGCCTGCGCTTCATCAGAAACGCGGGTGGAGTCCGTTCGCATATACGTAATCAAACCCTGATGTCCCTGCGCGCCCAACTCAATTCCCTCATAGAGCTGCTGGGCAAGGCTCATTGTTCTCTTGGGTTTCATGGAGAGGCGAGTTGAAGCTTCTTGCTGCATAGTACTAGTTGTATATGGTGGATTGGGTTGACGTCGCTGTTCTTTCTCTTCTACTTTCAATACTGTATAAGCAGCGCCTTGCAGCTCAGTCAAAATGGTGCTTGCTTCTTCCTGGGTGGAGATTTTAATACGGCCTTTTTCTGTTTGTAATTTCTTCGAGCCGTTTTGTCCATTAGACGCAGCCACAATTTGCTCTTCACCCTCAGTTGTACTATCAGCGCCATTGAAATCTTTGAGGCGAGAAATCAAGTTTGCCTCGAAGCGCTCTGTATGTCCCTGTTTACTGAGTAATGCGGTAATACTCCAGTACTCTTCAGGGATAAAAGCGCGAATCTCGGCCTCACGATCACAAATCAGTCGAAGTGCGACTGATTGTACCCGCCCGGCGCTTGTGCCCGATTGAATGCGCCGCCAGAGCAAGGGACTGATTTTATAGCCAACAAGTCGATCTAATACACGACGAGCCTGTTGAGCATTGAAAAGATCTTCATTAATGTCTCGAGGTTTTTTGATAGCTTGCTGAACAGCCCCTTTAGTGATTTCATTGAAGACTGCACGCCTGGGATTCTGCAATCCCAGTGTCTCTTTTAAGGACCATGCGATGAACTCACCTTCACGGTCTGGGTCTGGAGCCAGATATACCTCGTCAGCACGCCTGGAAGCAGCTTTCAGTTCATCAATTAATTTATCTTTTTTCTCAATGATTTCGTATTGTGGAGTAAAATCCTTACGCGTGTTGACCCCAAGACCCCTTTTGGGCAGGTCAATAATATGTCCCATAGAAGCACGCACTTCAAAGTCGCGCCCAAGAAATTTCTCGATTGTCCTGGCTTTCGCAGGTGATTCTACGATTACAAGTTTTTTTGCCATCGACCCTACTTCAACTCCATTTCCTTCGTTGCGATATATCCGACCCTCTACAATCAAATGAAATTAAGCATTTAATCTCATGGCATAGAATAGCACATACTTGCAAGAGGGACAGACATATGTACTTTACCAACGAAAATCCTATGCTAGGATAACACATTGTGTCTATATGCTATTCCCGATTAGTCTTGACCCTTATATTCTTGCATGCTATGCTGCAATCGGAACCCTTATGTAAATACCACACGTTGGAGGAGAAGCATGAGCGAACAAAAGCCACCTCACTTTACTAATAGAGAGGCACGCAAAAGGTCGGTCAGCAATAGCACAGAAAGTCAGATGCCAGCTAACCACTCTAGCAAAACCCCCAGTAATCAGCATGCCTTTAAAGGTCGGCAGCGTATTTCTCTGCGTGCTGGGTTGGCAGTAATGGGAGGCAGAGCCGCGGGCGCGCTCAGTCGTCGTTTACATCTTGGTGGTGGTACAAGTATAGCTGGAATGGTTGCGCAACGCCTCTACCCAGACATTGTTGGGCACCTTTCCACACAACTCGCTCATGGAAGTGTCCTGGTAACAGGAACAAATGGCAAAACGACCACCAGCGGTCTTATCGCAGCTATCTTAAATGATGCAGGTTTGCGAGTATGGCGAAACAGGGAAGGTTCAAATTTGATGCAAGGAGTTGCAGGCGCCCTGGTCATTCGTGCCAGGCCAGACGGTAACTTACGCCGTGCAGGGCAGGCCATTTCAATTTTTGAAGTTGATGAAGCTGTCATGCCACAAGCTGTCCAGATCTTACCTCCTCGCGCTGCCATTTTCACCAATCTCTTCCGCGATCAACTTGACCGCTTCGGTGAAGTTGAAACCATTTCCATGCGATGGCACCAAGCAATAGATCTACTCCCCGAAAATGCGACCCTGGTCCTTAACGCCGACGACCCTGGTACGGCTCATCTCAGCGACTTTTTCCATGGGCAAGTGGTCTTCTTCGGTATCGATGATTCATCGTTTGATTTAGCCAACGAAGGTTTAGCTATTGAAAGCCATCAGGTGATTGATACGCGCACCTGCCCCCATTGCGGTGGGGAATATGTGTACTCTATACAATACTACAGTCATCTAGGACACTATATTTGCTCGCAGTGCAGGCGCGAACGCCCTAAAGCAGACGTCCGAGCAGTGAAAATAGTTGCAGAAAGTATTGATCGTCTGCGCATCCAGATTGAAACGCGAACACAGCAGGGAGAAATTGTGATCCCCCTGGCCGGATTTTATAATGTCTATAATGCTCTGGCAGCAATCGCAACCTCTCAAGCATTGGGCATCAACTGGGAGCCGATAGTCTCGGGTATCGAACAATTTAAGCCAGCTTTCGGACGTGGCGAGCGTGTTCATGTTGAAGGACGTACATTACGCTTGCTTTTAGCGAAAAATCCTACCGGCTTCAATGAAGTGCTCCGCACTCTCTTCAGCGATGGAATACGAAGGTATGTGTTATTTGTTTTGAATGACAACACTGCAGATGGACAAGATATTTCATGGATCTGGGATGTAGATTTTGAACGAACTACTCACCATCTTGCAACGTTAACGGTAGCGGGGACGCGCGCATTCGATCTTGCATTACGCTTAAAGCACGCGGGATTAGAGCAGGAAGCAATGACTATTGTGGCCTCTGCCCCATTACGTGCTCTTAAGGTTGCTCATGAGTCAAAGGTACGCAACACACGTCAACATAGACCGGCGCGGAATAAAGAAGCGATAAGAAATACTCACATGATAGAGTTAGATGACAGCATAACTAATCACAGAACGACAAAGACTTATGGAATAAGCCATGCATTGGATACAGCTATTCGACAAACACCGTCTGGTGAGACCTTGTTCGTTATACCAACGTATACTGGTTTGTTGGAAATCCATCGCGAACTGGAACACCGTGGTTTAACGCCTCGATATTGGGAGGAGAGAGGACCTTGAACGACGATTTATTACCACATATAACGCTTACTTTGGGGCATTTATATCCTGATCAATTAAATTTGTATGGAGATAGAGGCAATATATTGACCTTGCAAAGACGCTGCCAATTCCGTGGCATTGAACTACGAGTTGTCGAATTAGGTATTGGTGATGCTTTGGCGCCAGATGAGTATGATATGTTGTTCATAGGCGGCGGACAGGATAAAGAGCAGGCTCCTGTTGCTCAAGATTTACTTGATATCAAAAGCATCGGCTTATGGGCTGCCATCGAAGATGACATCCCGGTGCTGGCAGTTTGTGGTGGTTACCAGTTATTGGCACATTACTATCGACCAGCTGATGGGCCTGATATGCGGGGACTTGGAGTATTCGATGCATGGACTATTCATAAGGGAGCTCAGGAGCCTCGATGCACGGGAGATATAGCGATCAATTGGAACGGTAATACCCTGGTTGGCTTTGAAAACCATGGTGGTCGTACGTATCTTGGTACTGCAAAACCGTTGGGAAAAGTGCTCAAGGGTCATGGAAACAATTCCGAAGATCACACAGAAGGAGCAGTGTACCGCAACTCCTTTGGCACATATATGCATGGTTCACTCCTCCCAAAGAATCCGCACTTTGCCGATCATTTCATTGCATTGGCATTAGCACGGACATATGGTAGAAGAGATGACCCTTTTACGTTCCTTACACCTCTGGATGACACATTAGAATGGGAGGCTCATGCCTTCATTCTAGAACGTTTGGGTTTATATAATGCAGCCGCCGATGCTTTACGTACGTATACAGATGTAGGAACAATCCTTCATATCCCCAAAAACCAGGTCAGTTTGAGGGTAAATGAGACTCTTTAGAAAGTAGCAAATGAATATGGATCGGTCACAGGCACGATGCTCTTTCTGCGGAAAACGCCCACCTGAAGTTCAGAGAATGGTAGCAGGCCCGGGTGCTGCCTATATATGTGAGTCTTGCCTACAACTGTGCAATGACATTTTAAACGACCCCACACCATTTTCTGCTAAAGCCCTGGAACTTGCTGCACGCCCTCCAGTTGTAATTGCTGCTCCACAAGAATTTGGGCAACAGAACACACCAGAATCACCAACAAGGTCGCCATCGCGCACTATAACAATTGAATTGGAACAAAAGCAGTATGATATGACATTGATGCTACAACAATTGCAACTCTTTCAGAAGCACTTTGAGCTTCATTACATATGGATACGTCCACCTTTGCAGGCGGGATTTGCTTTTGTTCCGCGCATGATTTTTCTCATAGAAGACCATACTGGATTTCAATGGGCAGGAGATCGTGGTGGCGTGCTTCTTGCTCGCTCAGAGCTTTCCAGTGACTCCTATTCAGCAGTGTATCAGGGCAGTGCGCGTTTTAGTCCAGCTATGTCTGCTGATACACATGTTTTGACGATTCGCGCCGTCGACCCTTTAGGTCAATTTGAGTATCCCCAATTACAACCCTGGCAATTTGAAGTTACATTGTAGAATGCCCGTTTGGATTATCAAACCGACCCTTAAAATCCTTGGCTTTAGACATGGGGATATAAGGGCCGTTCCTTTTGTGGAGCTTGGGTAGAGGGTTATATCTCTTGATATATATATCTATTTTAGCCATATAATAGATATATGAACGAGAACACAAAAGCTACCAAGTCGCTCTCAATTCGTATCCCTCTCCCTATGTTAAGAGAGATACGAGAGGCAGCAAAACAACACAATCGATCAATCAATGGAGAAATCCTCACAGCCATTGCGGATCATCTCAAGAGAAGCATGAAGGAAAAGCGTGATTAAGACGCAGGCACAACCGAATAAAGAGCGCAAGCCAAAGAATCCAAATCTTCGGAACAAGGCATATAAGTTCCGTATCTCTCCGACGCAGAAACAGAGTGGAAAATTAGAATGGGTACTCCGAAGATGCAACGAACTTTACAATGCCGCTCTTGAAGAAAGGCGTGAAGCCTATCGGATGAACGGCGTGTCTGTTTCCTACTATATGCAAGCCAATCAACTTCCTGCCATCAAAGAGGTGCGAGAAGAATATCAGGATATTCACAGCCAGGTTCAACAGGATGTTTTGAAGCGTCTGGAGAAGGCTATGCAAGCCTTCTTCTGACGGGTGAGGAATGGTGAAACACCTGGCTATCCTCGTTTCAAGAGTGGAGACCGCTACGATTCTTTCACCTACCCCCAGGGAGGTTATGAGATCATCAATAAGCGACTCCATCTCAGCAAAATAGGTCATATCAAAATCAAGCTTCACCGTGAAATGAAAGGTACCATCAAAACCTGTACCATCAAAAGAGAGGGAGACCAGTGGTATGCTGTTCTCTTACCGAGTATGAGTTTGACCTTTCTATGACTTTCCATCCATCAGAAGAAGAAGTTGGCTTGATCTAGGCATTAACTCCTTTGCTGCTCTTTCCGATGGAACGTTCATTGAGAACCCGCATGTCTATCGCACCGCTGAAGAAGAGATCAAAGCAGCACATAAAAAGATTGCACGCCGTAAGAAAGGCAGTCATAGACGCAACCGTGCCAAGAAAGAGTTGTCTCGACTTTACCGAAAAGTGCGCAACAAAAGACGGGACTTTTTGCATAAACAATCTCGCGCCCTGGTTAAGAACTACGGTGACGCTGGTGTTTGAGGAGTTGCATATCGACAACATGGCCAAAGCTCCAGATCCCAAGCAAAACGAGGACGGGAAGTATCTCCCAAATGGAGCTGCTGCAAAGGGCGGATTAAACAAGAGTATCCTGGATGCAGGATGGGGAGCATTTGTCACGATCTGTAGCCACAAAGCGGCGGAGGCTGGTGGCAAAGTCGTCAAAGTTGCGCCCCATGGAACCTCCCAGGTATGCTCAGGATGTGGGTGCGTTGTGCCCAAGGATTTAGGAGTACGCTGGCATTCCTGTCCTCACTGTGGATGTGAGTTGGACAGGGATCACAATGCGGCCCGTAACATCTTGCATCGCTACCACCTACAAAAACAGATCGGGGCAGGAAGTGTCCCACAGCGATCCCCCGTGGGAGGACTGTCGAAGCCCCTGGCTACAAGCCATGGGGTGCTTCACTCAGCAACATGCTCTAATGCAGGTACAAGTAGCCCATAGCCGCCTTTATCTAACCGGTACATAACATTGACGCTCCCCGTTTCCTCGTTAAAGAACGGGTAAAAGGAGAGGTCATTCTTCTCCATTTCAGCAATGACTTCTTGATCACTCATTGGTTTGGTCTGAATTCGGCGAATTTCCAGGATTTTAGACCAGATTTCCTCATTCCGCTCTTCGGTTATAGGAGTGGCCACAAGCTCTTCTTCTTCAACGCCTTCTTCCTCAATGGAAGAAAGACTGCCAGAGCGAGATAATGAAAGGACTTTCACAGGCGGGGTGCGGTGTCGACGCGAACTCGTCTGACGATCTTTATAGCGGCCCAATTGTGCCGTAGCTTTATCCAATACCAGATCGAGAGCCATATTGGCATTGGTCGCGCTTACTTCGCTATGAATAGCATGGGAGTTGTTAGAGATTGCCAGTTGCACCGTATAACGATCGTGAGAGCTACGTGTTTTTTCTTCGGAAACAGTTACTTCAATACGGGCATTTGAACCAACAAGACGAGAGAGTTTTTGTACTTTCCGTTCAATGTGTTCACGCAAACGCGGTTGAACTTCAGTCTGTTTGCCTTTAATGATGATTTGCATAGTTTGCCTTCTCTTTCCGATCCAACAATATGACAAAACATACGGAGCCAGAAATTCCACAACAAAAATTAGGAAAGTCACATACTATATTATAACATTCTTCGATGAAAGACTGAGCAATGAGCCAATTTTCCTATATCACAATAGGTTTCAAAAATATCACATTTTCGTGCATGCTCTATTTTCTGTTTGATTTTTACGGCCAGTTAGACAACAAACCGTATAGGGTGAACTACATAGCTCGCTATTCCCTTTGCAAAGGCTTCGGGTCTATTTTTGCGTAAATGTTATAAGCATCGTTCATACGCGATTGATGCAAGCTAGGGGCTTTTTGCGTAGAAAAGTGACGAATGAAGGGGTTATCGGATATACTAGTAGAGATCTATTCCGCTTCCCCAGGTTTGGAGCGGTCTCCTTACAACAGCAAAGCGAAACCTCCACAGGAGGAGAGATGAGCACAAAAAAAGTAGATACTGACCGTAGGGGTCCACCTATCCTGCCTATACGTCTGCAACAGCAGGCCCAGAGGCACAAACGCTCCGTTACCCGCATGCCCCTGTGGCGTCGTCCTGTCACCGGTTATGTGTTGAGTATCCCTGTGGTTGGGGTAACGTCGCTCGGGATACTGTGGATACAACATCTATTTCCACATTTCTCCTTCTTCGACGGCCCTCTACTACTCGTGGTCATGGCAATTGCGATGATTTGGGGTATTGGCCCAGCACTCTTCTGTGCAATCATCAGTACCGTCGCTCTCATCTATCTGTATATTCCTATATCCGTGAGCCTGGATGTTAACACCTGGAACTCTCTCTTGCCGCTTGCACCTTTCTTCCTTTCAAGTGTGCTCATTGCCGTCGTTACCGGCCAGCGTGAGTCTGCCAGGCGCCGGGCCCACTCTGCAAAGCAAGAGGAGCATGAGCGGGCAAATGAACTGGAGGCAACCTTTGAGGCGATGACAGATGCGGTGATCGTCTACGATAACAGGGGACACATTTTGCGAACAAATGCCGTCGCCCGCAGCCTTTTTGCATTGGATGCCAGGCCCAAACCCAAATTCTCGTTCCGTTTGTGGCGTGAACGGAAACCCGTGCTGGGGATGCTCGATGAGTACGCTCAACCTCTCTCCAAGGAGCAATCGCCGCTCTCGCGCATTCTGAACGGTGAGGTATTGACGAACGCGAATGCTATGGATGTGATACTGCAGATACAGAATGGGAACGAGGTACAGTTGAACGTCACCGGTGCTCCGGTGTACACCTTCGGAGGCCGCCCAATCGGTGCAATCTGCGTCTACCGTGATGTTACGGAGCGGCGGCGACTGGAACGACGCACCCAGGACGCGCTGAATGCCCTGCTAGCAATGGCAGAGGCCCTGGTGCAGGTACCTGATGCCTCCAACTCCGTGCAAATGCACCCGATGGAGGAGCAAACGCCAGCAGCTGTGACAGAAGTAGCACGGCGATTGGCCGAATTGACGTGTAGTGTTCTGGGCTGTCGTCGTGTTGGTATCGTTGCCATAGATCCGGAGACGGATGTGTTGCGCCAGGTGGTAGTCGTCGGACTCTCGGCTGAGCAGGAACATCAGTTGCGAGCCGATCAGCAAGTATATGGACACTTGAGTGATAGTCCCTACCCTGAACTCGTTTCTCGGCTGCGCGCACATGAGATGTTACTGCTCAACATGATGCAGCCCCCGTTCCTTGGTCAACCGAATCCGTATGGTATGGGCACAGTGCTGATTGCGCCGATGTTCGTGGGCGATCAATTGGTCGGCATTCTCTTGCTAGATTATGGCGGTGTAGAGCACGACTATACCGAAGAGGAGACTGCGCTCGCCGGAGCAATAGCGAAACTTGCAGCCCTGGTAATTGAGCGTGAGCGCCTACTCTACGAACGAGCAAAAGCGCAGGCAAATGAACTCGCTTTGCGTGAAGCCAATCGGCGCATGGATGAGTTTCTCGGTATGGCCGGTCACGAGTTGAGGACGCCGCTTACGGCCATCAGTGGCAACATTCAGTTGGCGCAGCGCCAGGTGAAAAAAAGTATTGATGAAGACGGGAAACATGCTGACGACCTGGCTAGCAAACTTGAACTGATAAAAACCCTTCTCGACCGTGCGGAGCGTCAGGTACGGCTACAGAACCGATTGGTGGGCGACCTGCTGGATATCTCACGTATCCAGGCGAACAAAATAGCACTGAAGTTGGAACCCTGCGATCTAGTTGCCATTATCCGCGAGGCTGTCCAGGATCAATGCCTTTTGGTCCCAGCGCGTAGCATTCGTCTCCATGTGCCTGCGGAGGGGACTGTTCCTGTGGTAGCGGACGCTGATCGTATCGGTCAGGTTGTCACCAACTACCTGACCAACGCTCTCAAGTACTCGGCGGCTGACCGGCCCGTTGAAGTCTTCCTTGCGATCGAAAGGAAAATGGCGCGCGTTTCGGTACAAGATGAGGGACCAGGACTGTCCCAGACGGAACAGCAAGCTATTTGGGAACGCTTTTACCAGGTAGAGAGAATTACAGTGCAGAGCGGCTCCAGTATCGGCTTAGGGCTTGGATTGCACATTTGCCAGACGATCATCGAGCAACACCGAGGGCAGGTTGGTGTCCAGAGCTCACCAGGAGAAGGATCCACCTTCTGGTTCACCTTGCAGCTGGCGCGGGAGTAAACCTGTTACATGCAATCAGAGGCATGAGGAGTATTGGAACAGGAAAGTGGGTGAACCCATTCCTGCCCCAAACAAAGACCATGAATCATCCCGCATTTAAAAACGGCTGGTGAACTTTCTTCTGGCTTGTCTCTCCACGCAGAAAAATTACCCTGCGAGTACTCTTATTGACCTTAGCAGATCGTTCTGCGGTAAGTATCCCTTAAAACCGGCGGTAACGACGACGAGGCCGACCGATGTAGCCACCACGTCGATTGTAACGAGTATAATAACCGTACGCGTGACGATACGCAAAAGCGCTCCATATAAGCACTAAGACCGCAGCAGCCAGGATGGAAGTGATTACTGGTACACCATTCAGATATGGCTCCCCAATAATATGCCAGTGCAAGACGCCTTCGACCAGAAAGATGGCGATGAACCCTACAATAATCGCCCCTACGATCCCAAAAGGTGTACGCCGTCTTGCTAACAGTTCACCAACAAAGCCGACCAGTGCTGCTATAATCAACCAGATGATTAAATCTCCCAAAGTAATGACCATGTCAATAGACTCCTGCTCAGTAGTAACAACTTCGCCAACGATCAGGTAGAACAAATCGTTCCCCATAGTATGAACACGCAGCAACAAAGCTCCACGTTTCAAACACGCCTACCGACCAGGATAAACATTTGGACCATATGACATGCAATGATTACTGGCAATTTTGCCTGCTGATCGAACTGTCCTGCAATTAACATGCGTGCTTCTGGCGTATGGGGTACGTCCTTGAAACGCTTTGCCCGTCACGCTCGTGTTAGAGTAGGAGCAATTTCGGTATCCACCGAAAAAGTTGGAGCAAGGTTATGATACAAGATACAGGACTGTTAGCGGGAGAATCGCAGGAGCCAACCAAAACGATCCTCCTCGTCGAAGATGATCCGAACATTAGCACATTCCTCGTTGAGGCTATTGCGCAGGAGACACCCTATCAAGCGATCGTGGCAAGCGACAGCCATGCCGCATTGAAACTGGTGCGGCACTTCACCCCTTGCCTATTTATTCTGGACTACGGGTTGCCAGGTATGAACGGCATCGAACTCTATGACCACCTCCATCTCAATCGGGAGTTAGAGCCTATTCCCGCTATCTTGATCACAGCGAATCGCCATATCCCTCAACAGCAGATTCGACAACGCCAGCTCATCACCTTCATGAAACCATTCGAATTGGATTCATTCCTGGATACAATTGAAACCCTCCTCGCTTCATAGTGAGCAAGAGGTGGAAGCAAACTCGTCATTTCGTTTGGCAAGGTCAGCCACCGTTGCGAGTAAAAAGAATGAAGAAGGAGTACGAAGAAGGCCTCTGCGTGCATTCCTGTTGGTTTCGCTTGTCTTTACACGCACACATGTTTCCATGACATTGCTCAAAAAGCTACAAAGCCTGGTTCACGCGCCTGGCCACGCCTCTTCTACACAGTTACTTCCTCGTCGATGATCTCTTCAACCGTCTCTTCCATCACCGTGCTACCGGATTTAGGTCTGAGAAAACGCAAGCGTCGTATCTGTCTGAAACGACCTGTTCCCAGTGCACCTTTCATATAGAGACGCACACTGATGTTAACACCCACAAAAATGAGCAGGCCAATAACGAGTAGCATGAAGAGAAATGCTTCCATAAAACTGTGTCCTCCCTATCTGTTTTCTGCTGTACATACACAAGTATGTACCCTGTGATTTCAAGACCCAATCTACTACAGGCCTTACAGCGAAGAGAAGTTGCTAGAACCACATCCTGTTCACGTATGACGGTTGTGTTTCGTTTCACTTGTGCTCATAGATAATGGGAATACGTGCTTTCATGCCAGCCATCACCAGGTCGTCATCCTACTGATCAGAAGAGACCATTTTAAGTAGAAATGCGTACGTATGAAAATCCTGTTATCCAATTGAAGGCCAGGTTACGTTTAAAGATGAATATGCAGTAATTTTTCTCTCAATCAAATTTCATTCTTTGTTCATATGTAAATGGTATGATCCCGTTATTAATATACCCATCAACTGAATTTATTTTGATGAGTGGGAGGGAAATACACATGATACAGTTGCCCGGTGATCAGCATATAACATATCAATTACAATATCGAAAATGCGGGAAACCAACGTGCAGAACTTGCCGCGAAGGGCAGGGTCATGGTCCCTACTGGTATGCTTATTGGCGTGAGGGATCACGTTTGCGGTCAGGATATATTGGAAAAGGGTCTTCCGAAATGAGCACCATTTTACAAGTTGCCGCAGCTATATGCTTCCAGCTAGAAATTGCGGAGTGAGCCTCGGCATCCAGCAGCCTGGCATCAGGCTTCAGAGATGTCTTTCAGGGTTAATTCCGCAAATTTGGAGTGGAAGCATATAGATAGTAAAATAGAAAACATATTACCACTTTTGAATCTCCTGGGATGCGACATATCACACCCTGGAAATATTTTTGTTCCCCAAACCCTGGGAGAACTCCGCGATCTGTACTTTACGTTCATGGCACTGATGTTACAATAACTACATTGATAGACATTTACTCCTTCTTTTTTCTAGGGAGACGAAAGGTAGCAGAGCAGCATGAAATGTCCTTTTTGTGGAGGTACAGAATCACGCGTGAAGGATTCGCGAGATGTTGGTGACGCCATTCACCGGCGACGCGAATGTGAGCAGTGCAAAGGACGATTCAGCACGTATGAGCGGGTCGAGAAATCCGTCCTGATGGTCATAAAGCGAGACCAGAGACGGGAAGCTTTCGATAGGCAGAAACTTTTTGTGGGTATTAGCAAAGCTTGCGAGAAACGCCCATTATCAGTAGATGAGATTGAGAATGCAGTTGAGGAGATTGAACAGGAATTGTACCGGCAAGGAAAACAAGAAGTCCAAAGTAGTGTCATTGGAGAACTCGTCATGGAACGACTGAGGCAAATGGATAAAATAGCCTACATTCGCTTTGCCAGCGTTTACCGCTCTTTTAACGACGTTGAGACTATGCTTGAGGAATTACAGGATCTCTTGTATCGAAAGAAGGCCGAACCATCGGGACAACTGCAAGGACCAACTTACGATACAGACAACGAAGCATAGGAAGGTAGAGGTGTGCTTCCAAATACTTCGTTGCTTATCTGCTTCATGTGTTCTAATTGAGAACAGACTACTCGCGACTGTTACTTTCAGCTTTGCGCAAACGGCGACTCAGGGTAGCTAAAAGTCTTAGAGCAATATCTGGATGATTACGTAAGGTTGTGCGAAATTCCCAGACGGGTAGAAGAAGAGCTGTAACCTCGCTCACAGCAGAGACGTTTGCCGAACGAGGTAAATCATCCAATAGCGACATTTCACCGAGTACATTTCCGGGACCAACAGTGCCCAGATCTAACTCTGCTTTGTCAGGACCGGTCTCCTTAGTGATTTGAACTGTGCCAACGGTTATTACATACAGTCCAACACCTGTATCACCCTGTTTGATTAATTTTGACCCTGCGCTATATGTGCGTTCCCGACAAGCGCCTGCGAGTAGTTGTAAATCTTTCTTTTCTAAACCTGCAAAAAGCTCTACATGTGCCAGGGTATCTTCGTGCATGAGGCTAACTCCTTTGTACTAAGTTGTGTACTGGATCCGACCGCCACGCTATTCCGTTCATAGAGCTTATCTTATCACAACTACCGTATCATGCCTAGCATGATTTTGACTTTCTTTCAGCCAGGAACTACAATAAAAACATACTTAAGAAGGGAGTGCAGAGGGCAAAGCCCTTTGCCGGGGCATGGGGTGTCCCCACATCATTCTCCCTCTCACCTGCCGCCGGAGGCGGTGCAATTCGAATATCTAAACAGTTACTAAATTAGATAGAAATATAGGGGTCATATATCTATGTCGGCACAGGACGAGAAAGTCGCGGAGAAACGCTTGCAAGCAGGCATTGACGCTTTTTATGATGGCAAGTTGGATGCAGCAGCAGAAGCCTTTTCAGATGCCGAAATACGCTTCAGATTACTTGGTGATTTTAAGCGATCTGGAGACAGCCGCACAATGCTTGCCGATATACAACGTCAGAAGAATCAGCTTGAACAGGCTGCTAACAGCTATCAGAAAGCAATGCGACTCTACAAAGATGCAAATCGCCCATTAAATGAAGCTGGAAGTTCTCTCTCACTTGGACACGTCGAACGGCAGTTGGCACATCTGGATCGAGCTCAAGAGGCTTATCAGACCTCCTGGAATCTCTATGTCGACCAGGGCAATGTACAGGGGCAGGGAATTGTGGCCCTGGCATTGGGGCATATAGAGATGCAACGTGGCAAAACTGAACTTGCAATAGAACACTATGAACGAGCTATTTCGTTTTTTGAAAACGCCAACGATACTACCAACGAAGCCGATGCGCGTCGTAGCGTTGCTGATCTACTGCGACTGGCAAGACGTTTTAATCAAGCAACTTCTGAATACCAGCGTGTACTGAAAGTCTATCAAGCAAATAGAGACAATTTCGGAGTCGTTGATTCTCTGATAGGCCTGGGCCGTGTCTACCTGGATCAACGGCAATTCGATAAAGCAGCAGATACCTTCGCAGAAGGCGGGAAACTTGCAAGCTCAATTGAATATGAATTGGGTGAGGCTGATAGTAATCTGGGTTTGGCAGAAATCTCATTACTTGATAATCAAGTTGAACAGGCTTTAACAAGCGCGCAGTTTGCATTACAAACGTATACAGATATGCACAATCCACTTGGTACAGCCAATGCAAGTCGCTTACTTGGCGAGATTAACATGCGTCGAGGGCAACTTTCATACGCCAATAGCATAATAGAGCGTGCTTTACGCACGTATAAAGCTATTGCTTATCGTATTGGTCAGGCTGAGGTTACGATAGCCTTAGGAGAACTTCAACTTTTACGAGGTTTTCTTGAACGAGCGATGCAGACTTTTGAAGAAGCGAGTAAGCTTGCGCATTCACTGAGCAATGCGTTACTTGAAAGTAAAGCTTTACTTGGTCTGGGCGTTATCTCTAGTAAAAAAGGTCAGATTCTCCAGGCAAGAAACTACTTCTTTGAAGCACAAACCCGGTTGGAGGCACAACTTTCCGATCCGGTCTATAGCATCGTCGCAGCAGAAATACTGGTTCGTAAAGCAAGATTAGCAGTCCTTTCAGGCCAACTGGACGAAGCCACATCTTGCCTGACCGCCGTTCATTCAATCACATCAGAGAATACATTAGCTCCACAAGTGGAACCTGCGATATTCCTTGCAGAAGGACAACTCCTCTTAACACGTGGAGATTTTTCTCAAGCTGAGAATCGTTTTACTCAAGCATATAGTCAGGCTGAAGTTTTGCAAGAACCATTGCTTGCCGCTGAGGCGCTGCTTGGCCTCGCTCAAACACGTTTGTCTCGTAAGGAATTGGATGCCGCGTCGGCGAGTTTTCTTGAGGCAGGACGGCAGTTCCAATTATTGGAGAGCACAGATGGAGATGGCGAAGCTATGCTTGGTATAGCTCAAACGCTCATAGGGAGAGGTCAGTGGAATGAAGCAATAGAACATTGTGAAGGAGCAACTACTCGATTTCATCAGAGTAGTAACTTAATCGGAGAAGCAGACACTACTTTTACTTTAGGATTAGCATATCGAGGTAATGGTGACCTGCAAGAAGCGGCCAGAAATTTCGAGCAAGCTGTGATTAGGTACCAACAATATCACCTCCCCTTAGGAGAAGCTGATGCGCGTTACGAGCGAGCTGGTATTATGCTCTCAGATGAACAGTTTGATCTTGCGATGAATGACTTAACCAGGGCCATAGCGCTAGTTGAGCAAGTTATGAATACCTTGAGTTCAGCGGATCAATGGAGCACATTCCTACATCAATATACGGAACTCTATGCACAAACTGCCATCACTCAATTAAGACGAAATCAAGATAGTCAGGCTCTCTCAACCCTCTCTTCGTTTGTGCGTATTACAGGTAGAGATACAATCATGCACTATCTCATGGCTTATGAAAACTCCATTCTTGTTACAAATGACGAGATGAGCGATAACGAAGCACAAACCAACAGCGATCTGGTAAAACGCTTGAGAACATTGCGCAAGAAGTTGTGAAAGGGGTGCAGGGGACGAAGTCCCTTGCCGGGGCGCGGGGTGTCCCCGCTCATTCCCTCTCTCCCCGCCGCGGGCGGGAAAAAGCAATTATGAGGGCATCTCAGGATTTAATGCTTGCTAAGTAAAGCCAAAGAGCATATTATAAGGTAAGAGAAAAAATGTTACCAATAAAAACTAATAGCAGAGAGGATTCTTCGCTATGACCATACGTTTCATACGTGGTGATTCACAGACGCCAAAGGGGCATGCCATCTTTTTTGCACGTAGCGCCACTGATAGCCGCACAGTTTTAGCTACCTACTGTGTTGTCCCTCCCATGCCCCTTTCCCTGGCGAAGTATCTACCTTCATTTCTAGCTTCTCAGCTATCCCCAGAAGACCTGCAAGAAGCTACAAATGTTCCCGTCATGCCAATCCCCCCAATGTTGGAAGAAGGCAATGCACTTGAGCGTCTCCAAATGCTAGCAGAGCGACGCGACGATGATTTGTGCGACATTGGGACTGTCAACCCAAAAGACGAAGGCGCGCGCATGCAATTAGTCGCTCAGGGATGCCAGGAATACGGTCAATTCTATGTGAACTTTGCGTCAAGCTTCGCACAAATTGGGACTCTAACCGCAATCGAGGATGAAGCCCCTATTGCTTTAGATGATCTTGATACCGATGAACTGTTGATACAAACAATGACAGATCGGCAAAGACTGGCAGAGTTGGGTAAACTTGTGGGCGTAGCGCGCTATGCTTTAGAAGGACGTGACGAACACCAGTTGCAAGAAACTAGACAGCGCATGCGACGAGTTGCCCAATCTCTAGCGGAAAAATACCGCAGTACCGAACTCACCGAAGCAGCCTTTGATCCTGATGAGCGCGGAGCCAGGCTCGCTGAATTGTACTTAGAACGAGCTTACAAATTGCTTGACGAGGAATACTCCGATATACCGGATATCGAGCGATCCATTCGAGAATTACAATAGTAGAGGTTGTAACACTTATGCCATCAGTTGGAATGAATACCGATATTTCTTCTCTTATTGATGCCACCGTTTCTGGTAATACTGACCAGATTATTGCTGTAGCTCGTGAACTGACACAGCGCGGTGCAAATCCCTCCGAGTTGATTGGTCGTGTGGGCATGCTTGCTGCTCACGGAGATAGTGATGGACATACGATCCTCACTCTCGATGCTGCAAGCATGATGTGCCGCTGGCTTCTGGCACTCCAGTACACTCTTGCAGAAAATACACCAGACAACACGAGAGGTTTACCATTCCTTGTACAGGCATTGGTAGCAGAAAGACCAGCCCTACGCGCGGGTGAGGAAGCACAAAAGGAATACCCCTCGCCACTCTTTCCGAGTGGTTTAGCGGATGGACAAACGGTTAACTCAGCAATGCATGATGCTGTTTTCAGTAATGATAGGACTATGGTTGAACGTTTGATACTGGGTCTCTATGGTACAGGCGCAGATTATCGTACAATGCAAATTCGAGTGTATGACAGTATTTCAACTACATTTCAACATGCAGGACATCCACTCATGTTTGCAGTGCGAGGTCTGCAATTGCTAGATGCTGTAGAGTGGGGTGATCGAGCGCCCAATATTATTCATTGGCTTGCGCCACACCTACCCCTGCATACCGAAGAACCTCCTTGGGTCAATCCAGTACGCTCATTTCTTTCTGAACCGAGTCATAGCCTTGCCAGTTACCGTACCCGTCTGGCTGCTCCGAAAGAAGAAAATGCGCTCCCATTACGCCGTCTCATACTCAGTAATGCTGACACACTACAGATTTGTCAGGGAGTATACGATGCGCTCATCAGGAATGGAGCTTCTTCTCGAGGTGTCGGCTCAATTATTGCACTCACAGCAACCGATCTAATGCATAGGATTGGCGATGGTGATCGCAATGAGTTTGTAAATGCTGCGCATAGCCTGCTTTTCACTGCAGCCGTGCGATTGGTGTTCGCGCAGACGCAGGAAGTGGAAGCCTTACCTCTTCTGTTCATGGCAGCATCATATCTGAATGCTCTCTATAAAGAGTTTGGAGAGCAGACCGTTACTGCACAGCCAGCTAGCACACGTTCACCAATATTAGGAGGTGGCCTGATAGCTCCTGCACTGTTAGATACACTAAGTGAACAACTGGAAGCACAAGATCTGACCGGAGCATTTTCAACAGCTCGCCGTTATATTCAATTAGGGCATGATGCTCGTTCGTTGTTCGCCGTTATAGGCCTGGCTTCCGCTAAAGCAGATGCCGCTGTCGAACAAGGACATACAATGCAAATCGTACAAGCAGCAGGTGAAGAATATATAGGCTGGCCAACAGCCCTCGCAGATATCAACCTCGAGGGCATTGTTCATGTAGCCTTACGTGCTACCGCCTTTGCCCAACGCAATTCGTTGGTTGATAATTTATAGCGCAGCATCCCGGCCCATACCTGTTTGTCATGCTGAGCAAAGCGAAGCATCTGTCACGCGGGGCCGCGATGCTTCGCTTTGCTCAGCATGACAATTGGGGATCCAGGATGACACGGGGTAGAGGAACAGACACAGGGTAGAGGAACATTCGAATGTACTCCAGTAATAAGAAATATGCTACTCGTTTTGCGCCACTTTTATTAGCTCTATTTGTCCTACTACTATCCTCTTGCGATCTCTTTGGAGGCAATACTACAAACATTCCAGCCAAACCTGTGAAGGCTCCAGCCAAGGATCAGGTATTTGTTGCTCCAATCCTGGGGACTTCGGATATTACTACATTTGACCCGGCGCTTGCATATGATACCTCATCCATTTCAGCCATTCAAATGATCTTTACAGGACTGGTCCAACTTGATGACAAATTCCAGATACACCCACAGCTTGCTCAATCCTGGCAACAAACCTCCGATGGGATGACATGGACATTTCATTTAAAACCTCACCTGAAATTCAGTGATGGAACTCCGCTTACTTCTGCCGACGTAATCTACAGTATTGATCGAGCATTGCAGCCAACAACAAAATCCACAGTTGCGCCAATCTATCTAGATCTGATAAGAGATTCTGATAAATTGCTGGGTGGTAGAATACAGAGCTTAATTAACGATAGCTTGATGGCTCCTGATCCAAATACGGTTGTGATTCAAACGAAGAAGAGTGCAGCATACTTCCTAACTATGCTGGCACATACTTGCTCTTATGTCGTCGAGAAGCGCCTGATTGATACATATGGGTCGAATTTCACTGATCATCTGAACCTGGGTGGAGGGGCTGGTCCTTTCAAAGTAATGCAGTATGTGCATGGTAAAGAGATTGACTTTGTTCCCAATCCTAACTACTATAATGCGCTACCACAACTACAACGAGTGGTCTTTCCTTTCTACCCTCAAGCGGAGGCTGCTTACCAGGCATATCAAAATGGTCAGGTTGATATGACAGGCGTACCGATTGCTAACTTTGACAACGATAAAAAGCGATCGGATTTCCATCAGATTCCCCAATTGTGGATTAATTATTACACTATGAATTATCTGGTAAAGCCATTTGACAATATCAATATGCGTGAAGCATTCGCCCTTGCTATCGACAAAACAGCAATCGCGAGCAATGTCTGGCAAGGGACAGTCATACCTACAAATCATATCGTGCCCCAGAGTATGCCAGGTTATAATCCAGCCTTAACTGGACCAGATGGGACACAATCGCTGAAAGGGAATTCTGATAAGGCCAGAGCGCTGCTTCAGCAGGGATTACATGACGAGGGCTGGTCAAGTATTGCGCAGGTACCTCCTATCAAATTGACCTACGCGACTGGTGTCAGCAGCTTTGATCAGGAGGTCAAAGCGCTCATTGCGATGTGGCAAAGTGTCCTCGGAATAACAGTAAAAGCCAATCCTGTAGATTACAATTCGCTCCTCGATGAAGTAACTGCGGCAACAAACAACCCGCAAGGCATAGCGTTCTGGGGCCTGGCCTGGGTCGCCGAATATCCTGATCCTCAAGATTGGCTAACCAGGCAGTTTGACCGAGGCGTGCCGAATAACAGCATGAATTACGGTCAAAACTCCAGTAGCAATGCGCCTCAACAGCAATCTATACAAACTCAATTAGAAAAAGCAGACTCCATTTTTCAACAGGAGGCGCGCATGCGGACCTATCAGAAAGCCGAGCAACGACTGGTCAATGATGTAGCATGGATGCCAATGGAACAAGTAACGAATGTTTATTTACTCAAACCCTACATGATTGGTATGGTTGAAAACCAGCAAGGGTTGATTCCTCCTGATAATTGGGCAACTACTTATATTGTGCAGCATTGATCGTGTAGTAACCAAGCGACCGAATATGTACATCGCGCGGCATTAA
>Ga0137372_10000037_pt1 | contig 82180 bp, 67 predicted proteins | sample SagtaG_6_FD_104911 | JGI IMG/M metagenome (GOLD analysis project Ga0137372, IMG submission 104911) | Vadose zone soil microbial communities from Sagehorn Ranch, Mendocino, California, USA - Sage1_R_60_16 metaG | ecosystem: Environmental > Terrestrial > Soil > Vadose zone | place: USA...
CCGACGTCGAGCGCGACCAGCTCGGAGCGGCGCAGGAAGCCGGCGAAGCCGAGCAGCAACATGGCGCGGTCGCGCTGGCCCTTGCGGCTCGAGTCCAGGCCGGCGACCAGGGCACGCAGGGTCTCGGTGACGGCCGGCTCGGCCCGGCGCAGCGGGCGGCTGCCGTGGGTGCGCACGGTGCCCTGCCAGACCAGGCGGACCTCGGCCGTGGCGGTGGGGCTCGGCCAGCCGGCGGCCTGGTGGACCTGGGAGATGGAGGAGAGGCGGCGGCGCAGGGTGGTGACCACCGACCAGTCGGCATGGGCCGAGAGGTAGGCGGCAACGGTGCGCACCTCGGCGGGCAGGGAGGCGATGCCGCGGACGGCGCACCAGGCGCTGAAGTGGCGCCAGTCGGTGGCGTAGGCCCGCAGCGTCGCCGGCGCCTTGGCGCGCAGCGCGTAGCCCTCCGCCCGCTCCAGCAGCTCGGCCAGGTCGGCGTCGGGGTCGCCGCTGCCCCGCGCGGGTGGGGCCGTGAGCGCTGGCGGCTCGGGGCTTCGGGTCGGCGGCTCGGCCACGGCTGCTCCTCGGGCTGTCGCTACGGCGTCCGATAACGGAGATGGATACCAGACACCACCGACAACCTCGCCGCCGCAGGCAGACGACCAGGCCAGAACGGCCGGCCGTCGGAGGGTCGGCCCGGGCCCGGTGCAGGACAACGCCGAGCGGCGCGCAGCGGCGACGCGACCAGCCGCCGCGGTGGTCAGGCGAGCGCTTCGGCGGTCAGCTCGCTGTCGTCCTCGTCGCCGAAGCCGATGCCGAGGCCGCGGGCGGCCCGCACGATCTCGTGGTCGGTGGGGACCGTGCGGGTGCGGCCGGCGCACTCGAGCATGGAGATGGTCTTGATGGCGCCCTCGGCCATCACGATCACCTCGCCGTAGTGGCCCTCGGCGAGCGTGTGCACCGCGGCCGCGCCGAAGCGGGTGGCCAGGATCCGGTCGAACGGGGTCGGCATGCCGCCGCGCTGCAGGTGGCCGAGGACCACCACGCGCGAGTCCTTGCCGGTCGACTTGGCCACACGGGTGGCCACGTAGCTGCCGACGCCGCCGAGCGAGCCGGTCGACTCCTGGTAGATCTGGCCGCTGCCGGCCTCCTGGGCGCCCTCGGCGCAGACGATGATCGAGAAGCTCGACCCCTGGTACTCGCGGGTCAGCACCTTGTTGGCGACCGCGTCGACGGCGAAGGGGATCTCGGGGACGAGGATGATGTCGGCGCCACCGCCGATGCCCGAGTGCAGCGCGATCCAGCCGGTGTCACGGCCCATCACCTCGAGCACCATCACGCGGTCGTGGCTGGCGGCGGTGGTGTGCAGCCGGTCGATCGCCTCGGTGGCGACCGTGAGGGCGGTGTCGAAGCCGAAGGTCTGTTCGCAGCCGTAGAGGTCGTTGTCGATCGTCTTGGGCACGCCCATCGCGCGTACGCCGTACTTGGCCAGCTCGCAGGCGATGCCCTGGCTGCCCTCGCCGCCGATGATCACCAGGGCGTCGATCGCCAGCCGGCGCAGGTTGGCGGCCAGCTCCTTGTAGGGCGCCGGGTCGCGGTAGGACTCGCCGTCGACCTCCATGGTGGAGAAGTGGCCCTTGTTGGTCGAGCCGAGGATGGTGCCGCCGCGCGGTAGCAGCCCGCTGACCGAGGCCAGGTCGAGCGAGCGGACCCGCGGCTTGCCGACCAGCCCCTCGAAGCCGCTCTCGACCCCGACCACCGTCCAGCCGTACTCGATCGAGGCGGTCTTGACCACCGCCCGGATGACCGCGTTCAGCCCCGGCGCGTCGCCGCCGCTGGTCAGAACGCCGATCCGGCGGATCGGATGTGCCATCCACGTCCCCTAACGACGCTCACCTCGTGGAGCATCCGGGCGGACGGGCCAGGCGTCCGGTGACACCGCCGCCGCCGTGCCGTCGGACGCTCCACGCCGACGTCTAGGAGCGTAGCGCCTCGCCCCGGTCCGGTCGAGAACGCCGCCGGCCGGCCAGGGCGGCGAGGGCCGCCAGGACGACGACCAGGCAGCAGGCCCGCGGCAGCCAGTCGCCGAAGCGCACGTAGGGGGTGGTCTCGCGGCTGCGGGGCAGCTCGACCACGACCGCGCCGCGCCAGGTCGCGGGGCGCCAGGCGAGGCGTCGGCCGCGGGCGTCGAAGGCGGCCGAGACGCCGCTCAGCGCGGCCTGCACCACCGGCCGGCCGGACTCGACGGCGCGCACCGCGGCCAGGCTGGCGTGCTGGTCCGGCGCCCAGCTCCGCTGGAAGGTGGTGGTGGCGCTCTGCACCACCACCAGGTCGGCGCCGCGCGCCGCCAGGTTCCGGGCCAGGTCGGGGAAGGCCGACTCGAAGCAGACCAGCGGCCCGGCCGCGACCGGCCCGGCGTGCAGCACCCGCAGGCTCGTGCCGCGGCGGCGGTCGGCGGCGGCGGCGTCGGTGAAGCGGGTCACCCAGCCGAACAGCGGCCGCAACGGCACGTACTCGCCGAACGGGACCAGGCGCATCTTGTCGTAGCTGCCGAGGCGCCGGCCGTCGGGGCCGACCAGGACCGAGCTCTTGTAGATGCCGCCCCCTCCGGCGCGGTCGGCGTCGACGTTGACCAGCAGCGGCGCGCCCACCGCCCTGGCGGCCGCGGCGATCCTGGCGAGGTCGGCCGGGTTGCGGTCGGGGTCGCGGCCGACGCTGCTCTCGCCCCAGACCACCAGGTCGGGCCGGCTGCCGGCGAGCCCGAGGGTGGCCGCCTCGCTGGCGCGGAAGCGGGCCTCGACGTGGTCGATCACGCCCGGCTGCACCAGCGCCACCCGCATCGTATGGGTATCCCTCGGCGCGGGCCGCGCCGCCGCGTACGCCAGCGTGCCGGCGACCAGCACCAGCGGCACGCCCAGTCCTGCCAGGGTCACGGCAAGGCGCGGGATGCCGTCCGCGGCCGCGCGGACGCCCGCAGGGCGTGGTCTGCCAGGCAGGCGGGGGGCGGCCGGCCAGACCCTCGCGTCGGGGAGCAGCGCGACGGCGACGCCGACGTTGACGGCCACCAGCAGGAAGCCGACCGCCCAGACGCCGCCGACCGAGGCGAGCGCGAGCACCGCCGGCTGGTTCCACTGGCTCGCGCCGAGCAGCCCCCAAGGGCCGCCGAACCCCTGCCACGAGCGCACGTACTCGCCGGCCACCCAGGCGCTCGGGACCAGCAGCAGCGCGGCCAGCACGCGCCCTGGCCCCGGCCGGCCGTGCAGCAGCGCCCAGGCCAGCCAGCCCCACGGCAGCCAGCAGGCGCCGAGCACCAGCGCCAGCAGCGGGGCGAACGGCCCCACCTTGCTCAGCACGAACGAGTCGACCGCGAAGAAGAAGCCGGCACCGCCGAGCCAGGCCGCGACCACCGCCTCGCGGCCGCTCGGCGCCGAACGGACCAGCACGACCAGCGGCGCCAGGCCGAAGAAGGCGAGCCACCACAGTGAAGGACGCGGGAAGGCGAGCGCGAGCGGCGCGCCGAGCAGCACGGCGAGCCCGCGGCGCGCCCAGCGACCGCGCCGGCGGCGGCTGGCTGGCGGCGCGGCCGTGACCCGGTCGCCGGCGTCCGCCGACAGCCCCCGCGTCGGGGCGGCCGGCGGCCGCCCGGAGGCCTCCACCTCCGGATGCGTGGCGGCAGCCTCGTCCAGCTTCCCGGCCCTCCGGCTCTACAGGTTCATGGCGACGTACTTGGTCTCCAGGTACTCCTCGATGCCCTCCTCGCCGCCCTCGCGGCCGAAGCCGGACTGCTTGACGCCGCCGAACGGCGCGGCAGGGTTGGAGACCATGCCCTGGTTGAGCCCGATCATGCCGGTCTCGAGGCCCTCGACCACCCGGAAGGCGCGCTGCAGGTTGCTGGTGTAGACGTAGGCGACCAGGCCGTACTCGGTGTCGTTGGCCGCCGCCACCGCCGCCTCCTCGGAGTCGAACGCCGCCACCGGCGCGACCGGGCCGAAGATCTCCTCCTTGAGCACGCGCGCGTCGCCGGGCACGCCGGCCAGCACGGTGGGCTCGTAGAAGTAGCCGCGGCCGTTGCCGGCACGGCCGCCGACCACCGCGGTGGCGCCCTTGCCGAGCGCGTCGTCGACCAGCTCGCTGACCTTCTTCACCGCCGCCCCGTCGATCAGCGGGCCCACCTGGACGCCGTCGTCGGTGCCGCGGCCGATCCGCAGCGCGCCCATGCGCTCGGCCAGCCTGGCGGCGAAGCGCTCGGCGAGCGGCTCGGCCACGTGGAAGCGGTTGGCCGCGGTGCAGGCCTCGCCGATGTTGCGCATCTTGGCGATCATCGCGCCCTCGACCGCGAGGTCGACGTCGGCGTCGTCGAAGATCAGGAACGGGGCGTTGCCGCCGAGCTCCATGGAGACGCGCAGGATCTGGTCGGACGCCTGGGCGATGAGCGTGCGGCCGACCTCGGTGGAGCCGGTGAACGACAGCTTGCGGGTGCGCCCGTCCTTGATCAGCGGCTCCATCACCGCGCCGGAGGTCTGGGTGACGACCACGTTGAGCACCCCGGGCGGCAGGCCGCACTCCTCCAGGATGCGGGCGAGGGCGAGCATCGACAGCGGCGTCTGCTTGGCGGGCTTGACCACCATGGTGCAGCCGGCGGCGACGGCCGGGCCGATCTTGCGGGTGCCCATCGCCATGGGGAAGTTCCACGGCGTGATCAGCAGGCAGGGCCCGACCGGCTGGCGCAGGGTGAGCATGCGGCCCTTGCCGTTGGGGGCGACCGAGAAGCGGCCGGCGATGCGCACCGCCTCCTCGGCGAACCAGCGGAAGAACTCGGCCGCGTAGGCGACCTCCGCCTTCGACTCGGCCAGCGGCTTGCCCATCTCCAGGGTCATCAGCAGGGCGAGGTCGTCGCTCTGGGCGGTGATGCGCTCGAAGGCGCGCCGCAGGATCTCGCCGCGCTCCCTCGGCGGGTGGGCGGCCCAGGCCTCCTGGGCGTCCACCGCCGCGGCAAGCGCGGCCTTGCCGTCGGCGGGGCTGGCGCTGGCCACCTCGCACAGCGGCTCGCCGGTGGAGGGGTCCTCCACCTCGAGGGTGGCGCCGCCCTCGGCGTCCCGCCACTCCCCGCCGATCAGCAGCTGGGGGATGACCGCGTCGACGACCCGCTGCTCGTTGGCTGCGATGCTCATGGCAGTGGTCTCCCTCGTGCGTGGACCGGTGCGGTTGCTGCGCTGCCGGCTTTGCACGACGATGCGCGCCCCGCATGCGACTGGCAAGACCGGCATGCCCACGCCAGCGTAGACCTGCCCACCGGGCGGGGGAGGGACGGTCCGGCGCGTCACAGCGGCAGGCCGGCCTCCAGGTGGGCCATGGCGTCGTCGAGCGCGGTGGCCAGGTCCGCCCCCGGGCACGCCGCCCAGTCGAACAGCACCGAGATCCACACGCCGAGCAGGGCGCCGCTGAAGTTGCGCACGGCGAAGTCGTCCGGCTCGCGCCCGACCCGCTCGGCCACCAGGCCGGTGAGCAGGCGCATCGTCTGGGTGAGGTTGGCCAGGGTGGCCGCCTGCAGCTCGGGGACCTGCAGCATCAGCGCGCTGCGCTCGCGGACCCTCTCCATCTCGGCGGCGGGGATGGTGCCGAACGCCGAGCGCATCGCCCGCCGCATCGCCTGGATCGGGCTGAGCTCCGGCGGCTGGGCCTTGAACGCCGCGACCAGCAGGGGGTCGTAGTCGTCGCTGAGGACCACGTCCTCCTTGGTCGGGAAGTAGCGGAAGAAGGTGCTGGGCGAGACCTCCGCCGCCTCCGCGATCTGCTCGACGGTGGTGGCGTCGTAGCCCTGCTCGCGGAACAGCCGCAGCGCGTGCTGCTGGATCGCGGCCTTGGTCCTTGCCTTCTTCCGCTCCCGAAGACCCAGCGCCGGCCGGTCATCTGCTGGCAAGTTGCTCACCGGCCGATGTTGCCAGCTCGTCTGAGGTCGCGTCGACTCGCGTGCCGCGGCGGGGCAGGAAGGCCAGCGTGAGCAGCACGCCGACCAGCGCGATGCCGCCGCAGACCAGCAGCAGGAGGTCCATGCCGTGGACGAACGCGGTGCGGACCGAGAGCAGCAGCGCCTGCGAGCCGAGCTGGTGGGCCACCGCGACCCCGGCGGCGACGCTGTCGCGCACCGCACCGGCGACCGGGGCCGGCAGGCCGGCCACGTCCAGCCGGCCGTGGTAGCCGCTGTTGAGCACGGTGCCGAGGACCGCCACACCGATGGCGGCGCCGACCTGCCGCAGCGCCGTGATCAGCGCCGACCCGACGCCGCTGCGCTCGGCCGAGAGCGCGCCGAGCGCCGCGTCCATCGCCCCTGGCATGGCGAACCCGAGCCCGACACCGAGCAGCCCGACCCACGCGAAGATGAACGCGTTGCCGCTGTCCACCCTGGTGGTGGCGCCGGTGAGCAGTGCCGCGGCCAGCAGCGCGAAGCCGAGCGCGACGGTGAGCTTGCCACCGGCCAGCTTGCCGAGCCGGTCGGCCACGGCGGCACCCACGATCAGCCCGCCGATCATCGGCAGCAGCCGCAGGCCGGCGCCCATGGCGTCGGCCCCGACCACCGCCTGGAAGTACTGCGGCACGGTGAACAGCAGCCCGAACATGGCGAACGACACCGTGGTCGCCAAGATCGTGCCCCAGGTGAAGCCGGCGGAGCGGAACAGCTCCAGGTCGACCAGCGGCTGACCCGCCGGGCGCCGCTGCAGCCGGCGCTCCCAGGCGACGAAGCCGAGCAGCACCAGCGCCCCGGCGGCCATCGCCGCCAGCGCGCGGGCGTCGCCCCAGCCCTCCTGCCCCGCCTCGATGGCACCGTAGGTCAGCGCGACCAGGCCGGCGCTGGAGACCACGATGCCGGCGAGGTCGACCCGTGGGCGCCGTTCGCTGCGCGACTCGGGCAGCAGCACGGCGACGGCGAGCAGCGCCAGCGCGATCACCGGCCCGTTGATCAGGAACACCGAGCCCCACCAGTAGTGGGTCAGCAGCCAGCCGCCCAGGACCGGGCCGATCGGGAAGGCCACCAGGGTGGCGCCCACCGAGATGGTGACCGCCCGCTGCCGCTCCTCGTCGGAGAAGAGCACCGGCAGCACCGAGAGGGCCAGCGGCAGCACGAAGGCGGCGCCGAGGCCGAGCAGCGCCCTCGCGGCGATCAACGCCCCGGCCGAGGAGGCGTAGGCGCAGGCCAGCGAGGCGACCGCGAACAGCGTGAGCGCGGCGAGCAGCAGCCGCTTGCGGCCGAAGCGGTCGCCGAGCAGCCCGGCGGGCAGCATCATCGCGGCCAGCACCAGGCTGTAGGCGTCGACGATCCACTGCAGGTCGGAGGTGGAGGCGTGCAGGGCGGTGGCCAGGGTGGGCAGCGCCAGGTTGAGCACCGTCAGGTCCAGGCCGACCACCAGCGCCGAGAGGGCCAGCGCGGCGAGCGCCCACCAGCGGCGGGCTCCGGTTGCCATGAGGGTCACCCCACTTTCATGGGAGTCATCGGCTCATGAGAGTCGTTAGCTCATGAGAGCCATCATCTTTCGGGAGTAGCTATCGTGTGATAGGTACTCTCAAAAGGTAGCTGCTGTCAATACTTGTCGCCCGAGGTTTGCGGTTCCGCCGCCGAGGCGGTGTGATGGGCGCTGCCGCGCCGAGTTCGAGGAGGTCGAGCCATGTCCGGCGACCGCAGCCCCCGGCTGCCCGGCGTGGCGGCGCTGCTGCTGGCCGTGGTGCTGTCGGCGGCAGGGTGCTCGGGCGGGCGCGCCTCGCGGCCGGCGCCAGGGCCGGGGAAGCTCGCCTGGCGGCTGCTCGCCGACGCCCCGACGGAGCGCACCGAGGTGGCGGCCGCCGCACTGGGCGAGCGCATCTGGGTGGCCGGCGGCTTCCGGCGCGACGGCGCCACCGTGGCCACCGTCGAGGTCTACGACCTCGCCGGCGACCGCTGGGAGCGCGGCCCCGACCTGCCGGTCGCGGTCAACCACGCGATGGCGGCCACCCTGGACGGCAGCGTCTACGTGGTGGGCGGCTACGAGTCGGACGGAACCGTCGGCAGGCGGGCCTTCCGCCTGGCCGACGGGCGCTGGAAGGCCGTGGCCGAGCTGCCCGAGGGGCGCGCCGCCGGCGTCGCCGTGGCGCTCGACGGGCGCCTCTACGTGGCCGCCGGGGTGGCCCCGCACGGCCTGGCCGGCGCCATGCTCGTCTACCACCCGGACGGCGACCGCTGGACGACCGCGCCAGGGCCGCCGACGCCGCGGGAGCACCTCGGCGGCGCCGGCGCGGGCGGCAGGCTCTTCACCGTCGGCGGGCGCGCCAGGGGCAAGGGCAGCTTCACCGCCGCCGAGGCGTACGACCCGCGCAGCGGGCGCTGGGAGCGCCTGCCCGACCTGCCCACCCGCCGCGGCGGCCTGGCCGCGGGCTCTACCCAGAACGGCTTCGTGGTCGCGGTCGGCGGCGAGGGCGACGCCACCTTCGAGCAGGCGGAGGCGTTCGACCTGCGCGCGCGCCAGTGGCGCTCGCTGCCGCCGCTGCCGACCCCGCGCCACGGCCTCGGCGTGGTCGGCCTCGGGACGGTGCTCTACACCCTCGCCGGCGGCCCCAAGCCGGGCCTGCACGTCTCCGCCGCCAGCGAGGCGATCGACCTGGCGCCGCTGCGCCGCTGAGCGCGACCCGCCCGCAGTTTGGGCGGGTCGCAGGCGCCACCAGCGGTGCTGGCTGTGCTGTGCCAGCGTTACTGTCACTGGTGTTCTGGTATCAGTTCCGGGTCCGCACTGGGTTTCGGGGGGCGTGCGGGGGGCGGAGCCCCCCGCAGTCTGGAGTGCCGTTGCCGCTGCCGTCCGCGCTCGCCCTGGCCGCCCCCCGCACGGGCGGGCACCTGGCGGTGACCACGGCGGTGCTGGCCGCGGCCGTCCTGCACGCCACCTGGAACGCGTTCGCCGCCCGCCTGCCCGACAAGCTGTCCGGCCTCGGCGCCATCGGGCTCGCCCAGCTCGCCCTCTGCCCGCTCGCCCTGGCGCTGGTGCCGGCGCCGGCGGCGCCGAGCCGGCCCTACGTGGTCGTCTCCTCCACCCTGCACGTCGGCTACGACCTGCTGCTGCTCAACGGCTACCAGGTGGGGGACCTGAGCCAGGTCTACCCGCTGGCGAGGGGGCTGGCGCCGCTGCTGGTCGCCGGCGCGGCCGCGGTGGTGGCCGGCGAGCGGCTCGGCCCCGTCGGGCTCGCCGGGGTGACCCTGGTCTGCCTCGGGCTGACCAGCCTGACCTTCGCCGCCGGCTGGCCGAGGCGCGACGACCGGCCCGCGCTCGCCTACGCGGTCGCCACCGGCGTGGCGATCGCCGCCTACACGGTGGTCGACGGGCTGGGCGTGCGCCAGGCCGGCGCCGCGCTCGGCTACATCGTCTGGCTCAACGGGCTGCACGGCATCGGCATGGTGGCCTGCGCGGCCGCCAGCCGCGGGCGCGCCCTGCCCGCGGGGATCCGGCGTTCCTGGCCGGTCGGAACGCTGATCATGGTCCTGTCCACCATGGCCTACGGGCTGGTGCTCTGGGCGCAGCAGCGCGGCGCCCTGGCCGCGGTGGCCGCGCTGCGCGAGACCAGCGTGCTGCTGGCCGCCGCCATCGGCACGGCCCTGTTCAACGAGCGCTTCGGCCGCATCCGGGTGACCGCCGCCGCGCTGGTCGCCGCCGGCATCGTGCTGCTGAACGTTCCCGGCTAGGCCGCCCGTCGGCCGGCTCAGGCCGGGTAGTAGCTCGCCAGGCCGTCGAGCAGGCCGTCGTGGATCGGCGCGGCGCGGACCGCGGCCAGGTAGGCGGCGTCGTGGGCCAGCGAGTCGAGCGGCGGGATCACGACCTCGCCGAGGTCGGCCGCGGTCAGGGTGGCGAAGGGCTCGCCGCCGGGGTCGTCGGCGATGATCCGGAACGGCTCCTCGTCGTCGCCGACCGTGGCCAGCAGCGCCGCGTGGGCGCCGGGCGGGTCGGCGCGGACGGCCTCCAACGCCTCGACGACCTGTGCCCAGCGCATGTCTGCGTCCTGCACGCCGGGGACGACCAGGGCCACCGAGCGGGGCCGGCCGGCCACCGTGACGCGGTCGACGTCGCCGGCGCCGGCCTCGCGCATCAGGCCGACGCCGCCGTAGACGGGCCGGCCGCCGACCAGCACCAGGCGGACGTCGCCCTCGGTGGCGCGGATCAGGTTGTCGTAGGGGTCGGCTCGGCGCGCGTTCAGCACCACCAGGTCGGCAAGCAGCCCCGGCTTGACCCGCCCGACGTGGTCGGACCAGCCGACCGCCTCCGCCGGGTTGACGGTGACCATCTCGCACAGCTCCTGGTCCGAGAGGGCGCCGTCGAGCCCCTTGGGATGGTGGTTCCAGAGGTGCGCGACCTTGAGCTCGCCGAGCAGGTGCTTGGAGCCCGACGGGCTCCAGTCGGCGCCCAGGCACACGCGGATGCCACGGTCGCGGGCGCTGACCACGTCGCTGGTGCGGCGGTACAGCCACAGGTTGGAGAACGGCGACCACACCATCGAGCTGTGGTGCGGCCCCCAGTCGGCGTACTCGTGGTCGCCAAGGGCGGTCGCGTGCACGGCCACGAGCCCGGGCTGCAGGCAGTCGTTGTCGCGCAGGTCCTCGTACTCGCGCAGCAGCGCGGGGCTGGTGCCCTCGGCGAGGTGGTAGATGAAGGCGTCGCCGGCGGTCATGTGGCCGCGGGCCGAGGCGAACGCGTCGCCGTCGAGGCGGCGCACCGACTGGAACACCGAGCGCTTGCCGCTGGCGAAGGTCTCGTACTCGACGTTGCGCACCAGGAAGCCCTCGTAGGGGCGCGAGAGCACGGCCGAGCCCTGCACCGCGGTGACCCCGCCGACGACCGCCTTGACCTCGACGAACTTCAGCAGCGCCTTGCTCGCCACCTGGGTGAGGGCGAGGGTCGGCTGGCGCACGTCGGTGGCGTAGGAGGGCAGCCGGGGCCACTGGTCGCGGCTGCTGAACGGCGCCGTCCGCCCGGGCGGCGCCCACAGCGGACGGTGGTTGTAGGCGAGGTGGTTGTGCAGGTCGATCAGGCCGGGGTAGATGACACCGTCGGTGCGCACCCGGGCGGCGTCCTGGTAGCCGGCTGGCGGCGCGGCGCCGGCCGGCTGCAGCGCCTCGATGCGGCCGTTGTCGTCGACGTAGACGGCGGCGTCGGTCACCACCGGCAGCGCCGGGTCGAAGGTCGTGACGGTGCCGAGCAGCACGAGCGCCATGGAACTCCCCCCTCGGCCCGATCCTATCAGGTGGGCCATGCCAGGCAGCACCCCCGGCGGTGGTCCGCGGCACGGTAGGCTGGCCGTGACGCTGCAGCCAGTCGGGGAGAGGACGCCATGGCCATGGGAGTGGGGCGCGGACGACCGATCGCGGCGGCGCTGGTCGTCGGCATGCTGGCCGCCGTCGCCGCCGCGGTGGTGCTGGTCTTCCAGCCCGCCGGCGCGCGCGGCCCTGCCGCCCTGCTGTTCCTCGCCGGCCTGGCCGTCGGGGCGCTGCTGGCCGCGCGGCTGCCGGCGCCGCGGGGAGGGCGGACGGTGATGGAGCGCCTCAACGACGTCGCCTTCGCCGCCGTGCTGACCTTCGTCTCGCTGCTCGTCGGGCTGGCGCTGCGGCCCTGGCTGGCGGTGGTGCCCGGCCTGCTCTGCGGGGTCCTCGGCGGCCGCGCGCTGCGCCAGCAGGCCGCCGGCGGGCCGGGCCGGAACGGGGCGCCGTGAGCCAAGGCGGCGGCAAGCGCGCGATCATCGCCGCGTTCCTCGCCAACCTCGGCATCGCGCTGCTGAAGCTGATCGGCTTCTTTGTCACCGGCGCCGCCTCGATGCTGGCCGAGTCGGTTCACTCGCTGGCCGACACCGGCAACCAGGGGCTGCTGATCCTCGGGGGCAGGGGGAGCCGGCGCGCGCCGACCGTCGAGCATCCCTTCGGCTTCGGGCAGGAGCGCTACTTCGCGGCCTTCCTGGTCGCGGTCGTGCTGTTCACGCTCGGCTCCCTGTTCGCCCTGTTCGAGGGCGCGCAGAAGCTGCTCGAGCCGCACGAGCTGGAGAACCCGCCGGTGGCGATCGCGATCCTGCTCGGCGCGATCGTGCTGGAGAGCTGGTCGCTGCGGACCGCGGTGGTGGAGGCGCTCAAGCTCCGCGGCGACCGCTCCTGGTGGACCTTCATCCGCCGCACCAAGAACCCGGAGCTGCCCGTGGTCCTGCTCGAGGACTTCGGCGCCCTGATCGGCCTGGCCTTCGCCCTGGCCGGCATCGGGCTGGCGGTGGTCAGCGGCAACCCGCGCTTCGACGCGCTCGGCAGCGTCGCCATCGGCCTGCTGCTCGGCGCGATCGCGGTGCTGGTCGGCACGGAGATGCGCAGCCTGCTGATCGGGGAGGCCGCCAGCGGCCGGGTGGTGACGGCCATCCGCGAGGCGCTCGAAGGCACCGAGGGCGTCCGCCGGCTGATCCACCTGCGCACCCTCCACCTCGGCCCGGAGGAGCTGCTGGTCGCGGCGAAGGTCGAGCTGGACCCGGCGTTCACCTTCAGGCAGGTGGCCGAGACGGTCGACCGGGCCGAGGCGCGGGTGCGCGCCGCCGTGCCGGCCGCCCACGTGATCTACCTGGAGCCCGACGTGTACCGGCCGGCCGCGGCGCCGGCGCCGCCAGAGGAGGCGGGCGCCGACCGGTGATCGTGCCGCTGGGCTGCGCAAATACGGTTTTCGTCTGCTTGCCTGTAGGCTTGTCGCTATCCGGCCTCCCTCAAGGCCGGCCCGGCGGCGGCCACCCCCAAGCCGCGCCGCGGCCCAGCTCAGCAGGAGCCAACCCACGACGAGGAACCGCGGGGCCTGACTGATGGCGACCACACCGCTGCTGCTCGGCGATCGCTACGAGGTCGGCCGCCTGCTCGGAGCGGGCGGCATGGCCGAGGTGTTCGAGGGCCGTGACCGCCTGCTCGCCCGGCGCGTGGCCATCAAGGTGCTGCTGGCCGAGTTCTCCCAGGACCCCTCGTTCCTGGTGCGCTTCAAGCGCGAGGCGCAGGTCGCGGCGAGCCTCTCCCACCCCAACATCGTCGGCGTCTACGACACCGGGGTGGAGGGCGGCACCAACTTCATCGTGATGGAGTACGTCGAGGGCCGCACCTTGCGCGACCTGCTGCGCATCGGCGGGCCGCCGCCGGCCGACCGGGCCGCCGGGATCGCTTCCGACGTCTGCGACGCCCTCGCCGCCGCGCACGCCCGCGGCCTGATCCACCGCGACGTCAAGCCGGCCAACGTGATGCTCAGCGGCGACGGCACGGTCAAGGTGATGGACTTCGGCATCGCCAGGGCCACCACCTCGGAGACGATCACCCAGACCCACGCGGTCATCGGCACCGCGCAGTACATCTCCCCCGAGCAGGTCGAGGGCATGGAGGTCGACGCCCGCAGCGACCTGTACTCCCTCGGCTGCCTGCTGTACGAGATGCTCACCGGCCGGGTGCCGTTCTCAGGCGAGAGCCCGGTGGCGATCGCCTACCGCCACGTGCGCGAGGACCCGGTCCCGCCGCGGCGGATCGACCCGCGGGTGCCGCCGGCCTTCGAGGCGATCACCTTGCGGGCCATGGCCAAGAACCCGGACCACCGCTACCAGACCGCCGCGGAGATGCGCGCCGACCTGGAGCGGGCGCTGGCCGGCCAGCCGATCGCGGCGGTGGCGGCGGTCGGCGGGATCGGCGCGGACGCCACGCAGGCGCTGCCGCGCGCCCTCACCCACCAGCCCACCACCCACCTGGACGAGCTGGCACCCGGCTACCCGGGCACGCCGACGAACCGCTCCCGGCCGGCGGTGGTGCTGCTCAGCTTCGTGGCGGTGCTGCTGGCGGTGGGCGCGTTCACCTTCGTCTACAAGAACGCCCGGCCGCAGTCACCGCAGAGCGCCCTGACCACCCTGCCCACCTCGCTCGCCCCGCCGACCACGCTGCCGCCGGCGACCACCACGCCGACCACCATCCAGCAGACGACCACCACGGCCGCGCAGACGACCACCACCGCGCAGCGGACCACCACCACGGCGCAGCAGAGCACCACCTCGCTGGCGGAGGGCCAGGTGCTCGTCCCCAACGTGCTCGGCCGCAAGGAGGACGTCGCCAGGCAGCAGCTCGAGGACCGCGGCTTCAACGTCAACTCGCAGGACGTGCAGATCCAGGACCAGCGCTTCGACGGCCGCGTGGTGGCGCAGAGCCCCGGCCCCAACACCGCCGCGCAGCGCGGCTCGACGGTGAACATCTTCATCGGCAACGCCCCGTAGGGGCGTAGACCCGAGCCGCCCGCCCCAGCCGCAGCCGCGTTGCCTGCGGGCGGTCGCCGCGGATCTTCCCCGGTCAGCGGAGAGCCCGATCCGCGTCCCCAGTCGCCCGCCGCAGTACTCAGACGCCAGACGGGCGACGCAGCGAGTGCGTCGCCCGTCAATCCGCAGTCGCCCTACCTGCGGGGCATTCTCCCTCAGTACCAGTGGTGGCTCTGCCAGAAGGCCCAGGCGTTGTCGGCGCTGCCGTAGCGGTCGCTGACGTAGCCGCGGAACGCCTTGAGCTGCAGGGCGCAGTCGGTGGTGTCGGCGGCGCTGCCGAGGTAGTTCTGGCGCTGGCTGAAGACGAGCTGGCCCAGGCCGAACGCGGTCGAGCTGGGGTTGTCGGCGAGCGGGTTCCAGCCCGACTCCCTCATGATGATGTTGTACTCGGAGTTCGAGGCGCTCGACGAGTCGCACTGGGTGTTGCCGCGCCGCACCACGCCCGCGCTGCTGGCGTCGCCGACCGCGCGGTTGAACTGCAGCGCGGCGACCTGGCCGCGGAGCTGGCTGATCTTGGCCGTGGCCCGCTGCAGGGCCTGCAGCCGCAGCCCTTGGAGCTGCTGCGCCTTGGCGAGCTTGAACCTGATCGCCAGCTCGGCCCTTGCCGCGTCCTGCTCCGCCCGCCGCTGGGAGGCGACGGCCTTGGCGTAGTCCTTCTTGGCCACGATCAGGTCGGTCAGCGAGTCATTTCCCTGCTGGGCCAGGTGGTCGAGCATCGTGACCTGGTCGAGCAGGGCGTCGGGGTCGGCGCTCTGGATCAGCGCCTGGATGTCGCCGGGCGAGCCGGAGACGTAGATGCTCCGCACCCGGTCGCTGAGGTAGGCCTGCAGGTACTGCAGGCGGTTGGTGGTCGCGGCCACCGCCGCGGCGGCCTGCGCGGCCCGGTTGCGGGCGGCGAGCCGCTCGAGGCCGGTCTGGGCGAGGTCGCGCTCGGCGGCGTTGACCAGACCGCTGGCCTGCTTGACGGCGTTGGAGAGCTTGGTCTCGTCGGCGTTCGCGTCGGCCAACGCGGCTTTGAGCTGCTTCAGCTCGGGCGAGTCGCTCACGCTTGCAGCCTGGAAGCCGGCCATCCTGGCCGAGGCTTGGTGGGGAAGAAGGATCGACGCCAGCAGCACGACGCCGACGAACCGAAGCACCCGGGAACGGCGACTGGGTGCCATGTTCAAATTCTGCGCTCCCTTGGGGGTTGGGAACTTTCGCGGTTGGGGGACCACGAGCTGGTGAACGATATCCCACAGACTGCTCAGCTCAGCAACTCGGTCGATCGAGACGGACGGGTGCCGACCGGACGAAGCGCCGTACCGCCGGTAACACTGCGTAGCCCGGCTGGACCATGGGCCGCCACGGCCGCAGCCCTCCTGCCTGCGGGGCATTCGCCGTTCACTCCGAGGAGTAGAGCAGCACCATCGTCCCCAGCCGCCCGCCGCGACCAGCGTCGCCGCCGCGCGGGCCTACCGAGCCGGCCGCTCGTCGAGCCATCCCCGTCGCCCCACCTGCGGGGCATCCGCGGGGCATCCGTGGGAAGCTGCCGCGGTGACCCCGCCGCGACCGAGCCGGCTGCTGCTCGACTCACCGAGCCTGGTGTACCGGGCGTTCTTCGCCGTGCCCAAGTCGATCACCGACCCGGCCGGGAACGCCGTCAACGCGGTGCGCGGCTACCTCGACATGCTCTCCCGCCTGCTGACCGACCAGCGGCCTGGGGGCGTGCTCAACGTGCTCGACACCGACTGGCGGCCGCAGTGGCGGGTGGACGCCTTTCCCGGCTACAAGGCGACCCGCGCGGCCGACCCGCCCGAGCTGCCCGGCCAGTTCCAGGTGCTGCGACGGGTACTCTCGGCGGCCGGGCTGCCGGTCGCCGAGGCGCCGGGGACCGAGGCCGACGACGTGCTCGGCACGGTCGCGATGGGCGCGCGCGACGACGAGCGCCTCGCGGTGGTCACCGGCGACCGGGACCTGCTGCAGCTCGTCCGCGACCCGGTCGTCTGGGTGCTGTTCCCGGTCAAGGGCACCTCGCAGATGGTCCGCTTCGACGAGGCCGAGGTGGTCGCCCGCCACGGCATCCCGCCCGGCCGCTACGCCGACTACGCGATCCTCCGCGGCGACCCCTCCGACGGGCTGCCGGGCCTGCCAGGCGTCGGCCCCAAGACCGCCGCCCGGCTGGTCGCCGAGTTCGGCGGCCTCGACCAGCTGCTGGCCGCGCGCGACCAGCTGCCGCCACGGGTGGCGGCGGCGCTCACCGCCAACGAGGCCTACCTGGCCGCCATGCGCAAGGTGGTGCCGCTGCCCCGCGACGTGGCCTGGACGGCCACCGACGCCCACCAGCCCGAGCGCGACGCCCTCGCCTCCCTGGCGGAGAAGCACGCGATCGACGGCCCGGTGGAGCGCCTCCTCGCCGCCATGGAGACCGCCGGCCTGGCCGACCCGGCCTAGCGGCGCTACGACGACCGCACCACCTGGGACTCGCTGTCGAGCAGGTCCATCAGCTGGCGGGCGTTCACCACCGCATGGTCCGACCAGCAGTTGTTCATCACCACGTGGACCTGGCGGGCGGCGGTACCGAGCTGGCGGATGCGCGGCACCCACTCGCGCAGCTCCTCCTCGCGGTAGAGGTAGCGGAAGCGGGGCGCGGCGGTCGGGCCCTTGTGGGCCCAGGCCTCGCGGTCGCGGCCGTGGAAGCGGACCACCGCCAGGTCGGGGCTGGTCGCCTCGGCCAGCGGCGGCATCGAGGAGCGGAAGCCCTGCGGCATGTCGACGCAGACCAGGGCGAAGCCGAGCTCCCTGAGGGTCGCGAGGGTGTGGTCGCGGTCCCGGTCCGCCAGCCAGGCGCGGTTGCGCAGCTCCACGCAGACCCGGTAGCCGGGCAGCCGCTCGGGGACCTTGCGCAGCTCCTCGCGGCTGGCGTGGCGAGGGGTGAACCACTCGGGAAATTGCAGTAAGACCGCGCCGAGCTTGCCGGCGGAGTCGAGCGGCAGCAGCGCCTCGTGGAAGCGCCGCCAGGCCTCCTCGACCGCCTCCCGCGGCAGGTGGGTGGCGTAGAGCCGCTGCTTGTCGCGGTGCTCTTCGTCGACCAGCTCGAGCAGGTCCGCCGGGAGCGCCTTGCGCATGACGGGGTGGCCGGTGAGCAGGCCGAACGCCTTGACGTTGAAGGTGAAGTCCGGCGGGGTCCGGTCCACCCACAGGCCGGCCTGCTCCTCGCGGGGCAGCGCGTAATAGGTCGCGTCCACCTCGACCAGGGGGAACTGGGAGGCGTAGTAGCGCAGCCGCGCCTCGGCGGTCGAGGTGCCCTTGGGATAGAAGGCCCTTGACTTGATCAGGGTGGGGTCGGTCCAGCCGGCCGTGCCGATCCTGACCGGAGCCCCGCCGGTGCCGCCGGCCATGGTGCACCTCCCGCGCCGAGCCTCACCACCCCAGCGTACGCGCGCCGCCGGCGCCTGCCCGGCATGGGCGGACCTGCTACCGTCTGGTGGTGGACGAATCGACGCGACACGCCCGCCGCTGCCCGCGCTGCGACACGCCGGCGCAGCCCGGGGGCACCGTCTGCGAGCGCTGCGAGCTGCCCTTCGAGGGGCCGGCCAAGGTGCGCTACAACCCCGCCGGCCTGGCCCTGCCGAGCCCGGTGCAGGGCCACGCCACCGTGCTGGCCGCCGTGGCCACGGCGGTGCTGCTGCTCGGCTTCGGCGCCTGGCTGGCCCTGCGCGGCGTGGGCCCGTTCCACGCCCAGCTCGTCGACCAGCACGTCAGCGCCGACCGCTCGGCGATGGTGGCCCGCGTCCGCGTCACCAACCAGGGCAGCCGCAAGGGCAAGGCCCGCTGCCGCGTCACCGGCGTCGCGCCCAACGGCCAGCTGGTCGCCTCGGACGTGCAGCTCAGCCCGACCGTGGGCGCGCGCTCCAGCATCGAGTTCGAGGTGACCGCCGCGACCCTGGTGGACAGCCACGACGTCGAGGCACGATGTAGTTGATCCGGGGGGGCCCGAAGACAGCTCCCCCCGGAGGCCCCCCCATCGGGTCCCTTGGCGGGATCCCTGTTCGAGCCCCGGGTTGCCGCAGCGGGATCCTCGGTGCCAAGGGCACGTTCGCCGTGGTGCGCGATGCGTGCCGAACGGGCCTAGGGGCGGCCCCGCGAGGTGGCCGAGGTGCTGGGGTCGCGGCCGAGGAGGGCGACCAGCCGGTCGCTCGGGCTGGCCGACGGTGCCGCGGTGACCCTGGCGGCGAACAGCGGGGCGCGGGCGCCGGCGGGGACCAGCAGCGGGCAGAGCTGCAACAGCTCGGCGGCCAGTGCGTCCGGGATCGGCCGGCGCTGCCCGCACGCCCAGGAGACGTCCCAGCCGTGGACGGCGAGCTCGATGGCGCCGGTGGCGGCCACCACGCCCGCCGTCAGCGGCAGGTCGGCGACGACCACCACGCGGTCGTCGCCGACCGCGCCCGTCCAGGCTCCGAGGAGCCGCGCGGCGCGCTCGCGGAAGGTCCGGACGGGGTCGGCCGCGAGGTCACCGTCGACGCTGGCCGGGTCGAGGCCGACCCAGCCGCCGTCGACGGCCTCGTGCAGCGCGGCGAGGGAGTCGTTGAGGTGGTGCAGCAGCCCCCGCAGGTCCCACTCCCCGCAGGGCGTCGGCCGTGACAGCAGCGCCGGCGTGACGGCCCCGACGGCGCCGAGGCTGTAGGCGATCGCCCGTTCCAGCAGCCCGGCCCCGCCGGTCGGCCACGCCGGCGTGCCCGACCCGGTCATCGCCGTCGCGCCGCGGCGGCTGGATGGACCAGCGGCAGGCCGAAGGTCGCGAACAAGTCCGGATCCTGGAAGGCCACGATCCGGCTGATGCCCGACCCGGTGACGGTCAGCACCTGCACCGAGTGCGCGTGGTGGACGCCGTCGGCGCGGAGCCGGTACCCCGCCACCGCGAGCTGGCCGTTGGCGCCGGTCGGGACCATCCGCCAGGGGTCACCCTCCGGCGGGAGGCGCGGCGCCAGGAAGCGGGCGAAGGCGTCGCGGCCGGCGAGCCAGGTCAGGTACGGCGGCATCTCCACCACCACGTCGTCGGTCAGGAGCTGCAGCAGGGCGCCGTGGTCGCCGGTCTCGAAGGCCGCCACGTAGCGGTCGAGCAGCTCGCGCTGGCCGGCGCCGCCGGGCTCGGCGACCTCCTCCTCCGCGGGCGCCACCTGCGCGAGCTGGGCGCGGGCCCGCTGCAGGGTGCTGTTGACCGCCGCGGTGGTCGTCTCCAGAACGACGGCGACCTCGGCCGCCCGCCACGCCAGCACGTCACGCAGGATCAGCACGGCACGCTGCCTGGCCGGCAGGTGCTGCAGCGCCGCGACCAGCGCGAGCCGCACGCTGCCCCGCAGCGCGACGATCGTCGCCGGGTCGCCCGACCCACCCTCGAGCAACGCGTCGGGGATGGGCTGCAGCCAGGCCACCTCCGGCGGGCCGGGCGCCAGCGGCCCCTCCGGGTGGTCGGCCGGGCCGACCAGGCTGGACGGCATGGGCCGGCGGCCGCTCTGCTCGAGCGCGGTCAGGCACGCGTTGGTCGCGATCCGGTACAGCCAGGTGCGCATCGACGCCCGTCGGTCGTCGAACCGGTCGTAGGCACGCCACGCCCGCAGGAAGGTCTCCTGCACCAGGTCCTCGGCGTCGTGGACCGAGCCGAGCATGCGGTAGCAGTGCGCCAGCAGCTCGCGCCGGAACGGGTCGGTGCGGCGCGTGAAGTCCTCGCTGCCCGCCATCCGCGTCCTACCTTTCGCCGGCCGTCGCGCCGATCACTCTGCCAGCATCGGCCAGTGGTCGCTCCGCGCCCGCAAGACCGGCGTCGGTGCCGCCCACCGTGCCGGTCGCACGGCGGCCGGGGGTGAACAGGCCGGCGACCGCCGCCGCGAGCGACATGCCGGCCGCGACTCCGGTCGCGGCGGCGAAGCCGTCGCTGAACGCCTGCGCGGAGGCGTAGCCGCCGGTCCCGGCGAAGACCGCGGCGAGGATCGCGATCCCGAAGGTGCCGCCGAGCTGGCGCAGCGTGTTGAAGGTGCCCGAGGCCTTGCCGATGGCGCTGCGCGGCACCGCGCCGATGACCGCGTTCTGCGCGGCCGGCATCGCCATCGAGACGCCGCAGCCGGCCACGACCAGCGGCGGGACCATCGCGGGGTAGGCGAGGCCGGGCCTGGCGATCAGCGCGATCCAGGCGAACCCGGCCGCCTGCAGCAGCATCCCGGCGACGATCAGCGGCCGCTCGCCGAGCCGGTTGACCCGGGCGCCGGCGATCGGCGCGACCAGGGACAGGGTGATGGTCCACGGCACCAGGCGAAGCCCGGTCCCCAGCGGCCCGTAGTGGAGCGTGGTCTGCAGGAACTGCGCGAAGAAGAAGGCCGCGCCGAAGATCGCGCCGTACAGCAGGAAGCCGGCGGTGTTCCCGGCCGAGAAGGCGCGGGAGCGGAAGAACCGCATCGGCAGCATCGGCTCGCGGACGCGCAGCTCCCAGGCCACGAACGCCACCAGCAGCAGCGCTCCGGCCGCCAGGGAGGCGACCACCTCGAGGCTGCCCCAGCCGAACCCGTTCGCGCGCACCAGCCCCCACACCAGCCCGAGCGCCGCGCCCGTCACCAGCGCGAGGCCACCGAGGTCCAGGCTGGTCCTGGAGCCGAGGCCCTCCTCGATGCGGCTGAGGACCAGCGGGATCAGCAGCAGCCCGATGGGGACGTTGAGCCAGAAGATCCACTGCCAGGCCAGCCCCTGCACCACCGCGCCACCGACCAGCGGGCCGCCGACCGTCGCGAGCCCGGTGACGCCGCTGAAGAACCCCAGCGCCCTGGCCCGCTGCTCCGCCGGGAAGGCCGCGCCGAGCAGCGCCATCGCCAGCGGCACCACCATCGCCGCGCCGGCGCCCTGGACGGCGCGCGCCGCGATCAGCCAGCCGACGCTCGGCGCCAGCGCGCACGCCGCCGACGCCGCGGTGAACAGCCCCAGCCCGGCGACGAGCAGGCGCCGGCGCCCGAAGCGGTCGCCGAGCGCCGACGCCGTCATCAGCAGCACCGCCAGGCTCAGGGTGTAGGCGTTGACGGTCCACTCCAGCTGCTCGATCGAGGCGCCGAGGTGCAGCCGGATGGTGCTCAGGGCGGTCGTCACCACCAGCATGTCCAGCATGACCATCAGGGACGCCATCGAGGTCAGGGCGAGGACCCAGCGCCGCGCCGACCTCGACGACAGGTTCGTTCGTTCGCTGCTGCTCACGTGACCTCCCGGGTACCGCATCGGTGACTCGCGCATCCGCGCACCGGTACATACCGGGGAGGCCGGCGAAACTCATCGGTCTCACCGAGGCCGTGCGCCGGCACCAGGAGGTCATCGCCGAGCTCACCGAGAAAGCCCCCGGCATGCAGGGAGCCTCTGGGCTCGTTCCAAAGCAGGGGTGTCGGTAAGACTCGTGCAGCCAGGTACAAGCGTTTGAGTTGGACCAGGTCGGACGGGTATCCGGGGATCTTTCGCGGATCGGGTGACGGGCTGGATCTTGGCTTGTCGGTGGATGCAGGGATGCCTGGAACGGGGGTTCCCGCTGTCGCGGGACGAACCTGCCTGCGGCAGGCGAATGCGGGCGGTTCCTTGATCCGCGCGGGCATAGGATCGGAGGCATGGCGACGCGGCTTGTTCAGATTGCGATGAATGCTCGGGATGACTCCGCGCTTGGCCGGTTCTGGGCGGAGGCGCTCGACTGGACCATTTCCAGCGAGGAACCCGGCGTGACCAACCTCGAACCAGAGGGCTTCACCTATCCCGACCCCATCGCCGTCTGCATCGACATCATCGCCGTCCCGGAACCCAAGACGGTGAAGAACCGCGTGCACGTCGACCTCGCCACCACCTCAGCGGCCCATCAGGCGGACCTGGTCGCGCGTCTCCAGACTCTCGGTGCGACGCCCGCCGACGTGGGCCAGGGCGACGTCCCGTGGACGGTCCTGGCCGACCCGGAGGGCAACGAGTTCTGCGTGCTGGAGCCCCGATCGACCTACCGGGACACCGGGCCGATGGCCGCGGTGGTGGCCGACTGCGTCGATCCGCGGGCCATGGCCCGGTTCTGGGGCGAGGCGATGGACTGGACCCTGCACGAGGTGACCGACGATCATGCGGTGCTGCGCTCCGCCAAGGGCGTCGGCCCGTATCTGAAGTTCCTCCGCACGCCCGACACCAAGACCGTGAAGAACCGCGTCCATCTCGACCTCCGGCCCTACCCCGGTGACGATCAGGCGGCGGAGGCGGCCCGGCTGCGGGCTCTGGGCGCCACCGACATCGACCTCGGCCAGGGCGACGTGCCGTGGACGTGCCTCGCCGACCCGGAGGGCAACGAATTCGACGTCCTCACACCGCTGTGACGCGGAGCCTTGCCGACCCTCACCGTGGACACCAGCGACGGCTACCGGCCGGGCCTCGACGACATCACCGCCTTCGCCACTGACGGGTCCCGTGACTGACGAAGTTTCGGTCGGATACAGCCACGACCTGCGGTGAAATCGATGTGGTTGGTTGAGGGGGTTCGCGGCGCCAGTTAGCCGACGGACGCTGCTGGCGAAAGGTGATGCGACGGGCCCCAGGGCTCCGGCGTGTTCCGTGATTGTCCGGGTTTGTCATAGGAGGCCGTGTAGGTGGAGAGGGAATTTCAGTCAAGCTGCCCAAGTTTATCCATGATGCGGCCGACTCGGGCCACCAGGCGCGATGGCTACCTTTTCGGCTCATACCGCATCGCCACCGCCCCCGAGCCGAACTCCAGCCGGCTCACGAGCCTCAAGTCGACACGCTTCGATAGCCCCGCGAACAGCGTCGGCCCATGGCCTGCTAGCCTGGGCTGCACCACGAACTCGTACTCATCGATCAATCCCAGCTCCGCCAGCGCCAGCGGGAGCTTCACGCCTGCCACGAACAGTCCCTTACCCGATTCCCGCTTGAGCTGCTGAACGGCCTTCCCCAGATCCCCGCGCACGAGCTCCGCGTTCCAATCGACCCGGTCCAGGGTGCTCGATACGACGTACTTCTTTGCCGCGTCGATCGTCCGGGCGAAGGGTTCCATCCAATCAGGCCTCGCTCCCGTCCGCGCCGGCGGCCGCCACGCTGCCTCCATCATTTCGTAGGTCACCCGGCCAAAGAGGAGGGCATCGGCCTGGGCGAGGTTCTCGGCCGCGTGACGATGCAATTCTTCGTCCGCGAACATTTCACGATGATCGCAGCACCCGTCCAATGTGACGTTGATGGAATACTTAAGGGGTCGCATTACGTAAGCGTACCGCCGATGGGGTAGACGAGCACCGATGCCAGGGCTCCGGCCTATTCCGAAGTTTTGCCTTTATGTACTGAACCGCTCCACAGGCACCCTGCTGACCTGATCTAACTCAAACGCTTGTACCTGGCTGCACGAGTCTTACCGACACCCCAAGCAGCGCCGTCGAGTCGGGTCAATCGTGGTCCGAAGGGACAGATGGACTGTTCCGGGTCGTATGTGGAGAATCCAGGTCGTCAGGGAGACATTCACCGAACGCTTCACAACGACACTGGCAGCACGATGGCCTCCGACAGCGGCACTGCACCCTCGACCGGCGGACCCGCGCTGGCAGCGTTGTTGCGCGCCTGGCGCAAGCGGGCGCTGCTCACCCAGGAGCAGCTCGCCCAGCGCACCGGGTTGAGCGTTCGCACCATCAGCCGGCTGGAGGCAGGCGCCCTGCGTCCCCGCAGCGGGTCGGTGCGGCTGCTGGCCGGCGCGCTGGGCCTCGGCGACGACGAACGGGCGTTGCTGGCCCGAGCCGCCCAGGGCGAGCCGGTCCAGTCCGCGCCCGCCAGCCTCCACACCCCCGGCCAGCTCCCCGCCGACGTTGCCGGGTTCACCGGCCGCGCCCGGCACCTCCAGCACCTGGATGGGCTGCTGTCCGATGATGGGCTCCCGGGCAGGGACAGCACCGCGACCGCGGTGGTGATCTCGGCGATCGCGGGCACCGCCGGGGTGGGCAAGACCGCCCTGGCCATCCACTGGGCCCACCAGATCGCCGAGCGCTTCGGAGACGGGCAGCTCTACGTCGACCTCCGTGGGTACGCGCCCGCCCCGCCGACGAGCCCGATCCAGGCGCTGGCGCTGCTGCTGGGTGGGCTGGGGGTGGACGCCGACCAGGTCCCGGTCGAGGTGGACGCGGCGGCGGCGCTGTACCGCTCACTGCTTGCCGGCAAGCGCGTCCTCGTGGTCCTGGACAACGCCCGCGACGCCACCCAGGTCCGTCCGTTGCTGCCAGGCAGCCGCGGCTGCCTGGTCGTGGTGACCAGCCGCGACCGGCTCACCGGGCTGGTCGCCAGCCACGGCGCCCAGCGCCTCACCCTGGACGTGCTCCCACCCGACGAGGCGGTCGAACTGCTGGCGCGGACCGTCGGGGCGCAGCGGGTCGCGGCCGAGCCCGCAGCCGCCCTCGAGCTGGCCGGGCTGTGCGGCCGCCTGCCGCTGGCGCTGCGGATCGCCGCGGCCAACCTCGCCGGCCAGGCCGGCCAGCCGATCGCCGCCTACGCTGTCGCGCTCGGTGCGGGCGACCGGCTGGCCGGCCTGGAGGTCGACGGCGACCCGCAGGCAGCGGTACGGGCCGCGTTCGCCTGCTCCTATGCCGCCCTGGACGGGCACGCGCAACGGTTGTTCCGCCTGCTCGGCCTGATCCCAGGCCCCGAGGTCACCGCCGCCGCCGCCGCGGCGCTGGCCCGGATCACCCCACACCAGGCGGCACGGCTGCTGGGACGCCTGGCCGGCGGACACCTGCTGGAGGAGCGCGCCCCCGGCCGCTATGCCCTCCACGACCTGCTGCGCCTGTACGCTCTCCAGCGCACCGAGCACGACGACGACCAAGCCCAGCGGCAGGCCGCGACGCTGCGGCTACTGGGCTGGTACCTGCACACCGCCGACACGGCCGCCAGGCTGCTGCACTCGGCGATCGTCCGCTTGCCACTCCCCCCGGCGGAGGCAGGCCTCCCACCGGCCGGATTCGACCAGTACGCCGACGCGCTGGCCTGGATGGACGCCGAGCGGGCCAACCTGGTCGCCGCCGTCGCCCACGCCGCCGAGCACGGACCCGAGCCGCTGGCATGGCTGCTGGCCGACGCGCTGCGCGGCTACCTCGTGCTGCGCCGCCACATGGTCGACTGGCTGGCCATCGCCCACGCCGCCCTGACCGCCGCGACCAGCGCGGACGACCAGCCCGCCCAGGCCACCGCCCACTTCAGCCTCGGCCTGGCGCACGCGAGCCTCGGCCGCTACCCGCAGGCGGTGGGGCACTACACCGCCGCGCTCACGCTGTTCCGCCAGGTGGGCTGGGCGGAGGCTCAGGCCGCCACCTTGGGCAACCTCGGCATGGTCTACGGGGACATGGGACAGCTCGAGCAGTCCGCCGCCCACCACGCCCAATCGCTCGCCCTCCACCGGCAAAGCGGCCGCTCCGATCTTGATGCCAACACCCTCAGCAGCCTCGGTGTGGTGGACCGGGAGCTTGGCCGGCTGGCCCAGGCCGCCGAGCACCAGACCCAGGCACTGGCGCTGTACCGCCAGGCCGGCTCCCGCGGCGGCGAGGCCTACGCCCTGAACAACCTCGGCGAGATCGACCACGACCTGGGACGGCTCGACCGCGCGATCGACCAGCTCACCCAGGCCCTGGCGCTCTACCGGGAGGTCGGCAACCGGTCAGGCGAGGCCTACGCCCTGCACGCCCTCGCCGCGGTCCAACGCGACGCCGGCCGCCATCTCCAGGCCCTCGAGCTGGCCCAGGCCGCGGTGGCGCTGGCCCACCAGACCAGCGAGCACCGGGCGTACGCCGAGGCGCTCAACACCCTCGGCAGCGTCCACCTGCGCCTGGCCGACTGCCGGGCGGCCATCGACCAGCACCAGCAGGCCCTCGACCTCGCCCGCCAGGCCGGCACCCGCTACCCCGAGGCCGGCGCACTGCTCGGCCTGGCCGCCACCCACCACACCGAAGGGCACCACGACCAAGCCATCCAGCACGCCCAACAGGCGCTCACCCTGGCCGGCCAGGTCGGCTACCGGGTCCTGGAAGGCCACGCGCACACCATCCTGGCCGCCGCCCACCACGCCCAACAGCACGACGACCAGGCCATCCAGCACGCCCACCACGCCATGGCACTGCACCGCGCCAGCGGCCATCGCCTCGGCCACGCCCGCACCCTGGTCACCCTCGGCCGCACCCTGCACCGCAGCAGCGGCGCCGACGCCGCCGCAGCCTCATGGCGGCAGGCACTCGCGCTGTTCACCGACATCGGCACCCCCGAGGCCGACGACGTCCGCGCGCTCCTCCACCAGGACGGGGCCGACGGTCTCCGCTCAGAGGAAGGCTAGGCCGGGTCGGAGGCCTCGGCCTGCCTGGCTCCTGGCTGGGGCGCCTCGCCCGGCTCGAGCATGCGCACCAGCTTGGCCGGGCGGCCGACCACGATCGCGTAGGGCGGCACGTCGCCGAGGACCAGCGAGCCGGCGCCGACGACCGCGTGGGCGCCGATCTCGCAGGGGCCAAGGACCAGGACCTCGCTGGCCAGCCAGGCGCCCTCGTGGACGACCACGTCGCGGCCGCTCCTGGGGATGGCGGTCTGCCGCTCCCTGCCGTACACCTCGATGTCGTGGGTGCCGGTCAGGACCGAGACGTTGTGGCCGAAGAAGGCGTACGGCCCCACCGTGACCTCGCCCGAGGAGAGGTTGAACAGCGCGTTGTTGACCACCGCGGTCGGGTCGATGTGCAGCTTGGCGCGGTCGCCGTGCACCCGGTACTGGTAGAGGTCGTCGCGAGCCTGCCGCTCCAGCGCCTGCTGCACCAGCAGCTCGACCCGGCGGCCAAGCAGCCGTTCGACGAGGAGATCGAGCATCGACATCCGGGCGCCTCCTTCAGCGTCGCGGTGGGGGAAGGCCGGGTCAGCCGGCCGCGGGCGCGCCGTCCTTCGAGGCGATCACCACCCGGCCGTCGCGGTCGACGGCCAGCGAGCGCCGCCCGGCGAGCAGGTCGAGGAGCTCCGCCCCGACCAGGTCGCGGCGCCAGCCCTGCAGGGTGCGGACCGGCGGCTCGGGGCGGCCGCGGCGGGCGCGGGTGACGATCTGAGCCAGCTCGGCCCTGGCCGCGACCAGTTCGTAGGCCAGGCCGGCGTCCAGCGCCCGGGAGCGGACCAGGGCCTCGGCGAGGGCGATCACCGGCGCGTCGCCCGGCACCTGCTCGAGCCGCTCACCCGGCTCGGGCGGGATCGGCTCGGCGGCCTTGCCGCGGCCGACCGCCGTCAGGATGGCGTCGGCGCGGCGGCGCAGGGTGGACGGCTGGATGCCGCGGATCTTCTCCAGGCCGGCGGCGTCGCCCGGCTGGCGCTTGGCGACCTCGACCAGGGAGGCGTCGGCGAGCACCGAGCCGACCGGCCGGTCCTCCGCGGCGGCGGTCCGCTCCCGCCAGGCGGCCAGCTCCCTGGCGACCGCCCTGGCCACCGGGCTGAGCGCCCCCACCCGTGGCAGCCGCTGGTAGGTGCTGTCGGGGTCGCGCTCGTCGCTGGCCTCCTCCAGGCGGCGGCACTCCTCCCTGGCCCACTCCAGCCGGCCGGTCTCCTTCAGCCGCTCCTGCAGGGTGTCGCACAGCGGCAGCAGGTGGGCGACGTCGTCGCGGGCGTAGGAGAGCTGCTCGGGGGTGAGCGGGCGCACGTCCCAGCGGGTGAAGCTGGCCGACTTGGCCACGCGCCGCCCCAGCGCGTCGGCCAGCAGCCCGCCGTAGCTGGTCTGGGCGCCGAAGCCAGCGAAGCCGGCGGCGATCTGGGTGTCGAACAGGCCGCGCACCTCGGTCGCCCAGGCGCGCCGCAGCAGGGCGACGTCCTGCCGGCCGGCGTGGAGCACCACCTCGACGTCCGGGTCGGCGAGCACCTCGGCCATCGGGGCCGGGTCGAGCTCGCCGGCGAGCGGGTCGAGCAGGCCGACCAGCGGCGCCTGGCCGCCCGCCGGGTCGGGCACGGCGACGCCGACCAGGCACAGCAGCGGCCGGTAGCGCCCCTCGGACATGAACTCGGTGTCGACCCCGAGCCGGCCGCTGGCCCTGGCCGCGGCCGCCAGCTCCGCGGTCCCGACCTGCCCCCGGACGTCCGGGCTGAGCGTCGGCCTCACCGCGACCGTCCTCGCCGTCGTGCGGGCAGGCTCGAACCACCGCCCCACGTCGGCACGGGGGGGTTGCGGGGGGCTCCGCCCCCCGCAGTCCTCAGTCGATCTGCCACGTGTCTCCGCTGTGGAGCAGCTTGGTGAGGTCGCCGGCGCCCTGCTTGGCGACGGCCTTGTCGAGCTGGCCGGCCATGAGGTCGTCGTAGACGGGCCGCTCCACCGAGCGGAACACGCCGATCGGGGTGGGGCCCTTGGCGGAGTGCGACAGCCGGCTGAGCATGAACGCCAGGCTCGGGTCCTCGCGGTGCTCGTCGTGCACCAGCAGCGCGTCCTCGCCGACCTCGGCCACGTCGACCAGGTCGACCGAGGCCTGGCCGCTGAGGCGGACGCCACGCTCGCCGTCCGGGCCGAAGCGGATCGATCTGCCGTGCTCCAGGCGGATCTGGTTGTCGTCCCGCAGGTCGCGGTCGGTGAGCAGGTCGAAGGCACCGTCGTTGAAGATCGGGCAGTTCTGGTAGATCTCCACGAAGGCCGCGCCGTGGTGCTCGGTGGCGCGGCGCAGCACCTCGGTGAGGTGCTTGCGGTCGGAGTCGATCGTGCGGGCCACGAAGGTCGCCTCCGCCCCCAGCGCGATGCTCACCGGGTTGAAGGGCCAGTCCAGCGAGCCCATCGGGGTCGACTTGGTGATCTTGCCGCGCTCGCTGGTGGGGGAGTACTGGCCCTTGGTGAGCCCGTAGATCTGGTTGTTGAACAGCAGGATCTTCAGGTTGACGTTGCGCCGGAGCGCGTGGATCAGGTGGTTGCCGCCGATCGACAGCGCGTCGCCGTCACCGGTGACCACCCAGACCGACAGGTCGGGACGGGTGACCGCGAGGCCGGTGGCGATCGCCGGGGCGCGCCCGTGGATCGAGTGCAGCCCGTAGGTGTTCATGTAGTAGGGGAACCGCGACGAGCAGCCGATGCCCGAGACGAACACGATGCGCTCGCGCGGGACGCCGAGGGAGGGCATGAAGCCCTGCACGGCCGAGAGGACGGCGTAGTCCCCGCAGCCGGGGCACCAGCGCACCTCCTGGTCGCTCTTGAAGTCCTTGGCGGTGAGCTTCAGCGGCTCGTCGAGCGTGGTGATCGTGCGTGTCGGTGGTCGGTCGGCGGTGGCGGTGGCGGCGCGCCCGGCGCCGTTGCCGGCACGCCCGTTGCTTGCGGTCATGGACGGCTTGCTCCTTCGAGCATCTCGACGATCACGTGCTCGAGCTCCTCGGCCTTGAACGGCAGCCCGCGGACCTGGTTGTAGCCCTTCGCGTCGACCAGGAACTCGGCCCGGACGAGCTTGCGGAGCTGCCCGGTGTTCATCTCCGGGACCAGCACGTGCTCGTAGGAGGCCAGCACCTCGCCGAGGTTGGCCGGGAACGGGTTGAGGTGGCGCAGGTGGGCCTGGGCGACCTTGCCGCCCTGGCCGCGGACGCGGCGCACGGCCGCCCCGATGGGCCCGTAGGTCGAGCCCCAGCCGAGCACCAGCAGGCGCGCGCCATCCTGGTGGTCGACCTCGAGCTTGGGGATGTCGCGGGCGATGCCGGCCACCTTGGCGGCGCGCAGGTTGACCATGCGGTCGTGGTTCTCCGGGTCGTAGGAGATGTTGCCGCTGCCGTCGGCCTTCTCCAGCCCGCCGATGCGGTGCTCGAGCCCCGCCGTCCCCGGGATCGCCCAGGGCCGCGCCAGGGTCTGCTCGTCGCGCAGGTACGGCCAGAACTCGCCGTCGTGGTTGGGCTGCGAGGCGAACTCGACCGAGATGTCGGGCAGGCTCGCCACCTCGGGCAGCCGCCACGGCTCGGAGCCGTTGGCCAGGTAGCCGTCGGAGAGCAGGATCACCGGGGTGCGGTACTTGAGCGCGATGCGGGCCGCCTCGATGGCGGCGAAGAAGCAGTCGCTCGGGGTGGCGGCGGCCAGCACCGGCACCGGTGCCTCGCCGTTGCGGCCGAACATCACCTGCAGCAGGTCGGACTGCTCGGTCTTGGTGGGCAGGCCGGTGGAGGGCCCGCCGCGCTGGATGTCGACCACCAGCAGCGGCAGCTCCAGGCTGACGGCCAGGCCGATGGTCTCGGCCTTGAGGGCGATGCCCGGCCCGGAGGAGGTGCTCACGGCCAGGGAGCCGCCGAAGGCCGCCCCGAGGGCGGCGCCGACTCCGGCGATCTCGTCCTCCGCCTGGAAGGTGCGCACCCCGAAGTGCTTGTGCCTCGCCAGCTCGTGGAGCACGTCGGAGGCCGGGGTGATGGGGTAGGCGCCGAGGAACAGCGGCAGCCCGGAGAGCCTGCTCGCCGCGATCAGCCCGTAGCTGAGCGCCAGGTTGCCGGAGATGTTGCGGTAGGTCCCCTTGGCCAGCGGCGCCGGCTTGATCTCGTAGGAGACCGCGAACACCTCGGTGGTCTCGCCGAAGTTGTAGCCGGCCTTGAACGCCTTCACGTTGGCCTTGGCGATCACCGGTCGCGAGGCGAACTTCTTGCGCAGGAAGGCGACCGTCCCGTCGGTCGGTCGGTGGTACAGCCACGACATCAGGCCGAGGGCGAACATGTTCTTGGCCCGCTCGGCCTCCTTCTTGGTGATCTCGAATTCCTTGAGCGCCTCGGTGGTCAGGGAGGTCAGCGGCACCGCGTGGACGTGGTAGTCGCCAAGGGTGCCGTCCTCGAGCGGGTTCTGGGCGTAGCCGGCCTTGTCGAGGTTGCGGGAGGTGAACGCGTCGGTGTTGACCAGGATGGTGGCGCCCTTCGGCAGGTCGCGCAGGTTCGCCTTGAGCGCCGCCGGGTTCATCGCCACCAGCACGTCGGGCGCGTCACCCGGCGTGAGGATGTCGTAGCTGGCGAAATGGAGCTGGAAGCCGGAGACCCCTGGGATGGAGCCCGCCGGCGCGCGGATCTCTGCTGGGAAGTCGGGGAGGGTGGACAGGTCGTTTCCGTATGCGGCGGTTTCACTGGTGAACCGGTCGCCGGTGAGCTGCATGCCGTCGCCGGAGTCGCCCGCGAAGCGGATGGTGACGCGATCCAGGGCCTGGACCGGCTTGGTCATGACGTCCTCGATTCGGGCCTTTTCGCTAGACGGTGAGTCACGACCTCGCGCACCGTGCAGCTCGCCCCCCGGCCGGACGCTTGCCTGGCCGGGCGGAACTGGCACGGCAGCGGGCCGTCTCAAAGCATATACCTCCTGGCGAGGCGGGTCTGACGGCGCCCGAACGGGTCACACCAAGCCGCGGCCAGCGGGTACGCGGGGCGCCGCTCGCGGACCTCTCTGGCCACCGCCAGGAAAAGGCGGTCCGGATGGCTAACAGCACGCAGGATGGGTTCGATTCCCGGACCCTGAGCGGTTGGCACTTCGAGGTGACGATTCGTGAACGATCGGTTGCACGATCAGGCCGTCGTCGCCGGCCGGCTCTAGCCCTTCAGGACCCCGACCGGGCGCAGCCGTGCCACCACCCGCGACAGCCCGGCGCCCTCGCACGTCTCGACCACGGTGGTGGCGTCCTTGTAGGCGTAGGGCGCCTCCTCGCTGAGCAGCTTGGCGTTCTGCACCGCCACCACCACGCCCTCGGACTCGAGCTTGCGGCGCAGGTCGGGGCCGCTCATCACCTTCCTCGCCCTGGTCCTGCTCATCGCCCGCCCGGCGCCGTGGCAGGTGGAGGCGAACGAGCGCGCCGCCGCGCGCGCGTCGCCGACCAGCACGTAGGAGGGCGAGCCCATGCTGCCCGGGTTGATCACCGGCTGGCCGACCTCACGGTAGCGCTCCGGCAGGTCCGGGTGGCCTGGCCCGAGCGCCCGGGTGGCGCCCTTGCGGTGCACGCACAGCAGGCGCCGGGTCCCGTCGACCTGGTGGCCCTCGAGCTTGGCGAGGTTGTGGGAGACGTCGTAGACCAGGTCGAGGCCGAGCTCGCGCGCCGAGCGGCCGAACACCTCCGCGAACACGGTGCGCACACCGTCGGCCATCACGTGCCGGTTGGCCACGGCGAAGTTCCCGGCGGCACGCATCGCCCCGAGGTAGGCGCGGGCGGCCTCGTGCTCGACCGGCACGCAGGCGAGCTGCCGGTCAGGCACGGCGATGCCGAGCCGGGGCATCAGCCGGTCGACCACCCGCAGGTGGTCGCTGCAGGTCTGGTGGCCGATGCCGCGCGAGCCGGAATGGAGCATGACGCAGACCTGCCCGTCGAACAGGCCCATCGCCTCGGCGGCGGCGCGGTCGCGGACCTGGTCGACGACCTGCACCTCGACGAAGTGGTTGCCGCCGCCGAGGCTGCCGAGCTGGCGGGCGCCGCGCTCGCGGGCGCGCTCGGAGACGTGCTCGGGCTCGGCGTCGGCCAGCACGCCGCCGTCCTCGCAGGCGGCGGCGTCCTCCTCCCAGCCGACGCCCTGGGCGATCGGGGCGCGCACGCCCTCGGTCAGCACCCGCTCGAGGCCGCGGCGGTCCTGCGGCAGCAGGCCGGCGCCGCCGGTGCCGCGCGGGATGTGCCTGGCCAGGGCGTGCACCAGCGGGCCGATGTGGGGGCGCACCCGCGGCTGGAAGCGCAGCTCGCTGCGGAGCAGGCGCACGCCGCAGCCGATGTCGAAGCCGACCCCGCCTGGGGAGACCACCCCGCCGGCGTCCACGTCGGTGGCGGCGACGCCGCCGATGGGGAAGCCGTAGCCCCAGTGGATGTCCGGCATGGCGTAGGCGGCCCTGACGATGCCCGGCAGGGTGGCGACGTTGGCGACCTGCTCGACCGCCCGGTCGGCGAGGGCACGCTCGAACAGCTCGTCCGAGGCGTAGACGATCCCTGGCACGCGCATGCCGTCGACGTACCCGACCGGCACCTCCCAGACGAACGGCTCCAGTCTGCGTGGCTCCATCATGGCCTCCATCCATGTGGGGGGAGCTCGCTCCCTGGAGTGTCAAACTCCCTGTATAGGCTCCAGTTGCGGGACATGCAGGGAGGGTACGACCAGGGCTGGATTGCTCCTCGCTGTCGTCATCCTGCTGGTTTGGTGTCCCCGCCGTGTCCCTCTCGGCGAGCGGCCACCTCGCTCGCCTGTCGCGCGGCCTGCGCGTAGCCGCGCGCGCTCCGCACGGTTCGCGGCTGACCTCTATCGGGGAACGAGCCAGCGTTGCAGTTCGCGCCTGCTGAGCTGCGCTTGGCGCGCGAGCGTCCAGCGACGGCGCAGCAGACTCGGTAACAGCCGCAGGTACGACGCGCATACTCGCAGCCGCAGCAGGGTCGGCCGGAGCGGTGGGCGCCGACGGGTGTGGCGTGCGTAGGCGACCGCGCGCAACGCGAGCGAGGCGGTCGTCAGTGGGTAGCGCAGCACTTCTCGCACGGCCAGGCCAGCGCTGGCGTTCTTGGTGAGCAGCAGCAGCCGGTTGCGGTCGACGTGGAAGGTGAAGAACGGCGACCACTCAACCGAGGAGGCCGAGTGGATGTGGCGCGTGACCGCTTGTGGCTGGTAGCGGATCGACCAGCCTCGCGCTCGCAACCGCCAGGACAGGTCGGTGTCCTCGTAGTACATGAAGAAGTCCTCGTCGAACAGGCCGACATCGCGCAGCGCCTCGATACGGAAGCACACCGCCCCGCCGCAGAAGGCGAAGACCTCCTCGGGGCGGTCGTACTGGCCGCGGTCGAGTTCCTGGTAGGCGCGATCAGCGCCGTAGCCATCGGCGAACACGATACTGCCAGCGTTGTTGACCACGTCTACCAATTCGGCGCGGGCCGGCACGGTAATCTCGACCTCGGCCAGGTCAGGGCTGGCCTTGACGATCGCGCTGGCCTCCCGCCAACTCAACTCGATGGGCTTCTCGGTCTCGGCGGCGACGCGCAGCCCGATCCGCAGTGGCTTCTGCTCGGCCGCCACCCGGTCAGGGTCGACGGGGACGAGCAGTGTGCCGCTGGGCCGGCTCCAGCGGAACCGGTCAGGGCCAGCTTGCTCTGGACCATAGGCCAGCCGGTCCCACAGCACCTGGTCGGTGACGTTGCGGCCGTTGACGGTCACCTGGTAGATGCGCACGCCGAGTTCGCGCGTGTCCAGGCCGCCAGGGAGGAACGCCGGAGTCTCGAACTGCAAGACCAGAAAACGGGGCAGGAAGACGATCTTAGCGGTGGAAGCGGCGAGCCGTCCGCTGATGTCCTGCTGGAAGGGCGCGAGGAGGTTGCGGAGCCAGTCGCGCGTGGGGCGGGCGTCGTTGTTAGTCAAGGCAACGTACGGTGTCGTGGCCGTGCGCATGGCGATGTTGTTGCCACCCGCGAAGCCGTCGTTTTGCGCATTCGGGATCACGGTGACCCAGGAGTAGTCGCGTGCCAGCAGGTCAAGGGAGCCGTCGGTGGAGGCGTTGTCGACCACCCAGACGGCCATCTGGCCCGCGGGAAGGTCTTGGGCGGCAAGCGCGTCCAGGCACGGCGGCAGCAGGTGGGCGCCGTTGTAGTTGAGCACGACGACGGTGACCAGCGGTTGACCTTCGTCGGTGGGCGCGGGGTGCATCAGCAAGGCTCCGGTTTGCGAACTGGTCAGGCAAGGCGGGCTAGGATAGTACCTCGCCGCCCGGCTTGCTCCTGCCGGGCAGGTCGTCCCATACATTTCAAGAATCACCGCAAGGAGTGGCCGTGCCCGCGTCCGATGATCCAGCGCGTCCGGCGGTCTCCGTGGTGGTCGTGACCTACGAAAGCGCCGCCGACATCGCCGCGTGCCTGGACTCGCTGCGCGCGGCGGCCGGCCAGCACCACCTTGAGGTCGTGGTGGTTGACAACGCCTCCCGCGATGCCAGCGCAGACATCGCACGTGGCTTGGGCGTCAAGGTGCTGGAGAACCCGACCAACCTGGGCCTGAGCCGCGCGATCGACATCGGCGCCGCCTCGACCGCAGCGCCGTGGCTGCTGCTGGTCAACCCCGACACGCGGCTTGCGCCTGGCTCGCTAGCACAACTGCTGGACACCGCCAGCGCCGATCCGATGATCGGCTGCGTCGGTCCATACCTGCGCAACTCTGACGGCTCGCAGTACCCCACGGGACGACGCTTCCCGTCGATCCTGGTCGGCGCGGTGCATGCGGCGCTCGGCACGGTCTGGCCGGGTAACCCAGCCACCCGCCACTATCACCTGACGGATCTGGACCGTAGCCGCCCAGTCGAGGTCGACTGGGTGTCGGGAGCGTGCATGCTGCTTTGCCGCGAAGCCTACGAGGTGGCTGGCCGGTTCGACGCCGGCTACTTCATGTACTTCGAGGAGATGGACTTCTGCCTGCGGCTGGCGCGGGCGGGCTGGCGGGTGGTCTATGACCCCGTTGCCGAGGTCACCCACATGATCGGGGGTTCGACCCGCAGCGCTCCTTACCGCAAGGTGCTCAACCACCATCGCAGCGCGCTTCGGTTCTACCGGCGCCGCTACGCCCGCGATCCGCGGCTTGTGCTGCTGCCGCTGTCGGCGGCGTTCCTGGCGGCCCGTGGGCTGGTCTCACTAGCCAGGACCGCCATCGCGCAGGCTCGCAGCCGTCGCAGCGGGTAGATCCGGGCGCTCCCGGGCTGCGAGGAATGGCTGGTGGGCCGGGCCGATGCCGTCGACGTGGTCGGCGAGCAACTTGGCGTAGACCGCGTTGCCGGTTCTGGAGCTTGGCATGCACTGGGCACAGGCATCCGGAACGAACCGGCCTGGCAGCGCCGCGACCAGCTCGGAAACACGGCTGCGTTCGACCACGCCAAGGTTGAAGCTGCTGGCGGCAAACCGGGGCTCGGCTTTCAGGTCGCAGGGTGCCAGGATGCCGAACGGGCTGATCGTCGGCCGGAAATACTTGGCGAGGCATTCACTGGTCCGCGTCCGGGCCACGCGCTGACCGTTGGCGAGGCTCACCAACTCGTCGGCCAGATCGATCCGAGTGACGCCATAGTCACCGCGGACCGCCTTTGCCCGCACGGTTCTGAGCTGGCCGCGGACTTCGGCGAGCTGCTGTTCGGTGAGCTGGTCGGTGACATCGACCTCGTCTTTGCGAAGGTCGAGGAAATCCACGCCGATGTCCGCGGCGAAGTCCGCCATTTGCTGGAGCTGATCGTGATTTCGCGGCTGGGTGACGAATCCGATGCCGATCTGAGCGCCGGTGTGGTGTTGGTCCCGCAGGTCGCGGAGCGTCCTGATGTTGTCGACCACGCGCCCGAGCGCGTTCAGTCGGGCGGGCAGGCCGGTGATGGCGTTGTAGGTGGCCGCCACTGGCGAGTGGACGCTCAACCGCACCTGGTCCATCAGGGCCAGCTCGTCCCACAGCGCGCTGTCTTCGGGCCGCAGGTTGAATCCGGTGGTGTACAACTGAACCCGAAACCCGAGCAGGCGGGCACAGCGCATGATCTCGGGGATCTCGCGGTTGAGCAGCACCTCATCGCCACCCGACAGCACCAGCGTCGCCGCGCCACCCTGGCGTAGCTCGCGCAACACGTGCCGCCAGTCTTCGGTTGCCAACAGCCCATCGGCGGTCAAGCCACGTTCGGCATAGGTAAGGGTCTGCTTGTCGGACCACAGGCACATCGCGCAGGCGTAGTTGCAGGTGCCTTTGGACGGGTGGATCTCGACGGTCTTGGACAACACGGCTTCGCCGGCCACCAGGCGCTCAAAGCCGAGCAGATCAGCAGTCCACGCCCTGGCTGCGGCCGCCGCGAACGCCCACCGCAGCCGATGTGGATAGAACAGCGACCCGACCAGCGCATGGGTGTCGGGGTCGTGCTGGAGGAACCGGTAGGCGGCGCGCACGTCGCCAAGCGAGACGCCCGCCATCGTGGCGAGCGCAGTGGCGGCCGTGGTCGGCTGGCACAGATGCGCCCGTACCGCCAGCCGGACTGCGGGCGCCAGCGCCGTGGACGACAGCCGTGCATGATAGGCGCCGAGTTCTGGGCAAGCGGCGAAGAACGCCTCCACCTCAGCGCGCATCCTCGACTCCGGCGGGTCGCGTCATGGAGGCGGCGAATTGCTGCCATTCCGGCTCGGTCAGCAGGGTCACGTGGGAGCGGGGCTTGTCGAACAGCAGGTGGACACCGCTGGCGTGGCGCAGGAACCGAAACGACGATTGCGAGCGCCGCGCTCGCGCTGCGATATCGGCAAGCTCGGCCCGGTCCAGTGGATTGTCGAGCAGCCAGTGCGCCGACAGCGGCCGAATCGGGATCAGCTCGGCCAGGCTGGACGGATTGGCATCGCTGTCGATGATTGCGTTGGTGGCCTGCTGGCTGGCCTGGCGGCCGAGCTGGAACTTGTGGACGGCCTCCACCTCGCGGGGAAGCTGGCCCAGACTGCCGTCCCGGAACTGCTGCTCAGCGGCCCATAGCAGCGCCTCGGGGTCCTCGTGGCGGACGTTGCCGATGACGGCGTTGCCGATTGTCTCACGGCCCCAGGTGGTGGCGTTGATGCGGAACTCGCCGTTGGGACGGACGTTGACCAGGCTGTCTTTGGCCTGCTCGGAGAGCTGCTGGAGGGTGATGGTGCGGGCGTTGTTGACGTGCAGTGACCGTTGCCCGATCGCGGGCCAAAACGAGTTGAAAGTCACGTACAGTCCGCGCCCGATGAGTTCGGCGTGGGCGGCGTCTACCGCCTGCTGGACGGTGAGATAGTCGTCCCAGTCCAGCTTGAGCCGGCCGTAGTGCTCGCGGGCGGTGCCGGAGAAGCTGGGCGCGCACAGGTGATGCTGGCTGACCAGCCCGGCCTCGGCCAGCATGGCGCTCAGCTCGGGCAACCGCCGGAAGTTCTGCTTGTGGACGACCGAGATGACCGTGATCGGCTTCCCCGCGCCACCAAGCCGCCGGAGGCCGTCCAGGACGCGGGGGAAGTTGCGCCCGCGCGCCGATCCGTGGGTTGGGCCGTCCGGACCGTCGAGGCTGACGCAGATCCGGGTGAGGTTTGAGCCCGCGACCGCGGTCACCAAGTCGTGGTCGACCTTGGTCGCGTTGGTGATCAGGACCGCGGCCGTCTGGCGCAACTGGTGGGTGGCGGCCAGGATCGCGGGGAGCTGAGGGTGCAGCGTGGCCTCCCCGCCTGAGATGACCAGCTCCAGAAGGCCGTAGCGCTCGGCTGCCGCGAAGACTGCGCTGACGTGCTCAGCGTCCAGGTGCTGCTTGATCCATACTTTGCCCGGGTGGCAGTACAGGCACCGCAGGTTGCACTCCTGGATGACATCGACGACCGCCCGCACGATGTGCAACCCTTGACCATCCCCGCCGCGCTCAGGCCGCGTCCATTCGGGTTGGCCGAGCAACTCGGCCGGCTCGGCGGGCGGTTGAACGGAGATCCCTGCTTGGGCTGTCGGCACGGGCCACCCTCCTTGCTCCGGGCAGATCGTTCAAGCTTCGTGATGACCCGATCAGTACAGTTCGTCGCTAACCACCCGCCAACGCCGTGTCGTCCAACCTAGTCGACATGCTCGGATGCCCAGAGGGGTCGCCCCGGCGTGCCGGTTGGGAGTGGAACGTCTTGGAGCCGCGCTCATGCCTTGGCAACAGGGCGTGATCTTCCGGGACCTTGGCTGTAGCCCTGGGGAACGGGCCGCCCCGAGGACTCTGCCCGCTGCCCGGGCGGCCCGGTCATGGCGAGCCACCGCGCCCGCCCGCCGCGGTGGCGCCCAGGGCCGTGGCCAGGTGCGGGACCAAGTCCGCCTCCACCGCTGCGGTTAGCACGACCTCAGGTCCACCCGAAGTCCGGCGCCGATCTACGGGCGGAACTTGACACTCCTGGCCCCCACAACCCCCCACGATCAGAGATCGTTCCGGCGGCTCAGACGTCCAGGTAGAGCTCGGCGAGCCAGCCGTCGCCGTCGCGGACGACCCGGAGCTGGTGGTAGGTGACCGCCTTGACCTGCGTGCCGTCGAACGGCCCGTTGCCGGCGAGGGTCACCTCGCCGGCCGCGCCCGCCTCGCCGGCACGGTCGACCCGGACGGCGGCGATGCCGGCGTCGCGCGACTCGTGCAGCCACAGCACCTCGCCGAGCCAGTCGACCAGCACGCCGGCGGGGTCGGCGGGCGCGACCGTGACCGCGACGGGCTCGTCCGGTCCCGGGCGGCTGGCGCCGAGGACCTCGGCCAGCCCGAAGGTGGCCTGCTCGAAGACCGCCTCCAGGCTGGGCCCGCGGGCGCGCACCCCGACGTCGGCGGTGTGCTCCAGCAGCTCGAAGCCGCCCGCCGAGGTGGTCACGGCCCCAGGATGCTGTCGAGGTGGAGCCGCATGCCGCGCTCGGTCAGCTCGCCGAGCACCAGGACGGCCAGCGAGCCGTCGCGCCGCACGAAGAAGGTCTCGGGCAGCCCCGCGACCCCGTAGGCGACGGTGGTCTCGCCCACCGGGCCGCTGCCCCGGTCGATGCCGACCGGCCAGGTGCCCCCGTTGTGGCGCGCGAAGGTGCGCGCCTTGGCCGGAGTGTCGCTGGTGGCCAGGACGCCGATCACCTCGAGGCCGTCGGCGCGGTGGCGCTCGCGGGCGGCGCGCAGCAGGGGGAACTCCTTGACGCAGGGCCGGCACCAGGACGCCCAGAAGTTGATCAGCAGCGGCCGGCCACGGTAGGCCGCGAGGTCGACGGTGCCGCCGTCGAGGCCGGCCAGGCGGAACTCGGGGGCGGGCTGCTTGCCCGGCGGGTAGGTCCGCACGGTCGGCACGGTCTCGAGCCGCACCGAGTCGGCCGGCCGGCCGCCGCCGCGCTGCGCCAGCCAGGCGAGCGTCGCGGTGGCCAGCGCGAGGACGACCAGGAGGGCCACCAGCAGGGGGAGGGGCGGCAGGTGGCGGCCGGGCCGCGCCGTCGCGGCCGCGCCGTCGTCGGCCGTCTGGCGCGGACCGGCGGGCGGCTGGGTCCCGGCCACCGGCCAGCCCTAGAGGTAGTCGCGGTGGTAGACGATCCCGTCGGGGCCGACCTGCAGGACGGTCGTGCCGGGCTGGTCGGCCACCCGCCGCCCGCCACGCCGGAACGACCAGGTCCACTCCACGATCGCGGTGTCGCCGTCGACGCCCATGCGCTGCACCGTGTACTGCAGCCCGGGATGGCCCTTGAGCAGGTCGTTGAGGTAGCCGCGGATGGACTCACGGCCCTCGTGCGGCGGGTTGGCGGGCTCGTAGTACACCGCGTCGGGCGCGTAGGCGGCCGCGGCCCAGTCCGGGTCGCCGACCTCGAACGCCTCGCGGAGCTGCTCGAAATAGTTGGCGGGCCCGGGCGGCCCGGAAGGGGCCGCTGCGGCCGCCTCCTCGTCGTGCTCCACCAGGTGGACGTCGTGCGCGCCGCCGGCCAGCTTGGCGCGCGTGTCGACCGCGACCGCCCGGTACCAGATGGCCGTCGCGGTCAGGAACAGCACCAGGCCGAGGCCGATGCCCCAGGGGCCGATGACCGCGGCCTTGTGGCGGAAGACCACCGCCGCCAGGATCACCGCGGCCGCCAGGGAGTACACCGCCGGCGCCAGGGTGGGGGGGAAGTGGTGGATGTTGCCGTGCTCGTCGGCGGCGCCGCGGTCTGGGTGGGCCGAGCCGGGCAGGCCGGTATCCGGCGCGGCCACCCGGCGCCGGTTGGCCGGGCTCGCCGACCACAGCATCGACCCGACGAACAGGCAGGCGATGAAGAACGCCATCAGCAGGCCGAAGCCGGCCAGCTCGGGCTCGCGCCGACCGACGGTCAGGTAGATGCCGCCGGCGGTGAGGCCGAAGGCCCCCATGCCGAAGAACAGACGCGCCGCAGCGATCACCGGTCCGGTCCTCCGCTCCTCACGACGACAGCAGGTAGATCGTGCTCACCAGCCCGAGCCAGACCACGTCGACGAAGTGCCAATAGTAGGAGCACATCTCGACGGTGTCGTGGTAGCGGGCGGTGAACTGGCCCGAGCGGGCGCGCAGCAGCACCACCAGGATGAACGCCGCGCCCCCGGCGACGTGCGCGCCGTGGAACCCGGTCAGGGTGAAGAAGGTGGAGCCGAACACGCCGCTGGAGAGGGTGAGCCCCTCGCCGATCAGCTTGTGGTACTCGTTCGCCTGGCCGCTGAGGAAGGCCAGGCCCAGGACCAGTGACACGCTCAGCCAGCGCGTCAGGGCCCGCTGGTCGCCCCTGCGGATGGCGTACACCCCGAGCTGCATGGTCACGCTCGAGCTGACCAGGAGCGCGGTCAAGATCAGGGCGTACCAGTCCTCGAGGTGGGGGGTGCCCGGCGGCGGCCACTGGGGCGCGGCGGTGCGCAGGGTGAAGTAGGCGCCGAACAGCCCGCCGAAGAACATCACCTCGGACGAGATGAACAGCACCATCCCGAGCAGCGAGGAGCTGATCCCGCCGGCGCGCTGGTGCCCGGCGCCCGCCGGGGTCTCGTGGACTGCCGCGTCCGTCGCTGCCATCAACGTGCTCCAGTCTCGGTCGTGGTGGTGGCGTCCGCGTGCACGCCAAGCTTGCCGGCGTGCTTGAGGTCGAACAGGGGCCGCTCCGAGTGGATCACGGGGATGCTGTCGAAGTTGTGCGCCGGCGGCGGCGAGGTCGTGTACCACTCCAGAGAGTTGGCGTCCCAGGGATCCTCCGGGTCGCGGTCCTTGCGCCGCAGGGTCAGCCAGACGTTGGCCAGGAACGGCGCGGTCGACACGGCGATCAGCAGGGAGCCGACCGTCTCGAGCTGGTTCAGCCCGGTCCAGTCGTGGAACGGGGTGTAGTCGGCGACCCGCCGCGGCATGCCGAGCAGCCCGAGGGTGTGCATCGGGAAGAAGGTCAGGTTGAAGCCGACCATCTGCAGCCAGAAGTGCACCTTGCCGAGGCCCTCGTTGAGGCACTTGCCGGTGAACTTCGGGAACCAGTAGTACATGCCGGCGTAGACGCCGAAGACGCTGCCGCCGAACAGCACGTAGTGGATGTGGGCGACCACCCAGTAGGTGTCGGTCAGGCCGAAGTCGACCACCGGCGAGGCCAGGAACATGCCGTCGATGCCGCCGACCAGGAACATGGTCAGGAACCCGATGGCGAACAGCATCGCGGTGGTGAAGTGGATCTTCCCCCGCCACATGGTGGCGATCCAGTTGAAGAACTTCACCCCGGTGGGCACCGCGATCAGGAAGGTCATGGCGCTGAAGAACGGCAGCAGCACCGCGCCGGTGGCGAACATGTGGTGCGCCCAGACGCTGAAGCCGAGCGCGCCGATGCCGGCGGTGGCGAACACGAACGCCTTGTAGCCGAAGAGCGGCTTGCGCGAGAACACCGGCAGGACGTCGGAGACGATGCCCATGGCGGGCAGCACCATCACGTACACCGCCGGGTGGGAGTAGAACCAGAAGATGTTCTGCCACATGACGGTGATGCCGCCCTCGGCCGGGTCGAAGAACGACCCGCCCAGGTTGCGGTCGATCAGCAGCATCACCAGGGCGCTGGCGAACACCGGCGTGGCGAGCAGCACCAGCAGCGAGGTCACCAGCATCGTCCAGGAGAACAGCGGCATGCGGAACATGGTCATGCCCGGCGTGCGCATGTTGAAGATGGTGGTGATGAAGTTGACCGCGCCCAGGATCGAGGACGTCCCGACCAGCAGCAGGGCGACGATCCACAGGTCGGTGGCCGCGGTCGAGCTGCCACAGGGCTGCAGCGACACGGTCGGGTACTCGGTCCAGCCCGCGCAGGCGGCCCCGCCGGTCAGGTAGCCGGAGAACAGGATGATCCCGGACAGCGGCAGCATCCACAGCGACAGGGCGTTGACCCGCGGGAAGGCCATGTCGAGCGCGCCGACCTGCAGCGGCACGATGTAGTTGCCGAAGCCGGCCAGCATCGGGATGATGAACAGGAAGATCATCGTCGTCCCGTGCATGGTGAACAGCTCGTTGAAGCGCTGGTCGCCGAAGAACTGCACCCCCGGCTTGGCCAGCTCGGTGCGCATGAACACCGCCAGCAGCCCCGCCACCATGAACCAGAAGTACGAGTTGACCAGGTACATGATCCCGATCTTCTTGTGGTCGGTGGTGGTCAGCCACTGCATGATCGGGTGCTGCCCGGAGCGCAGCTCGCGCGAACCGGAACCGGCGGCCTCGGGCCGGGCTTCCGTGATGGCCATCGGGTCGGTCTCCTTGTCGCCTGTTCGCTGCCTCGACTATCTGACGACGAGCTTGCCGGTCATCGCCTGCGGGTGCACGTCGCAACGGAAGAAATAGTTGCCCTTTTCCAGCGGCTTGATGCTGTAGGTCTCGGTCTTGGGGCCGGAGAACACCGCCCCGGTGAAGAGCGGGCCGCCGCTGGCCGACTCGTCGCGGTACACCGCCACGTTGTGGTTCACCCCGGAATCCTTGTTGTCGAACTTCAGGTCGAACGGCTGTCCCGCCTTGGCGGCCAGGCAGTCCTTGTCGTAGGCGATGTTCTGGGCGCTGATCTCTCCCGGCGTGGGGTCGTTGGGGCAGCCGCTCGCCGCGGCGCGCTTCTGCTGCTCGATCCAGCGACGGTAGTCGGGCTCGGGCACGGCCCTGATGTTGAAGTGCATGCCGTTGTGGGCCAGGCCGCAGAACTCGGCGCACTGGCCACGGTAGCTCCCCGGTTTGTCGATGGTCACCTCGAAGTGGTTCGGGTGGCCGGGGATGGCATCGCGCTTGAACAGGAACTCGGGGACGTAGAAGGAGTGGATCACGTCCCTGGACTGCAGGTTGAAGTGGATCGAGCGGCCGACCGGCAGGTAGATCTCCGGCGGCCGGGCGATGGTGCCCTTGAGCGTCAGGTCCTGGGGCGGCTTGCCCTCCTCGACCTTCACCTTCTCGCCCTGGAAGGTGAACTGCCACTGCCACTGGAACCCGAGGACGTTGACGGTCACGTCCGGCTGCTTGGTCTCCGCCTCCACCCGGTGCTGGGCCTGCCAGGAGAACCAGAACAGCGCCGCGACGATCAGCAGCGGCCCCAGCGTCCAGCCGACCTCGAGCAGGTTGTTGCCGTGGAACTGGGGCGGCAGCTGATCGTCGCGGCGGCGGTAGCGCAGCACAGCCCACAGGATCAGGCCCTCGACCAGCAGGAAGATCACGGTCGCGATGACGAACATCAGGTTGTACAGGTCGTGGGCGTTCTTGGACTGCTCGGTGACCCCTGGGTACGAGCCGCAGCCGCCGAGGACCAGGGTGCCGGCCAGCACCAGCCACGCCGCCGCTCTGGTCCGCCTGCCGGCTCGGTGCCGCGCGCGTCGCATGGGGGTTCGGTCGCCTCGCTTCCTCGGGGTCCTGCTCTGGTTGGAGGGCGCTTTGCCGCGGGCGCGCCTCGCTGACGCCAAGAAATCTAGCGGTGGCCCGGACCGGTCACAAGTGACCCTCGGGGCTTGTGAACAAGTACCGCTGCCTGCACGTTTGTCACTTTACCGCCGCGCCAGCGCGCTTGCAGCCCTGTCGGCCTGGCGCGCGTGTCGCGTGCGCGTGACAGGCTACGCGGCAGGCGCCTGACATCGGGGAGGACGATGGGAGAAGTCACCAAATACCCGAACGGAACCTTCTGCTGGATCGACCTTGGGACCACGGACGTGGCCGGCGCCAAGGCCTTCTACCGCGAGCTGTTCGGCTGGGACACCGAGGACGTGCCGGCCGGCGACGGCACCTACACCCTGTGCCGCCGGCGCGGCAGGGACGTCGCCGGCATCCACCGGCACACCGAGGAGGAGGGCATCGCCTGGGGCTCCTCGATCGCGGTGGACGACGTCGACGCGGCCACCGCGCGGGCGCGGGAGCTCGGCGCGACCGTGCTGATGGAGCCGGCCGACCTGCCCGGCGTCGCCCGCACGGCGCAGCTCGCCGACCCGGGCGGCGCGGTCGTGACCCTGTCCGAGGCGCGCGGTCACGTTGGCGCCGGGCTGGTCAACGAGGTCGGCACCTGGAACTGGAACGAGCTGGTCAGCCCGGCCATGGAGGCGGCGGGGGAGTTCTACTCCGCCCTCTTCGGCTGGACCGCGACGGCCAACCCTGGGCCGATCCCGCGGACCAGCTTCGGCCTCGGCGAGCTGCTGATCGGCGGTGGCCACGCCCCCACCCCACAGGAGGGCGAGGCGCCGCGCTGGACCGTCTCGTTCACGGTCGCCGACGCCGACCAGAGCGTCGCGCAGGTCGAGCGGCTCGGCGGGTCGGTCCTGCTGCCGCCCGTCGAGGTCCCCGCCGGCAAGTTCGCGATCGTCGCCGATCCCGCCGGCGCCTCCTTCACCATCACCGCATCGGCCGGCGGCGCCTTCCGCGGCGTTGACGGCTCCTGACCGACGGGCCGGTCCTGCCTGGGCAGGCAGGTCTCCGGGGTAGCGGTCGTCCTCCGTAACGTTCCCGGGACGCAGGCGGAGCCACACTGCACGTGTCCGGCGACGCCCAGGACGGAGGCCGGACTCGGAGGGGCTGCATGCGGCGACGACCATGACGCTGAGACCTGCCGTCCGGCCGGCGCCGACCCGACGCTGGCCGGCCGCGCCGGCGTGGGCGCTTGCGGGGCTGACCGTGCTGACCTTGGTGCTCGCCATCCGGCTCACGGTGCTCTTGCAGTCCTCTGGCTTGCCCGAGGCGCAGCCATCGAACGCCATCATCGCCGCGGTCGTCCTCGCCACGGCGAGCGCGGCGGCCGTCGGCGCGCTGCTGGCCAGCCGCCGCCCGGCGCACCCGGTGGGCTGGCTGCTGCTCGGCGTCGGCCTCGGGCTTGCCCTGGGCAACTTGGTCGAACCGTACGTGAAGTACGGGCTGCTGGTCCGGCCCGGCTCGCTGCCGGCTGCCCGCTACCTGGTCGGGCTCGTCTACGTGAGCTCCGTCGTCTGGCTGTCGTGCGCCGGCTTCGTGCTGCTGCTCACCCCCACCGGGTCGCTGCCCTCGCCCCGCTGGCGGTGGTGGGCCAGGGTGGCCGCGGCCGCGCCGGTCGTGGCGGTGCTGGGAGGGGTCGTCCAGCCCGACCCGCTGGCGCCGGACTACCACGGCAACCCCCTGGCCGTCCCGGCGCTGGCCCGCGTGCTGCTCGTGCCTGGCGTGGCCGGCCTCGTCATCGTCCCGGTTTCGCTGCTCGTCGGGGCCGGGTCGCTGGTGGCCCGGTTCCGGCGTGCCCAGGGGGTGGAACGCCTGCAGCTGCGCTGGCTGGCGCTGGCGGCGGCGTGCGCGTCGGTGCTGCTGCTGGTCACCCTCGTCGCCATGTACCGGTCGATGGACAGCGTGGCGTTCGGGTCCCTGGCCTTGTGCGTGGCGCTGCTGCCGCTGGCGACCGGCGCGGCGATCCTGCGCTACCGGCTCTACGACCTGGACCGGATCATCAGCCGCACGCTCGCCTACGGCCTGCTCACGCTGCTGCTCGGCCTCGGCTACGCCGGCGCGGTGCTGCTGCTGGGGCAGCTGTTCGGTGGCATCGGCGGCCAGCCGCCGAGCTGGGTGGTCGCCGGGGCGACCCTGGCGGCGGCCGCGGCCTTCCAGCCGGCCCGCCGCCGCACCCAGGCTGTGGTGGACCGCCGCTTCAACCGGCGCCGCTACGACGCCGCCCAGACGATCCGGGCGTTCAGCGGGCGGCTGCGCCAGCAGGTCGACCTGGACACCCTGACCGCCGAGCTGCTGGCGGTGGTCGACCAGACGGTGCAGCCGACCCGGGCGTCGCTGTGGCTGCGGCCGTCGCACGAAGCGTCCGCCGCCGCCGTGGCCCCTCAGCAGCGTCACGGGCTCGGTACCAGCGTGGGTTGAAGCTGGACCGCTCAGCCAGCGCCAGCACCGGCGGCGCCTTGCGCGGTGCCGACGGTCCTCGAGGACCGGCCGCGCGCGGGACCGACCCTGGGTGGCCGGGACGAGGCGTGGTGGCGACAATAGGCGGCATGGACCGCGTCCTGGTCGCCACCGCCGTCCCCGCCGCGCCGCACCTCCCGGCGGTGCTCGGCGCCTGGCGGCTCGAACCGGTGACGCTCGCGCTGCTGGCCGCCTCCGCGGTGCTGTACCTGGCCGGGGTGCGGCGCGTGGCTGAGCTGCACCCGCGTAACGCCTGGCCGCGGTCGCGCACCCGGGCCTTCCTCGCCGGACTGGCCGCGATCGGCCTTGCCCTGCTGTCGCCGATCGACACCTACGCGGAGGTCCTGTTCTCGATCCACATGGTGCAGCACATGCTGCTGACCACGGTCGCCGCGCCGCTGCTGGTCCTCGGCACGCCGGTGAGCCTGCTGCTGCGCGCGGCGGGGCGGTCCAGGCACCGGCAGGTCATGCGGGTGCTGCGCTCCTGGCCGGTGACGGCGCTGACCCACCCGGTGGTCGCCTGGGTGGGCTTCGCCGCGGTGATGTGGGGCACCCACCTCTCCGGCCTCTACGACGCCGCCCTGCGCAGCCCGCCGCTGCACGCCGCCGAGCACGCGCTGTTCCTGGTCAGCGCCGTGCTGCTGTGGTGGCCGGTGGTCGGGCTCGAGCCGAGCCACTGGCGCCTGCCCCATCCGCTGCGCGTCGGCTACGTGTTCCTGCAGAGCCCGGTGAACACCTTCCTGGCGCTGGTGCTGTACTCGAGCAGCCGGGTGCTGTACCCGGCGTACGCGGCCACCGGGCGCACCTGGGGGCCGACGCCGCTCGACGACCTCCACGCCGGCGCCGCGATCATGTGGATCGGCGGCGACCTGGTCTTCCTGCTCGCAACCGTGCTGGGCATCGCCGCCTGGATGCGCCACGAGGACGTGGTCAGCGCCCGGATCGACGCCGAGCTGGCGGCCCAGCGGGCCCGCGCCGCGGCGGCCGCCAAGCCGCCCGCGCCCGGCCAGCCCGCCTCCTAGCGCCGATGGCGTCCGAGCCGTCCACCATCGGCGAGGCCGCGCCGCCGACCGCCGAGACCAGCCTGCCGCCGCTCGCCGGCCGCGGGCTCGCCGTGGTCGCCGCGCTGCTGGTCGCCGCCGAGCTGGCGACCGCCGGCCGCTACGGCTACCACCGCGACGAGCTCTACTTCCTGGTGGCCTCCAAGCACCTGGCCTGGGGGTACGTCGACCAGCCGCCGCTGACCCCGGCGCTGGCGGCGCTCGCGCGCCTCGCCTTCGGCGGCTCGCTGCTCGGCCTGCGGCTGCTGCCGGCGCTGGCGGTCGGGACGCTGGTGCTGGTCGGCGGGCTGCTCGCCCGCGAGCTCGGCGGCGGCCGCGGCGCGCAGCTCCTGACGGCCGCCTGCGTCGCCGGGTCGGCCGCCGTGGTCGCCATCGGCCACCTCCACGGCACCACCGCCTACGACCTGCTGTTCTGGGGGCTGGCGCTGCTGCTGCTCGCCCGCATCGCCCGCACGGGCGAGGCGCGGCTGTGGCCGCTGCTCGGCCTGGTCGTCGGCGTCGGGCTCGAGAACAAGGCCACCGTGCTGCAGCTCGCCGGCGTCGGCGCGGTCGCCCTGCTGGCCGACCGGCGCGGCCGGCGGCTGCTCGCCACGCCGTGGCTGCTGGCGGGCATCGCGGTCGCGCTGGCGCTGTGGGCGCCGTACCTGGCCTGGCAGGCCGGCCACGGCTGGCCGCAGCTCGCCATCTTCGCCGACCTCCGCCGCGAGGACGGCGGCCTCGGCGCCGGGCTCGCCTTCGTGCCGCTGCAGGCGCCGATGACCAGCATCCTGCTGGTCCCCTTGTGGGTGGCGGGGCTGTGGTGGCTGCTGCGCGACCCAGAGGGACGGCGGTGGCGGCCGATCGCCGTCGCCTACCTCCTGCTGGTCGCCTTCTACGTGGTGGTCGGCGGCAAGCCGTACTACGCCGTCGGCTTCTACCCGGCCCTGTTCGCCGCCGGCGCGGTCTGGCTGGAGCGGCGCCGCGGCGGCGCCGTGCCGCTGCGGCGGCTGCTGCCGCTCGTCGCCGTCGCGATCGCGGTGCCGCTGCCGCTGCTCCTGCCGGTCCTGCCCGCCTCGACCGTCGACACCGTCCGCGCGGCCAACGAGGACGCCGGCGAGACCTTCGCCTGGCCCACCTACGTGCGGCAGGTCCTGGCCGTGCGGGACTCGCTGCCGCCCGCCGAGCGGGACGTGGCGGTCGCCGTCACCGGCAACTACGGCGAGGCCGGCGCGCTGGCGCGCTACGGCGGCGACTGGGGCCGCCGTGCCTCCTTCAGCGGCCACAACTCGTTCTGGTGGTGGGGTCCGCCCTCCGGCGACGGCGGCGTGGTGATCGTGGTCGGCTACGAGCAGGCGCGCGACGTGCTCGAGCAGCGCTTCCGCTCGGTCACGCTGGCCGGCCGGCTGGACAACGGCCACGGCGTCGACAACGAGGAGCAGGGCCACCCCGTCTGGGTCTGCCGCGGCCTGCACGGCACCTGGCGCGACACCTGGATCGACTGGCGCCACTACAGCGGCTGACCGGCGGGTCAGCGGCGCAGCAGCGCGTCCAGCGCCATGGCGGCGAACAGCAGCGCCAGGTAGCGGTTGGAGAAGCTGAACAGGCGGATGGCCCTGCGGCCGCTGGTGTCGCGCCACAGCTGGGCGGCGCGCCACACGAACATGGCGCCGAGGACGACCGCGGCGGTGAGGTAGACCACGCCCATGCGGCCGGCCGGGTAGAGCAGCAGCGTCACCGAGACCAGCAGCAGGGTGTAGTAGAAGATCTGGTGGGAGGTCTCCCGCGGGCCGCGCACCACCGGCAGCATCGGCACCCGGGCGGCGGCGTAGTCCTCCTGGAAGCGCAGCGACAGCGCCCAGAAGTGCGGCGGCGTCCAGTAGAAGACGATCGCGAACAGCACCAGCGCCGGCAGCTCCACCCGGCCCCGGACGGCGGCCCAGCCGACCAGCACCGGGACCGCGCCGGCGGCGCCGCCGATGACGATGTTCTGGGTACTGCGCCGCTTCAGGCCGAGCGTGTAGACGAACACGTAGAACAGGATCGCGGCGGTGGCCAGGACCGCCGCCAGCAGGTTGACGGTCAGCCACAGCCAGACGAACCCGGCCACGCCGAGGACCACGCCGAAGCGCAGCGCGTCGGCCGGGTCGACCTGGTGGGCCGGCAGGGGCCGGTGGGCGGTGCGCCGCATCACCTGGTCGATGTCACGGTCCACGTAGCAGTTGATCACGTTGGCGCTGCCGGCCGAGAGGGACCCGCCGACCAGGGTCGCCGCGATCAGCCACGGCGAGGGCAGGCCGCGCTTGGCGATGAACATGGCGGGGACGGTGGTGACCAGCAGCAGCTCGATGATGCGCGGCTTGGTGAGCGCCAGGTAGGCGCCAGCCGCCTGCCTGGCCGAGCGGGCCGCGGTGCTTGGCTGAAGCGCGCGAGCCCCGGGCTCGGGCTCGGCGGGGTCGCGCTCCGGGGCGCCGGCGAAGCGGTCGGCGTGGAGCGCCAGCGCCACCGTCACCCCCCACAGGGCGCTGCCGACGGCCAGGTGCGGGACGACGCTGAGGGCCGAGAGGCGACCCCAGACGTTGGCGGCGCCGAGGGCGACCTGGACGAGCACCAGGCCGCTGGCGTAGCCGGCGAGCCTGGTCACGGTGGGGTGGCGACGCTCGTCGCGGCGTGCCCGCCACCAGGTGTAGAAGACCACCCCGGCGACCACCGCGGCCAGGGCGCGGTGCAGGACCTGCAACCGGGCGGTGGTCAGCGCCAGGTCGGGGACGAGGCGCCCGTCCATCAGCGGGAAGTCCGGGAAGGCGAGCCCGGCGTCGTACCCGGTCACGGTGGAGCCGGCCAGCATCTGCAGGTAGGTGACGGCGGCCCCGGCGATGGCCAGCCGCAGCAGGCCGCGGCCGCGACCCGCACGCGCGGCCCGGTCGCCCGCCGGCCAGCGCGCCCGGAAGGCGATGAATTCCAGCAGGGCGAGCAGGGCCAGGGCGGTGGCCAGGTGGAGGGTGACCGACGCCGCCTCGAGCTTCACCCAGACCACGATCGCGCCGAGCAGCGCCTGCGACAGCACCATCAGCACCGCGCCGGCGGCGGCCCAGCGCACCGCCGCCGGGTGGCGGCCGCGCCAGGCGGCCACCGCCAGCAGCGTGACCAGCACGATCACGGTCGCGGCGACGAGCCGGTGGGAGTGCTCGATCCAGGCGTGCAGCTCCGGCGGGGGGGTCAGGCGGCCGAAGCAGCGCGGCCAGTCGGGGCAGCCGAGACCGGAATCGGTGGCGCGGACCAGCCCACCGACGGTGATGAGCACGAAGGTCGCGGCGGTGGTCAGGTAGGCGAGGCGCTGGAACCGGGTCACGCTTCCTCCAGGCGCCCTCGGCGCCACGGCGGGCGCCGGCCCGCGCTCGGGTACTGGAAACGGCTCGATGCTATGCCAGCCGGGCCGCCCGTCGCAGCACGGGTGACAGCAATGTAACCTCGCGGCCGCCCGGGCGCCGTACGGCCGAACCGCTGCCGGGACCCCGCTACGCCTGGTCGGGCCGCTGCCCGCGACCACCGGGCCCGGCGGCCAGCTCCTCCTCGACGGCGGCCATCTGCGCGCAGATCCTGGCGACCGCCGTCTCGTCCACCGCGCCGTGCTTGCGGCCGTGGTAGACGGTGCGGCCCAGCTCGCGCGCGAGCTCGTTGAAGCGCCGCCGCTGGCGGTACTCGTCCATCATCTCCTGCACCTGCTGGGCGCCCTGCTCGAGCTGCCGCTGGGCCTGCCCAGCGAAGGTCCGCAGGTCGTCGCGAAAGGCCATGGCGCCGCCTCCTGAAGCTCGCCCCGTCCCGCCTTCCCTCCAGCATGCGCGCATCGCGCCCCGGCCGTCATCGATGCCGGGGCGCGATCGCGGCGGCGGAACGGCGGCGATGCTCAGCCCTGGGGCTGAGGCTGCTGCACCGCCCAGCCGTTGCCGTCCGGGTCGCTGAAGAACACGAACCGCCCCCATGGGAATTCCTGCACCTCGCTGACCTCGACGCCGCGGCCGGCCAGCTCGGCACGTGCGGCGTCGGCGTCCTGGACGACCACCTGCATGCCCTGGAGGGAGCCGGGCGCCGCCGCCGGGACCCCGGTGGTCAACGCGATCGAGCAGGCCGACCCACGAGGCGTGAGCTGGACGAAGCGGATCTGCTGGTTGACCGTGTGGTCGTGGTCGACGTTGAAGCCGACCTTGTTGGCGTAGAAGGCCTTGGCGCGGTCCACGTCCGCGACGGGAACGTTCACCAGCTCGAGCTTCCAGTCCATCTGCGTCGTCCCTCCGGTTGGTCGGGCCGGGGCCGGCGGACGGCGCGGGTGCCGCCGCCGGCGAGGAGGCTACCCGCCCTCGCGGTCAGGTTCAGTCCGCAATCGCGGGAGGCCTCGCCAGCCTAGCGGCGCTCCGGCGTGGGGGATTCGTGTGGGCGCACCGAGCCTGGCTCTACCTGAAGTCGCTGAAGGCACCCGGCCACCTCTGGAACCTCGCCAACGACAAGGACCCATGGGGCAACCCCATCAACGACCGGATCGACGCCGTCAGCGTCTGTTGACCCCGCCGCGCGCGCTGAGGCGGCGTCGAGCCGCGCCGGGCAGCGCCCTCGGCCTCGGGGACCGGGGGTGCTGCCGCGCTGGCCTGGCCGGTGGTGCGGTAGCTTCTCTGCATGACCAGCGAGCAGGCAGAGCCGCCGGGGTGGCCGCGCAGCGGCGGCTCGGCCACCCCGCTGCCGCCCCCGAGCGACGAGCTGCGCCAACCCGACGGGCGCCTGGCGCACTGGGTGTTCGGGCTGCCAGTGGCCGAGCTGCGCGCCGGCTACCGCAGCGCCGTGTACTTCGACCGCGCGCGCCGCATCCTCGCGGGCGAGGGCGCCGACACCCGCGTCACCGTCCAGGTGTTCCAGCGCGGCGACGGGGTGGTCGCCTGCGGCATCGACGAGGCCCTCGCGGTGCTCGCCCTCGGCGCCGGCGCGTTCACCGACCAGGCCACCGCCGACCACGCCTTCGGCGAGCACCTGCGGGCGCGCAACCAGGCCCGCCGCGCCAGGCCGCGCGGCGGCCCCGCCTACCTGGAGGCGGTCCGCCTCCAGGTGGACAGCGAGATCGCCCTCGACCAGCTCTGGCGCCGTGGCGGCGCCGAGCTCGAGGTGCGCGCGCTGCGCGACGGCGACCGGATCGACGCGTGGGAGCCGGTGGTCGAGATCACCGGCCCGTACCGCCTGTTCGCCCACCTCGAGAGCGTCTACCTGGGCGTGCTGGCCAGGCGCAGCCTGGTCGCCAGCAACGTGAGCCGGGTGGTCGGCGCCGCCAAGGGCAAGCCGGTGCTGTTCTTCGCCGACCGCTTCGACCACTGGGCGACCCAGGGCGGCGACGGCTACGCGGCCTTCGTCGGCGGCGCCCAGGGCGTCGCGACCGACGCCCAGGCGGCCTGGTGGGGGGAGCGCGGCCTGGGCACGACGCCGCACGCCCTGATCGCCACGTTCGACGGCGACACGGTCGCCGCCATGCGCGCCTTCGCCCGCCACATCCCCGACGTGCCGCTGGTCGCCCTGGTCGACTTCGACAACGACTGCGTCGGCACCTCGCTGGCCTGCGCCAGGGCGTTCGGCGAGCGGCTCTGGGGGGTGCGCCTCGACACCGCCAGCACCCTGGTCGACCGCTCGCTCTGGGACCAGCTCGGCGACTTCGACCCCACCGGCGTCAACCCCCAGCTGGTCCGCAACGTCCGCGGCGCGCTCGACGCCGAGGGCTTCGGCCACGTCCGGGTGATCTGCTCCGGCGGCTTCAGCGCCGAGCGCATCACCGCCTTCGAGCGCGCCGGCGTGCCGGTCGACTCCTACGCGGTGGGCTCCGCGCTGCTCAAGGGCGCCAGCGACTACACCGCCGACGTGGTCCTGCGCGAGGGCCGCCCGTGCGCCAAGGTCGGCAGGCACCACCGCCCGTCGGAGCGGCTGCAGCCGGTCGACCTCGGCGCCGACGGCGCCTGAGGACGCCCGCGTCCGCGCCGCGGCGCCCCGCGACGCAACCGCCCGGGGCGCGCGACCGTCCCCAGATCCGCGCGGCGGACCCGCGCTACCTTGGCGGGGCAGCCAGGCCATCCCGCGGGGACATCCCCCTACCGACCCACGAGAGGCAGGCACCATGCAGGTTCGCAAGCTCGGCAGCCAGGGACCCGAGATCTCCGTGGTCGGCGTGGGCACCTGGGCCATCGGCGGCCCGTGGCGCTTCGGCTGGGGCCCGCAGGACGACGACGAGTCGATCGCGGCGCTGCACCGCGCCTTCGACAGCGGCATCAACTGGGTGGACACCGCCGCGGTCTACGGGCTCGGCCACGCCGAGGAGATCGTCGGCCAGGTCCTGCGCGAGGTCGGCGAGGAGATCCTGGTCGCCACCAAGTGCGGCCGGGTCTGGCAGGGCCGCCCCGAGGGCGAGATCGACAACGACCTGCGGCCGGAGTCGATCCGCCGCGAGCTCGAGCAGAGCCTCGGGCGCCTGGGCACCGACCACGTCGACCTGTACCAGTTCCACTGGCCGGACCACGCCACCGGCACCGCCGTCGAGGACTCGTGGGCGACCATGGCCGCCCTGGTCGACGAGGGCAAGGTGCGCTTCGCCGGCGTCTCCAACTTCGACGTCGGCCTGCTGGAACGCTGCGAGCCGCTGCGCCACGTCGACTCCCTGCAGCCGCCGTTCAGCCTGATCAACCGCGGCGCCGCGCGGGAGCTGCTGCCCTGGTGCGAGCGCAACGGCACCGGGGTGATCGCCTACAGCCCGCTGCAGTCGGGCCTGCTCAGCGGCTCGTTCGAGGCCGGGCGGCTGGACGACCTGCCGGCCGACGACTGGCGCAGGCGCAGCCCCAACTTCGCCGAGCCGCGCCTGTCGGCCAACCTCGCCCTGGCCGAGCGGCTGCGCCCGGTGGCCGAGCGGCACCACGTGCCGGTGGCGGCGGTCGCGGTCGCCTGGGTGCTGGCCCAGCCCGGCGTGACCGCGGCGATCGTCGGCGCGCGCCGCCCCTCCCAGGTCGAGGGCTGGGCCGCCGCCGGGACGCTGACGCTGAGCCCGGCCGACCTCGAGGAACTCGGCCGCGCCGTGGCCGAGACCGCCGCCGGCCAGGACTGACCGACTGCCCCGCAGGCAGGGCGACCGAGAAGGTGCAGCGGACGGCTCACTTGCTGTGTCCCGCGTCGCGGCGACGGGCACGGTGGCGGGCGACCCGGGACGGTGGCGCTGCTCCGCTGACTGACTGAGGGGCCGCGCCAGTAGGTGCGTTGAGGCTGGAAGCAGACGACGGCAGTGCTGTTGAGCTGATCGTCGAGGTTGCATGGTTGCAGGAGGCGCGGCCACGGCAGGCACGGGCCGAGCGGCGCTACGCCGCCAGGAACCGGGCGATCTTGCTCGCCAGGGCTCGCAGTTCCTCCCCGGCCTGCACGATGAAGGTCGCGCTGGCTGCCCACGAGTCGGGGCGGTAGCCCTCCCGGAGGGTGGCGCAGAGGTGGACGTGGCCGGCGCCGTCGTGGGTGGCGGCAATGGACAGGTCGTGCTCCAGCGATTCCCACCGCTGCTCGCCCTGCCAGCCCCGCCAGTTGCTCACCAGATGGTCGAAGAAGGCGTCCAGGTCGCGGCCCTGGGAGACCACGACGTAGGTGGTGGCGCTGAGCCCTTGGGCGGTCAACTCGGCCCGGAACGACAAGACGTAGCCGTCCTGGTTGGGATCCGACGGATCAGCAAGGACGAGTTGTGGGTGCGCGCCGGGCGGCATGAAGTGCAGGCGCCGGGCGGCATGAAGTGCAGGCGCCGGCCGTCGCCATCACCGGTGGGGTGCATGGCGGGATGCTATCCAGCGGTCGGGACCGCAGCCAGGCAGTTGCGGCTGCCGATCGTGTTGGTGCAGCCATGACCAGGGGCGGCGACGGGGACGGCCCTCCCACCGGTAGCAGGTCCATGCCTGGCGGAGCAGCCGGCCCAGCGTGATGATCGCCTGGGCCAGGTAGATCCAGAACTCCACGACCGGCCTGGTGCGTTCGGTGCACCAGCGCAGCTTGCCGAACTGGTTGCCCCAGGCGTGGGTGCGCTCCACCGGCCACCAGCAGGTGGCCTTGATCGGGGCTGGGGTGCCTTTGTGGCGGTCTGGCCGCCAAGGTCGCGCTCGGCCAGGGCGGTGCGGGTGGTGTCGCTGTCGTAGGCAGCGTCCAAGGCCACCGTGACGTCGGTGGGCAGCGGTCCCAGCGTGGCCAGGGTGCCAAGGGCCTTGTCCAGGGTGGGGGCCAGCAGCAGGCCGGCGTTGGCGACGGCGTGGGTGTCGTCGAAGCAGGTGTCGAGCTGGTCGAGGGTGTGGGAGGATCCCATCGAGAAAGTGCCCTCCTGGTCGGGGATTACGGCAGCTGTCGCAGGCGCCATTCTCCCAGGTCAGAGGGCCTTTCTCATAATCGGACCGGTACCGCGCTCAGGCTTGGCTGTCGTAACCTGCCAGGAGGTCTATGCATTGGGTAGTGCCCCGGTTGGAGGCGTCGTTGCACCAAGACGCCACAACACGACGGAAACCACCGATGGGCCTGGAAGCGGTGGGCCGTCGTAGCCAGGGCGGACCGAAAGGAACGGCGTGATGGCTGCGGGGTACGTGGACACCAACGGGGTGCGGTTGTGGTATGAGGAGCTGGGCCGACCTGACGGGGCGCCGGTGCTGCTGGTGATGGGGGGCGGGGCGTCGGTGATCTGGTGGCCACCCGAGCTGGTCGGGGGTCTGGTCGGTGCCGGGTACCGGGTCGTGCAGTTCGACAACCGGGACATCGGACTGTCGACCCATGTCGACTGGGCCAGCGCGCCGTACGGGATCCAGGACATGGCCGGCGATGCGATCGGGGTGCTCGACGCGGTCGGCATCGACGCCGCCCACCTTGTCGGCGTGTCGGTGGGCGGCATGGTCGCCCAGGCCGCTGCCTTGCAGTATCCCGATCGCGTGCGCTCCTTGACGCTCATCAGCACAACCCCAGGGCCTGACCCTCGCCTCTCGCCGGGTGACGAGGCGGTGTTCGCTGGTCTTGACCGCCCGGTCGAGACCGATGCGGACATCGCCGAGCTGGAGGTCGACTTCTGCCGCGCCGTGGCCGGTAGCCGGTTCGCGTTCGATGAGCAGTACTACCGCGACATCGTCGCCGCCGACCTCGCCCGGGGCACCAACCCAGCAGCCAACGCGCCCTCGGCGTCGTCACGCATCGACGACCTCGCCCGAATTCAGGTACCAACGCTCGTCGTCCACGGCACCGAGGACCCGGTCTACCCCTACGACCACGCCGAAGTCCTCGCCAAGGGCATCCCGAAGGCGACGCTGGCCAGGTGGGAGGGCGTGGGCCACGAACAACCCCCGCAACTCGTCCCGGAACTGACCCGACTGGTCGTCCGGCACATCGACGCCGCCAGCTGAACCGTCGACAACCAAAGAGGCGCGCCCGACCGGCCCACCTACAAGCGGCTGCCGATCGAGCGCCACGTCACCACACCTGGGGCCTGGTGCACTCAGGCCTGAACCACCGGTGTAATGGCGCGATGCCCTACGTCCAGCCTGCTTCAGGGCGTGTTCACGCCGCTGGAGCCGTGCATCTTCTTGGTGCGGCATCCTGCGGTCGGCAAGGGGCCGCTGACCTGTGAAGACTCACAAATCGGGCTTCGCTACCCCGCCTATCGGCGCAGGCTCTAGAACAGAACGCCCCGCAAGCGGGACGTGGCAGGGGGCCGCGACCCGTCGGCCGCGGCCCCCCAGCTCGCGGCGCCGGCCTACCCGTGCGGGTCGACGACCAGCGCGCTTCCGCCCCCGCGGCGCACCGGCTCGGCCACGGCCTGCAGCAGGCCGCCAGGGAAGAAGCCGATCGCGGTGGCCGCCCCGATCTCCGCGGTGGAGCGGAACTGCTGCCCGAGCGCCGCCAGCTCGGCCGCCTCGGGCGTGGCCAGGAACGCCGGCTCGGCGTCGGCCGGGTCGGCGTTGCGCTGCGACACCCTCGGCGCGGCCAGCGCCTCGGGCAGGCTCATGCCGAGGTCCAGCCGGTTGACCAGGATCTGCAGCACGGTGGTGATGATGGTGGCCCCGCCGGGCGAGCCGAGGGCGAGCAGCGGCCGGCCGTGCAGCAGCACGATCGTCGGGCTCATGCTCGACCGTGGCCGCTTGCCGGCGGCGGGAAGGTTCGGATCCGGCACCCCAGGGAAGAGGGGTGCCGGATCGAAGTCGGTCAGCTCGTTGTTGAGCAGGAAGCCGCGGCCGGGCACGGTCAGGGCGCTGCCGCCGATCTGCTCGATGGTGAGGGTGTAGGCGACCACGTTGCCCTGCCGGTCGGCCACGGTCAGGTGGGTGGTGCTGCCCTGGGTCACGGCCCCGGCGGCGGGCGCCTGGCCGGCCGGCGCGCAGCCGGTGAACGGCGGGAACGGGTCGCCAGGTGGCACCGGGCTGGTCGCCGCCCGCGCCCCGACCAGGCAGCGGCGCTCGTCGGCGAAGCCCTGGGAGAGCAGCCCGTCGAGGGGCACGTCGACCTGGTCGGGGTCGCCGACCCAGCGGTTGCGGTCGGCGAAGGCCAGCCGCGACGACTCCAGGTAGTGGTGCAGGGCCAGGGTGCGGGGCTCGTGGCCGAGGTCGAAGCCCTCGGCGATGTTGAGGGCCTCGCCGACGGTGGAGCCGCCGCTGGACGGCGGGCCCATGCCGGCGACCTGGCGGCCGCGGTAGTCGACCCGGGTCGGCGCGCGCGGGACCGTACGGTAGGCGGCGAGGTCGGCGGCGGTCATCAGCCCCGGGCGGACGTTCAGGGCGCTGCCGGGGACGACCGGCGGGTGCCGCACGGTGTCGACCAGCGCCTCGGCCAGGTCGCCGTGGTAGAAGGCGCCCATGCCCCGCCTGCCGAGCAGGCGGTAGGTCCGTGCCAGGTCGGGGTTGGTGAACACCGAGCCGACCTGCGGGGCGTCGCCACCGGGGAGGAACAGGTCGCGGGTCGGCGCGATCGCGCGGAAGCGGTCCAGGTTGCTCACGGTCTGGTCGCGGAAGGTCTTGTCGACCACGAAGCCGTGCTCGGCCACGCGGATCGCCGGGGCGAGCGCCTCGCGCAGGCCGATGGTGCCGTAGCGCTCCAGGGCCGACTGCCACAGCAGCGGGGTCCCCGGCACGCCGACGCCGAGGCCGCTGGTGACCCGCTCGGCGAAGGGGATCGGCTGGCCGCTGGCCGGGTCGATGAACACGTCGGAGGTGTAGGCGGCCGGCGCCGTCTCGCGGCTGTCGATGGTCACCACCCGCCGCTGCTTGGCCAGGTAGACGACCATGAAGCCGCCGCCGCCGAGCCCGGAGGAGTACGGCTCGGTGACGCCGAGGGTGGCGGCGGCCGCGACCGCGGCGTCGACCGCGTTGCCGCCCTGGCGCAGCACGGCCAGCCCGGCCTGGGAGGCGTCGAGGTCGACGGTGGCGATCGCCCCGCCGGTGCCGAGGGCCGTCGGCTGGCTGGCGGGGGAGGCCGCGCGGGACCGGGCGGGCGCGACCAGGCCGCTGGTGAGGGCGAGGGCAATGGTCAGGGCGGCCAGCAGGACCGGAACGCGCCGCTGCATCTTGGGGGACTCCTCCCGGACGGGCGGGGCTGGAAGAGCCGCGGACAGAGTGTCTAGGGAGCCTAGTCCAAGAGACCTAGTTAATGGAAGGTTTCCGCGCTTCAGCGAGGACTGTCGCCCGCCGAGGCGAAGCCAGGTACCGTGATGTCCTGGCCCCGTCATTCGCGAGGTGTTGCCCGAATGCCCCGTGCCTCTCGCCGTCCGAGCACCGCTGACCAGCCCCGAACCTACGTGCTGGACACCAACGTGCTGATCTCCGACCCGGACGCGCTCGGCCGCTTCCAGGAGCACGACGTGGTCGTCCCGCTCACCGTGATCGAGGAGCTGGACAAGCTCAAGGCGCGCCCCGACGAGCTCGGCGCCTCCGCGCGTCGCGCCGTGCGCGCGCTCGAAGCCCTGCGGGAGCAGGGGAGCCTGGCCGAGGGGGTGGTGCTGGCCGGCGGCGGCCGCGTGCGGGTGGAGGTCAACCAGACCCGCCTCGCCCTGCCCGAGGGGCTCAGCGCCGACACCGCCGACAACCGCATCCTGGCCACCACCGCCAACCTGGCCAAGGAGCTGGGCGAGGAGCACCCCGTGGTGCTGGTCTCCAAGGACGCCAGCCTGCGCATCAAGGCCGAGGCGCTGAAGCTGGTGGCCGAGGAGTACCGCCACGAGCAGGTCGCGGTCGAGGGCTACCCCGGCGTCTCCACCCTGGAGCTGGCCGGCGGGCTCGACGCCCTCTACGCCGAGCGCGGCGGGGAGATCAGCGCCCCGGAGCCGCTGCTCGCCAACCAGTTCGTGGTGCTGCGCTCTGGCAACCAGAGCGCCCTCGGCCAGGTCTCCCGCAGCGCCGCCGCCGGCGAGACGGTCGCGGTGACGCTGCTCGGCGAGGCCCCGGAGACCTTCGGGGTGCGCGCCCGCTCCAAGGAGCAGCACTTCGCCCTGCACCTGCTGCGCGACCCGAAGATCCCGCTGGTCTCCCTCGCCGGCCTGGCCGGCACCGGCAAGACCTACCTGGCGATCGCGGCCGGCCTCGACGCCACCCTGGAGCACCGCGCCTACGACCGCGTGCTGGTGTTCCGCCCGGTCGTCCCCGTCGGCCGGCAGGACCTCGGCTTCCTCCCCGGCGACGTGGAGGAGAAGATCACCCCCTGGATGAAGGCGATCTACGACGTGCTCGCCCAGCTCTTCCGCGGCTCGCACGACACCGACCGGCGCGAGACCTACGTCCAGGACCTCGTCCAGGGGCTGCTCGACGACGGCACCGTCCAGCTCGAGCCGCTCACCTTCATCCGCGGCCGCACCTTCGTGCGCACCTACGCCATCCTCGACGAGGCCCAGAACGTCGAGTACGGCGTGCTGCGCTCGCTCGCCAGCCGCCTCGGGGAGGGCTCCAAGCTGGTCCTGTGCCACGACACCACCCAGGTCGACCATCCCTACGTCGAGCCCGACTCCGGCGTCGCCGCCCTGGTCGAGCGGCTCAAGGGCGAGCCGATGTTCGGTCATGTCACCCTGGTCAAGGGCGAGCGCAGCCCGGTCGCCGAGCTGGTCGCCCGCAGGCTCTAGAAACGCGTCCCCCCAGGAGGCAGCCATGTCCGACGCCGAGACCGACCCCGGCCCGCCGACGCCGCTCGACCACGAGCTGCTGACCCGCGCCGAGCTGGCGCTGACGCAGCTCAACAACCGGCACGGACTCGCGCCCGACCAGTCGGCCACCCTCACCGCCATCCGCCTGCGGCTGGAGGGCAAGTCCCGCGCCTCCCTCGACGACCTGCTCAAGGCCGGCCACGACGTCGGCGGCAAGGACCCGCTGGCCGACGCGGTGCGCCGCACCGAGCGCCGCCCGAGCTTCGACGACCTGGTCGGCGAGGCCGAGCAGCGCCCCCGCAAGTCGCTCGACGACCTGCTCTGACGGCCGGCTCTAACGGCCGGCGCGGATGGCGGCCACCTCGGCGACGACGGCGTCGCACTCCTCGTCGGAGGTGTAGAGGTGGGGGCCGAGGCGCAGGCCCGCCCCCGGCCGGTAGTCGCAGGTGACGCCGCGTGCGATCAGCGCCTCGGTGGCCTGCGCGGCGCCCGCGAAGTCGACCACCACGCTGCCGCCGCGGCGGCGCACGTCGGCGGGGCCGCGCACCACCGCGCCCTGCGCCAGGAAGCCGTCGAGCAGGCGGGCGGTCTGCCGCTGGGACTTGGCCCGGATCGCCTCGACCCCGGCCTCGGCGATGACGCGGTAGCCCTCGGCCGCCATCACGTGCCCCGGCACGTTGGGGGTGCCGGTGACGAAGCGGGCGGCGCCGGCGGCGAGGCGGATCGGGGCCGGCTCGAAGGCGAACGGCGCGTCGTGGCCGAACCAGCCGACCAGCCGCGGCGCCAGGCGCTCGGCCACCTCGGGACGGGCGTACAGGTAGCCGGTCCCCGGCCCGCCGAGCAGCCACTTCACCGAGCCGCCGACCGCCAGGTCGACGCCGAGCGCGGCCAGGTCCAGCGGCACCGTCCCGGCCGACTGGTAGGTGTCGAGCAGGACCAGGGCGCCGACCTGGTGGGCGCGCTCCACCACCGGGGCGACGTCGAGCAGGGCGCTGGAGCGGAAGGCGACGTGGGTGACGGCGACCAGGGCGGTGCGCTCGTCGATCGCCTCGGCCAGGCGCTGCTCGTCGACGGTGAGGTTGTCGGAGGGCACCACCTCGACCTTGGCGCCCACGGTCTCCTGCGCCCGGTACAGGTAGTCGCAGGTGGTGAACTCCAGGTCGGTGGTGACCAGGCGCTGGCGCGGGCCGTCCCAGTCGAGGCAGGAGAGGACCTGGCCGGCGAGCACCGAGACGTTCGGCCCCAGCGCGATGCTGCCCTCCGCCGCGCCCAGCAGCGCCTCGAGCCGGGCCGCGGTCGCCCGCAGCCGCTCCATCCAGCCGTCCCAGGCGACCACCCCTTGCTCCGCCCACTCGGCCGCGAAGCGGGCCAGGGCGCCGGGGACGGAGTCCGGCATGGGGCCGAGGGTGTGGGCGGCGAAGTAGGGCCCGCGGGCCAGGGTGGGGAAGCGGTCGCGCCATGCCAGCAGCTCGTCGGCCACGCTGCGCTCCTTTACTCAAACGTCGGTTCCTCGTCGCTCGTCCGGCGTCCGTCACCTCCAAGGTAGCCGGTCGGCGCCGCGGCGGGCGGCCCGCCGCCCGGCGGCGCCTCAGCGGGTGATCTCGCGGTTGGCGTAGAGGGTCAGGCCGGCGGCAAGGGCGATCACCCCTACGCCGCCGACCACCAGCAGCGGGCGCACCAGCGAGGCGCCCTGGTGCTCGACCAGCGCGGCGGCGGAGGCGTACAGCGTCCAGCCGTCGGCCGGCTCCCACAGCGGCGCCAGCCCGAGCTCGCCGAGCAGCCCGTAGGCGAGCATCGCGACCACCCCGGCGAGGGCACCACGCGCCGCCAGCGCGCAGGCGGCACCGAGCAGCCCGTAGACCTCGGTGACCGCGAGCACGGCGAGCAGGGCGGCGGCGCCGCGCGACGAGGTCCAGGCGGAGAGCGAGCCGGGCCCGTTCTGCGCCTGCAGCAGCACGCCGAGGCCGGCGGCGAACAGGCTCTGCACCACCGCCCAGGCGACCGCCAGCACGGTCACCATGCTGAGCTGCAGCGCGACGAAGCGCAGGCGCCGCGGGTCGCGGGAGAGCAGCGCCCGCTCGGTCGCCCAGGTGAACTCGGAGCCGACCACGGCGGCGGCCAGCACGCCGAAGATCAGCCCGCCGGGCGCCGCGGTCGCGCGCAGGCCGAGCTCGACCAGGTCGCGGGTGACGGTGTCGGAGCCCGGGTGCTGCAGGACCTCGATCAGCTCCACGGTGATGAGCACGCCGATCTGGATCAGCACGGCGGCGGCGACCACCGGCCGCCGCATCAGCTCGCGGCCGCGGAGGCGGATGGTGCCGGCGAACGGCCGCACCGGGACGCGGGTGTCGCTAGCCACCGGCCATGCGCCCCCCGGTCAGCTCGGCGTAGGCCAGCTCCAGCGTGCGCGAGCGGCGCAGGTCGGACGGGTAGACGCCGGCCTGGGCGAGCAGCTTGGCGATCTGGCTGCCGTCCACCCCGTTGGGGCCGCGGCTGGTCTCGATCAGCACCTTGCCCTGGTCCCGCCAGCAGATCAGGTGGGCGGCGCGCAGCGCGGTGAGGGCGGCGTCCGGGTCGCCGACCACCACCTCGTAGCGGCCGGCCGCCGGGCCGAGCTGCGCCGGGGGTCCCTCCTCGGCGAGGCGGCCGTCGGCCATCAGGCCGACGCGGGTGCAGAGCCGCTCGGCGTCGTCGAGCTGGTGGCTGGAGAGCAGCACCGTGCCGCCGGCACGGACGTGCTCGAGCAGCAGGTCGTCGACGCGGCGGCGGTGGCCCGGGTCGAGCCCGACGGTCGGCTCGTCGAGCACCAGCAGCTCGGGTGGGCCGATCAGCGCGGCCCCGATGGCCAGGATCTGGCGCATGCCGCTCGAGTAGGTGACGATCGGCCGCTCGGTCATGCGGCCCAGCCCGAGCTGGCGGATGACCTGGTCGACCTCGGCCTCCGCAGCGCCCGACCAGCTGGCGATCAGGGCGAGCTGCTCGCGGCCGGTCAGCCTGGGGGACAGGGCGGGGCCGTCGACCAGGCTGCCGACCCGGCGGCCGCGGCCGTGGCGGCCCGAGCGCGGGTCGGCGCCGAGCAGGCTCACCTCCCCCCGGTCGGGTCGGAGCAGCCCGAGGGCGATCCGGAGGGCGGTCGTCTTGCCCGCGCCGTTCGGCCCGATCAGGCCGTACAGCTCGCCCTCGTCGATGGTGAGGTCGAGCCCGGCGAGTGCCGGGCTCCTGCCCAGCCGCCGGTGAACCCCCTTCAGCTCAACCGCCGCTGCCAGCGTCGCTCTCCTAACAGTTCGGCCTCCCCCCCGAACAAGGTGCATTGAACACCAAAGTGGGTGGCGAGCACGCCATCGGCGTCCACAGCCGCCGGGCCGACCCGGCGCCGAATCGCCGCCGCGGGGTGCTGCCACTGGCCAGGGACCGCTTCCGCTTGGTAGAAACAGCCATGGCATCGGTGATGCGCGCCAGCGCGCCGGACGCCGAGCGGCCCGCCGCCGTGCTGGCCGCGCTGGCCGGCGGCTTCCTCGGACCGGACCATGCGGTCGAGGTGCCGGCGCGTGCGCTCGAGTTCCTGGACCGGCTCGCCTCCCGCCGCGACCGCGACCAGCTTCTCGGCGTCCTGCGGCTGCTCGACACGCGCGCCGGGGCGCTCAGCCTCACCGGCAGGCCGGTGCCCGTCTCCGCCCTGGCGCCCGAGCGCGCCGAGGAGATGATGCAGCGCTGGCGCTCCAGCCGCCTGCCGATCCAGCGGCGCGTCTACGGGGCGCTCGCCGCGATCATCCTGGCCGCCAACTACGGCTGGCCAGGGGCGGCCTGGGAGCGGATCGGCTACCCGGGCCCGCTCGGCCCCGCCCCCGACGCGCCCAAGCGGCTCGAGCCGATCGCCATCACCGACGACGAGGAGCTGGTCTGCGACGCGGTGGTGGTCGGCTCCGGCGCCGGCGGCGGCACGGTCGCGGCCGAGCTGGCCCGCGCCGGCCTCGACGTGGTGGTGCTGGAGAAGGGCGGCTACGCCAGCGAGTCCGACTTCCACCACCGCGAGGGCGACGCCTACCGCGACCTCTACCTGTACGGGCTGACCCTGACCACCACCGACCTCGGCTGCCGCATCATCGCCGGCTCGACGCTCGGCGGCGGCACGGTGGTCAACTACACCACCTCGTTCAAGACGCCCGAGTTCGTGCTCGGCGAGTGGGCCAAGGTCTCCGGCGTGGAGGCGTTCGTCAACGGCGAGCTGGACGCCTCGCTCGACGCGGTCTGCGAGCGGCTCGGGGTCAACCACGACTCGAGTGCCCCTGGCTCGCGCGACCTGCTGATGGAGCGGGGCCTGGAGAAGCTCGGCTGGCACTGCGCGCCGCTGCCGCGCAACGTGCGCGACTGCAGCCAGGACGCGAGCTGCGGCTGGTGCGGGTTCGGCTGCCGGCGCGGCGCCAAGCAGTCCACCATGCGCACCTACCTCGAGGACGCCGCCGGCCGCGGCGCCCGCATCGTGGTCGGCGTCGACGTGCGCCGGGTGATGATCAACGACGCCCGTGCGATCGGCGTCGAGGGACGCGTCGGCGGGCACCGCCTGCGGGTGCGCGCCAAGGCGGTGGTGGTGGCCGGCGGCGCCATCGAGACGCCGGCGCTGCTGCTGCGCTCCGGCCTCACCGGCCAGGTCGGCCGCAACCTGCACCTGCACGTCGGCACCGGCGCGTTCGGCTTGTTCGACGACGAGGTGCGCTTCTGGGAGGGGACCACCCAGGCGCGCTACTCGGCCGAGCCGCGCGAGCGCCTCGGCGAGTACGGCCCCATCCTGGAGACGGTGCCGGTCCACCCGGGCAGCGGTTCCGGCGCGATCCCCTGGATCTCGGCGGCCGACCACCGCGCGCTGATGGACCAGTTCGGGCACCTGTCGCTGTGCGCCACCCTGACCCGTGACTCCACCAAGGGCCGCGTGCACATCGACCGGGACGGCAACCCGCGCGTTTCCTACCGGCTCAACGACGCCGACGAGAACTCGCTCGCCACCGGCCTGGCCATGAGCGGCGAGGTGCTCGCCGCGGCCGGCGCCACCGAGGTGTTCTCCCTGCACCCGGAGCGCTACTCGTTCCGGCCGGACGGCGACGGAGCAAGGAAGGCTTGGGCGGAGCAGGTGCGGCGCGCCGGCTTCCGCGGCGGCCGCGTGACCCTGATCTCCTTCCACCAGATGGGCTCGTGCCGCATCGGCGTCGACCCCGGCCGCTCGGCCGTCGGCCCCGACAACGAGACCCACCAGGTGAAGAACCTCTACGTGGCCGACGCGTCGCTGTTCCCGACCGCCTCAGGGGTCAACCCGATGATCTCGATCATGGGCCTGGCCCACCGCGCCGGCGGCAAGATCGCCGCCCACCTCGCCTGAGCCTGCTTTACCCGCCGACGCGCCGACCCGTAGGCTGCGCCACCATGGCAACCATGAACGGACGACTGCGCGCCCTGTGCGACCTGGCCGTCAGCGGCGTGCGCGAGAACGCCGGGCTGCACGACTACGACGGTCGCGTGCAGGACCTCTCCCCTGAGGGGGTGCGGGCGGGGCTGGCGCGGCTCGGCGGCGAGCCGCTGCCCGACCCCCACGACGAGGTCCACCTGGCCACCTTCGAGGGGCTCGCGCGGCTGGAGCTCGGCGAGCTGGAGCTGCACCGACGCAACCCGCTGCTGCACATCGCCGAGCTCGACCTGTCCTGCTACGACCGCGACTACGCACCGGCGGCGGAGCGCGCCGAGGCGCGCCGGCGGCACCTGGCCGCCTGGCCCGACGCGGTCGACGCCGCCGTCGCCAGCCTCGACGCCGTGCCGGCGCCGGTCGCCGCCGCGCTGGCACCGGCCGCCCGCGGGCTGGCGTTCGGCGTGGAGGCGACTGGCGAGGTCGAGAGCAGCGCGCTGGCCGCCCATGCCCGCTTCCTCACCCACGTGGAGAAGGCCGCGGCCGAGGGGCCGCGCGACCCGGCGCTCGGCGCGCCCGTGCTGGAGCGGCTGCTCGCCGTCGGCGAGGCCATGCCCGTCGACCTCGGCAGGCTGGAGGAGCGGGCCGACGCCGAGCGCGACCGGCTGCGGGCGATGCTGGCCGAGGCCTGCGGCAGGCTCGCTCCCGGCAAGCCGGTCACCGAGGTGGTCGCCGGGCTGCTGCGCGACCATCCCGACGCCGAGGGCGTGCTGGACGAGGCCCGCACGGTCACCGCCGAGGCGATCCGCTTCACCGCCGAGCACCGCATCGTCCCCGACCTGGACGGCGAGTGCATGGTGGGGCCGGCGCCGCCGTCGCGCCGCTGGGCGCTGGCGATGATGTCCTGGGCGGCGCCGTTCGAGCCGGACGCGCCGTCGCGCTACTACATCACCCCGCCAGAGCCGAGCTGGCCGGCCAAGGAGCAGGAGGACTGGCTGGCGGTGTTCAGCCGCACCACGCTGCCGGCGATCACCGTCCACGAGGTCGCCCCGGGGCACTTCGCCCACGGCCGCCGGCTGCGGCGCGCCGACGGCGACGTGCGCCGCACCCTGCACTCGGCCGCGTTCATCGAGGGCTGGGCCCACTACGCCGAGGAGGTCTGCCTCGAGGAGGGCTTCCGCGCCGACGACCCGCGCTTCGCCGCCGGGGTGGCGCTGGAGGCGCTGCAACGGGTCACCCGGCTGGCCGTCTCGATCGGGGTCCACGGCGGCAGCATGACCATGGACGAGGCGGTGCGGCGCTTCGAGGCCGACTCCTTCGCCAAGGGCCCGGCGGCGGCCGCCGAGGCCACCCGCGCCACCTACGACCCGACCTACGGCCGCTACACCTGGGGCAAGCTCGAGCTGCTGCGCCTGCGCGACCAGGCGAGGACCGCCTGGGGCGCCGGCTTCTCCCTGGAGCGCTTCCACGGCGCCCTGCTCGCCCTCGGCGCCCCACCGCTCGGCCTGATGGCCCACGTCCTCGACGGCCAGGCGCCGGCCGGCGGCTGACCGGCAGCCGCGCGTACGGCCGCGAGGCGGCCCGCGGCCGGGGAGCGCCGTCCGGTCGCGTCGCATCCAAGGCGGCTGGTCCCGCCCGCCGCTCACCGGAGGGCGTGCTGTGGCTGCCTCCGGCAGCGCAGGTCGGCCAGCCCGAAACGCCCAGGATCGGGCAGGCCAGCCCGGATCGAGCGCTCGTCGAACGGGGTGGACGGCACCAGGTCGCCGGGGAGCCGGTCCGGCGCGAGGGTGGCCTCGACCACCTGCTCGGTGAGGATGCGAGCCTGCGCGAGGGACAGCACCGGCGTGGTCATCGCCCGCTCGGCCATCCAGGCAAGCAGGTACAGGAACCTGCCGACGGGCAGCCGCAGCATCGGCCGCTTCCTGCCGACGGCACGCGCGACCAGCGCGACCACCTCCTCGAGGCCCAGCTCGGTCGGTCCCAGCAGCGGCACCGTCCTGCGAGGGTGATCGCCACCCGCATGGCGGGGGCCGCACGGTCGCTCATGCGGATTCGCCTTCTGGGGCGCCGCCGTCGCGGGCACGGCGGCGGCGCAGCACGACCTGGGTGGGACAGATGGCGGAGAGGAAGCCGCCGACGGTGAGCGCGAGACGGTCGGACTCGAGGGCGTACAGGATGCGGTTGCCGTCGCGCCGGTCCCGGACCAGCCCGGCGGCCTTGAGGACGGCCAGGTGACGGGAGACCGACGGCCCGCTGATCGCGAACCGGCTGGCGATCTCGCCCGCAGCCAGCTCGCCGTCGCCCAGGTCCTGGAGGATCTGGCGCCTGGTCGGGTCGGCCAGCGCCCGGAACACCGTGGAATCTTCTGCCATGTTCGCTATTTAGCAATTTAGCTAAGTAGTTGTCAAACCGGAGCCCAGCCAGGCTGAGTACGGAGCGCGCCCACCCGGCTTCCCCGCCTCTGTGGACGACCGGCGGATCCACCGAGCCTCGCCGCTGGACGTAAAGGTCCGGCCGGTGGCGCTCGATCTCAAGAGCCGGTGGCGTGCTTGGAAAGCTTCCCAGGTGCGCGGCTGGATGCAACCATAGAGGCAAGAGGGGACAGGCCAGCGGGCCGGTCGGGGAGGGAGCCTTGTCCAGCGCCGAGAGGGACAACGGTGCTCGCTCGCCGCAGCGGGCCAGCCCGACCGAGCACCGACGCGACCTGTTCGACCCCTACCTGTACATCAACCGCGAGCTGTCGTGGTTGCAGTTCAACGACCGGGTCCTGAACCTGGCGACGGACCCGGCGACGCCGTTGCTGGAGCGGCTGCGCTTCCTGGCGATCTTCTCCTCCAACCTGGACGAGTTCTACATGGTCCGCGTCGCCGGCCTGCGCGAGCAGGTGGAGGCCGGCATCTCGCGGCGCGGCGCGGACGGCCTCACCCCGAGCGACACGCTGGAGGCGATCGCCAAGCACATCGGCCCGGCGGTCGAGGCGCAGGTGCGCTGCTTCCTCGACGACGTCGTCCCCGCCCTGGCCCACGAGGGCATCCGCCTGGCCGACATGGGCGAGCTCGACAAGCGCGAGCAGGACGAGGTCCGCGAGTACTTCGAGCACCAGATCTTCCCGGTGCTGACGCCGCTGGCGGTCGACCCCAGCCATCCCTTCCCCCACATCTCCAACCTGTCGCTGTCGCTGGCGGTCACCGTGCGCAACCCCGACCGCCGCCACGACCAGTTCGCCCGCGTCAAGGTCCCGGCCATCCTGCCCCGCTTCATGCAGCTGGCCGACGGGCGCACCTTCGTGCCGCTCGAGCAGGTCGTCGCGACCCACCTCGACCAGCTCTTCCCCGGCATGAACGTGGTCGAGGCCCACCCCTTCCGGGTCACCCGCGACGCCGACATCGAGCTGGCCGAGGACGAGGCCGACGACCTGCTGGTCGCGGTCGAGCAGGAGCTGCGGCGGCGGCGCTTCGGGGCGGTCGTTCGGCTCGAGGTCGCCGCCAGCATGCCCGAGGAGGTGGTGCGGATCCTGCAGCGCGAGCTGGAGGTCGACGACAGCGCCGTGGTCACCGTCGAGGGGCCGCTCAACCTCGGCGACCTGATGGCCCTCGCCGCCGCGGTCGACCGGCCCGAGCTCGCCTACGAGGCGTGGGTCGGCACCACCCAGCCGCGCCTGCTCACCGCCGACGACGAGCCGGTAAGCACGTTCCGCGCCATCCGCGAAGGCGACCTGCTGGTCCACCATCCCTACGACGCCTGGGCAACCTCGGTGCAGCGCTTCGTCGAGCAGGCCGCCGACGACCCCTACGTGCTGGCGATCAAGCAGACCCTGTACCGGGTCGACAACAACTCGCCGATCGTGTCCGCGCTGATCCGCGCCGCCGAGTCCGGCAAGCAGGTGGCGGTGCTGGTGGAGCTGAAGGCGCGCTTCGACGAGGAGCCCAACATCGGCTGGGCCCGTGACATGGTCCAGGCCGGCTGCCACGTCGCCTACGGGCTGGTCGGCCTCAAGACCCACTCGAAGACCGCCCTGGTGGTGCGGCGGGAGGGCGGCGGCATCCGCCGCTACCTGCACATCGGCACCGGCAACTACAACGCCAAGACCGCCCGCCTCTACACCGACATGGGCCTGCTCACCTGCAACGAGGAGCTGGCGGCCGACGTCAGCGACCTGTTCAACTCCCTCACCGGCTTCGCCAGGGGCGCCCGCTACCGGCGCATCATGGTCGCCCCCGGCCTGCGGGAGCGCATCGTCGAGCTGATCGAGCGCACCGCCAAGCGCCACAGCACGCGCCGCCGCGGCCGCATCGTCATGCAGATGAACGCGCTGGTCGACGCCGAGTGCATCCGCGCCCTGTACGCCGCCTCCCAGGCCGGCGTCGAGATCGACCTGGTCGTGCGCGGCATCTGCCGCCTGCGGCCGGGCGTGCCAGGGATCAGCGACCACATCCGGGTGCGCTCCATCGTGGGGCGCTTCCTCGAGCACCCCCGCGTGTTCATGTTCGCCAACGGCAGGCAGAAGGAGTTCTACATCGGCTCCGCCGACCTCATGCCGCGCAACCTCGACATGCGCGTCGAGGTGGTCACGCCGGTGGACGACCCCGAGCTCACCGCCCGCCTCGAGCAGATCCTGGACGTCATGCTGCGCGACAACGTGCAGGCCTGGGAGCTGAGCGAGGACGGCAGCTGGCAGCGGCAGCAGCCCGGCGAGGGCGAGGAGCCGATCGCCACCCACGTGGTCCTGCGCGACCTGGCCGTGCGCCAGGGCGCCGAGGCCCGCCGGGCGCTGGAGCAGCGGCAGTAGCAAGCCGCCGGTCGAGGTGCGCCCTGGCGGTGTCGAGCACGGCAACAGCGGTAGCCTGGTCGATGGCGTGCCGCCCACACCACCAGTCCATCGTCACCAGGAGCCGCCGTGACCACCACCACCGAGCAGAGCGCGGGCCTGGACCGGCTCGCCGTCGACACCGTCCGCACGCTGGCCATGGACGCCATCCAGAACGCCGGCGACGGGCACCCGGGCACGGCCATGGCGCTGGCCCCGGCCGCCTACGTGCTGTGGACCCGGTTCCTCACCTTCGACCCGGCCGACCCGGACTGGTTCGACCGCGACCGCTTCGTCCTGTCCAACGGGCACGCCTCGGTGCTGCAGTACAGCGTGCTCCACCTCACCGGCTACGACCTCGGCCTCGACGACCTGCGCCAGCAGCGCCAGTGGGGCTCGCGCACCCCGGGCCACCCGGAGCACTTCCTCACCCCGGGCATCGAGACCACCACCGGCCCGCTCGGCCAGGGGCTCGGCAACGCGGTCGGCTTCGCGATCGCCGAGCGCTTCCTGGCCGACCGCTACGGCCCCGCGGTGGTGAACCACCGCACCTGGGCGTTCGCCTCGGACGGCGACATCATGGAGGGGGTCTCGTCGGAGGTCTCGTCGATCGCCGGCTTCCTCGGCCTCGGCAAGCTGACCGTGCTCTACGACGACAACCACATCACCATCGACGGGCCCACCGAGATCACCTTCGCCGAGGACGTCGAGGCCCGCTACCGCGCCTACGGCTGGCACACCCTCGCCGTCGAGGACGCCAACGACACCGAGGCGATCGCCGCCGCCTTCCAGGCGGCCGTGGACGAGGCCGAGCGCCCCACCTTCATCCGGCTCCGCTCCCACATCGCCTGGGGCGCGCCCAACGCCCACGACACCCCCAAGGCGCACGGCGCCGCGCTCGGCGAGGACGAGGTGCGGGCGACCAAGCTGGCCTACGGCTGGGATCCCGACAAGCACTTCTTCGTCCCCGACGGGGTCTACGACCGCTGGCGCGTGCGGGTGGCGGCCAACCAGCGCGGCAAGGCGGCCTGGCGCGAGCGCCTGGCCGCCTGGGGCGCCGAGGAGCCGGAGCTGGCCGCCGAGCTGGCCGCGGGGCTGGCCGGCCGGCTGCCCGAGGGCTGGGACGCCGACCTCGACAAGCTGTTCGACGAGCCCAAGAAGCTCGCCACCCGGTCGGCCTCGCACACGGTGATGAACGCGATCGCGCCACGCCTGCCGACCTTCCTCGGCGGCGCCGCCGACCTGGCCGAGTCGAACAAGACCGACCTGGCCGACGCGGGCGACTACGGCCCGGACGGGCCCGGCCGCAACCTCCACTACGGCGTCCGCGAGCACGGCATGGGCGCGATCACCAACGGCCTGGCGCTGCACGGCGGGCTGCGCCCGTTCGCCGCGACCTTCCTGATCTTCTCCGACTACATGCGCCCGAGCGTCCGCCTCGCCAGCCTGATGGGGCTGCCGGTGGTCTACGTGTGGACGCACGACTCCGTCGGGCTCGGCGGCGACGGCCCCACCCACCAGCCGATCGAGCACCTCGCGGCGCTGCGCGCCATGCCGAGGCTGCGGCTGTTCCGGCCGGCCGACGGGCCCGAGACGGCCGAGGCGTGGCGCGCGGCGATGCGCCGCACCGACGGGCCCACCGCGCTCGCCCTCACCCGCCAGAACCTGCCGCCGATCGACCGCGACACCCACGCCAAGGCCGACGGGCTGCACCGCGGCGCCTACGTCCTGGCCGACGCCGGGGCTGGCGCGCTGCAGCCAGGTGGCACCGGGGCACCGCCCGAGCTGGTGCTGATCGCCAGCGGCTCGGAGGTGTGGGTCGCGCTCGGCGCCCGCGAGCGGCTCGAGGCCGACGGCATCCCCACCAGGGTGGTGTCGATGCCGTGCTGGGAGCTGTTCGAGGAGCAGGACCAGGCCTACCGCGACGAGGTGCTGCCGCCGGAGGTGCGCGCCCGCCTGTCGGTCGAGGCCGGCGCCACCTTCGGCTGGGCGCGCTGGGTGGGCGAGGACGGCGAGTCGCTCGGCATCGACCACTACGGCGCCTCGGCAAAGGGGGAGCTGGTGCTGGAGAAGTTCGGCTTCACCGCCGACAACGTCGCCAGCCGCGCCCGCGCGCTACGGGACCGCCTGCGCGGCCCGCGAGGTAGGAGGTGGCCCGCCGCCGCCGCGCCGGCTGGACTGAGGAGCGACGAAGGAGCCGCAGGCGACGAAGGAGCGACGAGGGAAGCCGGCGCACAGGGCGGCGGCGGGCCACCGACGTTTGAGTAAAGGAGCCATCACCATGGCCAATCAACTCCAGCGGCTCAGCGAGCAGGGCGTGGCCGTCTGGGTCGACTCGATCGCCCGCGACTGGCTCGAAAAGGGCGAGCTGCGCCGGCTGCGCGACCAGTTCTCGGTGGTCGGCGTGACCTCCAACCCGACCATCTTCCAGAAGGCGATGGGCGAGGGGTCGTTCTACGACGACGACCTGGCGCGGCTGGCGCGTGCGGGCCTCGACGCCCGGGCCATCTTCGAGCGGCTGGCGCTGCACGACATCCGCGCCGCCGCCGCCGACATGGAGCCAGTGTGGCAGCGCAGCGGCGGGGTCGACGGGCGCATCTCGTTCGAGCTGCCGCCCGACATCGCCAACGACACCGACGCCTCGGTCAGCGAGGCGCGCCGCCTGTTCGACGCCCTCGCCCGGCCCAACGTGTTCATCAAGATCCCCGCCACCGCCGCGGGTGTCCCGGCGGTGCGCGCCTCGATCGCCGACGGCATCAACGTCAACGTGACGCTGATCTTCTCGATCGCCCGCTACCGCGAGGTGATCGAGGCCTACCTCGCCGGGCTCGAGGACCTGGCCGAGGCGGGCGGCGACCTCACCCAGACAGCCAGCGTCGCCTCCTTCTTCGTCAGCCGCGTCGACAGCAACGTCGACGAGAAGCTGCAGCGGATCGCCGACGCCGGCGGGCCGACCGCCGGACCCGCGCGGACGCGCCTCGGCACCGCGGCGATCGACAACGCCAAGCTCGCCTACGAGGTGTTCGAGCAGGCGTTCTCCGGCCCGCGCTGGGAGGGCCTCGCCCGTCTCGGCGCGCGCGTGCAGCGCCCCTTGTGGGCCTCGACCTCCACCAAGAACCCCGCCTACCGCGACGTCCTCTACGTCGAGGAGCTGGTCGCCGCCGACAGCGTCAACACCATGCCGCTGGCCACCATCGAGGCCTTCGCCGACCACGGTGAGGTCCGCGGCCAGACCATCAAGGAGAACCTGGAACGCGCCCACGCGCTCTGGCCGGAGCTGGCCCAGCTCGGCATCGACGAGGACCAGGTCGGCGAGGAGCTCGAGGTCGACGGCGTCAAGAAGTTCGCCGACAGCTACAACGCGGTGCTCGACACCGTCGAGGTCAAGCGGACGGAGGCCGTCAGGTGAGAATCGGCATGGTCGGCCTCGGCCGCATGGGCCGGGGCCTGTCACGGCGGCTGCTCGCCGACGGCCACCAGGTGGTCGCCTGGGACCGCGCGGCGGCAACGGTCCAAGAGCTGGCCGGCGACGGCGCCGAGGCCGCGGGCGACCTGGCCGGCCTCTGCCAGCAGCTGGCCCAGCCCCGGGTCGTCTGGGTGATGGTCCCGTCCGGGGCGCCCACCCAGGAGACGGTCGATCGCCTCGGCGAGCTGCTCGCCGCTGGCGACCTGGTGATCGACGGCGGCAACTCCAACTTCCACGACTCCACCGCCCGCGCACGCGCCCTGGCCGAGCGCGGGATCGCCTTCCTCGACGTCGGCACCTCGGGCGGCGTCTGGGGCGAGCGGGAGGGGTTCTGCCTGATGGTCGGCGGCACCGCCGAGGCGGTGGCGGCGGTCCGGCCGGTGTTCGACACCCTCGCGCCGCCGGGCGGCTGGGCCCACGTCGGCCCGGCAGGCGCCGGCCACTACGCCAAGATGGTCCACAACGGCATCGAGTACGGCATGCTGCAGGCCTACGCGGAGGGCTTCGAGGTGCTCGCGGAGACCGACAGCTACGAGTTCGACCTGCACCAGGTGTCCGAGGTCTGGCGCCACGGCAGCGTGGTGCGCTCCTGGCTGCTCGACCTGGCCAGCGCCGCCTACGGCAAGGACCCGAAGCTCGCCAGGATCTCCGGCTACGTGGAGGACTCCGGCGAGGGCCGCTGGACGGTCGCCGAGGCCCTGCGGCTGGACGTGCCTGCGCCGGTGATCAACCTGTCGCTGATCATGCGGCTGCGCTCCCGCGAGGACCAGTCGTACGCGGCCAAGTTCGTGGCGGCGCTGCGCAACGAGTTCGGCGGCCACGCGGTGAGGGCCGCCGAATGAGCGCCAGCAACCCGCTGGTGGTGGGGGAGCGGATGCGGGCCACCCCGCCGCCCACCGCCATGGTGATCTTCGGCGGCTCCGGCGACCTGGCCCACCGCAAGATCGTCCCCGCCCTCTACAACCTCGAGCTGCACCGCCTGCTGCCGCAGAACTTCCAGGTCGTCGGCTCCTCGCGGACCGCGTTCTCGGACGAGGAGTATCGCCGCGACATGCGCAAGGCGGTCGAGGAGTTCTCCCGCACCCAGCCGATCCAGCAGCAGGTCTGGGAGTCGTTCGCCAGCCGGCTGCACTACGTCACCGGCTCCTCGACCGACCCCGGCACCCCCGCCAGGGTCGGCGACCTGCTCGACCAGTTCGACGCCGAGCGCGGCACCGACGGCAACCGCCTGTTCTACCTGTCGCTGATCCCCAAGCTGTTCCCCGAGACGGTCCGTGGCATCGGCAAGTCCGGCATCGGCGGCCGGGGCTGGGACCGGGGCTGGTCTCGGGTGGTGTGCGAGAAGCCGTTCGGCCACGACCTGGAGTCCGCCAAGGAGCTGCAGGCGCTGCTGACCAAGGTCTTCCCCGAGCCCGACGTCTTCCGCATCGACCACTACCTGGGCAAGGAGAGCGTCCAGAACATCATCGCGTTCCGCTTCGCCAACGGCATCTTCGAGCCGGTCTGGAACCACCACTACGTCGACCACGTCCAGGTCACCGTCGCCGAGTCGATCGGCATCGAGCACCGCGGCAACTTCTACGAGACCGCCGGGGCCATCCGCGACATCATCCAGAACCACGCCCTGCAGGTCCTCGCCCTGGTCGCGATGGAGCCGCCGGGCACCTTCGAGCCCGAGGACGTGCGCAACGAGAAGGCCAAGGTGCTCAAGGCGCTGCGCCGCCTCGAGGGCGAGGCGCTCGACGCCGCGGTGGTCCGCGGCCAGTACGGCCCCGGCTGGGTCGACGGCCACCAGGTGCCCGGCTACCGGGAGGAGCCCGACGTGGCGCCCGACTCGGTGGTCGAGACCTACGTGGCCGCCGAGTTCCTGGTCGACAACTGGCGCTGGGCCGGCACCCCCTTCTACCTGCGCACCGGCAAGCGCCTGCCGAAGCGCGCCACCGAGGTGGTGGTGCAGTTCAAGGCCGCCCCGCACCTGCCCTTCGGGCAGACCGCCCAGGACGGCCTCGAGCCCAACGCGCTGGTGCTGCGCATCCAGCCGGACGAGGGCATCACCATGAAGTTCGGCGCCAAGGTGCCCGGGCCGTCGCTCGAGGTCCGCTCGGTCAACATGGACTTCTCCTACGGCACCTCGTTCGCCGACGACCTGCCCGACGCCTACGAGCGGCTGCTGCTCGACGTGATGGTCGGCGACCCCACCCTGTTCCCGCGCTGGGACTCGGTCGAGGAGGCCTGGCGGGTGGTGCAGCCGATCCTGGACCGCTGGGCCGGCTCGGACCCGCCGGAGCTGCCGAACTACGCGGCGGGGGAGTGGGGGCCCAAGGCGGCCGACGAGCTGATCGCCCGCCACCGTCCCGGACGCCGCTGGCGGCGGCCGTGAGCGGCTCGGTGGCGCTGACCGGCGGCCGCGGTGAGCTGCCGGGGTTCTCGCTCGAGCCGGTCGGCCTCGGCGAGGTCGACCAGCTGCTGGAGCGGCAGCGCCGCCAGGACGAGGACAGCCACGGCGTGCTGGTGCGCGCGAGCGTCTCCAACCTGGTGGTGGTCTGCCACGACCGCGCCTCCAGCCGCCGTGCCCTCGCGACGGTGGAGCAGCTCGGGCAGCGCGCGCCGTCGCGCTGCGTGGTGCTGATCGCCGAGCCGCCGGGCGCCCGCGAGGGCGTGCGCACCTGGGCCAGGGTGGTGCAGCGCCACCCCGACGCCGGTCCCGAGGTGATCTGGGACGAGGTGGTGGTGCAGACCACCGTGCCCCCGAGGCACCTGGCCGCCGTGGTGCTGCCGCTGCTCCTGCCCGAGCTGCCGGTGTTCACCTGGTGGACCGGGACGCCGCCGTTCGCCGGCGAGGTGTTCTCCGAGCTGACCGCGGTCAGCGACCGGCTGATCGTCGACTCGGCCGCGTTCAGCGACCCGCCCGCCGACCTGGCGCGCCTGGCCAGGGCCGCGACCGCGCTGACCCCGGCCCTGTCCGACTGCGTCTGGGGACGGCTCACCCCCTGGCGCGAGCTGCTGGCCGCGCCGTTCGACGGCCCGCCGCTGCGCGGCGCCCACGACCGCATCCGCTCGGTCGAGGTCGAAGCGGTCGAGCCGACCGCCGGCCTGGAGCTGCTCGGCTGGTTCGCCTCGCGGCTGGGCTGGGAGCTGGACCAGGCCCGCCTCGCCGCAGACCCGGCCAGCGACACCTGGCTGGCCCGCTGGAGCACCGCGGGGGGCGCCTGCGAGTCACGCGTCACCACCAGCCTCGGCGCCGGCACCCTGACCAAGGTGGCGCTGGAGGTGGAGAGCGACGACGGGCTCGCCGGCATCCGCGTGGAGGCGCCGCCAGGCCACCTGGTGGCCACCGTGACCGCCCCCGGGCAGCACCGCACCCGCCGCCGCGTCGGCCTGCCCACCCTCGCCGACCCCATCGGGCTCGCCGGCGAGCTGCAGCTCTTCGGCCGCGACCGCGTCTTCGAGGCCGCCCTGCTGCCCGCCGCCGCCCTGGCCGAGGCCGGCACCACCTAGAGACCGCTCCGCGGGCGCCTCGACCAGGGCGGTTGTAGGGTACGGATGCCTCCTTTGTTCAAACGGTCGGTGGCCCTCCGCCGCTTGTGCGCTGGCTTCCCTCGTCGCTCCTTCGTCGCCTGCGGCTCCTTCGTCGCTTCTCAGTCCAGCCGGCGCGCGGCTACGGGCCACCTCCCTAACCCCCTGACACTTGCGCAGCAGAGGGTCCGCCCGCGCGCTGACGCGCCACGGCCGCCGCGCTGACACGGCTGACACGGGGCTGACGCGGTGGCATGCTGCGGCCTTCGGGAGTCGAGGCGGGGAGCGGCATGGCGCGCGTCGAGGTGGTGGCGGACGAGGCCGGCCTGGCCGAGGCGGCGGCGCGGGCGGCGATCGCCGGCATCGGCGCCGCGGTCGACGACTACGAGACCTGCACCTGGGTGCTGACGGGGGGCGGCACCCCGCTGGCCGCCTACCGCCGCCTGACGCGCCACGACCTGCGCCACGGGGTGGAGTGGGAGCGGGTGCGGGTGGCCATGGGCGACGAGCGCTGCGTGCCGCGCGGCCACCCCGAGTCGAACTGGGGCCAGGCGGCGGCCGCCCTGCTCGACCACGTGCCCGTCCCGGACGGGCACCAGCTGCGGCTGCGCGGCGAGCTCCCCGCCGAGCACGCCGCCGCCGAGTACGAGGCGGTGCTGCGCGCCCTGCCGGCGGCCCGGGCGGGCGTGCCCCGCCTCGAGCTGGTCTGGCTCGGGGTGGGCCCCGACGGCCACTGCCTCTCGCTGTTCCCCGGCCGTCCCGAGCTGGACCAGCGCGAGCGGCTGGTGGTCGCCGTGCACGGCGCGCCCAAGCCGCCGCCCGACCGGGTCACCCTCACCCTCGCCGCCCTGGCCGGGGTGGAGCGGCTCACCGTGCTCGCGAATGGTCAGGGCAAGGCTGCGGTGGTAGCCCGTGCCAGGGAGGGCGACGACTCGCTGCCGATCGCCCGCGCGGTCGCCACCGTCGAGCAGGCAGGCGGCCAGGTCACCTGGCTGCTCGACCGGGCGGCCGCCGGGGGGTAGCGGTACGTTTCGTCCAGGGCCGAGCCCGCCAGGCCGGAACGGAAGGAAGAGGCGCCATGCCCGAGGAGCAGACCAGCACGCTGAGCGTGACCGACAACCGCACCGGCAAGGCCTACGAGATCCCGATCGAGGACGGGACCGTCAGGGCCACCGCGCTGCGCCAGATCAAGGCAGGCGGCGACGACCCCGGGCTGCTCTCCTACGACCCGGCGTTCATGAACACGGCGAGCTGCCGCAGCGCGATCACCTTCATCGACGGCGACCGGGGTGTCCTGCGCTACCGCGGCTACCCGATCCAGGAGCTGGCCGAGCGCTGCTCCTTCGTGGAGGTCGCCTGGCTGCTGATCGAGGGCGAGCTGCCGGACGAGCGGCAGCTCGCCGGGTGGCGGGAGGAGATCACCACCCACACCCTGCTGCACGAGAACATCAAGAAGTTCATCGACGGCTTCCAGCACGACGCCCATCCCATGGGCATCCTGGTCTCGACCATCGGCGCCCTGTCGACCTTCTACCCCGACGCCAAGGACATCCACGACCAGGACTCGAGGCACAAGCAGATCGTCCGGCTGATCGCCAAGACCGCCACGGTGGCCGCGTTCGCCTACCGGCACGCGCGCGGGCTGCCCTACGCCTACCCGGACAACGAGCTGTCCTACGCCGGCAACTTCCTCAACATGCTGTGGAAGGTGACCGAGCCGAGGTACCGGCCGGACCCGGCGCTCGAGCACGCCCTCGACGTGCTGTTCATCCTCCATGCCGACCACGAGCAGAACTGCTCGGCCAATGCCATGCGGGCGGTCGGCAGCTCCCTGGTCGACCCGTACTCGGCCGCCACCGCGGCGATCGCCGCGCTCTACGGCCCCCTCCACGGCGGCGCCAACGAGCAGGTGCTGCGCATGCTCACCCAGATCGGCTCGGTCGACCGGGTGCCGGCCTATATCGACCGGGTCAAGGCGGGCGAGATGCGCCTGATGGGCTTCGGCCACCGGGTCTACAAGAACTACGACCCGCGGGCGCGGATCATCAAGCAGGTCGCCGATGACGTCTTCAAGGTCACCGGGCTGAACCCGCTGCTGGAGATCGCGGTCGAGCTGGAGCGCGTGGCGCTGGAGGACGACTACTTCGTCAGCCACAAGCTCTACCCGAACGTCGACTTCTACTCGGGGATCATCTACCAGGCGATGGGCTTCCCGGTGGAGCTGTTCCCGGTGCTGTTCGCCATCGGGCGGATGCCAGGCTGGCTTGCCCAGTGGCAGGAGGGCCTGCTCGACCCGGAGCAGCGGATCGCCCGGCCACGTCAGGTGTACGTGGGGCCTGCGGAACGCCATCTTCCGGATCGGCCGCGCTCGGGCTGAGCCGCCTCACCGGCTCGTGGTCGCCGTCGAGCAGCCACAGCACTCCGAATAGGGTCAGCCCGGGCAGGCACAGCACGCCCGCCTGTGCCATCGTCGCCGCGCTCATCTCTCACCGATTCCCTTCTCACCAGTTCAAGAGTTCAACGGAACTTGTCCACTTTGGCGCTGTTGAGAACTACCATATGCCGAGGACGGCCGGCAAGCGGTCCTCCACAGGTCCCGAGCCGGGTCCCAGCGACCGAGCCCCAAACCCCTCAGCACGCCGCCTGGAAGCCCGCCAGCACGCCGCCGACGCAGTCGGCCAGCGCGTCGAGCGCGTAGCCGCCCTCCTGGACGAACAGGGTCGGCAGGGAGAGGCCGGCGAGCAGCCGGCCGATGCGCGGGTAGGCCGCCCGGCCGAGCGCGAAGCCGCCGATCGGGTCCTCCCCGAAGGTGTCCACACCGAGGCTGACCACCAGCACCTCCGGCGCGAAGGCGGCGACCGGCTGCAGCGCCCGCTCGAGGGCATCGAGGTAGGCGTCGTCGCCGGTGCCGTCCGGCAGGGGCAGGTTGCGGTTGGTGCCGGCGGCCCGGCCGCCGCCCGTCTCGTCCGCCGCGCCGGTGAAGTAGGGGTAGTGCACCGCCGGGTCGCCGTGCAGCGAGACGTACAGCACCGCCGGGTCCTCCCAGAACACGTCCTGGGTGCCGTTGCCGTGGTGGAAGTCCACGTCCACGACCGCCACCCGGCCGAGGCGGGCCAGCGCCCTCGCCGCGACGGCGGCGTTGTTCAGCAGGCAGAAGCCGCCGTAGTAGCCGGGGCCGGCGTGGTGGCCGGGCGGGCGGCACAGCGCGTAGGCGGCCGGCGCGCCCTCGGCCACCAGGTCGGCGCCGGTCAGGGCGAGGTCGGCGGCGGCGCGGGCGGCCGGCCAGCTCCCCTGGACCAGCGGCGTGGCCGTGTCGAAGCAGAACCAGCCGGGCCGGCCGACGCCGCCGGCGGAGGGGCGGGCGCGGCCGCTGCCGAGCCCGGGCAGGGCGAAGGTGTCGGGGATCAGCGCCGCCCGTGGGCCGTGGGCGGCGCGCCACTCGGCCCACGCCCGCTCGAGGAACTCGAGCAGCGCCGGCTGGTGCACGGCGCGCAGCGGCCCGAGCCCGTGCTCCCGCGGCCCGGTGACCGGGTGCCCGGCCGCGACCAGCGCCTCGCGCAGCAGCTCGGCCCGGGCGACCCGCTCCCAGACCGGCTGCACGACCTTGCCGAAGTTGACCTCGTAGGGAGGGTCGTGGGCGCGGTGCGCCTCGCTCGCCACCACGGTCATCGGCTCCATGGCCGGCACGCTACCGGGTCCGGGGCTCATGTAGCGAAGCGGTAGCCCCGGATGGATCAGGCCGTCCGGGGCTCATGTAGCGAAGCGGTAGCCCCGGA
>Ga0137372_10000042_pt1 | contig 80869 bp, 79 predicted proteins | sample SagtaG_6_FD_104911 | JGI IMG/M metagenome (GOLD analysis project Ga0137372, IMG submission 104911) | Vadose zone soil microbial communities from Sagehorn Ranch, Mendocino, California, USA - Sage1_R_60_16 metaG | ecosystem: Environmental > Terrestrial > Soil > Vadose zone | place: USA...
CCCCGGGATGTTCGCCACGAACGCGCTCTGGTGGTGGGCCAGGTCGATCCGGACCGGGAGTGTCGTACGCGTTCCTTACCCGCAGGCCCAGACCGCCCCGATTCACGAGAAGGACATGGCCGCACTCGCGGTGACCGCGTTGACCCGACCCGGACACGCCGGACGGGCGTACACCGCGTACGGGCCCCAGTCGTTGACCGTCCGGCAACAGGTCGAACACATCGCCCAGGCGATCGGCCGGGAGGTCAGGTTCGCGGTGGTACCGGTCGACGAGGCCCGGGTGGACCTCGGCCGCACGATGCCGCCCGCGGCGGTCGAGGCGGTGCTGGGGCTGTGGGCGGCCGGCAACGGCAAGCCGGCCCAGGTCTCGACGATCGTCGAGGAAGTCACCGGTCATCCGGCGCACACCTTCGCCCAATGGGCTCACGACCACGCCGACGACTTCCGCTGATACAGAGGCCCACGGAGTGAGGCCCACGGAGTGGCTGGGCGAGACGGCCCACCCGGCGCCGCTGAACCCTAATGAGGCCGCGCCGGGAGCCAGTCAGGGTCGGGGGGCCGCGCCGGCCGGCGCAACTGAACCCAGCCGAGGAACCTCAGGTACAGCCGCTCGGCTGAGACGGCCGGCTGATCGGCGCAGCACTCCATGAAGCATGCGGCGAGGTACATGCACAGTGCCGTGGGCACCCGGGCGTACTCGTCCCACAGGTCTTCACGAGCGGTCAGGCACGGCCACAGCCGGCCGCAGGCCAGACAATCCCACGTTGGACGGGCGGGTAGGTGGCCGATCCGACGGCCGGTCATGCGAGCCAATTCCGAATGCCGGCCCGCTGCTCCTGACCGGGCGTAAATCTGAATCGATCATCGGGGTTGACAGCCGGCAACTCACGGGTATTGATGTCCTGCAAGATCTGCGCGTATCGCCGGTAGCCGTTGATCGGGACCACATCGTTGTCCCGCAGGCGATGCCGGCCGCCAGCGCTGCCGTAGTCCTTGGTAGGTCGGCTCTGCTCGGTCTTGTGCTTGCGCCACGGTCGCCACGTCCACGTCATGACCACACAATGTCGCCGAAGTGTCGCCCTCCGCGACGACATCCGTGATGGCGAATCGGCGGCATGTCAGGCGTCATTCCGGCGTCACGACGCGTACGGTGGAGTACGTGACCGAACCGAACAGCGCCCTACGCGCGGTCCGCATGGGCATGCTGATGAGCCAGGACGACTTCGCCCGCGCGCTGCGCGTGGCCGGGGAGCGCGCCGGAGCACCCAACGACGCCAATAAGCGGCTGGTGCAGCGCTGGGAGTCCGGCGCCATCGTCGCGCCCCGCCCGGTGTACGCCCGCGCCCTGGAGGCCGTGACCGGCCTGCCCATCGAGTCCCTCGGTTTCAGCGCTGCCGTCCCGTTCGCCCGCGTCTCCGGCGACGGCAGCGGCGGGCACGACATCGACCTGTCGCCGACCGGGATCACCCCGGCCACCGGCGCGGCCACCCGCCCGGCGCCGCGAGGCAACTACTCCGGGGTGTGGCTGTCGCGGTACGAGTACTTCTCCAGCGGCCGGGACGCCATGTTCACCAGCCTGCACTACGTGGTAGTCCTCCAGCACGGAGACCGGCTGACCGCGCGCAGCCTGCCCGGCTCGGCCGACTCGTCGCTGACCATGGACATGACGGTGGACGGCAACGTGATCACCGGGACGTGGGGCGAGCAGACCGCCGAGGACAGCTACTACCGGGGCGCCCGGTACCACGGGGCAATCCAGTTGCTCGCCGAGCCGACCGGCCGGCGCATGGTCGGCAAGTGGGTTGGCTTCGGCAAGGAGATGGATGTGAACACTGGCCCGTGGGAGTTGATTTTCCAGGACTCGTCCACAAACAAAGCCACGCTCGAAAAGTATGATCGGCGCCCCTAACCGGTCAGCCGAGGCACTTCCAGCGTCGCGGCGGTCATCGAAACGGTAACCGCTGTCGCCGCCATGACCTGCATCTTGTTCCGCGTTAGGTCGATGATGTTCGCTGCGAGGGGTGGGGACCAGGTGACCTCCTGCCGCCGCTCACCTCGGCGAGCGTCGTTACTGTCATGCGGGATGACGACTGGCAATAGTGCGGTAGACGGCCAGGGGAATAATAGCTGAACCTGGATATACCGGCGACTCACTAATACCGTACGACTCTATTATTGATGAAACGCCCGTATCACTGACTCAAGGGCAGCTCTTTTAATTGATTTCCCAGCACCCGCTACAGATCCCGCCAACTTGTTGAAGTCAATATTCTCGAACTCCTCGCCATGTCGCGCAACGATTCCAACGCGATCTTGCGCCCGGTGCGCCGAGGCCGCTGGTGAGGCCGGCCATGTGGTCATCGTCGAGTCGCATGGCACCGCCGGCGACGATCCCGGCATGTTCGCCGAGATGAACCTTCGCATGCTAGTGCTGTCTGGCGGGCGGGAGCGCACCATCGAGGATTACCAAACGCTCGCGGCAGCGGCCGGGCTGACAACGACCGATGTCACAACGACCTCGTCCGGCCTCGTCGTCATTGACTGCCGGTCCGCATGATCCGACCTGACGGCCTGGAGACGGCCTGATCATGTCCGGAGAGCAGTTCCCACACTTCAGACCCGGTCAGTTATTCACTTGGCGTTGAAGTAGTTGGCTTCGGGGTGGTGTACGACGATGGCGTCCGTCGACTGCTCCGGCTCCAGCTGGAACTCCTCGGACAACGTGACCCCGATCCGGTCCGCGCCCAGCAGCTCCACGAGCGGCGCCCGGTCTTCGAGGTTCGGGCAGGCCGGGTAGCCGAAGGCGTACCGGCAGCCGCGGTAGTCCGTGCGCAGCAGCCCGTCCAGGTCGGCTGGGTCGTCGCCAGCGACCGTGCCGCCGGACGGTAGGACCAGTTCCGAGCGGATCCGCCGGTGCCAGTATTCCGCCAGAGCCTCGGTGAGCTGGACGGAGAGCCCGTGTACCTCCAGGTAGTCCCGGTATGCGTTGCCGGCGAACAGCTTCGCGGTGTATTCACTGACCGGCTGCCCGACCGTCACGAGCTGGAAGGCCACCACGTCGAGGCCGGCAGCGCGGGGCCGGAAGAAGTCGGCCAGGCAGAGCCGCCGCTCCTGGCGCTGCCGGGGGAAGGTGAACCGGGCCCGCTCGGCGTGCCCGTTCTCGTCGAGCACGACCAGCGTGTTGCCCTCGGAGTAGGCGGGGAAGTAGCCGTACACCACGGCGGCTTCGAGTACCTTGTCGGCGGTCAGCCGGTCCAGCCAGTAGCGCAGCCGGGGTCGGCCCTCGGTCTCAACCAGCTCGTCGTAGGAGGGGCCGGAGCCGCCCCGGGAGCCGCGTAGGCCCCACTGGCCGAGGAAGGTGGCCCGCTCGTCGAGCAGGGCGGCGTAGTCGGCCAGCGGGATGCCTTTGATCACCCGGGTACCGAAGAACGGCGGGGCGGGGACCTCGACATCGACGGCCACGTCGGAGCGCACCGAATCGTCCGCCAACGACGGGAGGGCGGAGGTGACCAGGGAGCGCTGCCGCTCGCGGCGCTCCCGGCGGGCGGCGAGCGCGGCCTCCCGTTCCGGGTCGACCACAGCCACTCCGCCCCGCTTGGCGGTCATCACCCTGTCCATCAGGGAGAGTCCCTCGAAGGCGTCCCGGGCGTAATGCACGTCCCCGGAGAACAGCCCGCGCAGATCGTCCTCGACATAGGAGCGCGTCAATGCGGCCCCGCCGAGGAGAACCGGGTACCGGTCAGCAATCCCGCGGGAGTCCATCTCCTGCAGGTTTTCCTTCATGATGACGGTGCTCTTGACCAGGAGCCCGGACATCCCGATCGCATCGGCGTCGGCCTTCTCCGCGGCCTCCAGGATCGCGGCGATCGGTTGCTTGATCCCGATGTTGACCACGGTGTAGCCGTTGTTGGACAGGATGATGTCGACCAGGTTCTTGCCGATGTCGTGCACGTCGCCCTTGACCGTGGCGAGCACGATGGTGCCCTTGCCTGCGGTGTCGGCCTTCTCCATGTGCGGTTCGAGGTAGGCGACCGCGGTCTTCATCACCTCGGCGGACTGGAGGACGAACGGCAGCTGCATCTGGCCGGAGCCGAACAGCTCGCCGACCACCTTCATGCCGTCGAGCAGGGTGTCGTTGATGATCGCGAGGGCCGGCCGCTCGGCCAGAGCAAGATCGAGGTCGGCCTCCAGACCGTTGCGCTCGCCGTCGATGATCCGGCGCTTGAGCCGCTCGTCGAGCGGCAGCGCGGCCAGCTCCTCGGCCCGGGACGCGCGGGCGGACGCCGCGTCCACGCCCTCGAACAGCTCGATGAACCGCTGGAGCGGGTCGTACCCCTCGCGACGCCGGTCGTAGACCATGTCGAGGGCGACCTCGCGCTGCTCCTCGGGGATCCGCGCCACCGGCAGGATCTTGCTGGCGTGCACGATCGCGCTGGTCAGCCCGGCCTGTTGGCACTCGTGCAGGAAGACCGAGTTGAGCACCTGGCGGGCCGCCGGGTTCAGGCCGAAGGAGATGTTGGAGATGCCCAGGGTGAAGTTGACCCCGGGGTAGCGGCGGGCGATCTCCCGGATGGCCTCGATCGTCTCGATCGCGTCGCGCCGGGTCTCCTCCTGGCCGGTGGAGATCGGGAAGGTGAGGCAGTCGATCAGGATGTCGGGCAGCGCCATCCCCCACCGGCCGGTCAGGTCGTCGATGAGCCGGGACGCGACCCGGACCTTCCACTCGGTGGTCCGGGCCTGGCCCTCCTCGTCGATGGTCAGCGCGACGACGGCCGCGCCGTGCTCCTTGACGATCGGCATCACCCGGGCGTACCGCGAGCCCGGACCGTCGCCGTCCTCGTAGTTGACCGAGTTGATGATGCTCCGGCCGCCCAGCCGCTCCAGGCCGGCCTCGATGACCTGCGGCTCGGTCGAGTCGAGCATGATCGGCAGGGTGCTCGCGGTGGCGAACCGGCCGGCCAGCTCAGCCATGTCGACCGTGCCGTCCCGGCCGACGTAGTCGACGCACAGGTCGAGCAGGTGCGAGCCGTCCCGGGCGGCCTCCCGGGCGATCTCCACGCACTTCTGGAAGTCGGCGGCGAGCATCGCGTCGCGGAACGCCCTGGAGCCGTTGGCGTTGGTCCGCTCCCCCACCATCAGCACGCTCGCGTCCTGGGCGAACGGCACGTGATGATAAAGGCTGGCCACCCCGGCATCCGGGCGCGGCTCGCGGGTGGCCGGCGTCGCGCCGCCGACCCGCGCCACGACCGCCTCGATGTGGGCCGGGGTGGTACCGCAGCAGCCGCCGACCAGTCCCGCGCCGTATTCGGTGACGAACCGCTCAAGCGCCTCGGCCAGTTGGTCCGGGGTCAGCGGGTAGCGTGCGCCGTCCGGGGTCAGCTCGGGCAGCCCGGCGTTGGGCATCACCGACAGCGGTACCCGGGCATGCTGCGACAGGTAGCGCAGGTGCTCGCTCATCTCCGCCGGCCCGGTCGCGCAGTTGAGCCCGATCAGGTCGATGCCCAACGGCTCCAGCGCGGTCAGCGCGGCGCCGATCTCGCTGCCGAGCAGCATCGTGCCGGTGGTCTCCACGGTCACGTGCGCGATCAGCGGTATGTCCCGGCCGGCCTCGGCGATCGCCCGCTTCGCGCCGATGATCGCGGCCTTCGCCTGGAGCAGATCCTGGCAGGTTTCCACGATGATCGCGTCGGCTCCGCCCTCGATCAGCCCGGCCGCGTTCTCCCGGTAGGCGTCTCGGAGCGTCGTGTATGACACGTGGCCCAACGTCGGCAGCTTCGTACCGGGGCCGACCGAGCCGAGCACGAACCGGGGCCGCTGCGGCGTGGACCAGGCGTCGGCTGCCTCCCGGGCCAGCCGGGCTCCGGCTATGGAGAGCTCGCGGATCCGCTCGGTGATGCCGTACTCGCCGAGGTTGCCGAGATTGGCACCGAAGGTGTTTGTTTCGACACAGTCCGAGCCGGCGGCCAGGTATGCCTCGTGTACCCCGCGGACCACCTCCGGCCGGGTCACGTTGAGGATCTCGTTACAGCCCTCGTGCCCCTGGAAGTCGTCCAGTTCCAGGTCGTGCGCCTGCAACATGGTGCCCATCGCCCCATCGGCGACGAGTACCCGGCTGGCCAGCGCGCTACGGAGCGAGGTCGACATGTACCACAGGTTAGTCGTTGCCGCTGCCAACCCGCTGGACCGGTCCCGCAGCCTGGGCACCCGCGCTCGGGGGTGGCCTTGACTTTCGTCTTGGCTCGTTCCACGTACGCTGAGTGGCGTGACGGAGTTCGACGGACTGCCGGTATTACGCAATCCCGTGGCGATCGCCGCCTTCGAGGGGTGGAACGACGCCGCGGACGCCTCCACGGCCGCTGTCGAGCACCTTGAGCAGGTGTGGACCGCCCGGCCGGTGACCCAGCTCGATCCGGAGGAGTTCTACGACTTCCAGGTCAACCGCCCGATCGTGTCGATGGCCGAGGGGCAGACGCTCAACGTCGAGTGGCCGACCACCCGCTTCTCGGTCGCCTCCCCCCCGGGTACCGACCGGGACGTACTGCTCATCCGGGGCATCGAGCCGAGCATGCGCTGGCGTACCTTCTGCGGCGAGGTCCTGGAGCTGTGCCACAGCCTGGAGGTACACCGGATCGTGCTGCTCGGCGCGCTGCTCGCGGACGTGCCCTACACCCGCCCGCTGCCGATCAGCGGCAGCGCGTCCAGCCGGGACGCCGCCGAGCGGTTCAGCCTGACCCCGACCCGCTACGACGGCCCGACCGGCATCGTCGGCGTGCTCCAGGAGGCGGCCACCCGGGCGCAGCTGGACGCGGTGTCGTTCTGGGTGCACGTGCCGCACTACGCGAACAACCCGCCCTGCCCCAAGGCCACCCTGGCGCTGCTGCACCGGGTCGAGGACGTCCTTGACCTGCCGGTACCGATGATGGACCTGGCCGAGGAGTCTGGTGAGTGGGAGGAGCGCCTGCGTACCGCCGCCGAGCAGGACGCCGAGCTCGCCGAGTACGTCCGGGAGCTGGAGGAACGGGTCGGCGATGAGGGTCTGACCCCCCTCTCCGGCGACGAGATCGCCCAGGAGTTCGAGAAGTACCTGCGCCGGCGGGGCGGCTCGGGGCCGGCCGCCGGCAGCTGGTAGTCGCTTCTTCTTTGCCGGCGTGTCGCGGTCACACCCGCTAGGGCATCCTAGGAGGCTAGGTTAAGGTCAACGGCATGGAGATCAACCCTGGCGCAGCCGAGCACCCGCACCGGCAGATCGCCGCAGAGCTGCGCGCGCGGATCCGCCGGGGCGATTGGGGCCCCGGCGACCGGCTGCCGTCGATCCCGGCGATCGCGCAGATGTTCGGCGTGGCCAAGCAGACCGCGCAGCGGACCATCGATGCGCTGCGGATCGAGGGGCTGCTGATCACCAGACCCGGCTCGGGTACCTTCGTGCGGGGTACCCGGCGCCGGCTTAACCGGCTGTCCCGGGGGCGGTACGGCATCCAGCGCGGATATCACGCCGACCTGGCCGCGCGGTACCGGCAGCAGCTGGTCGAGGTCGGCCGCGCCGCCGCCCCGGCCGAGGTCGCCGACGCGTATGGCATTTCGACCGGCGTGGAGCTGGTGGTCCGCCGGCATCTGGTGCGTACCCAGGACGCCGTGGTCGAGGTCGGTGCCTCCTGGCTGAAGCCGACCGACACCGCGGGCAGCTCGCTGGAGCGTATGGAGGCGTTCGGCCGCCCGCTGTACCAGGAGGTCGAGGAGGTCACCGGCCGCCGCTACGTGACCGCCACCGACCAGGTGACCGCCCGGCTGCCCACCCGGGAGGAGGCCGAACTGCTGGCGATCCGGCCGGACACGCCGGTGCTGCACCTGCTGCACACCGCCTACGACGAGCGGCACCGGCCGATCGAGGTGGCCACCGCGACCTGGCCCGGCCCGATGACGGCGCTGACCGAGGAGTACCGGATCCCGGCCGAGCGCCCCGGACTGCCGCTGGACGACCCCGACCTCGCCCTCGGTTAGGCGTCATGCCCCGCCCGTCGCTCGCCTCGCACATCCGCGCCGACCGGACGGTACCCCAGCCGCGCAGGCGAAAGGGACCGCCGCCCGGAGGCCGCGGTCCCTTCGCCAAGGCGCTCAGCGGTCGGTGACGTTGTCCCTGGCTTGCTGGGCCTGGTACCGGACATCGTCGGCCGCCGCGCGGCCCTCGTCCTTGACCGTGCCCGCCGCCTCGGCCGCCGTCTCCTTCACCGACTCGGCCGCCTGCCGGGCCGGCTCCCGCAGGTTCTCCTTGACCTCCTGGCCGACCTGCCGGGCCTGATCCTTGATGTCGTCGGAGTACTCCGCCGCCTTCTCCTTGAGCTGTCCGCTGATCCGCTGCTCGGGGCGCGTCGGCGGGAGCAGCGAGGAGATCACCACGCCGACGCCGAACGCCACCATGCCGGCGGCGAGCGGGCTGCCCTGGGTCTGCTGGCGGACCATCCGCGGCGCCGCCGCGGCGGCGTCGCCCACCGTGGATGCCGCGGACGACAGCCGGTCGCCGACGTTCGACGCGGTGGCGCCGGCCGAGTCGCCGACGTCGTAGGCGGTACCCATGATCCGCTCCTTGACGCCGCGCAGCGCGCCCCTCGTACGCTCCACCCGCTGGCCGACCATCCGGCGCGGGCTGACCTTGTAGGTCAACGCGTTCACGTTGTCGCTCAGCTCGGTGCGGGTCTGTTCGATCTCACGCCGGATCTGATCCGGATCGGTGGTTGTCATATCGCCTTCCTCCTACCTTCCCCGGATCGCGTCCGGAACCTCACGTACGGTCTCGGCGGTCTGGCGCAGCCCGCGGATCTCCCGCGCCCGGGTTCGGGCGACGCTGTACAGCACCAGCCCGATCACCACCCAGAGCGCCGCCACGATCAGCGCGGCCCAGCCCTGGTCCATCACGTTGGACAGACCCCACCAGAGCGCCACCGACAGGAACAGCAGCACCATGTACCCGGCAAGCGCGGCGCCGGTGAACATCCCGGCGGCCCGGCCGGCCTTGCTCGCCTCCTGACGCAGCTCCGCCTTTGCCAGCTCAACCTCCTGGCGCAGCAACGTGGAGAGGTCCCGGGTCACCTCGCCGAGCAGCTCGCCGAGCGAGGACTGCGTGACGTCGACGCCGACCGGACGCTCCCGTGACGGAGTGGTCATAACTGCTCCTGGTAGCCGCTCGTGGGGGTACTCCCGGCCGGGTAGCCGCCGGTCGCCGTACCGGTCGCCGGATAGGTGGTGGCGGTCGGCGGCAGCGGCTCGGTGACGATGCGCTGCGTGGTCGCCTGGGCGGTCTCGGGGTACGCGTCGGTCCGGTACGCCTCGTCGCCCGTACCACCGCTGGAGACGACATTGCGGGTCAGCCGCCCGACCAGCACGCCGGCGGCCACCGCACCGGCGAGGAACGCGCCGGGGTGGCGGCGCGCCAAGGCCCGCAGCTCGTCCAGCACGTCGCCCGGTTGGCGGTGGTCCAGCCATTGGGCCGCCTGGTGGACCCGGTCGGCCGCCTGTGCCACCAGCTCGCTGGCCAGACCACTCTGCTCGCTACGGCTGGCCATGCCGTGCAGTTCGGACGCGACCGCCCGCAGTCCCTCGGCGGCCCGCTTCTGCTGCATGCTCGTCTGGTGGCTCAGCTCACTGCTGGCCTCGTTGAACAGGTTGCGCGCCTGCGCGCGGGTTTCCCGGGCCACTTCGCGGCCCTGCTCGGCCGCGGTCTGCGCCACCCCCCGGCCGGCCTGCGCCGCGCCCTGCCCCACGCTGGCGGCCTGTTCCCGTACCACCTGTCCGGTGGACTCAGCCTCGGGTCGGGCTGACCCGGGGCTGCCGCTGTAATACTCGGTCATGCCAGTCCCCTATCGCCGTTCGCCGCCGCAGCGGCTCTGCGTTCTCAGGGACTTACCTACCCAGCGGTATGCCCACCATGCCGGTAATCTGGGCCAACCGGGGAAATCGCGTACTACTGGCGCAGGTCTACCCCGAGCAGCGCGTCGACGGCGTCCGCGACGAGGCCGGGTGCCTGGGTGTCGATACCCTGCCCGCCCGCCGCCAGGTCGGCCCAGGCGTCCACCGCCCGCAGCGCGCCGGGCGTGTCCAGGTCGTCGGCCAACCGCTCGCGGAGCTGGTCGAGCAGGTCGACGCCGGCCGGTCCCCGGGCCGCCCCGGCCCCGGCCCGCCAGCGGGCCAGCCGCTGCTGCCCGGTCTTCAGCAGGTCGTCGGTCCATTGCCGGTCGTCGCGGTAGTGGTCGGCGAGCAGAGCCAGCCGGACCGCCATCGGCTCCACCTGGTCGGCCCGCAGCCGGGACACGAAGACCAGATTTCCCTTGCTCTTGCTCATCTTCTCGCCGTTCAGCCCGATCATCCCGGCGTGTACGTAGTGGTCGGCGAACGGCGACCGGCCAGACAGCACCTCGGCGTGCGCGGCGGACATCTCGTGGTGCGGGAAGAGCAGATCGTTGCCGCCACCCTGCACGTCGATCCGGTCGCCGAGCAGGTCCAGCGCGATCGACGCGCACTCGATGTGCCAGCCCGGGCGGCCGGGGCCCAGTTCCCCGCCCGGCCAGGACGGCTCACCGTCCCGGCTGCCCCGCCACAGCAGCGAGTCGAGCGGGTCCCGCTTGCCGGGGCGCTCCGGGTCGCCACCGCGCTCGGCGAACAGCTCGCGCATCGCCGGCCGGCTCAGGTGCGACTCGTACCCGAACCGCGGCGCGGCGGTCACGTCGAAGTACACGTCGCCGGTACCGTCGTCGAGCCGGTATGCCGCCCCGTCGCCGAGCAGTCGGGCCACCTTGGCGGCGATCTCCGGGATGGACTCGACCGCGCCGACGTAGTGGGTCGGCGGGAGGATCCGCAGCGCGGCCATGTCCTCACGGAACAGCGCGGTCTCCCGCATGGCCAGCACCACCCAGTCCTCACGGTCCCGGGCGGCGCGTTCCAGCAGCGGGTCGTCGATGTCAGTGACGTTCTGCACGTAGTCGACCCGGTGCCCGGTGTCCCGCCAGAGCCGGTTGATCAGATCGAAGGTGATCATGGTGGCCGCGTGGCCGAGGTGGGCCGCGTCGTACGGGGTGATCCCGCAGACGTACATCCGGGCCGGGCCGGTCGGCCGGCTCGGCTGCACGGCCGCCCGCGCGGTATCGAACAGACGCAGGGGTTGCCCGTTACCAGACAACGGTGGGACCTCGGCGGCCGGCCAGGACTTCATGCCGCCCAGCCTAGCCAGGGCGGCCGACGGTCAAGGTAGCCGCGTGCCGACGATCACACCGGCGGCCACGGTACCGCCGGCCAGTCGCCGCTGGGCTCCGGGAAGTGCCCGGCGGCGAGCAGCCGGTCGATGCGGGTGCCTACCTGGACCACCTCGGCCCGGGTCAGGTGCTCGCGCAGCTGCGCACCGAGGCCGCCGGACAGGTCGGTGCGCAGCCGGCCGAGCACCTCCACGGCCGCCTCCGGCAGCGGCTCGCCGATCCAGCCCCACAGCACGGTGCGTAGCTTGTCCTGCACGTGGAAGCAGACCCCGTGGTCCACCCCGTACACATGTCCGTCCACAGTGGACAGCACGTGCCCGCCCTTGCGGTCGGCGTTGTTCGCGACCACGTCGAAGACGGCGAGCTGGGACAGGCGCACATCGTCAGCGTGGGCGAGCACGTACGGCGTGCCGTCGCCGTCCCGGGCGGACAGGATGCCGTGCCACCCGTCCGGTATCCCGTCGGCGGGGACGAAGCCGAGCAGCGACTCGGCATCCTCGGGCTCGTCGATCCACAGCTGACAGGCGCCCGGCCCGAGTGGCCCGTCGCGCAGCACCGTCGGCGGTACGCAGGCCCAGCCGGTCGCGCCGGCCAACAGGTAGGCGCTCACCTCCCGGCCGGCGAGGGTACCGTCCGGGAAGTCCCACAGCGGCCGCTCCCCGCGCACCGGCTTGTACACGCAGCGCGCCGCCACCCCGTCCAGGCTGATCCGGGCGCGCAGCGTGGTGTTGGATGCCTCGACCAGCCGGCCCTCCAGCTCGATCGTGCCGAGCCGGAGCAGCTGGAGCGCGTCGGCCTCAGTCAGCGGCGGGCGGCGCTCGGACACGGGAGACTCCGGCAGGTGCGGCGGGGTCCGCTGCCCGGCCGGGGTGTTCGCGGGCACGGTTGCGCGCCTAGCGGTGGTAGCCGTTGTGCCGGGGGCACAGGTGGCCCTTGGGGTCCAGCGGCTGCCCGCACAGCGGGCACGGCGGCCGGCCGGCGGCCACCACCCGACGGGCCCGCGTGATGAAGTCCCGGGTCGCCGCCGGAGTCAGCCGGACCCGCAACCGGTCCAGGTCGGCGGTGTCCTCCTCGGTCGGCTCCTCGTCCTCCTCGTTCTCCCCGGCCGCGATCGCCTCGATGACCACCGTGCTGGTGTCCACGTCGAAGGCCAGGCCGAGGGTGCCCACCCGGAACTCCTCGTCGACCGGGGACTCCAGCGGCTCGTTGTCGGAGGTCTCCGGCTCGGGCTCGGGCAGCACCACGCCGAACCGGCGGTGCGCCTCGCCGAGCAGCTCGTCGAGCTTCTCCGCGAGCAGGGCCACCTGGACCTTCTCCAGCACGACGCTGACCAGCCGGCCGCCGCCACGCGCCTGGAGATAGAACACCCGGTCGCCGGGCGGTCCCACGGTGCCGGCGACGAACCGCTCGGGCGGCTCGAACGCGTACACCTGAGTCATGCCTGAAACCCTAGCCGGTCCGCACCGGTGGCGCGGACCTGACCGTCCGGCCCCGCTCCCCCGCCCACGGCGGCGTCTGAACCGCGCCGGCGCCGGGATCGGCGCGGCGGTGGGCGGAGCGCGGAAAGCTCCCCGCCGGTGTCGTTCGCTCTGAGCAGAAAGGGGCGCAGCGGAGTGTACCGGATGATGGTCAGCGAGCCGGGGTCCACGGTGATCCGCTGGAACAGGTCCAGGTGCATGCCGAGCGCGTCGGCGACGATGGCCTTGATCACGTCGCCGTGGCTGCACGCCAGCCAGACCGCCGGTGGACCGTGTGCGGCGGTGACCCGGGCGTCCCAGTCCCGTACCGCCGCGACCGCCCGGGTGGACATCTCCGCCATCGACTCCCCGTTGGGAAACCGGGCGGCGCTCGGGTGCGCCTGTACCACCTGCCACAGCGGCTGCTTGGCGAGGGTCTTCAGCGGCTGGCCGGACCAGTCGCCGTACCCGCACTCGACCAGCCGATCCTCCACCTCGGGTACCACCCCGGGCAGGGCCAGCTCGACGGTCTGCCGGCAGCGGATGAGCGGGCTGGTCACCACCGCGGCCAGCGGCACCCCGGCCGCGGCCAGCCGCTGCCCCACCGCGACCGCCTGCGCCCGGCCGGACTCGTCCAGCTCGGTCGGCTGGTGCCCGGCGAGCGTACCGCCCGCGTTGGAGGTGGTCCGGCCGTGCCGGAGCAGGATCAACGTCGCCACGCCGCCAGGCTACGTGGCGACCGGGCTACGTGGCGCCGACCCAACCCGCCCCGAGCGCGGCCAGCAGCAGCAGGCCGGCCGCGACCCGGTACCAGACGAAGACCGCGATCGAGTGGCGGACCACGAAGCGCAGCAGCCAGGCGATCGAGGCGTAGGCCACGAAGAAGCTGACCACGGTACCCACGGCCAGTGCCGGTACCCCCACGCTGTCGCCGTGCAGCGCATCCTTCAGCTCGAAGAGCCCGGCCGCGGTCAGCGCCGGGATGCCGAGGAAGAAGGAGAGCCGGGTGGCGGTCACCCGGTCGAGGTCACGCAGCAGCCCGGCCGAGATGGTCGCGCCGGACCGGGACACCCCCGGGATCAGCGCGATGCACTGGGCCAGCCCGATGATGACCGCGTCCTTGAAGTTGACGTCCTTCTCGTGGCGGTTCTGGGTGGCCGCCCGCTCGGCGAACACCATCACCGCGCTCCACAGGACCAGCCCGGCGGCCACCACCCAGAGGCTGCGCAGCGGGCCGGTGATGATCGATTTGGCGACCAGTCCGAGTATGCCGATCGGGACCGAGCCGGCGATGACGTACCAGCCGAACCGGTAGTCGAAGTCCCGCGCGTTCCTGTTGACCAGCCCCTTGACGAAGCCGACCACGATGCGGGCGATGTCCTTGAAGAAGTAGATGATGGCGGCGAGGATCGCACCGACCTGGATCACCGCGGTGAACCCGGTCACCGCCTCGTCGTCCACCTGGAGATGGAGCAGCTTCTCGGCAATCGTCAGGTGACCGGTCGAGGAGACCGGGAGGAACTCGGTGACACCTTCGACGATCCCGAGCACAACCGCTTTCCAGAGCTCCACGTCACTCCTTCACGCCAGAGACTTCGAGTGCCTGCGCGGCCTGGCGCAGGGTCTGCACGCCGGACTCGACATCCGCGGCGAAAAGGGTCACCGACAGGGTGGTCACCCCGGCGGCGGCGTACTCACGCATGCGGGCCGCGATCCGGTCGACCGGGCCGAGCAGGCTGGTCCGGTCGATGAACTCCAGGGGTACGGCCGCCGCCGCGTCCCGGTGCCGCTTGGCAAGATACAGCTCCTGTACCTCGCGGGCCGCGTCGGCGTACCCCATCCGGACCGCGAGCTGGTTGTAGAAGTTCTGCTCCCGGCTGCCCATCCCGCCCACGTACAGGGCGGCGTACCAGCGCACCAGCTCGGCGCAGGCGTCGAGGTCCTCGCCCACCACCACCGGTACCGACGGGACGATGTCGAAGCCGTCCAACGTCTTGCCGGCCTGGGCTCGACCGGCCGCGATCGAGGCGAGCTGCTCGGCGGCGTACTCCGGGGCGAGAAACACCGCCAGCCAGCCGTCCGCCAGCTCGCCGGCCAGCTCCAGGTTCTTCGGCCCGACCGCGGCCAGGTAGGTCGGGATGCGGGTACGCAGCGGATGGAAGCCCAGCTTGAGCGGCTTGCCCGGGCCATCGGGCAGCGGCAGGGTGTAGAACTCGCCGTCGTAGACGACCCGCTCGCCGGCCACCGCCAGGCGCACGACGTCCAGGTATTCGCGGGTGCGCCGCAACGGCTTGGCGAACCGGACCCCGTGCCAGCCCTCGGAGACCTGCGGCCCGGAGACCCCGACGCCCAGCCGGAACCGCCCACCGGAGAGGGTGTCCAGGGTGGCGGCGGTCATCGCGGTCATCGCCGGGGTACGCGCCGGGATCTGCATCACCGCGCTGCCCACGTCGATCCGCTCGGTCTGCCCGGCGATCCAGGCCAGCATGCTGACCGAGTCCGAGCCGTACGCCTCGGCCGCCCACACCACCGAGTAGCCCAGCCGGTCGGCCTCCTGAGCCAGCGCGAGATGGTCGGCCGGCGTGCTCCAGGCCGTCTGGTATCCGAGGCTGAGCCCTAACCGCATGATTCTCCCCCTCAGCGAGCCGATCGGGACGCCCAGGGTAGCGGGCGGTCCCCGGCGGGGCGCTCCCGGGCCCCCGGGATGCGACGGTAGTTTCACTTCCCATGCAGCAGCGACCGCTCGGCCGCGCCGGACTCCTGGTGTCCCGGCTGGCGCTCGGCACCATGACCTGGGGCCGGGACACCGCGCCGGACGACGCTGCCGCCCAGCTCAAGACCTTCGTCGACGCCGGTGGCAACCTGCTGGACACCGCCGACGTGTACGCCGACGGGGACGCCGAGTCGGTGCTCGGCAGCCTGCTGGCGACCGTGGTGACCCGGGCGGACGTGCTGATCGCCAGCAAGGCCGGGCTGCGGCCGTCCCGGGAACGGCGCCGGGACACCTCCCGTGGTCACCTGCTGCGCACGCTGGACGCCTCGCTGCAACGGCTGGGCGTCGAGTACGTCGACCTCTGGCAGGTACACGGGTACGACCCGGAGACACCGCTGGAGGAGACCCTCGCCGCGCTGGACTTCGCGGTCAGCTCCGGCCGGGCCCGCTACGTCGGGATCTCCAACTTCGCCGGCTGGGAGACCGCCCGGGCGGCCACCTGGCAGGCAGCCTGGCCCGGCCGGGCCCCGCTGGTCTGCGCACAGGTGGAATACTCGCTGCTCGAACGGGGCATCGAGCGGGAGGTGCTGCCCGCCTGCGCCGCGCTCGGGCTGGGCGTGCTGCCCTGGTCGCCGCTGGGTCGCGGGGTGCTCACCGGGAAGTACCGGCACGGCCGCCCGGCCGACTCCCGGGCCGCCTCGCCGCACTTCGAGCTGTTCGTCACCCGCTACCTCGACCCGCGCAGCTCGGCGATCGTGGAGTCGGTGGTGACCGCCGCGGACGGGCTCGGCGTCTCCGCGCTCGAGGTCGCGCTGGCCTGGGTACGGGACCGGCCGGGCGTGGTCGCCCCGATCCTCGGTGCCCGTACCGTCGGCCAGCTGCTCGGTGCCCTCCAGGTGGAGGACATCACGCTGCCGGTGGAGATCAGCCGGGCGCTGGATGACGTCTCGGCCGTCGAGTGCGGATATCCGGAACGACAGGGTTGATGCGCTGCCGGGGGGCGGAGCATTATCCAGGGCATGGACTACGAATACGCGCCGCTGCGGTTGCCAGCTGATGTCGACCGGTTGACCGCGACGGCGCAGTTATCGATCCAAGCGGAGTTCGCGGGCTGGGAGCTGGCCCGCGTCCAGCTTTTCCGGGACGGCACCAGAAAGGTGCTGCTGCGGCGCCGGGTCAGCCGGACCCCGCAGCCGGCCCTCTCCTACTAGGACGTCGCTTCGGCCTCGTCCAGGTCGCTGTACGGGTGCTCGTCCAGCCGGCCGACCAGCCGGTCGTGGACGCCGAGGGTGAACGGCCCCGAGCCGTCAGCCTCGTCGAAGGCGTCCAGGTCGAGCGCGGCCTGCACCTCGGCGACCGTGACGATCCCGTCCAGCGGCTCCAGCTCGGGTACGTCCAGCGCGCCGAGCGAGCCGTCGCCGCTCTGCAGCAGCTCCAGCACCGCTTCGCTGACCGACTCGACCGGGCCGCCGTCCGCGCTGTCGCCCTGTGGCGCGGTCCGCCGGGCCGCCTCGGCCACCCGGATCAGCGCGCCGACACTCGGGATCCGGTAGTCGCGGCGCTGCCGCACGGACACCACATGGGGGTACGGATCGTCCGCGCCCTCCTCGTCCTCCTCGGTGAGCCCCACCCCGAACTGCCGGTCGGCCTCGTCCGGGTCGATCGCGTCGACGTCCCACGGGGTCACTTCACCGAAGGCGTCCAGCAGCAGCTCGTCGTACTCGTAGGAGGCGTTGTTCAACTCGACGTAGGCCCGCCAGACGCCGTCGTCGTCGATCCGGCCGCCGGCGGACTTCACGGCCACGAGGTGTGCCCGGGCGGCGGAGATCACCTTCTCCAGAGCGGCGTCGAGCTGGGCGAACTGGTCGTCGGACATGGGTATGCACCCCTCGGGTCAGCAGCGGGCCAGGAACCGGTCGAGAACTCGCACGCCGAACTGTAGTCCCTCCACCGGGACACGCTCGTCAATGCCATGGAACAGTGCGGCGAAGTCCAGGTCGGGCGGCAGACGCAGCGGCGTGAAGCCGAAACACCGGATGCCCAACTCGTGGAACGCCTTGGCATCGGTACCCCCGGAAAGCATGTAGGGCACGGTCCGCGCGCCCGCGTCCTCGGCCCGCAGCGCGGCGGCCATCGCGTCGACCAGCGGCCCGTCGAAGCTGGTCTGCACCGCCGGCTGCCGGGTCACGTAGTCGATCTCGATCTCCTGGCCGACCAGCTCGCGCAGCTGCCCGAGGAACTCCTCCGAGCGCCCCGGCAGGGTACGGCAGTCGACCGTCGCGCTGGCCTTGCCCGGGATCACGTTCTCCTTGTACCCGGCGGCCAGCCGGGTCGGGTTGGCGGTGTTGCGCAGGGTCGCGCCGATGATCGCGGCGATCGGACCGAGCTTGCCGACCGCGGCCTCCGGGTCGTCGGGGTCCAGCGCGATGCCGAGCAGCTCGCCGATCTGCTGCAGGAAGTCGCGGACGGTCGGGGTCACCTCGACCGGGAACCGGTGCCGGCCCACCCGGGCCACCGCCTCGCAGAGCGCGGTCACCGCGTTGTCGTCATTGATCAGCGAGCCGTGCCCGGGCCGGCCCCGGGCGGTGAGCCGGAGCCAGTCGATCCCCTTCTCGGCGGTCTGGATGAGGTAGACCCGCAGGTCGTTGCTGACCGTGAAGGAGTAGCCGCCCACCTCGCCGATCGCCTCGGTACACCCGTCGAACAGCTCGCGGTGCTCCCGGACCAGGTACCGTGCGCCGTACGCGCTGCCCGCCTCCTCGTCGGCGGTGAAGCAGAGCACCAGGTCACGGGGCGGGCGTACGCCCCGGCGGCGCCAGTCGCGCACCACCGTCAGCAGCATCGCGTCGAAGTCCTTCATGTCGACCGCGCCCCGCCCCCAGACGTACCCGTCCCGGATCTCGCCGGAGAACGGGTGCACCGACCACTCGTCCGGGTCGGCCGGTACCACGTCCAGGTGCCCGTGTACGAGCAGCGCGCCGCGCGCCGGGTCGCTGCCCTCGAACCGGGCCAGCACGCTGGTCCGGCCCGGCGCGGACTCGCGGATCTGCGGGTCCAGACCCACCTCGGCCAGCTTGCCGGCGACGTACTCGGCGGCTGCCCGCTCCCCGGCACAGGTGGCCAGGTCACCGGTGTTGGTGGTGTCGATGCGGATCAGGTCCTGGCAGAGCTGGACAACCTCGTCGGTCATCCCCCCTTCATACCAGCCCGTCGTTTGATCGTCTGGAGGTCCGGGTACCGGTCGGCCATGCCTTCCGCACCCCTGCCACCCCTGCCGCCGATGTTCGGCGCGGACGAGTCCGACGCCCGCCCGGGCGGGCGGAGCGTGCTGGAGCTGCTGGGCGAACAGCACCGTCAGCTCACCGACCTCTACGGCCTGCTCGCGGCTGCCCCGGACGCGTCGGGCGATGCCCGGCTGGCCGCGTTGACCGGCGCACTGACCGCCACGCTCACCCGGCACCTGTCCGCCGAGGAACAGTACCTGTACCCGACGGTACGGGCGGTGCTGCCGGACGGCGATCAGCTCGCCGACCGCGAGGTCGCTGCCGACCGGGCGATCCAGTACGCGCTGCGCCGCCTGGCCGCCGGACCCCCGGCCGACCTGCGCGGGCTGGAGGAGGTCGGACCGGCGCTGCGGCTGCACATCCACCGCTGCGAGGACGAGCTCTTCCCCCGGCTGCGCGCGGTGCTCGACCAGACCGAGCTGATCCGGCTCGGCAACCGCGCGCAGATCGCCGAGGAGGCCGCCCCGACCCGGCCGCATCCCGGGACCCCGTCCAACCCGCCCTGGAACAAGCTGGTCGATCCGCTGGTGGGCGTACTGGACAGGGTCCGCGACGTGGCGGCCCGGCGGGTCACCCACGCCGAGGACCTCCGGGTGGACGACGACTCCTAGGTGATGCTGACTCCTAGGTGAAGATGCTCACCCCACCCGGGCCGACCAGCAGGCCCAGGATGATGAGCAGGATGCCCCAGATCAGCTGGCGACGGATGATCGCGAAGATGCCGGCGATGACCAGGATGACGGCGATGATCCATAGCAGTGTGGCCATGGGACATGGATACCCATACCACCTCGCGGGAAACGGTGGCGTTTTCGGCGGCCCGGGCCGGGGCACCCTCCAGGGAGAGCCATTCGCAGGGAGGTGGGTGCCGTGCCGGCACGCAAGGAGATGCCCAGCACGCTGCGCCGGTCACCACGCAAGGCGCAGGACACATGGGCGGAGACGCACGATTCCGCGGTCGAGACGTACGGCGAGGGCGAGCAGGCGCACCGGACCGCGTTCGCCTCGCTCAAGCACTCCTTCGAGAAGGTCGGCGACCACTGGGAGCCGAAGGACCGGAAGGGTCCCAGCGACGCGCAGGCGGCCCGGGGGCGTAACCAGCGCCCGACCCGTACCGCCGGCGGGGTCGACGCCAACGCGACCAAGCAGCACCTGATGCAGCGCGCCCGGGAGCTGAACATCAAGGGCCGCTCCAGCATGACCAAGCAGGAGCTGGTCGACGCGATCCAGCGGGCCAACACCCGGGCGACCCGGCGGGCCCGGCAGCGCTGACCTCGGGGTACGCCGACGGGCGGCGGCCGTACGGCCGCCGCCCGTCCGTGCGTCCTGCCTGCCTCAGTTTTCGGTGAACTGGTGGCGCAGCGTGGTCAGCGACTTGGTGAGCAGCCGGGACACGTGCATCTGGGAGATGCCGATGTGGTGCGCGATCTGCGTCTGGGTCAGGTTTCCGAAGAACCGCAGGATCACGATCTTCTGCTCGCGCTCGGGGAGGGCGTCCAGCGCCGGTCCCAGCGAGGCCCGGAACTCGGCCAGCGCCAGCTCGGCGTCGTCGACGCCGAACAGGTCGCCCAGCTCGGTGCCGTCGATGCCGGTACCCACCAGGGTCTGCAGCGAGATGGCCGAGTAGGCGCGGGCGCCTTCCAGACCCTCGATGATGTCCTCCTCGGGGCGCTGGAGGTAGTCGGCGATGTCGGTGATGGTCGGGGAACGGCCCAGCTGCTGGGCAAGGGTGGCGGTGGCCTCGTTGATGTCGAGCTTGAGCTCCTGCAGCCGCCGGGGGACGCGGATGTCCCAGGTCCGGTCCCGGAAGTGGCGCTTGATCTCCCCGACGATGGTGGGTACGGCGTAGGCCGCGAAGTCGTTGCCGTATTCCGGGTCGAACCGGTCGATCGCCTTGATCAGGCCGACCGTGGCGATCTGGGTCAGGTCGTCCAGCGGCTCACCCCGGCCGTGGAAGCGCTGGGCCAGGTGCTTGGCCAGCGGCAGCCACGCCTCGATGGTGCGCTCGCGCAACGCCACCCGCTCGGGCCGGTCGGCGGGGAGGCCGGCCAGCCTGTGCAGCAGTTGCAGGGCTCGGGCATCCACGGGGCTCTTGTGCTGCCCGGCGGCGCGGTGGGCCGGCGCGGTGGTCACCTTGGCCGGCTTGGTGTGGTTCGTACTGGTCGCGGTCTTCGTCGTGGTTGCGGTCTTCGTGGTGGTCGCGGTCATGACGGTGTCCTCACCGGTGTCCGCGTCGAGTTTCACCGCCACGCACAGCCAACAGGGCCGTCAGGCGAGGTTGTCAGTGCTGATGGCGGCGACACGACACACATGTCGTACACGCTCGGGGCGCCCATGTCTTGAGCACCACCACGACCCGTCCCGGGCCGGCAGCTGCGCCTCACGCGCAGGCACTCCTGACCCTACCGCAAGTGCGCCGGGATCGGAAGCGCGGGCGCGCCGGGTCACCCGGCGGCCAGCAGGCCCTGCTTCCGCACCACCTCGACCGACAGCGTCTTATACCCGACGTCGTCGAAGAGCACCACCATCCGGTCCTCCTCGTACCGCAGCACGATGCCGCTACCCCAGCTGGCGTGCCGGACCGTGCTGTGTACCGGGAACGGCCCGTTGACCCGGACGGTCGCCACCTCCCCCGCGGCGCACTGGTCGCAGTGCCGGCACGGCCGGTCCAGGTGCTCGCCGAAGCAGGCCAGCAGCGCCTGGCCCCGGCAGCCAGTGGTCTCCGCGACGTTGCGCATCATCTCGATCCGGGAGCCCTGCAACCGTTGGTGGCGCTGGGCTTCGGCGACCGCCCGCTTGGCGGCCTCGGCCGGCGGCGGGGCGTACCGGGGGGACGCCCATCGTCCATTGTGGACAGTTTCGGCCGCACCCACCCGCTCCAGCAGGTTGAGCAGCTGTGGCAGCTTGCGCGTGCCGAGGCCGGTACGCTTCTCCAGGGCGGTACGGCTGGTCGGCCCCTCGCGCAGGGTGGCCGCCAGGGCGGTCAGCTCAGCCGGGTCCGGCGCCCCGCCGGCGAAGTAGCGCTGCAACGCGACGTCCTCCGGGCGGTACAGCAGGATCACCTGGGCGGGCTTGCCGTCCCGGCCGGCCCGGCCGATCTCCTGGAGGTAGCTGTCCGGCGAGTCGGGCAGCGCCATGTGGATCACCCAGCGGATGTCCGCCTTGTCGATGCCCATGCCGAACGCCGAGGTGGCCACCATGACCGGTACCTGGTCGTCGAGGAAGTCCTCGTGCAGCCGGGTACGCTCGCCGGCCGCCATCCCGCCGTGGTACGCCCGGGCCGGGTACCCGGCCTCGACCAGCCGCGCGGCCAGCTCCTCGGCGCCGCGCCGGGTCGGCGTGTACACGATGCCCTGCCCGGCCAGCTCGGACAGGCAGACCCGCAGCCGCTGCCAGCGCAGCTCCTCGGTCGGGCAGTGCACCGCGGTGAGGAAGAGGTTGGGCCGGTCCAGCGCGCCGAGCACCAGCCTGGGGTCGCGCAGCCCGAGCCGCTCGACGATGTCCTCGCGTACCGGCGGCGAGGCGGTCGCGGTCAGCGCCACCACCGGCGGCCGGCCCAGCTCCCGGATCACCTGGCCGAGCTGGAGGTAATCGGGACGGAAGTCGTGCCCCCACGACGAGATGCAGTGTGCCTCGTCGATGGCGACCAGGGCCGGGCGCAGCGCCTTCACCTCGGCCAGCCGGTCCGGTGCGGCCAGCTGTTCCGGCGTGATGAACAGGAACTTCGCCTGGCCGGTGCGGACCGCCTCCAGCGCGGCCCGCCGCTGGCCCGGCGTCTCCGCCGAGCTGACCCGGACCGCGCCCTGTCCCCGGTCGGACAGCCCGGCGCGCTGGTCGTGCTGCAGGGCGAGCAGCGGCGAGATGACGATCGTCGGGCCGGGCAGCAGGGTCGCCGGTACCTGGTAGATCGCCGACTTGCCGGCACCGGTCGGCAGGATGACCAGCGCGTCGCGGCCCTTCAGGACCGCGCGCATGGCATCCAGCTGCCCGTCACGCAGGGAGCTCCAGCCGAAGTGCTGGCGGGCGGCGCGGCGCAGCCGCCGGGAGTGGGGCAGGAAGTTGGTCAGCACAGCGCCTCGGGGGTGTCGGATGCCTGCGGGGTGGACAGTATGCGGGCACCTTACGATGCCGCGCGCGCCGCCGCCGGGCCGGCCCGCGAAAGTGGCGTGGCTCAGCCGCGCAGGCGTGGCAGGACCTCCTTGGCGTACAGGTCGAAGAAGCCCGGCCAGTGCGGGCCGATGTTGTTGATGTACAGCTCGTCGTACCCGGCATCGACGAACTTGCGCAGGGTCTCCAGGTGCTGGTCCGGGTCCGGGCCGCAGGCGTGGGTCTGCCGGGTCATGTCCTCGGTGACCAGCTGGCTGGCCTGCTCGAAGTGCTTGGGCGAGGGCAGCACCTGGGCCAGCTCGCCGGGCACGCCCTCATTGGCCCAGCGCTGGTGGGCGATGCGTACCCCGTCGTCCTCGGTCTCGGCGAAGCACACCTTCGTACCGACCGCGGCCGGCCGGTCGCCACCGCCGTTTTCCCGGTACCGCCGCACCAGCTCGGCGTTCGGCTTGGTGCTGATGTACCCGTCGCCGATCCGCGCGGCCAGGTCGATGGCCTTGGGCCCGAACCCGGAGAGGTACACCTTGGGTGGCTCCTCCGGCAGCGTGTAGATGCGCGCGTCCTCGACCGTGTAGTACTCGCCCCGGTAGTCCACCGACCCGCCGGCCCAGAGGGTACGCATCAGGTCGACGGCCTCTTCGAGCATCTCCAGCCGGACCTCCGCGGTCGGCCACGGGTCGCCGTAGATGTGCTCGTTGAGTGCCTCGCCGGTACCCACGCCGAGCACGAACCGCCCCTCGTGCAGCACCGCGCTGGTGGCCGCCGCCTGCGCGACGATCGCCGGGTGGAGCCGGGTGGTCGGGCAGGTCACCGCCGTGGTCACCGGCAACCGGCAGACCTGGCTCAGCGCGCCGATCGTCGACCAGACGAACGGGCTGTGCCCCTGCGCGTCCATCCACGGGTGGAAGTGGTCCGAGATCCACAGTGCCTCGAACCCGGCGTCCGCCGCGCGCCGGGCCTGGTCGAGCAGCTCGGCCGGGCCGAACTCCTCGGAGGACAGGAAGTATCCGATCCGCATGGCACTGCGTACCCAGTCAGCCCCGGGGCATGCCCGCCGTGCTGGCAGAATCGGGCGCATGCAGATCGGCCTTCAGATCCCGGACTTCACCAATCCCGGCGGCCCCCAACAGCTCGCCGCCGACCTCGCACGGGTCGCCCGCAGCGCGGACGAGCTGGGCTTCCACTACCTGGCAGTGATGGACCACTTCTTCCAGATCGGCGTCATCGGTCCGCCGGAGCGGGAGATGCTGGAGGCATACACCACGCTGGGTTTCCTGGCCGCGCACACCAGCCGGGTCGAGCTGATCACGGTGATGACCGGGGTGATCTACCGGTACCCGGGCCTGCTCGCCAAGACGGTTACCACCCTCGATGTCCTCTCCGGCGGCCGGGCCTGGCTCGGCATCGGCGCCGCCTGGAACGAGGAGGAGTCGCGCGGCCTCGGCGTGCCGTTCCCGCCGGTGGCCACCCGGTTCGAACAGCTGGAAGAGTCGCTGCGGATCTACCAGCAGATGGGGCGTGCGGACCAGTCGCCCTACCACGGGCGGCACTTCCAGCTGGAGCGGCCGATCAACTCGCCGGCGCCACTGCGCCGGCCGTACCCGCCGATCATGGTCGGCGGCGGTGGGGAGCGGAAGACGCTGCGGCTGGTCGCGAAGTACGCCGACGCCTGCAACCTGTTCGACGGCCCGGACCTGGAGCGCAAGCTGGACATCCTGCGCGAGCACTGTGCCCGCGAGGGACGGGACTACGGCGAGATCCTCAAGACCGCCTATTACGTTCCGGACGTCGGCGCCAAGGGCGAGCGCGTCGACGCCGTCCTGGCCGACCTGCGGCGGCTGGCCGACCTCGGGTTCGGCGCCACCATCGGCGCCGTCCCCAACGTGTACGGGATAACCCCACTGGAGACCATCGGCCAGGAGGTCATCCCGGCGGTGTCGGCCTGGTAGCCCGGATCAGGGCTGGCCCCCCGGGCCACCGCCGGGCAGCCGGTTGGTCAGCTCCTTGACCGCGGCCGTCAGGTCCTTGACGGGCGCCGCGACCAGCGGTGCCAGCTTCGCCGCCAGCGCCTGCAGGTCGGCCTCGGAGAGCACGGCCTGGGTCGCCGGGTTGTTGAGGAAGCGCACCAACCTGCCCAGCGGCGACTCGGCCCTGGGGAAGCTCGCGTCGCCGGGTACCAGCTGCCCGGCTCCGATCAGGAAGTCGCGGAGGTTGTCCACGTCGGTCAGCACGCTGCCCACGTCACGGCCGGGGCTGTTCGGGGTCGGGTGTACCAGCTTGTCGGTCTGCTGCATGTCCTCGTCTCCTGTGTCTGCTGCGTTGACCGCGGTGATAAAGGCGGGCCAGTCGAAATGCTCACCGGGGTCGTCGTGGTCACCGACCTGCAGGCCGATGGTGATGTCCAGGTGGCCGCAGATGCCGCGCTTGCCGGCGGCCACCTCGGTCGGGCTCAACTTGACCTTCGGGATGCCGGCCAGGGCGCACAGCTGCGCGGTCAGCTTCGCCGCCTGGGCGATCGTGGTGGCCGGTACCGCGTGCGGATCACCGGTGTTCTTGCCACACATCTCGATGTGCCAGCCGTGGTGGTTGGCGTAGTGGAATGCCCCCCACGCCACGACGTTCAGCGGCGTGGAGCCCAACGCCCCACCGGTGTCCACGTAGGCGTGAGCGGAGGTCCACTTCTGGTGTGGATCGGTACGGGTGGCCGCGAAATGCGCCTCGTCGGCGGCGGACCCGGTGTTGCCGGTGTCGTGGATGACGACCAATCGTGGCGGTTGGTCGAGTGTTTCGATGAAGTCGGGTCCGGCCGGGCGGGGCAGGGGCCCGTAGGAAATGCCAGGAATCTTGGTCACCACTTGGCTGCCTCCGAAAAGTGACGCGCCATTTGGTGGTACAGGGAGACCTGCCGCCCCGCAGATACGTGCGGGCACGGGTGGCCGCAGGGCCGGTGGCCTACAGCTGGACGGTCCGGCCCTCGGACACCGCCCGCTGCGCGGCGGCCAGGACGGCGACCGCGTCCCGACCCGCGTGCACGTCCAGCGGATCCACGGTCAGCCCGGCCGCGGCGTTGCCGGCCAGCCGGGTCACCGCGATGCGGAACGCGGCGACCGGGTCGATGCCGGCGGCCGGCGGGGTCGCCGGCCCGCCCGGCCCGAAGAACACGGTCTCCCAGCGCACCGCGGCCGGGGTCAGGTGGATGCTCAGGTGCAGCGCGCTGACCGCGCCGGAATCGTGGCGCAGCAGGAGGTGATGAGTCTTGTACGGCCCGGCCACCGCGGTCACCTCGACGACCGGGCCGAGCACCGGGACCAGTACGGACAGCGCGTGCGGCCCGACGTCCCAGAGTCCACCGTGCGCGTCCCGCCATGGCGAGTCGGCGTACGGGTTGCCGGGCTGGAAGTTCGCCCCGTAGATGGTCACCTCGGCACCGAACCAGTGGCCGGTGGCTGCCGCCTCGCGCAGGAACGCGTCCACCCCTGGCCGGTACCGGTTGGTGGTGAACACCAGCGACGAGACGCCGCTCGCCTCGACCGCCTCGACCACCGCGTCGGCCGCCTCGACGGTCAGCGCGACCGGCTTGTCCAGCAGCAGGTGCCGGCCAGCCCGGGCGGCGCGTACCGCGAGGCCGCTCTGGACATCCGGCGGCAGCGCGACGGCGACCGCGTCCACCGCGCCGATCAGCCCGTCGACGTCCGGGAAGGCCCGTACCCGGTACCGGTCGGCCAGCGCCCGTGCCTTGTCCGGGTTGCGTCCCCAGACGCCGACGAACTCGGCGTCCGGATGGCCGGACAGCCCGGCCGCCTGGGTCTCGGCGGCCCAGTACCCGGTACCCAGCAGTCCGAAGCGCAGCATCGACCGATCATGCCACGCCCGGGCGGGTGTTCCGGTAACGCGTCCGGGGTATCTACGGCCATGACTAGCACGGCACAGCACCACCCGAAGATGCCCAGTGAGGTCACCCGACCGGTGTCGCCGTTCGACCAGTTCGCCACGCTGGCCAACAGGTTCGTCTCGCGCGCCTGGTTCTTCGCGATATGCGTACTGCTCGTGGTCGTGTGGGCGCCGTCCTACTTCCTGTTCGGCGACGTGAACACCTGGCAGCTGGTCATCAACACGGCCACCACGATCATCACGTTCCTGCTGGTAGCGCTCCTCCAGAACACCCAGACCCGGTCCGACGAGGCGATCCAGCAGAAGCTGAACGCGCTCGCCGACGGACTCGCCGACCTGATGGCGGCGCTCGGCGAGGACAAGCCGGGGCTGCGCCGGGACCTGATCGAGCTGCGCGACGCGGTAGGCCTGGAGGATCGCGAGTCGTCGTGACGGCCGGAGCGGAACCATCCGGCGGCCGGGCGGCATAGTAGTAGCGGCGGCCGGCGGAAGGGGAAGCATGGCGAGGCTCCGGGGTGTGGCGGCGTTTGTTCTGCTGGTGACGGCACTCGCCGGGTGCGACGCGGATCCGGTGGTACCCGCACCGGCACCGTCCGAGCGGACCGTCGACGGCTCGCCCGCGGGCTCGGCGCCGGTCGGGCCGGCCGATTGGCCGACCTACCACCGGGACCAGGCCCGCAGCGGGGTGGCACCGGGCTTCCCCGCGCCGGGCACCGTGCACCAAGCCTGGCGGAGCCGGCTCGACGGGGCGGTGTACGGCCAGCCGCTGGTCATCGGCGACACGCTCTTCGCCGCCACCGAGCACGACACCGTCTACGCGCTGGACGCTGCCACCGGTGCGACCCGCTGGTCGACCCACGTCGGCGAGCCGATGCCCCGCAAGCAGCTACCCTGCGGCAACATCGACCCGCTCGGCATCACCAGCACGATGGTCTACGACCCGGCCACCGGCCTGGTGTTCGCCCTCGCCGAGACGCTCGGCGCGCACCACACGCTGTACGGGCTGGACGCGCGCACGGGCGCGGTCCGGGTCAGCCGGGCGGCCGAGCCGCCGAAGGGCGACCCGGTGGCGCACCAGCAGCGGGCCGCGCTGAACCTGCTCGACGGGCGGGTGTACATCGCGTACGGCGGTCTGGCCGGTGACTGCGGGCAGTACATCGGCTCGGTGGTCTCGGTACCGACGACGGGCACGGGCGCGCCGGTTTCCTACGCGGTACCCACCCCGCGTGAGGGCGGCATCTGGGCTCCCGGGGGTGGGGCTGTCCACAATGGACAGCTGCTGTACGCGGTCGGCAACGGCGAATCCAGCTCCGACTATGACGGCAGCGACTCGGTACTGCGGCTGGACCGTGACCTGAAGCTGGTCGACCGGTTCGCGCCGGTCACCTGGGCCGAGGACAACGACGCCGACCTCGACCTGGGGTCGTTGACCTCGGTCGTGGTGAACGGCTACGTGTTCACGGCGGGCAAGCGGGGCACCGGCTATACGCTGCGCCCGAACCATCTCGGCGGGATCGGCGGGCAGGTCGGCCAGGGGCCGGTGTGCAAGGCGTACGGGGGGCCGGCGGTGGACGGCGACACGATCTACGTACCCTGCCGGGACGGGGTACGGGCGGTCCGGGTGGCGGCCGACGGGCAGATCCACGTGCGCTGGCAGGCGGCGGTACCCGCGCGCGGGTCACCCGTGGTCAGCGGCGGAGCGGTCTGGGTGGTCGACTACGACGGCGGAGTGCTCTACGCCCTCGACCCGGCCACCGGCGCGGTACGCCAGCAGCTGCCGATCGGCAAAGCCCCGCACTTCGCCTCTCCCACCCTCGCCAACGGCCGGGTGTACGTCGGCACGCTGGATGGGGTGACCGCGGTCAGCCCGAGCTGACCCCGGCTGGACCGCCTCAGCCCGAACTGGTGCCGGCTTTACCGCTGACGAAGACGTTGAACGAGGTGTCCACGAAGTCCGGATGCTCGGGTACCGGCAACGTCAACGAACTGCCGTGCCGAATCCGGGTCATCGCGCGCCACTGCCGGTCGTCACCGTGATTGGTGACGCTCAGAGTAGCGACGGCGTAACGGGAGAGCTGTCCCTCGATCAGTCCTTCGCGCGCACCGGTCCGCGCCAGCGCACCGCGGGCCGGAGCGCGGACAGGTCGGCCCGGTGCTGGTAGCGGTCGGCGATCGCGTACAACGAGCTGAGCAGCGTGTCGGAGAGCAGGTGCGGGCGCAGCCCAAGGTCACGCAGGCCGGTGTGGGTGACGTTGTAGTAGTGCGCCTCGGCCTCCACCCGCGGGTTCTCCAGGTGCTCCACGACCACCTCGTTGGGATGCAGGTCGGCGACCAGCTTGGCGATCTCCAGCACGGACATGCTCTCGGTCATCTGGTTGAAGACCCGGAACTCGCCGCGCCCGGGCGGGTTCTCCGCGGCCAGCCGGATGCACTGGGCGGTGTCCCGGATGTCGATCAGCCCCCGGGTCTGGCCACCATCGCCGTACACGGTCAGCGGCTGGCCAAGGGCGGCCAGCACGATGAACCGGTTGAGCACGGTGCCGAACACCGCGTCGTAGTCGAACCGGGTGGCCAGCCGGTCGTCCCGGGCAGTCTCCTCGGTCTGCTGGCCGTACACCACACCCTGGTTCAGGTCGGTCGCGCGCAGGCCCCACACCCGGCAGGTGAACTCGATGTTGTGGCTGTCGTGCACCTTCGACAGGTGGTAGAAGGAGCCGGGGCGCTTCGGGTACAGCATCCGGTCGGTACGCCCGTTGTGGCTGACGGTCAGCCAGCCCTCTTCGATGTCGATGTTGGGGGTGCCGTACTCCCCCATGGTGCCCAGTTTGATCAGGTGGATATCCGGGTCGATCTCGGCGATCGCGTAGAGCAGGTTGAGGGTACCGACGATGTTGTTGGTCTGGGTGTAGACGGCATGCTCACGGTCGATCATCGAGTACGGCGCGGCCCGCTGCTCGGCGAAGTGCACGACGGCGTCCGGGGCGAACTCCCGGATCGTGTCGTAGGTGAACCCGGCGTCGGTCAGGTCGCCCACATAGGCGGCGACGTGCCGGCCGGACACCTCCCGCCAGGCCTCGATCCGGGTGCTCAGCGGCTCGATCGGCACCAGACTCGTCACGCCGAGCTCCTCGTCGTAACGTCGCCGGACGAAGTTGTCCAGGACGCCCACGTCGTGCCCGCTTTCCGACAGGTGCAGAGCGGTGGGCCAACCCAGATATCCGTCGCCGCCCAGAACCAGGATTCTCATCGATCTCCCTCCACCGGCCCAAAACCAGTAGATCATGTACCCCTCACCGTATGTAGCGAACCTCAACGCGACCTCGGAGTCCCCCGGCGCCCGCGTTGCCGTCCGCTCTCTCTGCATATGCTGGCCCGTGGAGGTGTCAGGTGACAGACCTTGCCCGCGTGCCGGGCCGGACCCGCCGGGGCCGGTTCGCCCGCTACGCCCTCGGCTCCGCGGGTGCCGTGCTCGTCTCGGCGGTGGCGTTCGCGCTCGCCTACCGGCTGCTCGACCTCGGCCCCCGGCTGGCCAGCCTGACCGCGTTCCTGGCCGGGGCACTGGTCAACTTCAGCGCCAGCCGGTTCTGGGCCTGGGAGCGGCGGCAACGCCGCGGGCTGAGCCGGGACGTGCTCGGATACGCCCTGCTCGCGCTCTGCTACGCGCTGGCCGCAGCGGCGGTGACCAGCGCCGTACACGCCGCCCTCCGCGACGCCGGCCCCGATCGGCGGGCGGTTCTCGTGGAGGCCAGCTACTTCGCCGTGTACGGAGCCCTGTTCCTGCTCCGCTTCGTCCTGCTCGATCGCGTGCTGTTCCGCTCGCGCCACCAGGTACCCAGCACCACCCGGGCATAGCGCAGGCCGTACACCAGGTCGCCGCCCTTCTTGCTGCCGCCGTTGCCGCGCGGCCGCATGGTCAGCGGCCGCTCGACCACCCGATAACCGCGGCTGAGCACGCCGATGAGCAGCTCGGCGGACTGGTACTGCGGCTGGGTCAGCCGGACCGAGGTGGGCACCGGGGCACGCATCGCCCGGAACCCGAAGGACGTGTCGGTGACCCGGTGCCCGGTGAGCCGGGACACCAGCGCCGCGAAAACCGGGGTACCCATCCGGCGTACCGGGTCGGTGGCAAGGTTGGCGCCCAGCGCACGGGAACCGGTGACGAAGTCCGCCTCGCCGGAGATCACCGGCTCCAGCAGCAGCGGCAGCTCGGCCAGGTCGTACTGCCCGTCGGCGTCGGTGGTGACGATGTATTCCGCGCCCCGGCCGGCGGCGAGGTGGTAGCCGAGCCGCAGCGCCGCGCCCTGGCCCCGGTTGACCGGTACGTCGACGGTGACCGCGCCGTGCGCGCGGGCCACCTCGGCGGTGCCGTCGGTGGCCCCGTCGACCACGACCAGCACGCCGACCGGATACCCGAGGCAGCTCAGTGGTACCGCGTCGATCACCGCACCCAACGCGGCCGCCTCGTTGTACGCCGCGATCAGCACGACCACCGGCGGGAAGGTCAGGTCGGCCGGCAGCTGCGCGGCCGCGACCCGGTCGGCCGGCTCCGGGAAGGCCGGGACCGGGCGCCGGACCAGGGCCAGCACCGCGGCGATCGGCAGCAGCAGGTAGGCCGGTAGCTGGTAACGCCAGGAGAACATCACCACGTCCCCGGCGAGCGGGAGCAGCACGCCGAAACTCAGGAACAGCAGCACCGGCCAGCGGATGACCGGACGCACCAGCGCGCCGACCAGAGCCACGGCCAGGCACAGGGCGAGCACCGGCCCGGGGGTGTACCCGACGGTGAGCTGGTACATCCGCAGCAGCCCGGCCCACGGGACGGCCGCGACCGGGTCGCCGTCGCCGTACTGGTGGCTGAGCTGCCCCACCGAGTCGAGCGTGACCAGCGGCTCGAAGAGCGGGAAGCCGATCTGGAAGCGCCAGCGCTCCACCGGCGGATCGGACGCCGACTGGTCGACCCGGTCCCAGGAGAACGCCTTGACCGAGTCGGCGGCCACCGAGGCCGCGAACTCGGCCGGCTGGTGCCGGATGATCCGCTGGACGAAGTCGCGGGTGAGCCGGTCGGTGGTGGGGTCGTCCAGGAGGGTGGTCTGCAGGTAGAAGAAGGGCGAGTCCGGGTCGTGCGCCCAGTAGTCCGGGCCGGGTCGCTGACCGCGCGGGATGTTCGGGCAGAGGATCGGCTCCCGGTCCGGCAGGTCCAGTCCGGTGCAGTCGGCGAAGGCGGCCACCCGACCGTAGAGCGCATTGGCGCTGGCGTGGGAGAGGGCGTACCGGCCGGTGAAGTCGTGGTAGTAGTTCGTGTAGACGGCGACCGGAAAGGCGAAGCCGACCAGCACGGTCGCGGCCAGCACCGCGCGGCGACCCAACCGACCCCCGACGACCAGGGGGTACGCCACGGCCGGCAGGACCAGCACCAGACCCAGCTCGCGCACGGTGGCCGCCATCCCGAGCAGCAACCCGGCGACCAGGACCGCCCACCAGCCGGGCTGTCTCGGCCAGGCGAGCAGCACGAGCGCGGCCAGCACCAGCGCGAGGAAGAACGAGTCCGACATGATGTTGTGCTCGATCTGCACCTGGTACCCGTCGAGCAGCACCGGTACGACGGCGAGCGCGGCCAGCCACGGGCGGGCGCCCTTGTGCACCAGCAGCGCGTACCCGGCCCCGGCCAGGCCCAACCCGAGCAGGTGCTGTACCGCCACCACCAGCGTGAAGTTGCCGACGTCGAGCAGCGGCCGGAGCAGGTACAGGTCGTACCCGATCGGATCCTGGCCGGTCGGGTCCAGCTTGGGCAGCGGCAGCAGATAGGAGGCGAGCGAGTCGATGTAGAAGATGGCCGGCCGGTAGATGAACATGGTGGCCACCCGTAGCGCGATGCCGAGCAGGAGCAGCACCAGGAAAGCGCGGTGCCGCCTCACCGGAACTCCTCCCAGACGGTGGTCAGCCCGTCGGCCAGCGACACCGAAGGCCGGTAGCCCAGCGCGCGGGCCCGTTCGATGGATACCACCACGGCCGGCATCTCCCCCGGCTTCGGCTCGACGTGCTCGGTCTTCACCGGCTGGCCGACCACCTCTCCGGCGGCGGCGAGCAGTTCCAGTACGGTGACCGAGCGGCCGGCCCCGATGATCAGCGGCCCGACGTGGTCGGCCCGCCAGGCGGTCAGCAGCCCGGACACCACGTCGGAGACGTGTACCAGATCGCGGCGCTGCTCCCCGCTGCCGTACACCCGCACCGGCTGCCCGGCCCGGATGGCCCGCATGATCCGGGGCACGAAGCTGTCCTTCTCCGCCATGCCCGGCCCGTACACGTTGGTCAACCGCAGCGCGCAGGTCGTCATCCCGTACCCGCCCGCGTACCCGGACAGCAGCATCTCCGCCGCCGCCTTGGTCGCCCCGTACGGGGTGAGCGGGCGCAGCGGCAGGCCCTCGTGGATGGTGGTGGTGCCCACGTCGCCGGTCACCGCGTTGGTGGAGGCCAACAGAAAGCGGGGTACCCCCCGGGTGCGGGCCAGCTCCAGCAGCCCCGCGGTGGCCGCCACATTCGTCTCGTACACCAGCGCCGGGTCGGCCAGCGAACCGAGCACCGAGGTGACCGCGGCCAGGTGCACGATCCCGGTCAGGCCGGGTGCCACCGCCGCCTCCCGGACCGCCGGATCCCGCAGGTCGCCGAGCACGGTCGGGATCTCCGGATCGGGGTAACCGTGCCGGTCCAGCACGCTGACCCCCGCACCGGCCGCGACCAGGGCCGGGACCACGGATCGGCCGACGAAGCCGGCTCCCCCGGTGACCAGGATCCGTTCACCGGCCAGCTCCCGCACGCCCGACTCCTCTCGCGAACCTGGCGCCACCGTACGCCATGATCCTCCGAGCCGCCTCAGCGGGCGTGACCGGCTCCGCCGCCCTCATGGCACCTTCAGAAACTCCCCCACTGCGGCCGTCTCGGCCTCGCGTCACCAGTCCGCATCACGGAGCGCGATATCGTTGCTGCTCTCGATCAGGACCAGATCATCCGCGATTTGTTGCGCAGGGTCGGATGCATGTGCGGATCCGTGGGGCCGAATCCATCCGAGGAACCGGAAGTACAGATCCTCAGACGGTACGGCGGGGGGGTCGGCGAGGCACTCCAGGTAACACCCAGCCAGGTAGACGGCGAGGGCTACCGGTGTGTCGGCGTACTCGGTGGCTAGGTCCCTCCATGCAGCACCGCAAGGCCACGGACCGCCACACTCCTGGCACGCCCAGCTCGGCCGCATGGGCACGTGCCCGCTCACCGGGCCGGCTTCCACTCAGGCGCAGGGAGGTCGGGCGTGGGCGCCTGGTCTGGGCCCGGACACGGCCACCGCCGTCCGCAGGTGTCGCAACGGTGCGGGCGGAACCATCGCCGCCACCAGGGACCACCCGTATGACGCGGGAAATGCGAAGCCACACCACACCTCCGGACATGCGAACCTGGAGCGCCCACGACGCTATGGCTTCGAGCCGGGAGATCCAATGATTTTGCTCTACGTTTCTCCAAGATCCCGAAGCACTGCCTCAATGAGACGCCGGGCGGACTGTCCCGTCACGGCAAGTGCGGAAAGACGGTGAAAGGCACGTTCGTACGCCACTACCTCGTGGCGTCGGGTCAGCGACAGCTCAGCCGTGTACGTGGCGATGGTGACGAGCCTGTTGTCATAGATCGTGAAGGCGTTGTTCCGAGGCACCGTGTACGGAGCGGAGAGCGGAACCACACCTAAACTGAGACGTGGGTGTCGCGACACCTCCAGCAGCCGCCGAAGCTGATCACGCATGATGGCGTCATCTCCCACGAACGTATGTAGCGCAGCTTCGCCAAGAAGCAGGAGGAACCGGCGGTCGCCGTGGGTCAGGACCCGCTGAGCGTCCATCCGCGCCTGGACGCCTTCATCCACGTCGTCAGGAATGCCGTGGAAGTCGACAACCGTGGCGAGGATGCCGTAGGCGTACCCGGCCGTCTGAAGCAGCCCGGGAACAACAGACGGTTCCCATGCCCGAAACAGCGTGGTCTTCTCGTACGCGTCAATGTTCTGGCGTTGGCGGTGCCTGGTCCCGACACTGAGTGACCGCCGCCAGTCCATGAATTGGGCATCGATATACCGAACTGTGGCGATGAGATCTGGAATCTCGCTCGGGAACCCGCACGCGATGCACCAGTCTCGGATGTCAGTCTCGGTGGGTAACTGCCTTCCGTGCTCGATCTTGGTCACCTTGGACGGCGCCCAGCCACACTGAGCGGCGAGTCCCCGTCCTGTCATGCTCGCATCGCGGCGAAGGTCGCGAAGCCGGACACCCAGGGCTTCGATCGCAGGCTGGCCGAGAAGTGGCGGATTCACGCGTACGCGGTGGCGAACCGCTCGATCTCCTGCGCGTGTCGCCAGGCCAGTTCGCGCCAGTGGTTGTGCCGTGCGACGACGGTCCCGTCGTTGATGATCTCGGCACCGCGGAAGGTGTCGTTCACATCATCGAAACGCAACCGGACAAGCTGCTCGGAGTCGAACAACCAGGCATCGTACGGTGACAGCCCCAGTCGGACGGCGCTGTCACGGTCCAGGTACCGGATATCTTCACCGGCTGCCACACTCAGCCGGGCGACGGTCAAAGCGTACCGGTTGTAGGCGGACAGGGGTACCGACACGATCCGTACCCTCTGCCAGACCTTTCCGCTGGCACGGTCCTGGCGGATCATCTCCATCCACTGACGGTGCCATTCATAGTCGTCAGGCTCGCCGACCAGAAACTTCCGGAACGGCTCCCGCCCGACCTCGCTGTTGTAGCGATCACGTATCTCGAAGCGGAATGCGCTGGTGGAGAAACCTCGAAGCAGGCCACCCAACTCGTTCTCGCTGAGCAACGCCAACAGTCACTCCGACGGGGGGAAGAAGCGTACGAGCGATTTCGGGATCTCGACGATCGCCTCATCGGCGGCCAGGTTCACCCCATCGCACAGCGCCTCGGGATCGGTCACCAACTTACCCTGAACGGCGAACGTGTCCCGGTCGGTCTCGTAGATCGCCGGACACGTCCCCTGCTCGCTGTCGCTGCCCAGGAACCGTAGCCGCATGGTCTCGCCTTTCCGCACGTTTCTTATAGTTTCTTGATCAGAACAGTCTGGCTCGGCCTTACCCGTGCGTCAAGGTAGCCGTCAACATTTGCCCTATATCTGGAAGAACAGCATCGGATTCCGTCGCGTACCGGTGACCGGCGCGGCCAGGCACTGCTCCCGCTTGACCGCGACCAGCCGGTCGTACAGCTCCGGATCCCGGGCGGCCGAGGCGGTCAGGTACCCGATCCCGCGTTCGCGGAGCCAGCCGAGCAGCACGCCGCCCTCGCTGACCGGCCAGGGCCGCCGACCGTGGAACACGTCGTGCACGCTCACCGGAGTGGTGTCGCGGAGCCGGGGGAAGAGGCTCCTGGTGTACCAGCGGGCGAATCCGGCGGTGTGCGCCGCGTCCACGAAGACGTAGCCCGGGTCCGGCGGCAGGTGCCGGGGCAGGGTCTGCCGGACGTCGCCGGGGATGAAGGTCCACCGGTCGCCGGCCAGGTCCTCGGGTACCGAGCGGGTCGCGTGGTCGACCAGGTCGAAGGTGTACAGGTGGCCGGAGCCGTTGTCCCGCAAGGCCCGCAGGATCCAGGTGGTGGACCAGCCGTGGTACGAGCCGAGCTCCAGCACGGCCGCGGGGCGGCTCTCCCGCAGCGCGAGGTAGGTCAGCTCCGCCTCGATGTCGTCGAGCTTCGGCTTCAGGGTGCGGTGGACGAGCAGTTCGCGCTGCGCCTCCCGGGCGGCGCGCAGCTCGTCGGCGTACCGGCGGTACAGGCCGGCCACGGTCCGGGCGTCGAACAGCGGGACGGTACGGGTGATCGTCATGCCGGGAAAGCTACGGACCGGTGCGCCCCCGGGTCGTCGTACCGGAGCGGGATGTTTCCCCTAGTCCCCCGGGACCACCAGACCGGTCTCGTACGCCAGGACCACCGCCTGCGCCCGGTCGCGCAGGTCGAGCTTGGCCAGGACCCGCCCGACGTGGGTCTTCACCGTCTGCTCCGCCACCACCAGGGTCGCCGCGATCTCCGCGTTGGACTGTCCCCGGGCGATCAGCCGGAGTACCTCGGTCTCCCGGGGGGTGAGCACGGCCAGCCGGGCCGGGTGGGTACGGGTGGGCCGCGGCCGGGTCGCGAACTCCTCGATGAGCCGGCGGGTCACCGCCGGGGCGAGCAGCCCGTCGCCGGCGGCCACCACCCGTACCGCGTGCACCAGCTCGGCCGCCGGCGCGTCCTTGAGCAGGAAGCCGCTGGCGCCGGCCCGCAGCGCGGCGAAGACGTAGTCGTCGAGGTCGAAGGTGGTCAGCATGAGCACCTTCGGCCGGGCCAGGCCGGGCCCGACGTCGAGGATCCGGCGGGTGGCCTCGATGCCGTCCAGCACCGGCATCCGGACATCCATCAGGACCACGTCCGGAGCGTGAGCGCGAGCGGCCGCGACGGCCTGCGCACCGTCCGCCGCGTCGCCGACCACGAGCAGGTCCGGCTGGGCGGCGAGCAGCGCCGCGAAGCCCTGCCGGACCATCGCCTGGTCGTCGACCACGAGTACCCGGATCATGCCTCCCCCGTCATCGGCAGGGTGGCGTGCACCGCGAAGCCGCCGTCCGCGGTCGGACCGGCGACCAGCGAACCACCCAGCATTGCGGCCCGCTCGCGCATGCCGACCAGGCCCAGGGCCATACCGGGGGTACCGGCGTCCAGCGGTACCCCCGGTCCGTTGACCACGTCCACGACGAGGGTGTTGCCCCGCGCGCGCAACGCGATCCGGACCGGCGCGCCGGCGGCGTGCCGCCGCGCGTTGGACAGCGCCTCCTGCACGATCCGGTAGGCGGTGAGCCCGGTCCCGGCCGGTACGGGCAGCTCCCCGTCCACCGCCAGGTGCGCGTCGACCCCGGCGTCCCGGGCAGCCGCGACGAGGTCGGCGAGGTCGGCGCTGCCCGGCTGGGGGCGTACCGGTGGCGGCTCCGGAGCGCGCAGCACGCCGAGCAGCCGGCGCATCTCGGTCAACGCCTCCCGGGAGGTCTCGGCGATCGCGGCCAGCTCCTCGGCCACCGGTGCCGGTACCCCCTCGATCCGGTACGGCGCGGTCTCCGCCCGTACCGCGATCAGGGACATGTGGTGCGCGACCACGTCGTGCAGCTCCCGCGCGATGCGGGTGCGCTCCTCCAGGACCGCGCGCCGGGCCTGTTCCAGCTCGCTGCGCTCCTGAACGTCGGCCAGCCGCGACTGCGCCTCGCGGCGCCGCCGGATCTGGTCGGCGACCACCGCGATCGCGGTGACCGCGAGGAGCACCCCCGGGGTGTTCTTCGCCTGCACGAACGTCGCGACCAGCACCGCGGCGCTGAGCCAGGTCCAGAGCAGGACGCCGCGCGGGTGCCGCAGCCCGACCGCGAGCAGCACCACGGCCATCAGGATGATCTGCACGGGCTGCCACGGCCCGAGTTGGTGCGCGTCGCCCGTCCCGAGCAGCGGGGTGAGGACGCCGGCCAGCCAGGCCACCCGCCAGGCCAGCAGCGGCCGGGCCGGCAGCAGCGCGAGCGGTGCCACGGTCACCCCGCTCACCAGCAGGAGCAGCGGGCCGGGCAGGTCGGTCACCCGCTGGAAGTAGTTGTAGGCGATGAGCCCGGCGAGGAACGCGAGGACCACGGTGACCCCCGGGACCCATCGGCCGAGCCGGCGACCGGTCCCGAGCGGCGGGTCCGGGCCGGTGAGGAACGCGCGCAGGCTGCGCGCCGCCGCCCCGATGTCCACCATCGGCAGCGTAGGCGCTCGCCGGGGTCGACGCGTGGTACCCGGGTGCTGGATGGGCGTCATACCGGGGGGTGAGGCGGGGTCAGGTGCGGCGAATCACTATCGACGGAACGTTCACCCGGGCCTACTCTGCGGCGTGAGGCGGCGACAGAGGGACGGCGAGATGCGGAGACTATCGGGTACGGCGACGGTGCTCGCGGCCGTCGTCCTGGTGCTCGTACCGCCGGGTGCGACCGTGGCCCGGGCGTCTGACCGGTCCGCGCTCGAGCTGCACAGCGCCCGCCAGGCGGTCAGCTTCAGCGGCGCGGTCCGGCGGTCCGGCCCGATCCGGCGGTTCCCGGGGATACCGCAGTGCGCGGCGACGGACTGCGTCCACCTCACCCTCGATGTGGACCTGCCGGCCAACGCCTTCCGCGGTAAGCCCGGTGGCGTGCAGCCGACCATCGAGTGGCACCAGCGGTTCAACGACATCGCGGGCCTGTACGTCTACCGGGCCGGCACCCTGGTCGGCTCGTCCGATGCCGGGGTGGCCACGTTCCAGTCGGTACGACTGGACGCGACGCCGAACGGCCGCTACGACATCTACGTGGCCTACGAGGGGTACGTTGACGACAACGGCGTCCCGCCGAGCGACACCATCAGCTTCACCGGCTGGGTACAGGTCGAATACCAGGTACCCGGGCAGCCCGTCCGCGATCTCCTGCCGAACATCATCCCGCTGCCCACCACGCGGGTCTCATTCAACCCTGTCGCGATCTTCGGCGACTACCCCGACCCGGACGTGCCCAGCTGTTTCCACAGCGAGGTCGTCGAGCACCCCGGGCTGTCCCTGTGTCTGCGGGTGGAACAGCGGATGTACGACCAGAACGGCCCGGACCGCGGACCGCTCGAAATCGACTTCTCGCTGCCAACCGGCCAGACACCGGCGACCGAGCCGGCCGTACAGCGGATCTACCGCTCCGACGGCACGTCATACACCCGTTCGGCCGGGAACGTCGTGTACCACCGCGTGCACCAGCACTACCATTTCGAGCACTACTCGCAGAGCAACGCCTTCGCGATCGACGCGAACGGCGACCCGGTCGGCGATCCGGTGGCGGCGGGTCAGAAGAACGGCTTCTGCCTCGCCGACACCGACATCGCCGCGCGTCAACGCCAGCAGTACGTGGCGCCGATGTTCTACACCGCGCCGGACTGCCTGACCCCGCGGTCATCCGACGGCACGACCGACCGGTACGTCGAAGGCGAAGGCACCGGCAACGGCGACACCTACGAGGCCGACCTGCCCGATCAGTTTCTGGACGCCAGCCACCTCACCGACGGCACCTACCTCGTGCGTACCGTCGTCGACCCCGACCACAAGCTGCTGGAAAGCAACCCGCACGACAACTGCACCCAGCACTACGTCCAGCTGACCGGGATCGGCACCGACCACCCGCAGGCGACCCTGCTGGACCGCTACCACGGGCACGCCGCCCCGACCTGCGCCAGTTGAGTGGTGTGGCCGGGGGACGCAGTCGCCCGGCCACACCACCGACAAGACAGGGTCAGCCGATGACGTGGTGGATCCAGCCGACGATGTTGCTCACCCGCGAGGTGGTCTCCTCCAGATGGTGCGGGCAGTCCGGCCCGTCGCTCTCCACGCTGACCAGGAAGGGCGAATGGTCCTCGCGCTCGGCGAAGTAGGGCGCGCCGGAGTCGTACGGGCAGGCGCTGGTGGTCGGCTTCGGCTGGTAGCCCACCACGCCCACCACGCTGGTGGTCACGCTGCTGACCTTCACCTGGCCGGTACGCAGCAACGTACCCGGTACCGGATCCACCGAGTCGGTCGCGCCCCAGCCGGTGATCCGCAGCACCTGACCGATCCTGGGAGTCCGGCCGGAGAGCCCGAGCGGCTTGATGTCCTTCACCGGCTTGGCCAGCTTGGCCAGCGCGATGTCGGTGGTCGACGACTGCCGCACGAAGACCACGGCGATGTCGTGCCCGCCGGTGCCGGTGTAGTCGACCCGGCCGAGGGTCGCCACGGTCGGGTAGGGCACCGGACCGCTCACCCGGTTGCGCGCCGCGTCGTGGAAACAGTGCCCGGCCGTGATGATCCACCGATCCGAGATCAGCGCGGCCGAGCAGGCGCTGTTGTAGTGGCTACCGTCCGGGCGCGGGATGTCCGTCATGGTGAGCTTGACGGAGAACCGGTAACTGCCCTCCGGCACCAGCTGGCCATCCGCGATGGCGTGTGCCGATGGAGCGAGAACGATACCGGCCGCAACGGTTGCGGCGAGGACGCTGGCCACCCCCGCGGCAATGGACAAGCGACGTCGCATGCGCAGAACTCCTGACAAGTTGGCAACAGATCGGCCTGACCCTATCGATTGCGGTCCGGCCTGTCCGCCCCGTGGCCCGTCAGCGGAACATGCGCTCCAACCGGTCCCGGGCGGCCAGCAGGGCGTCGACGATCTGCCGGTCCCGACCCGGGGTCAACCGGGCCACCGGCACCGAGCAGCTGATCGCGTCCCGGGCCGGATGCTGGTACCGCAGGGCCGCGCCGAAGCACCGCACCCCGAGCACGTTCTCCTCGTGGTCGACCGAGTACCCGCGCTGCCGGGTCTCGGCCAGGTCGGCGGCGAGCGCGTTCGGGTCGACGATGGTGTTCGGGGTGAGCGCGGTGAGCCCGGCTTCGAAAAGCTGGGCCACCTCCGCCTCGGTACGCTCGGCGAGCAGCGCCTTGCCCAGCGAGGTGGCGTACGCGGGCAGCCGCCGGCCCACCCGGGACATCGGGCGCAGGTAGTGCTGGGACTCGCGGGTGGCCAGGTAGACCACGTCGGTGCCGTCCAGCCGGGCCAGGTGCACGGTCTCGGTGGTCGCCTCGGCCAGCCAGTCCAGGGTGTCCCGGGCGGCCGCGACGATGTGATCTCCGTCGATGTACGAGGTGCCCACGAGCAGTGCGCGCAGCCCGATGCCGTACAGCGTGCCGGTGCCGTCGGTCTCCACCCAGCCGAGATCGGTCAGCGTCCGCAGCAGCATGTACAGGCTGCTCTTCGGGTATCCGAGGCTGTGCTGCAGCTCGGCCAGGCTGTGCAGGCCCCGGTGTGCGGCGAAGAACTCCAGCAGCTCGACGGTGCGCCGGGCTGACTTGACCGGGCCGGTGGCGCCGGGCTCGACGGGGTTGACCGGCACCCACCGGGTGCCGCCCCGCCGAGCCCGTACCGCCTCACCCACGGGCCTCGAGCTTCCCGTCCACCCGGCGGGGCAGGCCGAGCGGGTTCTCCTCGGCCAGCTCGGGCGGGAGCAGCCCGGCCGGGGCGTCCTGGTAGGTGACCGGCCGCAGGAAGCGGCGGATCGCGGTGGTACCCACCGAGGTGTGCGCCACGAACGTGGTCGCCGGCCAGGGGCCGCCGTGGTGCTGGGCCCAGGTCACCGCGACGCCGGTCGGGAAGCCGTTCCACACGATCCGGCCGGCCTGCTGGCGCAGCCGCCGGGCCACCCGGTCGGCGAACGAGCCCGGCCTGCCCTCGTCCGCTCCACTGTGGACGGTGCCGGTCAGGCTGCCCGGTACCTTGTCCAGCACGGCGTACAGCTCCTCCTCGGTCTGGTAGCGCACGACCAGCACGAGCGGGCCGAAGCACTCCTCGACGAGCAGGTCATCGACCGCCTCGGCGGAGGTGACCAGGACGTGCGGGGAGATCTCGCCGTCCGCGGACAGCACCGCGCGTACCCCCGGATGGTCCACCCGCTGGCGGGCCCCCTCGATGAAGGCGTCCCGGATGCTCGGGGTGAGCATCGCGCCGCCGGGGATCGTGGAAGCGGCCTCGCCCAGCGCGGCGACCAGCTGCTCGCCGTCCTCGCCGGCCGGTACCAGGACCACGCCCGGCTTGGTGCAGAACTGCCCGAGCCCGAGGGTGAACGAGCCGGCCAGCCCCTTGGCGATGGCCTCACCCCGCTCGGCGGCCGCCGCCGGGGTGACCACCAGCGGGTTGGTGCTGCCCAGTTCTCCGTAGAACGGGATCGGCTGGGGCCGGGCACCGGCCAGGTCGAACAGGGCCCGGCCGCCGGCCAGCGAGCCGGTGAAGCCGGCCGCCTGGATCAGCGGGTGCTGGACCAGCTGGGTACCGGCGACCCGCCCGTGCACCAGGGTCAGCACGTCCTCGGGCAGGCCGACCGCGGCGGCCGCCCGGCGCAGCCACGCGGCCACGATCTCCGAGGTCTTCGGGTGCCCGGAGTGCGCCTTGACCACCACCGGGCAGCCGGCGGCCAGGGCGCTCGCGGTGTCCCCGCCCGGCACGCTGAAGGCCAGCGGGAAGTTGCTCGCCGAGAAGACCGCGACCGGGCCGACCGGGAGCAGGTAGCGGCGCAGGTCCGGGCGGGGCGCGGGGATGGCGCCCGGATCGGGGTGGTCGATGGTGACTTCCAGGTAGGCGCCGTCGTGCAGGACCTCCGCGAAGAGCCTCAGCTGGTACGCCGAGCGGGCCAGTTCCCCACGCAGCCGTACCTCGCCGAGCGCGGACTCCCGGTCGGCGGAGGCGACGATCGCGTCCCCGTCCGCCTCGATCGCGTCAGCCATGGCGCGGAGCAGCGTCGCCCGCCCGGACAGCCCGGCGTCCACCAGGGCCGGACCGGCCGCGGCCGCTGCGCGTACCGCCGCGTCCAACTCCTCGACGGTCGCCTGGTGCCCGACCAGCTCGACCTTCTCGCCGGTACGCGCGTCAATGCTCCAGACCTCGGTCACTGCTCGGCTCCCTTCGCCACTGTCTGGGTGAGCTCCCGGATGTGCTCCAGGCCGGCCCGGTCGGCCAGTCCCGCGTGGTACACCCGCAGTCCGGCCGCTCCGGCGGCCAGTGCGGCGACGCCCTGCTCGGCCAACGTGTCCGGCCGCCCGCCCATTCCGTCGACGGCCAGCAGGCTGGCGAGCACCGGTACCTCGGTGCCGGTGGCCAGGGTGGCGGACAGTACCTCGGTGCCCTGCCAGCAGTTGACCACCAACCCGTCGAAGATGCCCGCACGGGTGGCGTCCAGTCCGGTGAACGCGAGGTACCGGTGCGCCTGCGGGCTGGCGTGCGCCAGCACCGCGAGGTCCGGCCGGGCCGACCGGATCCGCTCGACCACCACCGCGCGGTAGCGCTCGGCCACCGTGTCTCGCATGGCCTTCACCGCGGCGGCCAGCTCGGCACCGAGCAGCGCGTCGATCGCGGCCGCCTCGTCGGCCGGCTGGGCGGGCGGGACCGGTCCGGCCGGGTCTGCTGATCCGGCCGGCGGAGCCGGGCGCGGCTCCCCGGCGAACACCGGGTCGAGCAGCGCCCGGACCCGGGCCCGCAGCTCGACCGGATCGACTCCGCTGGCCCGGTAGGCATCGTCGCAGCTGTCGCAGAAGCAGAGCGAGAAGAGGTACTGCTCGGCGCCGGTGAGCCGGACGCCGCTCACCTTGTCGTGCGCGGAGAGGTGGTCGAAGCCGTACCAGCCGAACGACTCCAGCTCGACCCCGGTGATCCCGGGCAGGTCGGCCAGGTCGCCGGCCAGCCCGACCGCGTACTCCCGCACGGTGTCCTGGGCCGGGCAGAGCGTCCACGGGTACCGGTCGCCGTAGGCGCTGGTGACCGCGAACTCCGCGTGGCCGGGCAGGTCGACATGGTTGATCACGGCCCACGCGTGTACCCCGACCCCGGCCGCGCGCAGCGCGCCGACCGCCGCCCCGAAGCTGTCCGTACCCCCGGTCCACGCCGGTCGGGGCGGGTGCAGCGGGGCGCCCTCCCACCGTTGCGTGGACAGCGGATAGTACGCCGCGGTGTGCTCGGCGACCACCACGCGGTGCCGCGGGTGGCGCGGGGTCAGGGCGCGCACCGAGTGGTACACGGCGGCCAGCGTGACGTGGTCCAGCCCGAGCCCGGCGACCATCTCGGCGGCGGCCGGGTCGCCGACCACGTCCCACGGGTAGAGATAGGCGGCGACGTCCATCCGCGGTGAGGTGTCCATCAGAACCGTGGCCTCCCGCCGGTCCAGTCGGGGTGCCGGACGCGCATCGCGGCGATGTCATCGCGCGCCCGGATGCCACATCTGCGCCACTGCTCGTGCAGCCGGGCGACCGCGTCCCGGTCCAGCGTCACACCGAGGCCCGGCCCGTCCGGCACCGGTACCGCACCGTCCACAAAGGACAGTACGCCGGCCTCGATGATGTCCTCGGTCTGCCAGGGCGAGTGGGTGTCGCAGGCGTACGTGAGGTGCGGGGTGGCCGCCGCCAGGTGGGTCATCGCCGCCAGGCTGAGCCCGAGGTGGGTGTTGGAGTGCATGGACATGCCCAACCCGAAGGTCTCGCAGATGCCGGCGAGCTTCTGGCAGGCCCGGAAGCCGCCCCAGAAGTGGTGGTCGCCCAGGATGATCTGCACCGCGCCCTGCTCCACCGCCGGGGGTACGTCGGCGAAGCTGGTCACGCACATGTTGGTGGCCAGCGGCAGGCCGGTACCGGCGGCCACCCGCGCCATGTCCGCGATGCCGTCGGTCGGATCCTCCAGGTATTCCAGGACGCCGGCCAGCTCGGCGGCCACCCGCAGGCTGGTCTGCACCGTCCAGTTGGCGTTGGGGTCCAGCCGCAGCGGGTGGTCGGGGAACTCCGCGCGCAGCTCCCTGATCGCGGCGATCTCCTCGTCCGGCGGGAACACCCCGCCCTTGAGCTTGATCGAGCCGAAGCCGTACCGGTCCACCAACCACTTGGCCTGCCGGACGATGCCGTCCGGGTCGAGCGCCTCGCCGAACTCGTCCGGCTCCAGACCGGGATGCCCGGCCCACTTGTAGAACAGGTACGCGCTGAACGGCACCGCCTCGCGTACCGCCCCGCCGAGCAGGTCACACACCCGCCGGCCGGTCGCCTTGCCCTGCGCGTCGAAGAGCGCCACCTCGAACGCGGCCACGGTCGCGGCGACCGTCTTCGCCACGCTGGCGTACCCGATCAACACGGTGGGCGTATCCGCGACCACCTCGCCGAGCCCGACCGCGACCCGCTGGGCCAGCCCGTGCACGTCGAAGACGTCCAGCCCGGGCAGGACGGCGGCGGCCCGGCGCAACCGGTCCAGCGTCGGGTCGTCGCCGTAGGCCTCGGCGATCCCGGTGATCCCGGCGTCGGTGTGCACCTCGACCACCGAGCGCAGCGCGTACGGCTGGTGTACCCCGACCGAGTTGAGCAGCGGCGGGTCCTGTACCGCGATCGGCGTGACAGTGACGTCGGTGACGACCAACCCGCGACTCACGACACCAGCTCCCGTCCGGCCTTGATCAGCTCGGCCAGCTGCGCGACGTGTTCGGGCGCCGGCTCGGACAGCGGCGCGCGGACCGGCCCGACGTCCAAGCCTTCCAGGCGTACCCCCGCCTTGACCAGCGCGACCGCGTACCCGGGTCCCTTCGCGCGCAGCTCCACGTACGGGCGGAAGAACCCGTCCAGCAGGCGCTCGCAGGTGCTGTCGTCGCCGGCGCGATACGCCCGGTAGAAGGCCATCGCGAGGTCCGGCGCGAAGCAGAACACCGCCGAGGAGTAGTGCGCCACCCCGGCCGCCCGGTACGGCAGCTGGGTCATCTCGGCCGTGGGCAGCCCGTTGAAGTACACCAGCCGGCCGACACCGTGCCGCTCGCGTACCGCGCCGACGATCCGCCGGACCAGATCGAGGTCGCCCCGCCCGTCCTTGAAGCCGACGACGCGCCGGTGCCCGGCCAGCTCGGCGACGGTCTGCGGGGTGAACACCGCGTTGTCCCGCTGGTAGAGGATCAGGTCGAGCTCGGACCGGTCGGCCAGGGCGCGGTAGTGCGCGAGCAGTCCGGGCTGCCCGCCGTCGGCGAGGTACGGCGGCAGCACGAGCAGCCCGTCCGCGCCCGCATCGGCGGCAACCCGCGCGTACGCCGTGGCGAGCGCCGTCCCGTAGCCGGTACCCGCGATCACCGGTACCCGCCCGCCGGCCTCCTCGACCGCGACCCGGACCACCTGGGCGTACTCGTCCAGCCCGAGGTTGACGAACTCGCCGGTACCGCAGGCCGTGAAGATCGCCGCCGGGCCGGCCGCCAGCCGGGCCCTGAGGTGCTCCCGGTAGCCGTCGAGGTCGACCGGGCCGTCCGGGCGGAACGGCGTGACCGGGAAGAAGAGCAGCCCGTCCAGCCGGTCGGCGAGGGGTACCCCGGAGTGTGGTGGCATCGACTATCCCTTCAGTGAACCGCTGAGCAGTCCCCGTTCGAACAAGCGCTGGAGCCCGAGGTAGATCAGGATGCTGGGCACCATGAGCACCACCGCCGCCGCCAGGCGTACCCCCTCGCCCTGCTCCTGGCTGGCCTGTAGCCCGGTGACCACCAGGGTGAGCGTGGTCATCCTCGGCGACTGCACGATCAGCAGCGGCAGCAGGTACTGGTCCCAGATCATCAGGAACCCGAACACCGCGCAGGTACCCAACGCGGGCAGCGCGAGCGGCAGGATCACGTGGAAGAAGATCCGCAGGTCGCCGGCGCCGTCCACCCGGGCCGCCTCCTCCAGCTCCAGCGGGATGCGCTTCATGAACCCGGTCAGCACGTACACCGGCAGCGCCCAGCCGACCACCGGCAGGATCAGCCCGGGGTAGGTGTCGAGCAGGTTCATCCGGCCGAGCACCAGGTAGAGCGGGATGCCGATGACCTCCTCCGGCATCATCATGGTGGCCAGGATCGCGAGCATGACGATGCCGGCGCCGCGGAAGCGCTTGCGGGCCAGGGCGTAGGCCGCGAACGTGCTGACCGCGATCTGCAGGGTCAGCCCACCGGCCTCGATGATCAGCGAGTTGACCAGGCCCTGCGCCATGCCGAGGCGCCACGCCGTGCTCATGTTCGTGCCGGAGATCCCGCGCGGCAGGAGCATCACCTCGCCCAGCTTGGGCGGGTCGGCACTGAACGCGGTCGCCACCATCGACCAGAGCGGTAGCAGGAAGATGAGGGCGACCAACGCGTACAGGGCCAGCCGGACGGCCAGGCGACCACCCCGGCGCGCGACCAGCCAGCGCGGTGCCCGCAGCCCCAGCGCGGTCATCCGCCCGCCGCCCGCGTCGTGCTCATCAGTCGGCCTCCCGCCGGTTGCGCCACCACAGGGTCAGCACGGTGAGCAGGATCGTGGTGGCCAGCAGCAGGGTGGAGATCGCCGCGGAGTAGCCGGCGTCGTTCCCGGTCACCGTGGTGCGGTAGGTATAGGTCACCACCGACTCGGTCGCCCCGGCTGGGCCGCCGTGCGTCAACACATAGATCTCGGTAAACACCCGGAGTCCCCGGATCATGCCGAGGATCAGCACGATCGTGGTGATCGGGCGCAGCGCGGGCAGGGTCACCGCGCGCAGCCGCTGCCAGGCGTTCGCGCCGTCGATGCTGGCCGCCTCGTAGAGCTGGCGGTCGATGCCGACCAGGCCGGCGATGAAGATCACCATGTCGTACGGCGCGTGCTTCCAGATCTGCACCAGCATGACCGTCCACAGCGCCGAGTCCGGGCTGGACAGGAACGGCAGCGGACCCACCCCGAGGTGCCCGAGCAGGCTGTTCACCGCGCCGTACTGTCCCGGGAACAGCAGCGCGCCCCACAGCTCGGCGACCGCTACCATCGCCGTGACGGCGGGCAGGAAGATCGCGGTACGCAGGATCCGCACGTGCCGCGCCGGTGCCTCCAACAGCAGCGCGAGCAGGAACCCGACCAGCATCGAGCCGGCCACCTGGACGGCCGCGTCGAGCGCGGTGTGCCCGACCGCGGCGCGCAGGTCCGGATCCTCGAAGGCGCGGGTGAAGTTGGCCAGCCCGACCCACTGGTCGCCGAGGTAGGGGCGGACGTGGAACAGGCTCAGGTAGAGCCCTTCGATGCTGGGCCAGAACTTGAACAGCGCGAAGAAGGTCAGCGCCGGAGCCAGGAACAGCCAGGGCACCAGCCGGCCGGGCCGGCGCCGGCGGGTACCACCGTTCCGGTCGCGCTGGGCGGGCAACGCGACCGGAACGGTGGTACGGGCAACGGCCATCAGCCGGCCGCCACGCCCTGCTGCTTGAGCAGTGAGTTCAGCTTGTCGTTGAGCGTGTCGAGCGCGGCCTTCGGATCACCGCACTTGGCGACCAGGCCGTTGAGCGCGTCCGAGCTGGCCTGCCGCAGCGCGGCCCAGTTGGGCATGCTGTCCGGCTCGTAGTGCCCCTGGTTGGTGAAGACCTGCTGGGCCAGCGTCCAGCGCGGGTCGCTGTCGTGCACGCTGGCCACGTCGACCGTGGGGTTCACCGGGAGCCGGACGATCGTGGCCGTCTTCACCGCGGTCATGCCCAGCTTCTGCGCCTCCGGCGTGATCATGAACTCGGCCAGCTTCTTGGCCGCGTTGGGCTTGTTCCCGGCCATCAGGTAGATGTCGGTACCCTCGGCGAGCGTCTTCGCGTTGGCCGGCCCGGCCGGCGGCGCCACCACCGTGTACTTGCCCTTGACCGGGGAGTTGTCCATGGTCGCGAAGGCGTACGGCCCGGTGAAGTACATCCCGGTGACCCCGGTCTGGAACGCCTTGTTGGTCTCCGTGGTGGTGTCGTTGAGCGCGCTGGGCTGCACCACCTTCTGCGTGCAGAACAGGTCCTTGAACCAGGTTGTCGCCTGTACCCCGGCCGCGCTGTTCACCGAGGCGGAGAATTTGCCGCCGCCGGTGTCGTTGAAGTATTCGCCGCCGGCCTGCCAGAAGAACGTCGACCAGTACCAGGAGATGTACCCACGGGTGGTCGAGCCGGGCACGGCCAGCCCGTACGTGTCCGCCTTGCCGTTGCCGTCCGGGTCGCCGGTGGTGAACGCCTTGGCGATGGCCGCCACGTCTTCCCAGCTCTTCGGCGGCTGGAGGTTGAGCTTGGTCAGCCAATCGCTGCGGATGAACAACAGGTTGGCCTGGGCGGAGAAGGGCACCGCGTACACGTCGCCCTTGAGGTCCTTGGCCGCCTCCCATGATCCCGGGGTCAACTGGTCGGCCCCGGCGATCTTACTCTTGTCTATCTTCTGGATGATTCCCTGGCTCTTGAAGTTGCCGAGCTGCGCCGCGTCGTTGACGACCACGTCCGGCAGGTTGTGCGCGGTGGCCGCGGCGGTCAGCTTGGTCTCGAAGTCGGTCAGCGTGAAGAACGGCTCGATCTTGATCCCGGTCTTCGCCGTGAATGCGTCGAAGATCGCCTGGTACGCCTTTGGCGAGTCGTTCGCCGCGCGCGCCCAGACCTTGAGCGGACCCGAAGCGTCCACGCTGGTCTCGGATGGCGGGGCGTTGCCGGACGAGCAGCCGGTCAGGGCGGGCGTGGCGCAGGCGGCGGCGAGCAGCGCCACCGCGACGCGGGAGCGTATAGCGGTTCGTGCCATCATGCCTCCGTTCATATTCGTGAACCCGAATCAGAGAGATGAACGACGCCCCGGCAACGTACGTCTGTCCCCGGACGAGCGTCAAGTACGGCGACATGGATGCGCATGATTAGGGGCGCGGAGCGGAGTTCAGCGTAGTGTGCGCTGTTCGCATATGTGTCCGATCGTTCCGCGGGACGGCAACGGATCGGCCGATCTCGATCGTGCTGGTTCGGTCAGGCGGGTCGCACCAGATCGGCGATCTCGGCGCGCGAGGCCACCCCCAGCTTGTGCAGGATGCTCGACACGTGCACGGCCGCGGTCTTCGGCGAGATGTACAGCCGCCGGGCCAGCTCGGCGTTGGTCAGCCCATCGGCGACCAGCAGGGCCACCTCCCGCTCGCGCGGGGTGAGTGCGGCCGGTCCGCTGACCGTACGCTGCCCGTCGGTCGGGGCCAGGCCGAGCTGGTCCCGTACCCGCTCCAGCTCGGCGACCCGCCAGCCGCCCCACCGGGCTAGCAGTCCCTCGGCCTGCCGGATCGGTTCCCCGGCCTGCTCCGGCCGGCCCAGCGCGAGCAGGCAACGGGCCTGCCCGACGCTCGCGCTGCCCCGGACCGCGACCGGCAGCTCCACCGCGCCGGCCGCGGCCGTGTATCCGTCCAGGGCCGCCTCGGCCCGTCCGTCCGCCTCGGCGAGCTGCCCGTGTACCAGCTCGTACCAGCCGGTGTCCACCCGGCCGCGGAGCAGCGCCTCGGCCATCTGCCGGATCCGCTCCCGGGGCAACCCGGCGAACAGCGCGGCGGAGACCAGGTCGTGCGCGAGGTCGCCGGTGTTGCCGTACGCCATGGCGCTCAGCTCGGGCAGCAACGCGTCGAGGGCGGCCTCGGCCGCCGCCCCGCCCTCCCGCCGGCAGGCCAGGTGCAGCCGCAGCCCGGCCCGGGCCAGCGGTGCGGCGTCCGGCACCTCGTCCAGCTCGGCGACCACCCGGTCCACCGGGGGGTAGTCGCCGTGTTCGAGACAGAGCCCGGCCCAGAGCACCGAGTGGTACCCGGTCCGCCGGCCACGCGGCTGGAACGCCTCGTCCCGCCGGCGCCCCTCGGCGAGCACGTTCAACGCTCCGGCCAGGTCGCCCTCGGCCATGGCGAGCCGGGCCCGGCCCTGGAAGTAGGCGGCCACGGAGAGGGCTTCGAAGCCGGCCCGCTCGGCGTCGCTGCGCATCCGCTCCAGCAGCCGGGCCTGTTCGCTCAGCGACGAGGTGGGCAGTTCGAAGACCAGGTTGTTGATGGCCCGCGCGGCCAGCACCCACTCCCCGACGGCCTCGGCGTCGTCGGCCACCCGGGCCAGCAGGGCCCGGCCCTGCGCGACGGTCGTCGATTGGTTGACCAACGCGGACCCGCGCTCCACGTAGGCGGCGAGCCGGACGTCCGGCAGGTCCTCGGCGTCGGCGATGGCGATCGCACGGTCGGTCCAGTCGAGCACGTCGGCGGTACGGTCGCGCAGCATCACCGACTGGGCGATCGCCACCATCGCGCGGGCCTGGTGCACCCGCGGCAGGCTCGGCAGCAGCGCCTCCAGCTCGGTGGTACGCCGGTCCATCTCGCCGATCTCATCGCTCTCCCAGCCCAGCCGGATCAGCAGGTAGAGCGCGCCGGCCCGGTCGGCCGGGTCGGGGCCCAGATCGTGCCAGCGCTGGGCGTAGTGGATCGAATCCACCACCAGCCCGGCCAGCCAGGCCGCCCGGGCCGCACCGGCCAGCAGCTCCAGATCCTCGGGTACCTCCTCCAGCCCCAGCTCGGCCAGCTGCAACGCCTGGTAGGCCGAGCCGATGGCCAGATAGCTCGCGGTACCCCGGCGGGCCGCGTCCACCATGTCGGCGTACCGGCCGGCGCCCCGGGCGTGGTGGGCCACCAGGGCCGGGTCGGCCTCCCCGCTGGCCAGCAGCGCGTCGAGGGCGGCTTCGTGCAGGCGGCGGCGCTGCCGGCCGAGCAGCTGCCCGGTCAGCGCCTCGCGGAGCAGGGCGTGCCGGAAGCTGAACTCGTCGTCCTCCGACTCCACCAGCACGCCCCGCGCCACCAGCTCGCGCAGCACCGCGATCAGCCGGTCCTCGGCCTCGCCGGTGACCGTGGCGAGCAGGTCGAACGGGATCCGCTGGCCGAGTACGGCGGCCGCCTCGGCCACGGTACGGGTGGCCGGGTCCAGCTCGCCGAGCTGGCGGCGCATCACCTCGGCCAGGCTCCACGGCAGCGGCTGCTCGTCCAGCTTCTCCAGGTCGGTGCCCTCGTACCCGCGCAGCAGCTCCTCCAGAAAGAACGGGTTGCCACCCGTACGCTGGTGCAGCGCCATGGCGGTGCGGTACGGCACGGTCTGCCCCGTCGCGGCGGCGAGGAACGCCGAGGTGTCGGCCGGTCCGAGCCCGCCCAGCCGCAGGTGGGTGACCTCGTGCCGGCGCTCCAGCCGGGCCAGCAGCGCGGCCACCGGCTGCCGGGAGGTCACCTCCTCGGGCCGGTATGTGCCGACCAGCAGCCGGTGGCCGGGCAGCTCGGCGATCCGTTCGAACAGCGCCGCGCTCTCCGAGTCGGCCCAGTGCAGGTCCTCGAAGACCACCACCGCCGGCCGGCCGCCGATCAGCTTGGCGACCAGGGCCAGCCCGGCGTGCATCCGCTCGACGGCGCTGCGTCCCGGGTCGGTCAACCCGGCGAGCAGCGCGGGCTCGGTGCCGGCCGCGCCGTCCAGCGCGTCGAGCAGCAGCTCGTACGGCCGCCCGAGCGAGCCCGGCTCGGCCTGCCCGACCAGTACCGCGGTGCCGTCGGGCAGGCCAGCCAGCAGCTCATGGACGAGCCGGGACTTCCCGATGCCCGGCTCCCCCGAGACCATCGCCACGTGCGGGCGCGCAGACGACACGAGCCGCGTCAGCTGACGCAGCTCGTGTCCCCGTCCGACCATGACCGGACTGGCGCCCACGCGCGTGGCCCGCACCTGGGAAAGGTTACCGGTGCGGGCCGACACTCTCACTCATGGCGCCGGTGCGGGCGGGAGCGCCGATGCCGGCGCGCCGAGGACAGCAGCCGCTCGCTGTCAGCATCGGCCATCAGATCCCGCTGGTGCTCCCGTGCCAGGTCCCGAAGCAGTTCTGGATGGGTCATCATGGTGCTCACTCCTTGGTTGTTCCGACGTTGGTTCTATCGTCGGACCGTAAGGAGTCCACGCCATCGGGATCGGTTACCTATCCTGCGCCGCCCGGGCTACCTAGATCGGGTCGGCGGCCTTCTAGGTATACCTACGACCGCGTTCACCGGCCGATCGCCTCCACGGACAGACCCCGGGTGAACTGGCGCTGGAAGAGCAGGAAGGCGATGACCGAAGGTAGCAGGGCGAGCAGCGCGGCGGCCAGCAGGACGCCGATGCCCACCTGGTCGTCGGCGCGCAGGGTCCACAGCGCGATCGGCAACGTGAAGTGCGACGGTTCCCGGGCCACGATCAGCGGGAGCAGGTACTGGTCCCAGATCATGGTGAAGCCGAAGACGCCGATCACGCCGAGTGCCGGGCGGCACGCCGGCAGGATGACCGACCAGAAGATCCGCAGCTCGCCGGCGCCGTCGATGCGCGCCGCCTCCTCCAGGCTCAGCGGTACCTCGCGCATGAACTGGGTCATCACGATGATCGAGAAACCCCACGCGCCCAGCGGCAGGATCAGCCCGGCGTAGGTGTTGATCAGGTTGATGTGCAGGCCGGGCAGGTCGGAGAGCACCACCGAAAGCGGGATCGCCATCACCTCGTCGGGTAGCATCATGCTCGCCAGCACCACGAGCATGACCAGGGCGGCACCCCGGAACCGCTTGCGGGCCAGAGCGTACGAGGCGAACACACTGACCACCATCTGCAGCAGCAGCCCGCAGCCGACCACGATGAACGAGTTGAGCAGGTATCCGTAGACACCCCGGCGTCCGGCCACGTCGAAGTTGTCCAGAGTGAAGCCGTCCGGCCAGATCGAGAAGGTGGTCGGGTTGGGTAGCCGGCTGAACGCGCCGACCAGCAGGGCGAGCAGCGGACCGGCGAAGACCACCGTGATCGCGGTGTACAGCACCGCTTTGAGCAGCAGCGCGACCGGACCGCGCTGGGACTGCAGCCCCAGAACGGTCTGCAGGTTCTCGTTCTGCCGGGTACGTGTGGTAGGACGGGTCATCGGGTGGCCACCCGTCGGCGCCAGGCGTTCACCGTGAGGGTCACCGTGGCGATGGCCAGGAACAGCACCATCGATCCGGCCGCCGCCACCCCGAGTTGGCCCTGCTCCGAGCCGAGCTTGTAGATCAAGGTCATGATCACCTCGGAGGACCCGTTCGGCGCGCCGTTGGTGAGCAGGAAGACCTCGGTGAAGCTGCGCAACCCGCGCAGCGCGGCGAGCAGGCACAGGATGGTGATCACCGGCCGGAGCGCGGGCAACGTGACGTGGCGGAACCGGTGCCAGCGGGTCGCGCCGTCGACCGCGGCCGCCTCGTAGAGGTTACGGTCGACCGAGGCCAGGCCGGCCAGGAAGATCATCATGTCGTAGGGCGCGCCGCGCCAGATGCCGACCAGCATGACCGAGGCGAGCGCCTGGTGCTCGCTGACCAGGAACGGCTCCGGTCCCAGCCCGATCCAGCCGAGCAGGGTGTTCAGCAGGCCGCTGCGGTCGGGGTAATACATGATCCGCCAGACCTCGGCGACCACCGCCATGGTGGTGACCACCGGAAGGAAGGCGGCGGTGCGGATCAGCCACAGGTGCCGGGCCTGCCCCTCGACGAGGATGGCGAGTAGGAAGCCGAGCAGGATCGAGCCTCCGGTGGTACCGATCGCGAGGATGACCGTCTGCCAGATCGCCTTGGTGAACAGCGGCTCCGTGGTCACCGCGAGGTAGTTGGCCAGCCCCACGTAGAGGTCGCCCTTGTACGGGCGCACATCGTAGAAGCTCATCTTGATCGCCTGGAGCAGCGGGAGCAGCTTGAAGTAGACGAACAGCAGCAGCGCGGGGGCCAGGAACAGCCAGGGAATCAGCGCCCGGCGCCGGAAGCGGCTGCGCGGTACCCGACGCCGTGGCCGGTCCAGCCGGTCGTACCCGCCCGCGCGCGTGGGTACGCCGCGCCGCGGTTCCGGCGGGCGCCCTCGGGCGTGGGCCCCGTGAGGCGATGCTGGTGGAACCGGTCGCCGCCCGGTCAGATTCGTCATGACTGCGCGCTACCCTCCGTACACGTTCTGCCGCTTGAGTTCGGTCACGAACTGGGCAGCCAACTTGTCCAGTGCGGCTCGGACGTCCGATCCGCAGTCGGCCATCACCCCGTTGAGGCTGTCCGCGGAGATCTGGCGGAACCGGGACCAGTTGGGCACGTTCGGTGCGTACTTGCCGGCGGTGTCGTACACCTGCTGGAAGACCTTCCAGCGGGGATCCTGGCGGACCTTGGCCATCTCCACCCGCGAGTTGACCGGCAGCCGGACGATCGGTCCGTTGCGGTCCGCGTCCATGGCGATGGTCTGGCCCTCGATCGAGGCGGCGAACTGCGCGAACGCCTTCTGCCCGGCCCGGTTGGGGGAGCCGACGGTCAGGTACACGTTCTCGCCCTCGGCCAGCGCGCCGGGCCCACCGCCCGGGCCGGCCGGCAGCGGGAAGACCTCGATCTTGCTCGATCCCATCGAGCTGACGAACCGGGGCAGCATGTAGGGGCCGGTCAGGTAGATCCCGCCGATGTTCTTCTCGAACGTGTCGTGGGACCGGGCGGTGTCCAGGCCGACCGCGTCCGGGTTGACCGCGTGGTACTTGCAGAACATGTCCTTGAGCCAGCGGGCCGCCTGGACCGCCTTGTCGCTGTTGATCACCGGGATCCACCGGCCCGGCTGGGTGGTGGACATGAAGTCCGCACCGTTGCCGTACAGGTAGCTGGCGAAGTACCAGGACATGTACCCACGCTTGGTGGTACCGGGGATGACCAGCCCGTAGGTGTCCGCCTTGCCGTCCCCGTCCGGGTCCTGCTGGGTGAAGGCGATCGCCATCCTGGCCACGTCGTCCCAGGTCGTCGGGGCGGGCAACCGGAGCCGCGCCCGCCAGTCCGCCCGGACGAACAGGGCGAACGTGTGCGCGGTGACCGGTACGCCGTAGTAGTTGCCGTCCGAGGCCTGGGCCGCCTGCCAGGCCCGGTCGGTGATCTGGTCACCGCCCGGGAAGGTGGCCCGGTCGATCTGTTGCAGCCAGCCCTGGGACTGCATGGTGCCCAGCTGGCCGGTGTCATTGATGATCACGTCGGGTAGCTGCCGGTAGGCCGCCTGCTGCTGCAGCTTGGTCTCGAAGTCCTCGTAGAGCGGGACCAGCCGGGCCTTGAAGCCCGTCCGCGCGACGAACGCCTGGACCAGCCGGTCGGCAGTCTTCGCGGGCGCCGAGGCGGCCGGCTCGCGCAACCAGATCACCAGTTCGGCGTGCGGGTTCTGCGGTACGTTCAGCATGCTGGTCGATGAACAGCCGGTCAGTACCAGGACGAGCAGCACCGCCACCGCTCGCCTGATCCGACGGAGCATACAATGGCTCCTATCGATGTCTATGCTCGCTTCCACCGGTGCCTCCTCCGGCTACCGCTGGACCATAGAGCTCACACTTCGTAACCGTCAATGAGGCGGCGGGATCTTCCTGAGTCCGGGCCGTTCCCGTTGCCGGAGCCGGCGAACACCGGTCCCCCGATCACCCCCCTCGGACGCCGGTTGGCCTGCTCTTTCCGCATGACGGAAGCAGACATTGACAGGGGCGCAGGCAGCAACGTCAGCGAATCCTGCCGAACGCGACGCTCGGATACGATCAGCTGGACGGAAAACTCTGCGCACTCGCAGAACCACGGAACGGATAAGTCAGCCGGGCGGAAAGGCGTACGCCTTCGCGGAAAGGCGCAATTCCCCGTCTAGCAAATAGACGAGCACGCACTCGAATACGCAGCGTGAATGTCAAATCCGCACGCCGGGTGTTCAGCGCGTGACCAGCGGGTATTCGGGGAGCATGGACGAGGACCAGAGCTATCCGAGGCCGGTGTCCGACCCGGCGGCTGAGGGGCTGCCGGAGCACGCCGACCACGACTCGCACGCGGACGAGGAGCTGGACGCGCCGCGCGCCGCGGACGGTCCGGACCCGGCCGTCCTGCCCCGGGAACGGGAGGACGGACCGCTGGCGATCGACGAGTACGGCACGACTCCGTGGGAAATGCGTCACGGCGAGCCGATGGACGTCCGGCTGTCCCGGGAGATGCCCGACCGCAGCCCGGACTCGGCTGGCGGGTACGGCAGCCTCGAACCGGACGACCCGCCCGACGCCGACCCGCTGCTCGCCGGTCCGGTGGACCCGCACCTGGACTCGGTGGTGTCGATGTACGACCGGGACGAGCCGGGGCTGCCGCCGCACCAGCGGGTCGGCCGGCTGGTGGCGCCGGACGAAGGCAGCCACGAGGACACCGAGGCGACCGAGGTGGCCCGGGACGCCGGTACGGCCGGTGGCGGAGCCAGCGCCGAGGAGCTGGCCGTACACCCGGTACCGGAGGACCGGCTGGACTAGAGCGTGGCCGGGCGGTACCCCTCCGCCGCCACCTGCCGCTCGGCCGCTACCAGCAGTTCGTCGATCTGCGGCTCGGTGTATTTGAGCACGTCCACCCCGCAGATGACCAGGACCTTGATCGTGAAGTACACGTCTCCGTCGATGTCGTCGACCGGTGCTTCCTCACCCAGCGACTCCCGGATGATCGCCTCCGCCTCCAGCGCCGGGACGTTCCCGGCGCCGAAGGCTGCCCGCACCTCGGCCACGAACGCGGTGATCTCCCTCAGGTCGGAGTCCGGCCGGAACATCCGGTCACGACGAGGTCGAAGGTGGTGTCCAGGAGGACGATGGCGTCGTCCCAGCCCCGGTGCTCCAGCTCGGCCAGCATCTCCCGGCGCCGGTCGACCTGCCGCAGGCGGTACGCCCGCAGGTAGTTGCCGTAGACCGTACGGGGTCCGCCGTCCGGTGCCGGGCCGCCCGGTCGAGGATCTGTCACGCGTACCGCCCTCCCTGGTCCGTCCCCGCGTCCAGCACGGCGTCCACCTGCTCAACCATCTCCTCCGCGGCGCGGATCAACGCCTCGGTGTCCGCCTCGCCGAGGTGAAGGTCCGCGATGAGGCGGAGCACGAGCCGGTTCATGACGGCCATGGCATCCGGGTCGATCAGCTCGACCAGGCCGGTCTCGCCGAGGACCGCGCGGATGCCCGCCTCAGCCTCGCGGCGAGGCAGGTCGGCACCCTCCGCGGAGCCGGCGACCTGGGCGAGGTAGCGCCCGATGGCCCGGCGGTCCGGCGGTCAGAGCCACCAGGACGGGAGGGTACCGGATCAGACCGGGCGGTGGGGGGCCGGCGTCAGCGATAGAGGAGCCGGTGCGCGCCGCGGATGGCCGCGGCGTACCCGAGCCCCCAGCGGTCGCGGGCGAGCGCCGCCCGGGCGGCGTTGGCACCCGGCCCGCCGTGCACGCCGCCGCCCGGATGGGCGGCGGCGCTGGCCAGGTAGAGCCGGTCGATGGGAGTGTCCGCCCGGCCCAGACCCGGTACCGGACGCAGGAACGCCTGCTGGTACACCGCGCTCGTACCACCGCCGAGCGAGCCGCCGACCAGATTCGGGTTCTCCCGCTCCAGCTCCTCCGGACCGGCTACGTGCCGGGCGAGCACCCGGGCCCCGAAGCCCGGTGCGTGCCGCTCCAGCACGGCCTCCATCCGCGCCGCCACCTCCGCGACGGCGTCGGCCGGCCAGGCCGGCCGGAGCGGTACGTGGGTGTAGGCCCAGAGCGTCTCGGTACCGGCCGGTGAGCGGGTCGGGTCGCAGGTGCTCATCTGTCCGCAGATCAGCAGCAGCTCGTCGGGTACCTCCCCGACGGAGACGGTCGAGGCGAACCGGGACATGCCGGCGAGGTCCACGCCGACGTGCAGGGTACCGGCGCCGGCCGCGGCCGGGTCGCGCCACGGTACCGGCCCGGACAGCGCCCAGTCGACCTTGACCGTGGCGTGGTCGTAGCGCATCCGGCCCAGGTCGGCCACCAGGCCGGACGGCAGGTGCCCGGCGCCCACCAGGTCGAGGTAGAGCGCGGGCGCGGCGACGTCGGCGAGCACCGCGCGACGGGCCCGGTACCAGCGCCCGTCGGCGGTACCCACGCCGAGTGCCCGGCCGTGCCCGACCACGACCCGGGTCACCGGAGCGGCACAGGCGACCGTCCCGCCCCGGGCCGCCAGCCGGGCCACCATGGCGTCGGTCAGCCGCTGCGCGCCGCCCTCGGGCACCGGAAAGCCGTGCTGCTGGGCGAGCATGGCGAGCAGCCAGCCGTACCCGCCGCTGCCCGCGTCGGCCGGGCCGAGGTCGGTGTGCAGCGCACAGCCGGCGATGAGCAGCTTCGCGCCCTCGCCCCGGAACGCCTCGTCGCCGAGCTGACCGGCGGAAGCCACCAGGCGCCGGGCCAGCCGCAGGGCGTCACCCGGACCGATCCGGCGCAGCGTCGCCAGGGTCGGCCGGACCGGCGGGAACGGCGTGAACAGGGCACGCAGCAGATGCGGGGCGAGGCGCAGCCACTCGGCGTACCCCTCCCGCCAGCGCTGCCCGTCCCCGGCCGCGTGCCGCTCCACGGACGCCGCCGTGGCGTCCAGGTCGCGTGAGATCACCGCGGCGGGCAGCCCGGGCGCCAGGTGGGCGAGCACCGCCGGGGCGTGCCGCCAGCGCAGCCCGTACTCGCCCAGGCCGAGCCGGGACAGCGGCGTCGGGTCGACCGACAGCGGGTAGAACGCGCTGCACCGGTCGTTGACGAAGCCGGGCCCGGTCAGCTCGGCGGAGCGCACGGCACCACCCGGGGTCGCGGCCGCCTCCAGCGCGACCACCGTCCAGCCGGCGTCGGCCAGCAGGTTGGCGGCGACCAGACCGTTGGGCCCGGTGCCGATGACGACGGCGTCCGCGGTCAGCTCGCGGCTCAGCGCATCGCCCCGTGGTACTCCCGGGTCAGCTGGCCGAGCAGCTTGTGCGCCACCTCGGCGCGCCGGGCATCCTCCTGCTGAACCTGCTCGATGAAGGCGCGTACCTCGTCGTGGTCGCCGCAGTCGTTGAGGTAGTCGCCGTACACCTGCGCGCCCTTGAGCGCGTGGTACTGGATGGAGATCAGGTCGTAGACGATGTTGTCGGCGGGCGAATGGGCGGTACCCATGATGCCCTCCCCTCTCGTCCGGCAGCTCCGTTCCCCTGGGCATACCCGGCCGGTCGCCGGATAACCGTCAGACGTCGACGTAGAGCCGGACCACCGTGCCGTGCGGCGTGGTGTGGATGCGGACCAGGTCGCAGACGTAGTTGACCAGGACCAGGCCGCGCCCGCCCAGGCTGTCCAGCGCCGGCGGTACCCGTCCCGCCAGCCGCGCCAGGGCGCGGCCCCGGTCGCGTACCTCGCAGACCAGCCGGCGCGCGACCCGCCACACCCGCAGCTGCCCGGTCCCGCCGCCGTGCAGGATCGCGTTGCTGGCCAGCTCGTTGACGGCCAGCTGGAGGTCGGCCAGCCGGTGCGGAGGCAGCCCGGCCTGGACCGCGTACAGCGCGACGAACCCGCGGACGTCAGCGAGCGTCGGCGCGTCGAACGCCAGCGTGGCCGCGTCCCCGGCCGGTTCGGACAGCGGCCGGTTGTACGCCGCGACAACCTCGTCCGGGTCGGCGTAGCACGGGCTCTCTTTGCGCACGTCCGCGTCGACCAGTACCGGGTGGGTACAGGTGGCGTCGGTGAGGGTGTCGGTGGGCAGGCGGCTGGCGTCGTACGGGCAGAGGATCCGCGCGTCCCGGCCGGCGAACGCCACGTTGATCAGCGCTTCGTGCTGGACACAGGCCGGGTACTCCTCGGCGGAACGGCCCACCCAGATCGGCTCGCCGATGATCCGGACCGGTTTGCCCGAGTGCTCCTCCAGGAACGCGTGCAGAACCCAAGGGATGATCTTCCCGGGGTTTCGCCCGGCGTAGGTCATGTCCAGGAACCGGACATCGGTCGCACACTTGCCGAGCTCGTCGGCGACGAGCTCGAGGCGCGGACCGGGGACCGCGACCAGCACCGGCTCCAGAGCAGCCAACCCGGCGCGGACGAAGGGCACGGTAGCGGTGAGGTATTCGTCGGCGTCCTGATAGAACAGCGCCTCGTGGACGAGTGGCGAACCCATCGCGCCCTCACCTCCGCGCGGCCGTCTCCTCACCGCACCCTACCCACCGGTTCTGGCGATCATGCGGGCCCACCGGGCCACTCGACACGCATCGCCAGGTGTCACCCTAAACCGGCCAGGCAACTCCCGCCCAACTGTCCCGGCCCGGTCACCCGTCCGGTACCGGCCGGACCGGGTCGGCGCGGCGCCGGCGGGCCAGCACGAACCCGGCCCCGACGGCCAGCGCGACCACGATCGCCGACACGTGCCCGACCGCGGACACCTCCAGCCGGGACAGGCCACCGAACAGGCTCGGCGCCACCGCCGCGAAGCCGGCCGCGCAGGCCAGCCGGCCCGGCCAGCGGGCGTACGCGATCCCGGCGGCCAGCGCGCCGGCCACCACGTAGGAGGGACCGACATCCTGGATGTGCTGCTGCGCGGCGGGTACCGCGCCCGCGGCGATCCGCAGCCCGAGCAGTCCTTCACTGAACACCGTGCCGAGCACGTGGGCGGCGCCGACCAGCAGTGCGGTCCGCCAGGCGCCGAAGGTCGCCCCGACGGTAGCGAGGGCGATCAGCGAGAGCAGCAGCCACCACCGGGCATCTCCGGCGGTCAGGAACGCGGACACCACCAGGGCGGCGACCGGATGGTCGGTGGCGTTGGCCAGGTTGGTGCTGGCCCAGTCCAGCCAGTGCGCGCGTACCGGGTCGGAGCGGGTGGCCAGCAGCACGGCGGCCAGCCCGAGCCCGGCGGCGTACCCGACCGCCACGCCGTACCGGTTGAGAATCCGCCGCACCTTGGCACGTCAGCCGAGCGCCCGGGGACCGAGCACGGTGGCGCCCAGCCCGGTCACCCGCTCGCGCAGGCCCCGGTCGGCGGTGACGACCACCCGGACCCGCTCGGCCGGCTCCCGTGCCAGCAGCTCGACGATCGCGTCGTCGGCCGAACCGGGCGCGGCGAGCACGCGTACCCCCTCGATCGGCTCGACCCCGCGGGCCCGGCCCTCGACCACGAGCAGCACGTCCAGCGGCGGCGGCAGGTCCGGCAGGCCCCGCCCGGCCACGGCGACCAGGCGGTCACGCAGCCGGGTGGTCGCCCCGGCCCGGTCCCGCCACCAGCCATCGGGTACCGAGCCGACCACGTTCGCCGCGTCGACCACGAGCAGCGGCACAGTCATGCGCCCGACTGGGTTGGTCATGCGCCCGCCGCCCGCAGCCGGCCGGGAGCGAGGGAGCGCAGCGACTGAGTCGGACGGTCGGCTACAGGGCGGCCCAGGAGCGCATGACCCGCGCGAGCGCAGCGAGCGCCAACTGGGTTGGTCATCCTCTCACGGTAGTGCCGCCGGGTGGGCCAGGTACTGCTGGACCCGGGTGACCCAGTAGGAGAAGTCGGTGGTACCCGTGCTGGTGATCCCAGGCACCTCGGGTACCCCCTCGTCGCCGGTACCCGTACCCGCGCCGAACATGATCGCGACCACCCCGGCCGCGGCGGCGTCGGGCAGGTGCGAGCCCCAGGTGACCGTGCTGCCGGAGACCGACACCTTCGGGTCGGCGCCCTCGTTTCGGCTGTAGAACGTCAGGTAGTTGCCGCTGCTGTTGAACGAGTCGCCGAAGAAGAAGGTCGAGGAGGAGTCCTCGTACTGCCCGGTGGTGAGATTGTCCAGGTCGGGGAAGCGGCCGGACGAGTTCCAGTACGTCGGGCTGGGCGTCCTGGTCGAGTTGAGGTGCCCGACCGCGAGCTGCCACAGCACCGCGGGCAGGTTCAGCCCCTGCCGGATGGTCTTCACGTAGAGCAGGTAGTTGTTCCAGTGGGTGGCGTTGAGGTAGCGAATGTCGGTGGCCGGGTTCGGGTCGCGCAGGTACCCGTAGTCCTGGCCCCACTGGTCGAAGGCGACGAAGTCGGCCTTGTACCGGATATCGGCGCTGGTCAGGAAGGCGGCCACCTGGTTGCCGACGCTGGTGACCGACTGCCGGCCGGCGGTGATGCCCATCGTGTCGGTGTCGTGCAGCGGGTTGCGTACCGCCCACTCGTTGACCTGCCAGCCGAGGAACGCACTCGGGTTGTACTTCTTGATGGTGTAGTTGATCGCCTCGACCAGGCCCTTGAGGGTGTTGGCGAAGGTCGGGTCGGTGGAGCCGAGCACGCCGGAGGTGTGCGCGGCCGAGGTGGCCGCCGGGATCCTGGTGGCGTCGTTGCCGTACTGGGTGCCGTGGCCCTGCTGGATGTAGCCGAGCATGTCCGGCTCGATGACCCAGCCGACCGGGGTACCGGCGGCGGCCCCGGACGCGGCCTGCGCGGCGCCCTTCAACGCGGTGAAGAACGTGCTCACCCAGCTCGAGCTCTGCATGTTGTTGTACGCCGCGTCCGCGCCGTCGATGTTGCCGTTCATCCCGTACTCGACCAGTACCGGGATCATGCCCAGCGACCGGGAGTGGCTGACCAGCGTGCTGGTCCGGCTGGACCAGTTACCCATCTCGCTGCCGATCAGGTACTGGTACCCGTAGTTGGGGATCGGCCCGTGCGTCTTCATCGTGGAGAAGAACGCGTCCACCGAGCTGTACGGCGTGTAGATGGTACCGACCGCCAGGTAGGACGGGTGCCAGCTGCCCGGCGGGGGCGGCGGGGGCGGGCTGGTCGACGGGCTGGGGCTCGGGCTCGGGCTGGGGCTCTTGCTCGGGCTGGGACTCGGACTCCGGGTCGGGCTCGGGCTGGCGCCGGCCGAGCAGGAGCCGCCGTTGAGCGTGCAGTTGGCCGGGTCGGCCAGGCCGCCGCCCTCGGTCACCAGGAAGCCCATGGTCGCGGTACCGCCGACCGGGATCGAGGTGCCGGCCGGCTGGGTCGCCGTGAAGGTGGTACCGCTCTGCGTGACGTTGGCACCCCACCAGTTGGCCAGCTGGTCGCCGGCCGGCAGGGTGAACGTGAGCGTCCACGAGGTGATCGTCGACGAGGTGCCGTTGGCCAGTACGTACTGGCCCTGGAAGTAGGAGCCCGGCCACTCCTGGACCCGGCTGTAGGTGGCGGAGAAGCCGCCGGCCGCGTGGGAGGGCAGGGTCACCGCCAGGCAGAGACCGAGGGCCAGCACGGCGGTACCGGCGGTGGCGAAAATCCGTAGGCGACGCACCGCGCCCTCCTCACCGTAAAGAAAGTTTCCGGTACGGTAGCAGAGACGGCGGTGAATCTCACTCGGTCCGCAGCGCGATCACCGGATCGAGCCGGCCGGCCCGCTGTGCGGGTACCACCCCGAACACGATGCCAACCGTGGCCGAGACGCCGAACGCGAGCGTGACGGACCACCAGGTGATCGCCGCGGGTACCGGCGAGAGCGCCGCCACGAGCAGGGCCGCCCCGATGCCGAGCCCGATCCCGGTGACCCCGCCGATGGTGGTCAGCAGCACCGCCTCGATGAGGAACTGCACCACGATGTCGCGGGGCCGGGCGCCGACCGCCTTGCGCAGCCCGATCTCCCGGGTCCGTTCGCGCACCGAGACCAGCATGATGTTGGAGACGCCCACCCCGCCGACCAGCAGCGAGATTCCGGCGATGGCGGCCAGCACCCCGGTCAGCACGCCGAGGATCTGCCCGAGTACGCCGAGGATCTGGTCCTGGGTGACCGCGCTGAACTCGATGCCCGGGTGCCGTCGGGTCAGCTCGGCGACGATCTGGCCACCGAGCTCGTTGATCCGGGAGCCGTCCGGCGCCTTGACGGCGAGCGCGTCCACCCGGTTGGTACCGAGCAGCCGCTGCGCGGCGGTCAGCGGGATGTGCACCTCGTTGTCCCGGTCCACGCCGAGGCTCTGGCCCAGCCGCTCGAACACCCCGACCACCCGGAAGCGCACCCCGGCCACGTCCATCTGGAGCCCGACCGGGTCCCGGTCGCCGAACAGGTGCTGGGCCACACTCCAGCCGAGGACCGCGACCCGGCGCGCGGTATCCACGTCCGAGCGGGTCAGGTAGCTGCCGTGGGTGAGGTTGCGGATGAACACCGTGGGGGTGGTCTCCAGCACCCCGAGCATGCTGACGAACTCGCTGGTGCTGCCGGCCCGCACGGTCTCCCCGGAGGAGAGCGAGGCGGTCAGCCGGTCCCGCCCGCCGGCCACCCGGGCGATCGCGTCGACGTCGGTGATGGTCATCGGTGACGAGGTGGGCGCGTTGCCGAAGGTCACCTGACCGGGTACCACCAGCAGCAGGTTGGAGCCCAGGCCCTGGACCTGCGACTCGACCTCCTGCTTGGCGCCGGTACCGATGGCCACCAGGACCACCACCGCGGCCACCCCGATCACCACGCCGAGCATGGTCAGCCCGCTGCGCAACCGGTTGGCACGCAGGGAGTCCAGCGCGACCCGCCAGGCTTCCGCGAACCTCATGCCGGCCCCTCGATGAGGCCGTCACGCATGCGGATCTGTCGATGCGCCCGGGCGGCCACCTCATGGTCGTGGGTGACCAGGACGACGGCCACACCCGACTCCTGGTTCAGCGTCTCCAGCAGGGCCAGCACCTCCGCACCGGTGGTCGTGTCGAGGTTGCCGGTCGGCTCGTCGGCCAGCAACAGGCTCGGTCCGGTGACCAGCGCCCGGGCGATGGCGACCCGCTGCTGCTCGCCGCCGGAGAGCTGGTTGGGCCGGTGCCTGAGCCGGTGCGCCAGGCCGACCCGCTCCAGCACCGCCGCGGCGCGCCGGCGCCGCTCCCCCGCGCGTACCCCGGCGTAGACCAGGGGCAGCGCGACGTTGTCCACCGCAGAGGTACGCGGGAGCAGGTGGAACGCCTGGAACACGAACCCGATGGTCCGGTTGCGCAGCGCCGCCAGCTCGGGCTGGCTCAGCTTGGCCACGTCCCGGCCGGCCAGCAGCAGGGTACCGGTGGTCGGCCGGTCCAGCCCGCCGAGCAGGTGCATCAGGGTGGACTTGCCGGAGCCGGACGGGCCGAGGATGGCCGCGAAGTCGCCGGCCGGGACGGTCAGGCTGACCCCACGCAGGGCCGGTACGGCCAGCCCGTCGAGCTGGTAGGAGCGGGTCACCTCGCGCGCCTCGACGGCGTCGGTCGGGACGGGCCCGGTCATGCGCCCGCCGCCCGCAGCCGGCCGGGAGCGAAGGAGCGCAGCGACCGAGTCGGACGGTCGGCTACAGGGCGGCCGAGGGGCGCGTGACCCGCGCGAGCGCAGCGAGCGCCAGCTTGCCCGGTCACGGCACCGACTGACCGGGGTGTACCCGGTCGGCTCCGCGTACCACCAGCCGGTCGCCGGCACTCACCCCGGCCAGCACCTGCACCCGGTCCGGCCCCTGGACCCCGAGGGTCACCGGGGTGCGCATCGCCTTGCCGTCCCGGACCAGCCAGACCGCGTCCTTGCCGTCGGCGCGTACCACCGCGGCGGCCGGTACGGTCACCGCGTCCCGTGCCTCGCGTACCCGCAGGTGCGCCACCGCGCTCATGCCCGGCCGCGGGGTCGGCGCGGGCCGCCCGTCCGGGTAGTGGCCGCTGCCCACCGCCAGCCGGGTCCGGTAGGCCACCCCACCCCGCGCGGAGGCGGTCGGCAGGACGTCCACGCTGCCGACCGTCGCGTCGTAGCTGGCCCCGGGTGCCGCGTCCAGCTCGACCTGGGCGTGGATCCCGGGCGCCACCAGCAGCACGTCGGTCTCGTCCACGTCGGCGACCAGCCCGAGCTCGGAGGTGTCGACGATGGTCGCGACCGCGGTACCCGCGCCGACCGGCGCGCCGAGCCCGACCACCTCGTCGACGCCCGGCCCGGTCGGCCGGCCGCCGCTGGCGGGCGCCGCCGCCTGGGCACCCCCTCCGGAGACGCTGGACAGCAGGCTGGACAGCGAGCCGCCGGCCGGTACGGCAGCCGCCGCCCCGCCGAACTGGACCACCCCGTCGATCGGCGCCCGCAACGTCAGCGCGTCCACCGCGGACTTCGCCAGGTTGTAGGCCGCCCGGGCCTGGGCGCGCTGCGCCGCACCGAGGGCACTCATCGCCGAGGAGAGGCTCGCGATCCCCCGTTGCACCGAGCTGACCAGCGACCGGGAGGTGGCCGCGAGCGCGTCGTACTGCGCCGAGGCGAGGTCGATCTGGCGCAGCAGCGCGTCGCGTACCCCCGGGTCGCCGATCGAACCGGCGGCCTTGCGGGCGGCCGCGAACGAGCTGGCCGCCGCGTCGTCGGTCCGCTTCTGCGCGGCCGCCAGGTCGCGGGTGCTGAACCCGGCGCCGCCACCGCCGGTGCTGGTCGAGGCGAGCGCGGCGGTCGCGTCCGCGAGCTGCTGGCGCGCCGCGGGTGAGTCGACCACCGCGACCAGCTGGCCCGCGGTCACGCTCTGGCCGGGGGTGACGGCCACCGAGGCGAGGGTACCGGCGGCCGGCGCGGTCAGCGTGGCGGCCGCCTTCGCGGTGACCGTCGCGGAGGCGTCTACGATCTCGGTCACGCTGGACCGGTCCGCGGTCCCCAACGTCACCGGGCTGGAACCGTTGGTGCACGCGGACGCGCTCAGCAGCAGAAGGGAAACCGCCGCGGCCGCCGCGGCGAGTGGAGCTCGACGCACCAGGCCATCGTGGCACGCGTGACTGAGAGTCCGTCGCCCCACCCGGAGTGAGCCGGTCAATCGCCGTTGTGGTGCCGCAGCGGGGCGTGGTGGTCGACGCCGTCGTCCGGGTAGGGGTCGGCGTGCACGAACGCGCTGTCCAACCTCGGCAGCGCGTGGATCAGCCGGTGCTCGGCGTCCACCGCGATCGCGTGTGCGGCGGTGACGGACAGGTCGGCGGCTACCACGATCTCGCACTCGGCCCGCAGGGCGTGCCCGATCCAGCGCAGGTGTACCGCCCCGACGTCGGCCACCCCGTCGGTCTCCCGCAGCGTCCTGGTGACCGTGTCGACCAGCTCCGGGTCGACCGCGTCCATCAGCCGGCGGTACACCTCGCGGGCCGCGTCCTTGAGCACGAACAGGATCGCCAGGGTGATGCCCAGTCCGACGACCGGGTCGGCCCAGCGCCAACCGATCGCCACCCCACCGGCCCCGACCAGTACGGCCAGTGAGGTGAACCCGTCGGTACGCGCGTGCAGCCCGTCGGCCACCAGCGCGGCCGAGCCGATCCGGCGCCCCACCACGATCCGGTACCGGGCGACCGCCTCGTTACCGAGGAAGCCGACCAGCGCGGCGGCCGCCACCGCACCCAGGTGGGACACGTCCTGCGGATGGGCGAGCCGGCGGAGCGCGGCGTATCCGGCCAGCGCCGACGATGCCGTGATGGCCAGCACGATCGCGATCCCGGCGAGGTCCTCGGCCCGCCCGTACCCGTAGGTGTACCGCCGGTTGGGTGCCCGCCGGGCGACCAGGAAGGCGATCCCCAGCGGTACCGCGGTCAGCGCGTCGGCCAGGTTGTGCAGGGTGTCCCCGAGCAGCGCGACCGAGCCGGACCACCACACCACCAGTGCCTGTACCAGCGCGGTGAACCCGAGCCCGGCCAGCGACACCCACAGCGCCCGGATCCCCTCCCGGCTCGCGGCCAGCGCCGAGTCCACCTTGCCGGCGCTGTCGTGCGAGTGCGGGGCGATCAGGTGACCGAGCCGGTGCCGCCAGCCGTCGGCGTGCCGGTCGTCGCCAGGTGGATGATCGTGGTCAGGATGATCATGGACTGGATGATCGTGTGCGGGGTCGTGCCGGTCCTCATGCCGGTGCCGGGCCTCATGCATGCCGGTCATCCTCCCCGATCCGCACCTCCCGCCATCGCACTCGCCGGGTGTTCCGCCGCAGCATCCGCCGGGCGAGCATGACCAGCAACCACGGTCCGGTCTCCTCGTCCCGCTCGTACCCGAGCAGCCGGCCCCACGGCGGGTGGCTGACCACCAGGTGGGTGACCCGCCAGGTACCCTCCGGGTCCGGCGCCACCACGACATCGGCCACCCGGCCCAGGTATTCCCCGGACCGGTGGTACGCCACCTTGCCGATCAGGTCAGCGGTTACCAGGTCACTCATTCTGCACTCCCCGGGATCCGTCCGATCAGGTGCTCGCGGAGCCAGCTCTCCAGCTCGGGCTCGCGCAGCAGGTCCCGACGTACGCTCAGCTCGACCGCCGAGTCCACCTGCCGGACCAGGTCGTACGGGATGCGCAGCGGACCGGACCGGTCGGTACGCAGCCGCCGTGCCAGCCCGGTGAGCAGCCGGCCCAGCCAGCCGCTGATCCGCGGCCCGAACGCCTGCGGCCCGACCAGCAGCGCGGCCAGGTACGGCGCGCCCCGGTCGTCGATCCCCAGCTCCACCTCGTCGACCTTGCCGACCTCCAGCCCGTCCCGGTCGACGATCTGCCGGTCGAGCAGGTGGAAGCTGACGTACAGCTCGTTCATCCGCCCGCTCCCGTCACGATCATCAGCGGTATCGCGGCCGCCGCGGCCGCCACGATCACCACCAGGAAGATCACCCCCACGGCGTTGGCCAGCCGGCCGTTGACATGGTCCCCCAGGTACCCGCGATCGTTCGCGACCACCAGGATCGGCAGGTAGGTCAGCGGCAGCACCACCGCGCTGAAGACCAGCATGTACTCGGTGAGCTGGATCGGGTCGATCGTGGTCATCAGGGCGACGATCCCCAACAGGACGCTGACCAGCAGCACGGTGTGGAACCGGGCCGCCCGCCTGGGCTGCAGGCGCTTGCCCCAGGGCCACCCGAAGAACTGGGCGACCACGTACGCCGCGGACAGGCCGGTCTCCATCGCCGCGCCGAAGGTGGCCGCGAAGAAGCCGAGGATCGCCACCGCCAGGCCGAGCCTGCCCAGCGCGAGCGCGGCCGGCAGGGCCACCTGCCCCAGGCTGGTGACCTGCGCGTCCAGCGGGTGGAACACCTCGGCGGAGACCGCCATCAACGCCAGCGCCAGCCCGCCACCCAGCGGGAAGCCGATGAACACGTTGACGCGCATCTCGGGCAGCTGCCTGGGGCCCCAGTTCTCCTCCACCCCACCGGAGGAGAAGAAGAACACCTCGTACGGGGTCAGCGCGGACGCGAACAGGGAGACCGCGAAGTACCAGTAGGTGTTCCAGTTCTCCCCCGGGGTCGGGACCGGTGACAGCGCCTGGTGCCAGAGGTCGGGACCGTGACCGGGCAGCCGGAAAAGCGCCACCACGAAGACCACCAGAACCAGCCCGAGCAGCCCGAAGATCCGCTCCAGGGTCTCGAACTTCACCCGCCACAGGGCCACCCACAGCACGAACCCGACCACCGGTACCCACAGCAGGTAGCTGACGCTGGTGACCAGCTCGATGGCGAGCGCCACCCCGCCCAGCTCAGCGGCCAGGGTGAGCAGGGTGACCAGGTAGGAGGCGACCAGGTTGACCAGCGCGACCCGCGGACCGAGCCGCTCCCGCACCAGGTCGAACACCGGGCGCTTGGTGATCGCGACGACCCGGCCGGCCATCTCCGCGTACGCGCAGATGCCGATCACGCCGAGGACCAGTACCCACGCCAGGGCGAGGCCGAACCGGGCCCCGGACAGCGAGGAGGCGACCAGGTCGCCGATGTCCACGAAACCGCCGATGGCGGTGAGGATGCCGAGGGTGAAGGCGAGGAACTTCTTCACCGGTACCGCTCCACGAAGTCGTCGAGCTGGTCCCCCAACCGCCGCAGCTGCTCCTGGTGCGCGCGGACCGCGGCCAGGTCGCCGGTGGACATCGCGTAGGCCAGGTCGCCGAGCTGGACGGCGGACCCGTTGAGCAGGGGGAGCAGCTGGTCGCGCACGTTGCGGGTACCACTGTCCGGGGGCGGCTCGGCGAGCAGCTGCTCCTGTGCCGCCGCGACCGCGCCGAGCTGGTCGCCGAGGAGCGTGCTGGCATAGGGATCGAGAAGTTGCGCGTCGGCTGCCAGCGCCCCGGTACGTACCGCGTTCAGCGCCGCCTGCGCGGACTGTACCGCGGTCTTGCGGTACCCGTGGGCATCGACCGGTCCGGTGCAGTACGCCAGACCCAGCCACACCAGTACGACCACCAGGGCAGCCGCACTCCATCGACGTACCGTCACACCGGACAGTTCCCCCGCGGGCGACGTCCTACACCGGCATGTCCCGCCGGCGCCGGGGCGCCCGCCCCGGCGGCTGCTTCGGCCGGGGTAGGTCGGGTACCTCCCGGACCGGCCGGCTCACCGGCTCCCGTTCCGATACGGTCAGCGGCTCCCCGTTGTGCAGCAGCTGCATCGGCGGGCCGGCGATGAGCGAGTAGGTGGTCGTGGTCGGGTCGGTCTCGACCCGCAGCCGCCGGCCCCGCCAGGTCATCGCGAAGCACATCCGGGTCAGCGGCCCGGCCAGGTGCGGCGCGAAGGACAGCAGCTCGCCCTGGTCCCGCATGCCGCCGAGGCCGGCGACGACGGCCAGCCAGGCGCCGGCCAGCGAGGCGATGTGCACCCCGTCGCGGGTGTTGTTGTTCAAGTCGGCCAGGTCCATCAGCGCGGTCTCGGCGAGGTAGTCGTAGGCCAGCCCGAGATGGCCGACCTCGGCGGCGATGACCGCCTGGGTACAGGCCGACAGCGAGGAGTCCCGCACCGTGATGCCCTCGTAGTAGTCGAAGTCGCGGCGCTTCTGTTCGACGTCGAAGGCGTCCCCGCGTAGATGCAGGGCGAGCACCAGGTCGGCCTGCTTGACCACCTGCGTGCGGTAGAGCTGGAAGTAGGGGTAATGCAGGAGCAGGGGGTATTTGTCCGGGGGCGTGTTCTTGAAGTCCCACGGCGCGTACGCGGTGAACCGCTCCGCCTGCGGGTGTACCCGTAGCCGCTCGTCGAACGGGACCACGACGGCGTCGGCGGCCGCCCGCCAGGCGGCGATCTCCTCCTTGGTCACGCTCAACGCCTCGGCCGGCTCCGGGTAGCGCTCGGAAAGGTCGGCCGCGCCGCGCAGATTCCGCTGCGCCATCAGGTTGGTGTACACGTTGTTGTCGGACAGCGCGCTGTACTCGTCCGGTCCGGTGACCCCGTCGATGTGGAACCGCCCGTCCGGGTCGGTCGCGCCCAGCGACATCCACAGCCGGGCGGTCTGCACCACCAACTCGACGCCGCACTCCCGGGCCAGCTCGTCGTCCTGGGTGGCCCACTCCTGCCGGATCACCGCGTCGGCGATGTCGGCGTTGATGTGGAAGCCGGCGGTACCGGCCGGCCAGTAGCCCGAGCACTCCATCCCGGAGATGGTCCGCCAGGGGAAGGCGGCCCCCGCCAGCCCCAGCTGGGCGGCCCGCTCCTGGGCAGCCGGCACGAGCATGTGGCGCCAGCGCAGCGCGTCGCCGGCCGCCTCCGGTGCGGTGTAGGTCAGCACCGGCAGCACGAACGTCTCGCTGTCCCAGAACGCGTGCCCGTCGTAGCCGGTACCGGTCAGCCCCTTGGCCGGAATCGGCCGGCGCTCGGCGCGCGCGCTGGCCTGCAACACGTGGAAGAGCGCGAAGCGGACGGCCTGCTGGATCTCGTCGTCCCCGTCCAGCTCGACGTCGGCGCGGTTCCAGAAGTCGTCGAGGTAGTCCCGCTGGGCGGCGAGCAGGCCGGGCCAGCCGTTCGCCCGGGCCGCGGTCAGCGCCGCCTCCACCTGGGCTTCGACCGACGGCAGCGAGCGCTGGCTCGACCAGCCGTAGGCGAGGAACTTGACCAGCCGCAGCGTCTCGCCCGGCTGGAGCCGGCTGGTCACCGTGTAACGGCCCAGGTTCGGGTCGCAGGTCAGCCCGGTGCCCAGCTCAGCCGGGCCGTCGACCACGTGGTCCATGCCGGCGCCGACCCGCAGCCCGCTGCGCCGCACCCGGTGGATCAGCACGACCCGGTTGTCCCGGTGCCCGGACTGCTCGGGCTCCAGCGGCGCCTCCAGCACAGCCGCCGCGCGCGGGTCGCCGGACATGTGCGGAAGCTGCTCGTTGGCCACCAGCTCGGACTGGAGCACCACCTGGACGGGCGCGTCCACCGCGCGGACCTCGTACGCGATCGCCGCGATCGAGCGGTAGACGAAGGAGACCAGCCGGGTGGAACGCACCTGGACGGTACGCCGGGACGGTGAGGTCCACTCGCAGCTGCGCCGCAGCACCCCGGCCCGCAGGTCCAGTACCCGTTCGTGCCCGCGCAGCCGGCCGTACCGCACGTCGAACGGCTCGTCCTCGACCAGCAGCCGGATCAGCTTGCCGTTGGTCACGTTGATCACGGTCTGCCCGACCGAGGGGTACCCGTACCCCGCCTCGGCGTACGGCAGCGGGCGCAGCTCGTACACCGAGTTGAGGTAGGTCCCCGGAAGCGTGTGCGGCTCCCCCTCGTCGAGGTTGGCGCGCAGTCCGATGTGCCCGTTGGACAGCGCGAACACCGACTCACTCTGGGCCAGTACGCCCAGGTCCAGCGCGGTCTCCCGAACCACCCACGGCTCGCCCGGGAAGGACGGATGAGTGATCATGACTGGTCCAGCAGCTCGGTGAGGTCCCGGACGACCACGTCGGCGCCCTGCGCGCGCAGCGCGTCGGCCTGCCCGACCCGGTCCAGCCCGACCACGTACCCGAACCCGCCGGCCCGGCCGGCCGCGACCCCGGCGAGCGCGTCTTCATACACCGCCGCACTCCCGGCGTCGAGGCCGAGCAACTCGGCGGCGTACCGGAAGGTGTCCGGGGCCGGCTTGCCGGCCAGCTTCTTCTCCCGCGCGATGATCCCGTCCACCCGTACCTCCAGTAGGTCCTCGATTCCGGCGGCGCGGACGATCTCGGCGCAGTGCGCGCTGGACGACACCACCGCCCGGCGCAGCCCGGCGCCGCGGGCCGCCTCCAGGTAGCGCACCGAGCCAGGGTAGGGCTTGACGCCCTGCTGGTGCACGATCCGCGCGAAGAGCGCGTCCTTGCGCTTGCTCAGCCCCTCGATGGTCGGCGCCCCGGGCGCGTCGTCCGGCTCGCCCTCGGGCAGCTGGATGTCGCGCGAGGCGAGGAAGGTACGGGTGCCGTCGGCCCGCGGCCGGCCGTCCACGTACCGGTCGTAGTCGTCGCCCGGGTCGAACGGACGGTGGTCCGGGCCGGTGTGCCGGGCGAGGAACTCGTCGAACATCTCTTTCCAGGCCGCGGCGTGGATGGCCGCGGTCGGCGTGAGCACGCCGTCCAGATCGAACAGGCATCCTCGGATCGGGTCGGGCAGGCCGAGCATGCGGATCACGTTAGTTCAGATCGGCCGGCCGGATGGCGCGGTCACCGGAAACCGTCCGCTGACGGTCGTGGGGGCAGCCGGTTGGGACATGAGCGGCCGGTACCCCGCGGAGCCCCGGTTCACACCTGGTGTTTCGCGAGATCGATGTCTCGGGTATCAATTGGCGCATGAGCGTGGTGGATCGGATCGTGGACCGGCTGGACCGCGCTCAGCGCGGGCAGCCCTGGGTGGCCTTCCCGCTCGCCGTGGTGAAGAAGTACGGCGAGGACGGCGGCGGCAACCTGGCCGGCCTGATGGCCTACTACGCCTTCCTGTCGATCTTCCCGATCCTGCTGTTGTTCATCACCGTGCTCGGCTTCGTGCTGCGCGACAACCCCGACCTGTACCACCGGCTGGTCAACTCCACGCTGGTGGAGTTTCCGGTGATCGGCGACCAGCTGCGCTTCAACGAGCTGCACGGCAGCTGGTCGGTGCTGGTGGTGAGCATCGCGATCAGCCTCTGGGGCGCCAAGGGGGTGGCCAGCGCCGCGATCACCGCGTTCAACACCGTGTGGAACGTGCCGTACGCGCAGCGCCCGGGCTTCGTCCCCACTCTGGCGCGCAGCTTCGGCCTGCTCGGCACGCTCGGGCTGACCGTGATCGTCACCGGTACCCTCTCCGGCATCGGCGGTGCCGGCCGGCTCGGCCTGGCCCTGCGGATCGGTGCCCTGCTGCTGTCCACCGCGCTCAACATCGGGCTGTTCCTGCTCGCGTTCCGGCTGGCCACGGCCCGGGTGGTGCCCACCAGGTGCATGGTGTTCGGCGCCGTGGTCTCGGCCGTGCTCTGGCAGGTCCTGCTGGCTGTGGGCACCCTGCTGGTGGCCCACCAGGTCCGGCACGCGCAGTCGCTGTACGGCGTCTTCGGCGTGGTGCTCGGGCTGCTCGCCTGGCTCCAGCTGCAGGCCCAGATCACCCTGTACGCCGTGGAAGCCGACGTGGTCCGGGCCCGCCGGCTGTGGCCGCGCAGCGTCAGCCCGCCGCCGCTGACCGACGCGGACCGCCAGGCGTACACCGACTACGTGGAGATCGGTCGCCGGCTGCCGACCGAAGAGCAACGGGTCGCCGTGCACTTCCCGTCGGAAGCGGACGGCGACCCGTCGGATCGCTCGACGTCGTCAGCCGGCTGACCGGACCCGGGCGCGCGGCCCACGCCGGCTGCCGGCCAGGTAGGCCACCGTCATCAGCAGGCCGAAGGCCAGGAACAGCGGGCCGGACAGCGATCCGTCGATGGGTTGGCCGAAGCCGGCCAGCTTTGCCGCGCCGGTGCTGGTGACCTGGTACGAGGTACCGGCGATGGTGGCGAAGCTGATCACGCCACCGGAGTTGGTGAAGGGTACCGGGCCGGTCGGGTTGCCATCCGCGTCCAGCTGGTTGACGGTGAGGGTACCGCTCGACCAGGGATTCTTGATCTTGACGGTACCGCCGACCTCGCTGCTCAGCGTCACCGGACTGACCTTGCCGCCGGACAGCGCGGCGGAGACCACGAAGGCGCCCTTGGCGCGCAGCCGGGTGAACGAGGCGTTCTTGCTGGTCGGCCAGTCCGCGTCGCCGTACAGCCGGATGGTGCCGGAGACGCTCTGCATCAGCATCGAGTCGACCGCCTCGACGGTGCCGCAGGTCTCGATCCCGCCGCCGCTCTGCGCGACGGTGAGGTTGGTGGAGCGCCACTGCGCCCTGATCGCCGCATCCAGCTTGCTCTCCAGGTCGGCGGCCGGCCAGCCGGCCCGGGCCGCGATCGGGAACTCCTTCGGGAAGCCGTTGTTCCGGTTCTGCCCGGAGGTCACCCCCCAGGAGTTCATCTCCTGCAGCGAGTTGATGGCGATCTGCCGCAGGGTCGAGTCGCCGCCGACGTAGATGTTCTCCCCCGGGAACACCCCGCCCTCCATGTTGATCGGCTGGTCACCCGGGTGGAACGTGTTGGAGGTGCTGGTCGAGCCGTTGATGTTCTCCGCCATCAGGAACACGGTCTTGCCGTTGACCGTGCCGGTCGGCATCTTGGCCAGCTTCGTCAGGGTGTTCTGCCAGACCGGGATCAGGTTGGCGTCCACGCCGAGCTTCCGGCTCGTCTCGATGAGGAACTTCTCCGCCCGCATGAGGAAGCCGATGTCCAGGTTGGGGTTCAGGTCGTCGGATCCCTCGTGCGCGGAGCTGTGCGCCACCACCAGGCGGCTGCCGCTGGTGGTCAGGTAGTCGCGGTAGAACGCGTCGACCGCCTTGACGTTCGGGTACAGCTGGGTCTTCAGGAAGTTCAGGTCCTGCGTGTAGTCGTAGTAGAAGATCGACGGCAGCGCGGCGAACATCCCGTTGGACTTCTGGTCGGCCCACCGCGGGTTCTTGCCGGACCGTTTGGTCGCCGGCACCGGGGTCGGGAAGTACTGATGGAACGGGCCCATCGAGCGCTGCCACATCTCGCCGTTGTACCCGCCGGACTGCGCCGTCCAGTTGATCTGCCACTGCTGCTCGGCGTGCTGCTGCACGTTGTAGGGCTGCAGCAGGTCGGGGTGATTGGCCGAGGCCACCCCGTAGAACGGGGCCTGGACGTTGTAGTTGTACCAGTAGCGCGGGAACTGGGTGAAGTCACTGGATACCCAGGGACCGTTCATGTCGGCGAGCACCTTGCCCGCGCGCTGCGCCGAGCCCAGCGCGTACAGCGCGCCGTACCAGTAGGCGTTCATCGTGGCGTCGTTGGTCTGGATGAACGACTTGAGCCAGTAGTTCTTCCAGAAGTTGCGGTGGTTGCTCAGCAGGCTGGCCACGGCGCTGGTGGTCAGCCCGTTGACCGCCGAGGTGGCCCGGCCGGCCAGCGTCGAGGCACTGGGCCCGCCGCCGCCCTGCCGGGCGTCGCTGCGGAACACCGTGGCCAGCGCGACGGTGGAGCCACCCGCGAGGGTGAACCGGCCGGTCACCGTCGAGCCGCTGGTGCTCGTGCCGCTGAAGCCGACGCCCACCGGCCGGACCGCGATGGCCGCCGCGGACTGGAAGTCACTGGAGCCGCGCAGGTTGTTGTGCCGGGTCGCCACGATGGTGCCGTTGGACGCGCCGACCGTGGTCGGGTATGTGGTGTGGCTGTCCGGACCGGGCAGGCCCAGCGTGACGTTCAGGGTGACCGAGGGGCTGCCGGCCGGGCTGGACAGCTCGGTGATGAAGGTGTTGTCCGAGTCGGCGGTGTACGAGCGCATGCTCACGTTCGTGTTGCCCAGCTGGACCCGGCTGCGTACCTCGGCGTTGAGGATGTCCTGGGTCATCGAGTAGACCGAGGCGGGGCTGGGGCTGGTCTGCGACGAGGAGACGGTCAGCGAGCCGAGCGAGAGGATCGCGGTGACCAGGGTCTGGTGGCCGGAGTTCCAGGCGGTACCCCAGAAGTCGCCCTTGCCGAAGTAGAACTTCTGGCTGGTGTTGTTGCTCCCGCCGGCGATCACGCCGATGTCGCCGTTGCCGAGCAGCATGCCCGGGGTGAACTTGTTGGTGGTGACGTTGCTGATCGGCGCGCTCGCCTTGCCCTGGATGCCGCCGAGGATCTGCTGGATCTGCGCCCAGTCGTCGGCGGTGGAGGCGGCAGTGGCCGCGTTGGCGGACGTGCACGCGGTCAGCGGCAGCGCGATCAGCCCGACCAGGGCGAGCGCACCGGCGGAGCGCAGGGCGCGCCAGCGCCCGGATTTGCCGCCGTTACTCATCCGGCATCCCTCTCCAACCGAAGGTATTTATATATTTAGGTATCCGAAACGCAGTACGCGTGCGAAACATAGGAGGTCTGCTTCGGGCCAGTCAAGCCAGCTCGGCCCGGTGTTCCGCACGCCGGTACTAATCGAGGGTTTCCTATTCATTAGATGGGGTGCCGGGCCTGGTCCGGCCCTGGCGGTAGCGGTACCGTGCGCCCGTGATCGGGGTACGCCTGCTCGGCATCGGCACCGTGGCGGTGCTGGGGCTGGCCGGCTGCGCGACGGCTCCCGCCGGTACCCTCCCGGCGCCGGTCGCCAGCACCGGTGCCGCGCCCAGTCCATCGCGTACCGGACCGGTGCTGGGTCAGTCCGCGCCGGCGGACAACGGTCAGGTGGAGGCGACCGTGTTCGAGTACCGGCAGCCGGTGGCCGACGCCGCCCCCTCCGGCGGCGTCTGGGGCGCCGCGGACGTACAGGTCTGCGTTGTCCGCAGCGCCATCTTCGACGTGACGATCAGCCAGGGACCGTGGCTGGTGGTGGCACCGGACGGCGGTACCGTCGGGCCGAGACCGGTCAGCGACGTCCGGTTCCCGCAGCCCGGGTACCCGACCGACCACCGTCGGCTGGCCCCGGGCCAGTGCGTCCGGGGCTGGCTGATGTTCGCCCTGCCCGGCACCGCCCGGGTGGTGGCGGTCCGGTATGCCCCCGCTGGTGGCCGCCCGATCAACTGGCCGGTGGGGTGACCGGGTCCCACTCGAGCGGACGGCTGGTCACCGTCGCCTGGTGCGGCTCGCTCCGCCCGGGTGGCAGGTCGCCGATCGTCCAGCCGTCCGGCAGCCCGGTCACCATGGCCCCCTCCTGATGGGCCTGGATCTGCAGGATGTCGCCGCCCAACCGCAGCCCGGTCAGGACCAGCCGGCCCCACCGGTGCGGCAGCCGCGGCGCCAGCTCCAGCCGGCGGGCCGGTACGTCCGGGTCGAGCCCGAGGAAGGCCCGGACCAGCAGCAGCGGCGCCGCGCTCGACCAGGCCTGCGGGGAGCAGGAGGTGGGGTACGGCACCGGCGGGCTGAACTCGGTCCGGTCGAAGCCGCAGAACAGCTCGGGGAGCCGCCCGCCGAACTCCCCGGCGGCGTCCAGCAGCCCGTCGCTGAGCCGGTGCGCCAGCTCGACGGCCCCGGGCAGATGGGCATAGCGCAGCAGCCCGGCCACGGTCAGTGCCGTGTCATGCGGCCAGACCGAACCGTTGTGGTAGCTCATCGGGTTGTACCGGCTCATCCCGGCGGCCAGGGTGCGCAGCCCGTAGCCGGTGTCCATTCCGTTGTCGGCGAGCCGGCGTACCAGGACGGCCGCGCAGTCGTCGGTGGCGAGACCGGTCCACAAAATGTGGCCGACGTTACTCGCCAGCGCATCGATCGGACGTTTGCCCGCATCGAGCCCGAGGGCGTACCAGCCGAGGTCGGGTAGCCAGAAGCGCTCGTGGAAGGCCGCGCGCAGCCGGGCCGCGGCGGAACGCCACCGCTCGGCGGCCGCGAAGTCGCCCTCCAGCGTCTCGGCGAGGTAGGCCCGGGCCAGGTAGGCCCCGTACACGTACCCCTGCACCTCGCAGAGCGCGATCGGCGGCTCGGCCAGCCGGCCGGCCCGGTCGCTGACCCCGTCGAAGCTGTCCTTCCAGCCCTGGTGCTCCAACCCCCGGTCGGTCGCGCGCAGGTACTCGACGAACCCGTCGCCGTCCCGGTCGCCGTACCCCTCGATCCAGGACAGCGCGGCATCCGCGGCCGGCAGCAGCGCGCGGACCCGCACCGGATCGGCGCCCCAGCGCAGGGCCTCGGCCAGCAGCATCACGAACAGCGGGGTGGCGTCGACCGAGCCGTAGTGGTGGCTGCCGCCCAGGGTGTCCCAGTTTTCCGGACCGAGTCGCAGCTCGTGCAGGATCCGGCCGGGCTCCTCGTCGGTCAACGGGTCGACCCGGGTGCCCTGGACCCGGGCCAGGGTCTCCAGCGTGCCTACCGCCAGGCCCAGGTTGAGGGGCAGGGTCAGCCAGCCGGTCAGCAGGCTGTCCCGCCCGAACAGGGTCATGAACCAGGGCGCACCGGCCGCGATGTAGGTGAGCCCGGTCGCCGTCTCGATCCGCAGCGCGCCCAGGTCGGCCTCGGTCCGCCGGAGCACCCCGGCGAGAACCCGGTCGTCGCTGTCGATCCGGGTGCTGGCCCGGCGCCAGTCGAGCAGCTTGAGTTGGGCCACCCCGCCGGCCGGGCGCTCGCCCGGGTGGCCGCGCCCGGCGTCCGGGTGGGCAATGAAGTCTGGGTGGGCAATGAAGAAGGGGCGCATCAGCAGCTCGGTGGTCCAGCTCGACCGGGGCGCGATGACGGTACGCCAGACCAGCGAGCCGGTGGTCACCACCGGATCGCCGGTCGCGGTGATCCGCAGTCCCCTGCTGCCGTCGTCCGAGGTGAACATCAGCCCGTCCGGGTGTACCTCGGCCTGCGGTGCGGCCGCGGTGCGGCCGCCCTCCTTGACCGCGAATAGGTCGGCGAAGTCGGCGCCCAGGTGCACCGCGACGGTCAGCGCGGTCGCCTCCCGGCCGAGGTTGGTCAGCGTCAGGGTCTCCCGCAGCCCCTCCCCGACCGTTCGGTCGCGCACCACCAGCATGGTGCTGTCGGCGAACCCGGGTGCCGGCGGGCGGCGCAGCAGGAACCGGGCGGTGAAGGCGTCCGGGGTCCGCACCGACAACGGGTGCGGCGCGTCGCCGTCCAGCCGCAGCTCGCACCGGGAGAGCACCCGGGCATCTCGGAAGAACAACCCGTGCGTGGTGTCGGGCACCACGTCACCGGTCGCGCTGGACAGGCAGAACGTGGTGCCCTCTACCACAGTTACCGGGCCTGGCTCCGTAGCGGTCATGGGCACCTCCCATCGGGGCCCACCCAGTGTTACGGGCTTATGCCAATGATGCGACCCCTGGTGTCGCCCGCCTACCGCGGAGCTGTCAGTTTCACCGTTACGGGCCCACCACCTTTGGCCGTGCGGTCGGCTTGGGCCGACGGACCGCCGTCGATGCCATCCGGGGAGCGGTGAGTACCTCCACCGGTC
>Ga0137372_10000043_pt1 | contig 79985 bp, 66 predicted proteins | sample SagtaG_6_FD_104911 | JGI IMG/M metagenome (GOLD analysis project Ga0137372, IMG submission 104911) | Vadose zone soil microbial communities from Sagehorn Ranch, Mendocino, California, USA - Sage1_R_60_16 metaG | ecosystem: Environmental > Terrestrial > Soil > Vadose zone | place: USA...
CTCCTGGTATCCCGCCACTGCTTACGATGGCATGCGGGCGCTGTCTGCTGCCATCGAGCGCGCGGGCAGCTTGAACAAGACCGCCATCCGCGATCAGTTGCGGACCGTTGAGCTGAACGATTCACTGTTGCCAGGCCAGGTTCTTCGATTCGGGAAGAACGGCCAGATCAACACTCCGTTCGTGATCGTGCAGAACAAGCCCGGTGACAAAGTGGATATCGTTTATCCGCCGGACGCAGCCACCGGGGAAGCGATTGCACCCAAGCCTCGTTGAGCGAGCCCCACGATGAGTGCTGTCGATCTGCTGAATTTGCTGATCGCCGCGCTGCTGCAAGCCGGTGTCTACGCCGCTATGTCGGTCGGCATGACCATCATCTATGGCGTCATGAAGATCGTGAATCTCGCCCACGCGGGATTCCTCATGCTCGGAGCTTATTTTGTTTACGAGCTCTACGCGCGCTTCCACCTCGACCCGCTGCTGGGTGTGCTGCTCGCGTTTCCGGCATTTTTTTTCGTTGGGATGTCGGTCCATTGGGTTCTGGTCCGGCGGATTCCCACGTCCGATCAGCCCACGCTGACCTCGCTTCTGCTGCTTTTCGGGTTGTGGTTAGTGCTGCAAAATCTGGGCTATGTGATCTGGGGTAACTCGGATCGAGCCATTCTCACCCCCAGAACCCTCGACGTACTGCAGATCGGCCCTATCAGCTTTCCGACTGTCCGGCTCGTGGTTTTCGGTGCGGCCCTGGCTTCTCTCGGAGGCCTGGAGTTTGTCCTGCACAAAACCTGGTTCGGGAGAGCGGTTCGTGCGCTCATGCAGGACAGCGATGCGGGACGAATCGTCGGGGTCAACGTGGAGAGAACCGCTCGGGTTGCCTTCGGCGTTGGAATCGCCTTCGCCGGAGCTGCCGGAGGTCTACTGGCCATGCTCTATTCCTTCAGTCCGGACTTTGGCGCACCCTTTTTGCTGCGCGCATTTGTCATCATCGTACTGGGCGGCCTGGAATCGTTCGCCGGCGTGGCCGTCGGTTCGGTGATTCTGGCAGTCGTGGAAACCTTCTGCATTCTGGTTTTACCCGCAAATTACCAGCCCGCCATCGCCTTCTCCCTGCTGGTCCTCGCTTTAATCGTGCTTCCGGGAGGAGTTGCCGGACTCTGGAACAAAAGGCGCCGCTGGGCATGAAAGGAGCCGGAACAAGTGGCATATCGGCCCACCACAAATTCGCTTTCGCGGTGGCGCCCCTCTTGCTGCTGGCAGTTTTGGCCGCGCTTCCAGCGTTCGGCCTCGGCCCGAACGCCGTTCGGCTTCTCTTTGTCACCTTCGTTTGGATCACGGTCAGCATTGCCTGGAACCTTTTGGGGGGCTTTGGCGGCCAGGTCTCTTTCGGCTTTGCGGTTTTCTACGGTCTCGGCGCTTATACGGCTGCACTGTCGGTCAATCGCGGAGTCAACTCCGTTTTATCGTTGCTGCTGGCCGCCAGCGTAGCTGTGTTGGCTTCCATGTTAGTAGGCCTTCCGACCTTTCGTCTGAGGGGTCCTTACTTCGCGATCGCGACGATCGGAGTGAGTGAAGCGGTGCGCGTCGTGATGACTAATGTTTCCCTGACCGGCGGCGCCAGCGGTTACCGCATCATTGAGACACGACCCTTCCACCAGTTGGAGCATTTCTATGCTGCCTTGGCGCTGGCGGTGGTAGCGGTGGCCGTTTCCATGCAGGTTCGGCGCTCCAAGTTCGGGCTGGCACTCATCGCAGTACGCGAGGATGAGGAAGCCGCTTCTGACCTGGGAGTGAACCCCTTTCGCGCCAAGTTGCTGGCCCATGCCCTGGCCGCCGCGCTCACCGGCGCCGCTGGAGGCGTTTACGCTCAGTACGCCGCCTTCATTCATCCGCAGGGTGTTTTCGCATTTGGCATCGGCGTTGCTATCCTCTTAATGCCAATCATTGGCGGCGTTGGCACGGTCTGGGGGCCGGTGATCGGCGGTGTGGTTTACGGACTGATTCACGAAGAGTTAATTGCGTCGTTCCCGCAGCTGCATCTTCTGATCTACGGGTCTCTGTTGATTCTGATTGTTCTTTTTGAACCGGCGGGAATTGTGGGACTGCTCGACAAGTCGTTCCGCGTCTTCGCGCGCAGATGGAGGGTTAGTGCCTCCCATCCTTAGCGTTGACCGCGTGACCAAATATTTTGCCGGGCTGACCGCTTTGAAGGAGGTGAGCTTCGACCTGCAGCCGGGAGAGATTTATGGCCTGATCGGCCCGAACGGCGCCGGCAAGACAACGCTTCTGAGTATCCTCGGCGGGGCCATCCCACCAACTTCGGGAACCGTCGTCTTTCAGGACCGGAACGTGACCGGGACGAAGTCCTTCGCCCTGGCCCAGGCCGGCATCGTCCGGACCCACCAGGTGCCGAGGCCCTTTCGGGCTCTTTCCGTGCTTGAAAACGTGGAAGTGGGAGTCCGCTTCGGTCGCAGCCGCGGTTCGGCCGTCGGCCCCCTCGATGCACGGCGAATCCTCGAGTGGGTGGGAATTGCGCACCTCGCGGACGCAGCGAGCGTCACGCTTTCGATCGGCGACCAGAAGCGTCTCGAGTTGGCCCGTGCTCTCGCCGCTCGCCCCAGCCTCCTGCTCTGCGACGAGGTTTGCAGCGGGCTCACGGAAACCGAGACGGCCTCTGTGCTCCGCCTGCTTCGCAGAATCCAGGAAGCCGGCACTACGATCCTCTATGTGGAGCACAATTTGAAAGCGATCATGTCGGTTTCCCATCACGTCATCGTGATGAACTACGGACAAAAGCTGGCGGAGGGCTCACCCGAAGCCGTGCAAAGCGACCCCTCGGTCATTGCGGCCTACATCGGCAGAACGGCGTGCGCGTAAATGGCGGAGCGCCACGACCCAGATCGACTGCTCGACGCGGAGGATATCGAGGTCGCCCATGGCGCGATCCAGGTGGTTTGGGGCGTGAGCCTCCACCTGAATCGTGGCGAGGTCGTCAGCATGATCGGGCCCAACGGCGCCGGCAAGACAACCACGCTCCGGGCCTTGGCAGGTCTCATTCCAGTTCGCAAGGGAAGAATCGTTTTCAATGGATGCGACGTAACCTCAGAGCCCGCACACGAGCGCGTGCGCCACCGTCTCTGCCTGGTTCCTGAAGGACGCCAGTTGTGGCCCCGGATGACGGTTGAGGAAAACCTTCTGATGGGGGCTTTTTCACCTCCGCTCCGTCGGAAAGCCCATCAAAATCTCGACCGAATTTATCAGATGTTCCCCAGGCTCGCCGAACGGCGAAGGCGGGCCTGCGGAACTCTGTCGGGAGGAGAACAGCAGATGTGCGCCATCGGGCGCGGCTTGATGGCAGAGCCTCTGCTTCTGCTTCTGGATGAGCCTTCCCTTGGGTTAGCCCCCATGCTGGTGGAACAGGTTTTCCAGATGATCAGCCGGATTGCTGCCGAGGGCGTCAGCATCCTGCTCGCGGCTCAAAACGCCAACGAGGCACTGCAGGTTTCTCGCTCAACCTACGTGATGGAAACGGGACGAGTTGTACTCGAAGGCCTGAGCGAGGAACTGCGCACCAGCGATCATGTCCGCCGAGCTTACCTCGGAGTCGCCGACTGATGGCGCGGTGATGGAATTAGCCGCTTCGCGGATTCTCAGAGCGCAGCCAGCCGCCGTTGCACCAGCAGGAAGTAAACGGCCATCAGAATAAGCAAGAATCCGTTCAAACTAAGCACCACCGGCGCCGCAAACACGGGAACCATCCATCCCGACAACAGATTCCCCATCGGCATGCCGCCCCGGAATGCGAAATTGTACACGCTCATCACGCGCCCACGCATTTCGTTCGTAGTAATCAACTGCACCAGCGAATTCACCGTGGCAAAAACAGCCATCATGGATGCGCCCACCAGCACCAGGAAGGCCTCGCTCACCGGCAGCGACTGCGAAAGCGCGAACCCGGAAATCCCCGTGCCCAGGCAGGCGAGGGCGCCGAGAGCGACGCGCCCCTTTCTCCTTATATTGCCCGCGCCCGCGATGGTCAGCGAGCCGCAAATCGAACCGAGCCCCATGAGCGCGAGGAGATTGCCGTAGGTTTCCGGACCGCGATGGAAGATGTCCTTCACGAATACGGGAAGGTAGGTGCGCAGGGGCATGCTCAAGCCGGTCATGCAGAAAGCCAGCACAATCAGGGCCTCCATTGAATTCTGCTTGCGGGCGAACTGAATGCCCTGCTTCAGGCTGGCGAAGATCGACTCCGTAGTCTTCAGCGGCAGGAAGCGGGTGCGGATGATCGACAGCGACACGATGGGCGCCAGGAAGGAAAGCGCGTTCAGTCCGAAACACCACTTCTCCCCCAGCCTTGCTAAGGCCTGCCCGGCGAGCGCCGGCCCGACCATGACCGCCACGTTGAACTGGATCGAATTCAGTGCGATGGCGTTCGGCATATCTTCCCTGTCGACCAAGGTGGGAATCAGCGCCTGGTAAGCCGGACCGCCGAAGGCCTGCGCGAAACCGGAAATAAACGAGAGGCAAAGGATGTGCCAGACACGGACCAGACCAGTCGCCACCAGAACCGTGAGCAGCCCAGCGCTAGCCATCTGCACATACTGGGAGGCGAGCAGAATTTTCCGGCGCTCCACGCGATCGGCCACCACGCCGCCGATCAGAGAGAACAGAAAAATGGGAAGGCCGCCGAGAAATTGATCGAGCGCCAGCAGGAATGCGGAGTGGCTGAGCCGGTAGATCAGCCAGCCCTGCGCCACGATTTGCATCCAGGTGCCGATGCTGGAGGTGCAGGCGCCAAACCACATCAAGCGGAAATCGCGATATTGAAATGCTTTAAAAACTCGGCCGATCACCTTAGGGTCTCTGGAGGCACCGCAGAAGCCTAACATGCGCATTTACCCCAGGCCCACGCCGACGCTCGGATTTCGACGATCGATGAGCGGGATGGTCTTCCACCGACAAGCGCCCTGCTCGAATCGGAGAAAGCCACGCTCAGGTCGCGGTGCTCAGGTCACGGCGAAAAAAACAAAACGCCCCAAACTCTTTCGAGTCATGGGACGCTCGTTGAACAGCCCTCCCCCGAAGCCTGCTCACAATCACCCTAACGGCTTGGGTCGTGGATGGGAATGGCTCCAATGGGCTACTCTGGAAAGACGGCACAGGCCCCACACTACAATCTGCTATCTTCCACAAACCACTAGCGTGAGGATGGTCGGCCCTAGCCGACGCAGGCAGATATTGGCCAGGAGCGTGATGTCTTTTTCAAGGATCGCCTTCTGCACGATCTTATCCTCGACCTTTTCAGCCCCTGGGGACAGGGAGTTTTACCTTGGTTTATTATGAATGCTTTCAATTCACCATGAGGGGGATTCAGAAATGGCGACAAAGAAGAAATCAACCGGCAGCCAAAACACCAAGAAGGCTCTGGCCGGAATCGAAAAAGCTCAGAAGGCTTTACAACTGAATATCAAAAATCTTAAGGCCTCCTTAGGTCACCCACATGGAGGGACCGGCCGGGTGAAAGGTCATCCACACAAAGCAGAGGGCAGGGTGAAGGGTCATCCGCACGGAGCTGCCTGAGCCACCTTCAGTGGGCAGCGCTGCACATTCAGTCGGAGAAGGGAGCAGGTTTCATAAGCGGGTCACCACGGCTCCAAACAAACGTGGCCGCGAAATCAAGGGCTCCAAGCGTATCCGGCGTGCACGAGCGGTTCTGGTTGCCTGGTGTGAGGGGAATCTGGTCTTCATCAACTACCAGACCCTGGTCTCGGCGAGCGCCGAGCCGGAAGCGGTGCGGATTCTGCACCTCCTCGAAGATTGGACATACCCTTCGGATTTGTTTTCTTTACTGCCGGAGTACAGCCCAAAGAGCATCCGCGCCGGCATACGCCAACTGCTGGAGAATACGTTTCTCGTCATCGAGGGTACGCCCGCAGCACATCGTGATGCGGATCTGGCGAGCGTATGGTCGGATTGGCTCCCCCACGGCAGCTTTCATTTCGCCACGAAGGATGTCGAGTTTCTCCAGCCTTCGCAAAGCGCACGCCTGTTCAAGCGCTACCTGGCGGAGTCTCGCCAGCCGCCACTGCTGAAGAATTACGGCCAAGCCTCGCACATCCAACTGCCGAGAGAGCGGCCCGCAGACAGCGAGTTTGCGCGCGTGTTGTTCGCTCGGAAGACGCATCGGGAGTACTCTCGAAAACCTATCCCGCTCCCGGTAATCTCGAAGCTGCTCTATTACACCTGGGGGGTCACTGGAACCATTGATGCGCCTCCGTTCGGACAACTGTTCCACAAGACCAGCCCTTCGGGCGGAGCGCGACATCCCGGCGAAGTCTATCTCTTGGCGATGCGCGTCGACGGACTGTCGCAGGGCTTATACCATTACGACGGCGTGCATCACCGGCTGTCACGGTTGCGCTCGCTGAAAGCAGCGAAAAAAGCGGTGCAATATGCAGCCGGCCAGGAATTCGTGCAAAATGCCTCAGCTCTGTTCGTCATGACTGCGGTTTTCCCTCGTGTGCTGTGGAAATACCGTTTCGCGCGCGCCTACCGGATCGTGTTGCTGGACGCAGGCCATCTCTGCCAGACGTTTTGCCTGGTGGCCACCTGGCTCGGACTGGCTCCATTCTGCACGGCAGCCTTCGAAGACACGTTGATTGAGAAGGATCTTGGTCTGGACGGCATACGCGAATCCGCACTCTACCTGGCTGGGGTGGGCACGCCCGCTGCAGGCAAGCTTCGCAACAGTCGTTGAGCGTCCTTATATACCCTCAGTTCCGTATCCGCGTGCGACCAATAGTTCAGAAACTTCTGCAGCTGAGCGCGAGAATCGTCCCAGCGTCCGAGTTTTTGATACAGGACTCCGAGCCGGTAGTGTGCTTCGACCGCCCGGCGAAAAGCAGGCTCGTCGAAGCTCTCAACGTGGGTGTCATCCATCAACTCATTGGCGCGGGTTAGCAGGATCTCGTATCGTTGCGCCGCTTGCTCGTGCATTCCTGCAGCCGCGTAACAACGAGCCAACGTCTCCACTGCGAACACGGATTTATGATAGGTAAGGGCCTTCTGTGCGGCGTCAACCGCATCCGCGAACTTTCGTTGCGCGAGGGCGATCTCCGCGCTCGTCAGATACCGCAATGCCTGCAGCGCTGGCACATCGTACTGATGAATGAGGGCATCGATGGCGCGAAGATTCTTGTTGGCAGCCTCCAACTGCCCGCTCCATGCGTACGTCCTAGCCAATAGGAGATTGAGAGCGGGCGCATGGGGCGGCAAGGCGACTTGGGCCAGGAGCTGCCGGCCAGCCTGCGTCGACGAGTTCCCCTGGAGCAGCATCTCTGCCAGAGCGACCCGACCCTTTGCGGCGTACACCCTATTGTGAGTCTTGTCGGCGGCCACGATGGCCGCCTTCAAGTCCTTCTCCGCTTCCCGATGCTGGCCGGAAGCGAGTGCCAAGTCGGCGAGAGAGAGCTCGCCTTCGATTTCCGAATCACCTCCGGCCTGCACCATGCCATGGAATGTGCGCCGGGCATCCTCCCATCGCCCCAAAGCCACGTAAATGCGTCCCATCACAGTTTGGGCGAAAAGGTCATTGGGAAACTCCCGGCTAAACGGTTGTGCGACCTGCAGGGCTCGTTCCGGATCGCCGCTGGTAACCAACTGTGCCGCCAAATTCACTCGGATATCCGACCGCGGCACGAACTGGAGAGCTTTCTCCGTAAACGAGATACCGGCCGCATAATCAAATATTTCCTTCTTGCAGACTCCCAGGTTAACGTAAGGTGCCGGATCCTGGGGTTGGAGCTCCGCTAGAAGCTGGTAATTCTCGCACTCTTTCTGAAAGTCCAGTTGGGTGCTGTAGTACGCCGCCATGATTCGAAGCCTCTCCGGTTCCGAGACGCGATCCGCCAGCAGCGCCGCCTGACGAATCTGCTCGTCCGAGCGCTCATACTGGTTTAATTGCTGATAACTGGCGCCCAGATATTCGTGCGCCACCGCAAAGTTGGGATCAACTTCCAGCGCCTTGCTGAACATCAGAATCGCCTGCGCAGCATCGCCATTGTAGAGGCTCTGCCTCCCGAGAGTGAAATAACGCACGGCGTCCAGGGAGGAAGAACTTACTTTCGCCAACGGCACCGAGGTCTCTTTCATCGACTGTAAGGATTCGCCGAGCTTGCGGCGCAGAGTCTCAGCAATTTGGTCGACCCGAGCCGGCAGCTCGTCCGCACTCGCCGAGGATGCCTCGGCGGTGATGAGGTTGGATCCCGAGGGCGCTACGATCCGCGCCATTAGCACATACTTGTGTCCTAGTCGAACGATCGACCCCAGCAAGAGGCCCTGGAGACCCTCGCGCTGACAAATCTCCCGGCCCGTGTTCTCATCGATCCGCTGGGTGGGAGACCGTCCCATGCGCTGCAGGACGTCGACCAAGCGGCTGGTAGGAAATATTTCTACCAGGCGCGATTGTTCAAGAGTGGAAGTGAACAATTCGCGCAACGTGTTGTCGAAAACAGCCTCGCCCGTGTGGTTTTCAAAATCTCCCACCAGCACCAGAGTCCGCTGGCCATTTTCTGGCCGAAACTGCAGCTGGCGGGATGCCTGCCAGAAAGCAATCCCGAGGACCACAACCCCTGCCACAACCAGGGCGGGACGCAGCAGTTTGCGGAAGCGACGTTTGGATGCCTGCCGAGCGGCAATCGGTGCGATCGCAGTGTTCAGCCGCGCCAGGTCCAGGGCAAGGTCCTGCGCTGACTTGTACCGCTGGTCAGGGTCTTTCTCCAGCGCCTTGAGGATGATGGCTTCGAGCCCCGCGCTTACGCTTCGGTTCAAGCTTGAGGGAGGCACCGGAGGTTGATTCAGGATCGCATTAATAAGCAGAGGACCGATCTCTTGCGGATGTGGACGTTTTCCCGTCGCCATTTCGTAAAGCGTGGATCCCGCCGCATAAATGTCCACGCGGAGATCGACGTTTTCGCCCCGCAGTTGCTCAGGGGCCATGTAGGCAAGCGTGCCTTTAGCCAGGCCTGGTGCGGTCATACTCTGGGTTACGTCTTCGGCGTCCGACTTCAGCAATTTCGCCAAGCCGAAATCGAGAAGCTTGACGCTGCCCTCGGCAGTCAAACCGATGTTTCCCGGCTTGAGATCACGGTGCAAAATCCCTTGCTTATGTGCAGCCGCCAATCCTTCGGCCATCTGGATGCCAAATCTGGCAACTGCATTTTCAGGGAGTGGTCCGGCAAGGAGCTTGTCGGCTAACGTTTGGCCGGTCAGAAGTTCCATGACGAGGAAATCTGTGGTCCCGTCGCAGTCGAAATCGTAGATGGTGGCAATATGGGGATGGTTGAGCTTCGCCAGGGCCTGCGCTTCCCGCTTAAATCGTTTCCTTTGGTCTTCGTCGACCAGGCTTCCCGGCGGAAGAATTTTTATCGCCACATCGCGATCGAGCCGTTCGTCATGAGCACGATACACTACACCCATCCCGCCGGCTCCGAGCTGTTCCAGCAGACGAAAATGGCCCAGAATTTGCCCGACGGAAGGGTTTCCGGACATTCTTGGGAGCCATAGTAGTGCGCACCGCAACCCAAGTCAATTTTGAGGTGACAGCCGGTATCCGGGCCGGGACATGCCGCTTAAGAGAGCATCGATTGCCGGCGTTGCCAGAACAGCGAATTGCTCCAGCGAGTTTCCGCGCCATACCAGTGGATGAGGTGTCGCCGGTAAGCCTCTTGGACCCGTTGTAGGGTGTGCAAGTATTCGGGCAGCGCCTCGCGACCACCCGACAAATAGCGATCCGCGGCTTCGGATGCTGCCAGGCCGGTAAAGAGGGCATTCAGCAGCCCCTGAGCCGACAACGGGTCGAAGCTCAAAGCAGCATCGCCGGCCCCGAACCAGCGCGGGCCTGCAACGGGTTGGAGAACGGCGCTGTGCGCAGCCGTAAAGCCGAACTGCCCTGTCGGCGTGAAGCAGGACTCGGACAGCACAGCGGCGAGATCACGGTGGGCCGCTGCGCATTCCAGCAGCGACTTGGGGTTTGCGGCTAAACGCGCTTCGGGAAGGTCAGCATCGGTATGGAAGGCGAGCACACGACGCCCCCCTGGCACCGGCGCGGTGTACCACCATCCGTCCTCAGCCGCTTCAATATAGGTAAACCCTGCGCCCCGGCCGGGAGCGGTCACCGTCCCGTAGAGATAACCGCAGACCAGCCGGTCTTGAACCTGGCGCCGCGCCCCAAGGCAATGAGCAACTGGGGCTGCACGCCCGCCGGCATCGATCACCAGATGGGCAGCGAGGTCCACAGAGCCGGTTGCCGTTTCGAGCAGCGCCCGCCAGCGTTCGCCTTCCCGATGGATGGACTTCAGGCGGGCGGGCGCTAGGAGTGCTGCGCCACGATCGACTGCGATGCCGCGGAGCCACACCTCGAACCGCGCGCGATCAAGGTGCCAGCCATGGCCATCGGGATCGCGCAGGAAATCCGTCTCAAAGGGTGCCGTCGTACCCCACCTGGCGCGGTTTCCGTACCAGGGAGAGTGTCCCTCAGCCTGGAACGATTCCCAGAGTCCCATGTCGCTGAGAAGCCGGCGCGCCGCCGGCGGTAGTGATTCCCCGATTCGCGCCAGAGGATCCGAGCGGAGATCGACGACAGCGACCTGCCGGGTCGGCGCAAGGTTCAGAGCCGCCGTTGCACCGGCTGAACCCGCGCCCACCACCAGAACGTCGACCTCGCGCCAGCTAGTCTTTGAGCCCATAGGGGAAACGCCGCACCTTCTCGATGCCGGTCAAATCAATCTCATCTGCGGCGGTCTCGGACTCGCCCTCAACTACCAGCCGTTCAATCGTCTGCTTGGGCAGGTTCTCCACCCCCAATGACGGCGGGAAATCCGAATCCCCCGGACCTAGGCATTGCTCGATCACGCCCATCTCCCCGTACGTCGTGATCATATTGTTGATTTGGGAGTCGTAGCCCTTGCTCCCCAGCGGGCGAATCCAGGCTGCGCGTTGGGCGAATGCCGCCAGTCGCTCGCCCGGAGGCCGCTTCGTGTCCATCACCACCTCATAGTTCGCCCGGCTCAGCACCTGGTTCGGAACTCTCGCCGGCCAGAAGGTTGGCAAGTACGGATCATAGGTTTTGTCGTAAGCCGCGCGGCAACTGGCCGTATCGGTCTGCCACGGAATCGCCATCCAGCGTGTGATCCCCCCGGGATACTGCGGCCCGAGCGGGCCGAAAGGAAGATCGCCAAAAAGTATGCTCCCGTTCATAACCGCCCCATAGGCGGGTTCAATCGACCCCTGCGCTGCATGCTTAATTCGAAATGGCGCCATGTAGAGGCTGGGATGACGCATCGGCCAAGTCATCTCGCATCCAGGATGAAAGGCGTCGGCAAGACAAAACTCAAGCGCCGCCCGGTCGAGCATGTCCGGCTGTTTGGCCAGCGGAGCACCGTCGATGGCCTGCAACGGCTCTTGAGCTGGGTCATAGTCGGACGCGAAATTACCATCGGCCCATTGTTGCAGCATGTTCAGTTGGGTGCCGCTGAGAGCCACACCTTGGCGAGGCGTATGAGCTGGTGGGACGTTCATCGCGTCTCCGTATTGCCATGGCCATGGCACTGGAGACCAGGCGTCGCGGGCAAAGTCGCGGAACTGATTCGCGATGGTCCGGCGCATCTCCTGCTCATCGGGAGTATTCTTGGCCAGCCGTGCGAGCCACGTGGGGCTGGCGAAATGACTCTGTCCGCCCCACCCAAAGGCAGCGGCATAGCCGGCGTTTACCCATTGCAACTGCGACAATCGGTCGAAAATCGGACGGACATCGGCGTTGAATGAGGCACACGTCGGCATTGGCAACATCTTGGCGGTGATCGCGGTATCGCGCATCAAGTCCCACATCGTGCGAACTGATTTTTGCTGGGGCCCGTAGTTGGGAGGCGCCACCACCACCCATGCCGGATCGACGGGCAGAGACTTCCCTTGAAACTGAACTGTGGCGGTCACTGGCCCGTCGGAAGTGTCGTCGCACCAGCCTTCGTTATTTGCAAAGGTAACTGCCGGAGTGCCATTGTACGAAGCCGACTTGCCATGGCCACCGAGTACCACGAGCCGTCCGGCTTCGTCGGTTCGAAGTTCGCCCAGGTAAACCGCGGCGCCCATGAACGTGCCAGTGTCGAATTTGTACTTCGATTCGCCGCCCATGTTTTTCCCGGTGATTTGGCGGGCTCCGGGATCGATTGCGAGGCGATTGCGATCGGGAATGGCCACGTTCCGCAAAAACGCATGCGGTGCCGAATTGGCTTCCGGGATATCCAGGGCTATCTGGAACTGGTACCAGGAGGCCTTCTTGTTCGCCAGGTGGACCGTCCACACGATCTCGGTATCGGGTTGCGTGAGTTCGGCTACAATCTGGCCCTGAGCGTTCAGGCCGTAAATACGAAAGCGGGATGCTTGGCGCTTCAACGCTCCGCGAGCGTCACGATAGAACCCGTACGGCATCGGTGGCGGGTCGACGACCTCGGGCCCCAGAAAATACTCTTCTTCGCTGTTGCCCAGGCGCGCAATCCCAATCGAAGGATGAATAGCTGCACGCACAATGGAGTCGTCCCGGCTCCCCGCCACTGCAGCTTCGCTAACGTTGCCTTGATTGCTCAGACGGTTCATGCGTTCTCCTAATCGAAGCGGAAAGTTTAGCCCACTGCCGGCGCTTCCGAAAGGGTCACGAACGGCAACGCGCGACCTGCGACGTTGCAGACAGGGAGTACGGCCCGCCCGATGAAAACGGTCTGGGTCTGGATGACTTCTCCGTGTCCCAGCTCTGCAAGCTTTTCGAATTACTCGACCGGTAGGGCCGGGAAGGGGTGAAATCGATGTAGTTTGTCCGCAGTTCCACCTTATCGTTACGCCATAATCGTCGTAACATCCACAAGTGTCCCTGAGGAAAGAGAGGAACGCGTGTCCAGCGAAATGATTCCGGTGTTTTCTACGCCCGGGTTTCCAGCCGGGAGCAGGAGCGAGAAGGCTACTCCATTCCCGCGCAATTGAAACTACTGCGTGAGTATGCCGCGCGCCGCGGGTTTTCTATTTCCCTCGAGAAAACATCAAACCGCAAAAGCGGAGTCCAGGGGTTCTACTTCCAACGCTCTTCCGGCAAAACCGGCACACCGGCACACAATGAACATTGTCTGCAAACGGTATTTTGCTTCCCAGCGGTTCCGCTTGTATCGGGGAGTTGGTAAAATCAAGGGTTTGGACGCTACATTTTCCGGAACTGCAGGAATCTCCATAAGGTATGCAAAAATCGCAGCTGCTTTCGTTGTTCATCGTTCTTTCTGCCGGTGTGTGTTTTGCGCAGTCCCTCAGTGATTTTCCGTCGCAAGGCGCCACTTCTCAAGACCCAACGTCTCAGGGCACAACGGCGGACTGTTCCGATCCGTCGATGGCGGGAAGCGCCGCATGCAGCGCTGCACAAGCTCAAAGATCCAACGGCAGCCAAGGACGCGACTATACGTCTCCCTCCGTGCTCAACCCGGTGTTGAGAACACCTCTAGGGTTCAACACAGACCAGTACTTTGTGAGCCCGGCTCCGCTCAATCCTTCGCAGCTTCGGACTCCTAAAACCCCCCTCCGACCGGAAACTGAGTTCGAGCAGATGGTCGCCGATTCGGTCGGCCGGGCCTTGCCGTTATTCGGCCAGTCGTTATTCGTGCAGCCTCCAAGCACGTTTTCTCCCATTGATCGCTTTCAGGTTCCAAGCGACTACATCCTCGGCCCGGGCGACGAACTGCAGATCAAGGTTTGGGGCCAAGTGGAGGCTGACTTGCGGGTCATCGTCGACCGTTCCGGCCAGATCTACATCCCGCAGGTTGGAGAGATATCGGTGGTCGGGATTCACTATGGAGATCTGGAAGAACATCTAAAACGCGATATTTCAAGGGTGTTCAAGAACTTCAATATCACTGCAACCATTGGCCGGCTCCGCGCCATCCAGGTAGTGGTGGTGGGCCATGCGCGCTATCCCGGAACCTACACGATCAGCTCGCTGAGCACGTTGGTGAATGCGATCTTTTCTTCCGGCGGCCCCGGCCCGCAGGGATCGTTGCGGCATATCCAGGTCCGGCGCGACGGCGTTACCATCACGGACTTCGATTTCTACGATCTGCTCATCCAGGGTGACAAGTCGAAGGATGTCCGTCTTGTGCCCGGCGATGTGCTCTACATTCCTCACGTTGGTCCCTTGGTTGCTATCGCGGGCTCCGTGAATATGCCGGCTATCTACGAAATGAAGGACAACTCCACGCTGAACGACCTGATTGAAACTGCCGGCGACCTGAGCAACGTTGCCGACACCAGCAAGATCACGATTGATCGTTTTGCGGACCAGGCGCGTAAGACACTGGAGTTTCCCTTCGACGAGCAATCCCGCAATCTTCCGCTCAAGGATGGCGACATTGTTCGCGTCTTTTCCATCGTTCCGCGTTTCGAAAATACCGTAACCTTGCGGGGCAACGTCGCCAACCCTGGCCGCTATCCGTGGAAGCCCGGCATGCGCGTGCGCGACCTGATTCCCAATCCACAAGCCTTACTCACTCGTCGCTACTGGCGGGATCGCGCAGCCATCGTCAATGGCCGTGCCACCGAGTATCCGGTTCGCTCGGAGCGTCCGCAGAACAACCGTTCCGCTCCCAATCGACAACCGACCAACGCAACACCGGGCGTTCAGGACTCGGCTGGGAACTCCAGCTTTCCGGATGATTCAGTCGACGCCATCGGTTCTTCGAACGCAACGGACGCCCTCGCCGCGCAAACTGCGCAAGCCGCCTCGGGGAGCGCGTCGTCGAAACCCGACAGCCCAGAGCGCCCTCCGTCCGGGGACAATTTTGCCAGCCCAAACATAGTCCGGAATGTTGCCGAGGAGGTGCGGCGCTATTCTCCCGAAATCAACTGGGACTATGCCATTATCCAGCGGGTCAATCCCGAAGATCTTTCCTCGAAGCTTCTTTGGATGAGCCCACGGAAGGCAATCCTCGAACGCGACGAAGCAAGCAATCTGGAATTGCAGCCGGGCGATATTGTTACGATCTTCTCGCAGCGGGATATCAGCGTGCCGCAGGTGAATCGCTCCCAATACGTGATCGTCGAAGGCGAGGTGAGGCGCCCGGGCGTATATAAACTCGACACCAACGAAAGGCTGCACTCCGTTTTGCAGCGCGCGGGGGGTCTCACTCCCGACGCCTATGTCTACGGTTCGCAATTGACCCGCGAATCGGCGCGGATAGAAGAACAAAAAAGCTTGGACGAACTAGTCCGCGCCATGGAGGTGCAAATCCGGCAGTCGGCGGTATCGGTGGCGGCTTCCACCCGGTCCGGAGAGTTGCCGCAAATGCTGGCGGCGCAGGAGGCGATCATAGGGCAACTACATAATTCCCGCGCCAGCGGACGCGTTGCCCTGCCGGTCAAGCCCAGGGACAAAAGCCTCACCGATTTCCCCAACATGGCGATGGAAGACAACGACCGGCTAACCATCCCACACACGCCTTCCACCGTAGCCGTGGTGGGCAACGTTTACAATCCCGGATCGTTCATTTTCGACTCCCACAACACCGCTGGAGCGTATCTCGAGATGGCCGGCAAAGGAAAGCCCGCTTCCGACCTGCACCACGCTTTTGTCTTGCGCGCGAACGGGGTCGTGGTCGCCGCTAACAATGTAAATGGGCTTTTCGCGGGTACAAAATTCGACCGCCTCCGGCTCTACCCCGGCGATCAGATCGTGGTGCCCTTTAAGCTGCCTACCGGAGCCTTCGTCCGCGGCCTGCGCGACTGGACGCAGATTGCTTCGCAACTGGCCCTGACCGGCGCCGTCCTCGCCACGGTGCTGCCGTAAGACGTAGCTCAAGGGAAGCGACAAGCGCATGAAGTTCCGGGCATGCGCCGCATTTGCGGCTTGAGAGCGCAAGAAGTCACGGCGCGATCAACGAGGAGCGCTGCATGAAGAAGGCACTGATTACTGGTATTACAGGGCAGGATGGATCGTACCTTGCGGAGTTACTCTTAGAGAAGGGGTATGAGGTTCACGGAATTAAGCGGCGAAGTTCGTCGCTAAACACGAATCGCATCGATCATCTATATCAGGATCCTCACGAGCCAAATCGAAGACTCTTTCTCCACTATGGCGACATGACCGATACTGCCAGTCTTATCCGGGTGATCCAGGACGTCCGGCCCTGCGAGATATACAACCTGGCAGCGCAAAGCCACGTTGCCGTCTCGTTCGAAGAGCCGGAGTATACGGCAAATGCGGACGGGCTCGGCGTTTTGCGCGTATTGGAAGCTATTCGTATCCTGGGCATGGAGACCAAGACGCGATTCTACCAGGCATCCACCTCTGAACTCTTTGGTAAGGCACGCGAGGTTCCTCAGAAGGAGACGACTCCTTTCTATCCACGCTCACCTTACGGGGCTGCTAAGCTCTATGCTTACTGGATCACGATCAACTACCGGGAAGCTTACGGGCTCTATGCATGCAATGGCATCTTGTTTAACCATGAATCTCCGAGGCGTGGAGAAACATTTGTAACCAAGAAGATAACGCGTGGACTGGCGAGGATTATTCTTGGAATCCAGGATGTGCTGTATGTGGGGAATCTAGATGCGAAACGAGATTGGGGACACGCTCGCGATTACGTGGAGATGCAGTGGTTGGTCCTGCAACAGCCCGTGCCGGATGACTATGTCATCGCCACCGGCGAGCAGCACAGCGTCCGGGAATTCATCGAGCGCGCTGCGGAAGAGTTGGGTACAACTGTAAACTGGAAAGGGCATGGGGTAGACGAGAAGGGGTATGACGGGCGCGGTCGCTGCATCGTGGCAATCGACAAGCGATATTTTCGTCCGACGGAAGTGGACTCGCTGCTTGGGGATCCATCCAAGGCGCGAGAAAAACTTGGCTGGAAGTCAAAAGTGTCCTTTCATGAACTAGTGGCGGAGATGGTACAGAGCGATCTTGAACTAGCGAAGCGAGATGCTCTGGTACGCGCCAGTGGATTCAAGGTAATGCACCACTATGAGTAATTTTATGGAAGCCACGTCCCGGGTTTTCGTAGCGGGACATCGGGGCCTGGCAGGATCCGCAATAGTACGCAAGTTGCTGGAGCTTGGACATTCCAATCTGCTTCTGCGCACGCGCCACCAATTGGACCTCCTGGACGGCGCGGCCACACGCGGATTCTTCGACCGGGAGCGGCCAGAATATGTTTTCTTGGCAGCCGCCAGAGTCGGTGGAGTTCTTGCGAATCGCGACTTTCCCGCCGAGTTTATTGCCCAAAATCTGGACATTCAGAACAACATACTTGAATCGGCGCTTCGCATTGGCGTCAAGCGACTCCTATTTCTTGGGTCCAGCTGCATTTATCCGAGACTGGCTCCTCAACCCATCAAGGAAGAATATTTGCTGTCGGGTCCACTGGAGTTCACGAATCGCTCGTACGCAATCGCCAAGATCGCCGGAATCGAGATGTGTTGGGCGTTTAACCGCCAGTACGGCGCGAAATTTCTGGCTGCGATGCCCACAAACCTTTACGGCCCTGACGATAACTATGACCTACAAACATCGCACGTGCTTCCTGCGCTCATCCGCAAGACCCATGAGGCGATTGAACGAAAACAGAAGAACGTGGTGGTATGGGGCACGGGGACGCCGCTGCGCGAATTTCTCTTCAGCGACGACATGGCAGACGCATGTGTCTGCTTGATGAATCTTTCCGAGGAGAAGTTTGAAAGTTTGGTCTCGGTTCCCGAAACGCCTCCCCTGATTAACGTTGGCAGCGGCCACGATTTAACCATTCGGGAACTAGCCTCAACTGTTTGTGCGGTTATGGGCTACAGGGGAACTCTGATTTTCGATTCCAGCAAGCCCGATGGCACTCCACGGAAGCTTCTCGATACCACGAAGCTATGCAATCTGGGCTGGAAACCCAGTATTCCGCTGCGGCAGGGAATTCGGTTGGCTTGGGACGATTATCGCGTGCAATTGCAGCAACTGCAGGAAGCAGATTAAGGTTTCTGCAGAAACATCCGATGGCGGAAGACGTGAAGTTGGCGGGTCGTTATCCACCCTGGCTATCCAGCAGCGGGGAAGATGATGTGAAAGCAATCGCTTCACCGGAGTCCGTAGCGTGAGAGTGGGCAGATCGCAAGGATCCAGTGGAATTCAGAACCCCTCGCGGTGGGGATGGATGACGATTATGTCTGTTCTAGGCATCCTGGGTTTCGTGGACCCGGAGGCCCAGACATTCTCGCGACCGTCCATCGGGAAGACCTTGAATGCGCTGCGGGCCTCACGAAATTTCCGCGAGAGTGCTGGGAACGCGGTTTACTCCCTTGCGGAGTACATCGCACAGCCCCTGACAATGGTCGTAGCGGCGCCCTTCCTGGTTCACAAATTGGGTCTATCGCAATACGGTGTTTGGATGTTGGTGAGCGCGATCCTGGGCAGCATGGGCATCCTCAGCACCGGATTCGGCGACGCGACCGTGAAATATGTCTCCGCCTACCGTGGCCAGAACAACCTCGCCGGGGTCGAGCGCACGATTCGCGCCACCCTGACCCTTAACGCATTTTTGGGGGGACTGTTCGGCTCGCTGGTTTGGGTCGTGGGGCCCTACGCGGTCGATCACATTTTCAAAATTGAGCCCATGTTCCACACCGCCAGCCTTCAGGCAATCCGGATCAGCGCAGGCATCCTTGTTCTTCGCTCCATCGAGAGTGTTTTCGTGAGCACGCTGCGCGCTTTCGAGCGCTACGGACCGCCGGTCAAGTTGAACGTGTTTCTCCGGACTATTGTGGTTGTTTCGGCGGTTGTGCTTGCCGCCCTCGGGCGCGGGGTAGTTGCAATCATGATCGCGACCTTGTTCTGGTCCGCTCTGATCGTCGTCCTGCAGGCTATTGCCGCCCGGCGCGTGGTCGGACCGCTGAACCCCTTTCCAACGTTCGAAAAAGAGGCCCTCGCCGAAGTTTTCAGTTTCGGTTGCTTCAGTTGGTTGCAGGCATTGGCTGGAGTCGTGTTTAGCTATGCGGACCGTTTTCTGGTAGCGGCGATGCTAGGGACCGGGCCAGTCGCGATCTATGTCTTGTGCGTGCAAGCTGCGCAGCCGGTCCACGGGTTGGCCGCTGCCGCCTTCAACTTTGTTTTTCCGCACATTAGTTCTCGCCACGAGGCCGGAGAAATTCACGGCCCGCGCCGGGTGTTTCGTCTGGCCTCCCTGATTAGCTTGGCGCTATCGCTTGCGCTGGCTTTGCCTCTGATTTTATTCAGTAAGCCCCTTCTGGTTCTGTGGATGGGGAAGCAAGTCGCAAATGATGGCCATCTCGTGCTTGCACTGCTCGCGGTGGCATACGCCTTGATGGCTCTAAATGTGGTGCCCCATTACGCGCTGCTCGCATTCGGCCGAGCACGTCTGATTGCTGGTTTGAACTTCGGTTCGGGTATTCTATTGACAGTGCTTATGGCAGCCCTGATCCCGGCCTTTGGATTAGCTGGTGCTGCGCTAGGGCGGATCGCTTACTCAATGCTATTAGCTGTTCCCTATTTGATTGCTTCTCGCAAGGCATTTCAAACGCGGGCGCAATTTGCTCCAGTCGGGAGTTCCTGAATGCAGTCCGTGTGTCTATCCGGTGTTTCTCCCCGGTGCACAGACGTCGACGACCTACGCTGCCACGTGTGCGGCGGTGTACGACTGCGCCGGAGGTTTTCGGTGCCGCTTTTGGATGGCCCTTATCAAGACGATAAAAATGTGCAATATGGAACCATCTATCGGTGTGACTCGTGCGGTCATCTTTCCGCGGGTTTTGTCGACGCTGGCAGATACGCGAGTTACTACCAATCGCTATCGGATGAGTACCACTCTTGCCACGATTATGACCGATCCCGATACGAGCGGATAATTGCACTTCTTCCGAAGCAGTCCTTGAGAAGGGTGTTGGATGTTGGCTGCGGGACGGGAACGTTCCTCGCCATGTTGCCCTCCGCGGTGGAACGTTTCGGAATCGAGCCTTCACGAGCCGCGGCTGACCACGCGCGTGCGAAGGGTATACGGATTGTTCAATATGACGATCTGGCGATGCCGGAGCTGCGAAACACTTTTGACCTCGTGACCGCTATAGATGTGGTTGAGCATTCGACGAATCTTCAGGAATTCCGCCGACACCTTGCTAGGGCATTGCGCCCCGGCGGGACAGCCATAATTCTTACTGGAGACGCCGAGAGTAGGTCTGCGAGATTACTAGGGCGCTCCTGGTCTTACTTGAGTTTTGCGGAGCACATTACAATCTTCTGTCCTCGCTCAATGCGAACGTGGCTACAGCCGGACTTTTCGGAGATCGAGGTGACGAGAGCGGGTCACCATCGTCTGAACGGACGGGAGAGTTTATCCCTGGTTCGAGCATGGCTGCTGTTTCCTGTTAAGTGGTTTCTCCGTAAACTGTTGCCAACGCGCTTGAAAATGCACGCGGCATTATACTTGCCTGGAGATCACATGCTTGTGCGGGCCATCCGTAACCATCCGCTGACGCGGGAGACCGCCATCAATGGCTATTAAACGCTTCGATCGCAACGGCGTAAATCACGGTCGCCCAGAGCCATCCGCGGAGCAATGATCCAGTTGGCATCGCGCCGGGTGCGTTTGCTGAACGCACAAAGGTACGCTTGCCAGGGAGGGTCTTTTCTACATTTTCTGTCGAGCTGTACCGCTGTACTCAGCCATAGACTGCAGGAATTCTTGGGGCTTCCTCGATCACATAACGGCACCTGCAGATCCCGGGTCCGTCGACCCCGATACAAGTTGACTGCTACAATTGGACCCGATCTTCTTCCGGAGGGCCGGCGCTGGTTGAGGATCCCGTCACATAACCTGAATCGGATGCTATTCGTGGCTAACGGGGGTGATATATGCAGCTTAGGACTAACTCGGAGTGTCTCGAGTGGGGACGCCGTGATCCGGTTTTCGACGCTGCCAGTTTTGGAGAGAAAGAAAGTTGAATGGCATTGACCAAACAAATGGCGCCTTATCGACGGCCGGTGGTCTGGAGGAGCCAACAACTGTCGCGCGTGGGAAGAGCCCACAGCTTCGATTTCTGAGGACTACGGCCTGCCCAACGGTTGCCTTTCATCCTCTTCTATCCATTGACCGTGCAATGGAGCAAGCCGGGCTTCGATCCGTATCGAACCGCCAGAGCAAGGCAGAAATCTTTGTTGCGAAGGTCATATCCAAGCTGCGTTTGATGCGGAACGTACGTCGTTCTGCTGCCGAACCGGTGTTTGTGAATTTCATGGGCTTTTGCGAGAGCAAGACTTTGCCTTTTGCATACTGGACCGAGATAGTCCCTTATTGTTTTGATTGTTGGCCCAGTCTCTATGAACGCTGGACGTCGTTCTTCAAACGGCATCGAGTCCGCATTGCATTTTTCTCAGCGCGTCAGTCTGCCCAGTACTTTGCCAACGCGCTTCCGAATATGAAGTCAGTGTGGCTCCCAGAAGCAACTGACCCATTCGAGTACTGCCCCTCAAAATCCTGGTCAGAGAGGGACATCGACGTGTTGGAGTTGGGCAGAAAAAATGACCGCTTCCACGATAGAATTGTCGAGCCGCTGGCCAAAACGGGCAGGACGCATCTGTTTGAGCGAGTCAAGGGAGAAATTATCTTCTCTGACAGGACTGGCCTGATTAATGGTCTGGGACGCACCAAGGTATCGATATGCTTTCCGTGTTCCCAAACGCATCCCGAGCGGTCGGGGCCGGTCGAGACCGTAACCCTCAGGTATTTCGAGTCGATAGCCTCGAAGTGCCTCATTGTTGGACATGCGCCCCAAGAACTGATCGACCTGTTCGGGTACAACCCGGTCATAGAGGTGCAGAGCGGGTACGAGTTTGAACAGATGGAGTCTTTGCTGAACCATCTGGGTCCACTTCAGAGCCTCGTTGAGCGGAACTATCGACGACTCTTGGAGGTAGGTACTTGGAAACACCGAGTCGCAACGATTCTCGATATCTTTCGCGAAGTGGCAACTCGCACGGAGGCCTAGGCGCCTATGCTTCATAGAGTTAACGAACTGATCCACACGACCTCAAAAAGCACCTTCGACTGCGACCTGCACGCGGCCCTTCGCGAAAGCAACAAAAGGACGGATGCGTTTTGGGGTATGAATCGACAATTTGTCCGGACTTTGATTCTGCTGAAGCTGGTGAGCGGGCTGGAAACGGACGCTTTTGTTGAAACGGGTACGAACCTGGGCCGGACTTGTTTCTTGATGGCAGCTCAGACGAAACTACCGATTTACAGCAGCGAGGTGAACAAAGACTATTTGCGGTCTGCCCGCCGCCTACTTTTCTTTTTCGGCCGGAGAGTCCACCTGTTTAATGAGGATAGCGTGGGCTTCCTTAAGCGAGTATTACGGGCCAAGAGGTTTCGTAGACCCTTCTTCTATCTCGATGCCCACTGGAACGCAGAACTACCTCTCCGAGAGGAAATCAGCACAATCCTGGGCGACTGTCCGAATTTTGTGATCGCGGTGGACGACTTCGAAGTACCGAACGATCCTGGCTTTGGTTATGACGTGTATAATGGCATGCCATTAGGCTTGACAATTGTGCAGGACGTCCTTGTGAGCTCCAAGTTGAAAATGTCCGTATGGTTTCCTTCTTATTCCAGCGAACTGGAAACAGGGAGTCGCCGCGGATGGACCTTAATCACGGCCGCGGATCATCAGGCCAAAATCAAAGAGCTAATCCCCAACGATCTGCTATCTGTTTATATGGAAATTTAGTCTGGTCAGTTCAAGAAGAAGCGGTCCATTAACCTCGGGCGAGGAGTTATATGTCTGTCCATGATATGAAGGCAAGTGGAGGAATAGGCCTTCATGAAAATATCGCAGATGACGCGCGTGAGTCGCCGCTTGTTACCGTCATCACCGCCGTATTCAACGGGGCAGGGACGATAGAAAACTGCATCGAGAGTGTTTTGGGCCAGGATTATCCGCATATCGAACACATCATCATCGACGGCGGTTCTACCGATGGCACAATTGATGTGCTTCGCCAATACGAAGGCCGGATAGCACGATGGATCAGCGAACCCGATAGCGGCGTATACGACGCATGGAACAAGGGGGTGCAGCTGGCGCACGGAGAATGGGTCGCATTTCTCAGCGCCGATGATACCTTTCTACCCGGCGCAGTCCGGGCGTACATGGAGCTTTCTGTTAAGAACCCCGATGCAGAGTTTTTGAGCTCGGTAGTTCGCTTGGAACATCATGGCGGATATACCCGCCTGTTCGGTGAGAGTTGGCAGTGGCTGCGGTTCTCGAAGTTCATGTGCACTGCGCACCCAGGCAGCATGCACAAAAAGTCGCTCTTTACGCACTACGGCCTTTACGATACTTCATACAAGATTACGGCAGACTATGAGCTGCTGCTTCGTGCCGGGGCTGCACTGAGAGCGGCTTTTATGCCCACCACGACGGTCGCAATGAAAGCCGGGGGCATGAGCGACTCGTTCCGCGCGTTACGGGAAGCCCGCAGGGCCAGGGTGGAAACAGGCCGCCGATCTCCCAGAAGGGCAGCCCTCGAACTGCGTCTTGCGATGCTGAAGCGCATGGCACGCAAATTGCTTCTCAGCCTACGCACACAATTGCCAATATGATCAGCGTGCGCAATCTGATTATTTATTCCACATTCCCTGCACTCTTCAGCAGTGCGCTATATTTTGTCGTCGGGGGAATCAGTGTCCAATTGTTCTATTTTTTCATGGTATTCAACCTTGTTCTGATGCTGTATCTGGGGAAAGTCTGGGCCCCACCTGGCCTTCTGGTTCTAGTCGTATTCGTGCTTGCAAGTGGGGTGGCCGGAATCGCGAGAACATCAGACACAGTTCCACTGTTCTCCAAAGAGCTGGCTGGCATTAGCGTCAGCGCGTTGTATTTTTGTTGCTTTGCGCGGCTAACGGACTTTGACGTTAATGAATGCTTTAGAAACTATGCACATACCGCTTACTATGTTGCACTCGTTGGTCTCATCTTGTTCCCTATTCAATTCAAATGGTTTGACTTGCCGCGCCTTCAGAGCGTGTTGCGTGAGCCCGCCATGTTTGCAATAACGTGTCTCCCAGCGTTGTACTATTTTGCCGACCAGTGCCAGAGACACCGGCGAGACGGAACCAAGCTTCTCGTGCTGGGGCTCGCGTTCGCGCTCGCAGGATCTTCGGTGGGGTTTCTCGGTATTATGTTTGGGATCTGTGTCTTTGGAAGAAGGTACAAGCACGGCGCCGTGCTTATCCCCGCAGCAGTTGCTCTAATGGGAATTGGAGTCTATGCGGCCTCTTCCGATTTCAGAATGAGATTGAACGACACAGCCAAGAGCAGCCAGACATTTGATGTGAGCGAAGCCAATATCAGTACGCTTGCATTTGTTTCAAACGCATACGTGACATTCCAGTCTGTAAGAGACCATCCCTTAGTCGGTACAGGCGTCGGTTCGCACAAACTGTCCCATGAGAAGTTTATTGGCATGGTGCCAGGCGTGGAACAATGGGAGGATACAGCGGCCCTGGAGATTGCCGCAGCGGACGCAAATTCTCTTTTCTTGAGGGTACTCTCAGAATGTGGAATTCTTGGTATTCTACTGGTCTTGTGGTTTATCTGGCATTATCGAGCTCGAAACGGGCAAGGAGTCGAAGGTATAAGTCAGGCCATTTGGGTGTACTTCTTTGTTAAGTTGCTGCGTGGGGGCGCCTATTTTAGTCCGGAGCAGTTCTTCTTCATCGTCTTGTACGCCGTGAACGGGCGCAGCCGCCGGTTCCCCGAGCTAGAATGCCGCGGAGTTAGGAATGGACAATAGAGACAGAATCGTTCTTTCTGGCGTGAATTGTGTAAGCGGCGGGATTTTGGGCGTATTCCAAGAAGCTCTGCACTCGGTTGTCGATGAATACGGAGATGAGTACGAGATCATAGCGATTGTCCATCGGCGTGAGCTTTTTGATGTCGACAATGTATCTTATCTCGAATTTCCGACGGTAAAGTCATCGTGGATCCGGCGGCTGTGGTTTGAATACAAAACCCTGACAAAAATATCCGGGCAACTCCGGCCGAAGCTCTGGTTGTCAATGCACGATATGACCCCAAATGTGCATGCCGATATCCGTGCGGTGTACTGTCATAATTCATCTCCCTTTTACAGGTTCCAGTGGCTTGAGGCACTGCTGGATCCGAAATTTGGATTGTTCACGCTGTTCTACCGGTATTTGTACGCAATCAATATCGGGAAGAATGACTTTGTAATTGTCCAGCAAAGTTGGATCCGGAGGGAATTTCAACGCATGTATGGTATTCGAAACGTGATTGTTGCTCAGCCGACCGTGAATACTTTTAGGGTCATCGCGAGAGAGGAAAAGGAACGATATGGTTTGTGTTATCGAATATTGTATCCCGCACTCCCGCGCACGTTCAAAAACTTCGAAGTAGTTTTGGCGGCAGCCAGAGCGCTGGAGAATAGTGGCTTTGTCGGGTTTGAGTTGTGGCTGACGTTAGACGGTTCTGAGAACCGCTATGCCGCCCAGATAAGGAAGAAGTATAGGGAGCTACAAAGCGTTCGCTGGTTGGGAGTGTTAGCGCGCCAGAAGGTAGTCGAATTGTACGAGGAGGCGGACTGTCTGATATTCCCGTCAAGACTTGAAACATGGGGACTGCCTATTACGGAATTCAAAGCAACGGGGAAACCTGTTTTGGTTGCCGATCTCCCGTATGCCCGCGAAACAGTAGGAAACTACGACCTATGCGCTTTCTTTGATCCAGACGACCCCGCCCGCCTCGCAGAAATGATGAGGCGTGCAAGCATGCGAGAACCTGTTTTCGCACAGACTCACTGCCAAGACCCAGCGATGCCATATGCGCGAAATTGGAACGAATTGTGGCGTTTCCTTCTAGGCGACTCGAATCATGCCTCCTCCTGGTACTCCCGCAAATCTATGCAAGAGTTGAAACAGTGAACGTTTGCGTATGCATTCCCACCCTGAACGCGGGTAACACGTGGGGCGAGTTTGTGTACGCCTTGCAGGCGCAGACGTTGCAGCCGTCGGAAGTCCTCGTTCTCGACTCCTCATCCACGGACGGCACGGCGGAGCTGGCTAGGCGGGACGGTTGCCGGGTCGTCGCCGTTTCGCGCGGGGAGTTTCGTCATGGTGGAACGCGGCAACATGCCGCGGAACTGGCCACGGGCTCGGACATACTCGTCTACCTTACTCAGGACTCGATTCTGGCGGATGGGAATGCGCTGGCGTGGCTGGTTGCTGCCTTTGAGGACCCGTCCGTTGGAGCCGCTTACGGACGGCAGTTGCCCCGGCCGGGCGCCAATCGGATCGAAGCGCATGCGCGGCTGTTCAACTATCCCCCGGTTTCCACAGTACATTCCCTCGCAAGCTCGGCGGCGATGGGCTTTAAGGCGATCTTCTTTTCGAATTCCTTCGGGGCGTACCGCAGGACTGCCTTGGAGCAGGCGGGCGGCTTTCCCAAAGAGTCGAATTTCGGCGAAGATACGGTAGTGGTGGCGCGTCTGCTGCAATGCGGCTGGCAGATCGCTTACGTTGCCGAGGCGCAGGCCTACCATTCCCACGTCTACACCTGTCGCGAAGAATTCCGGCGTTACTACAGGATTGGGCAACTACATGGAAAAGAGCCGTGGCTGTTGCGTGACTTCGGCGAAGTGTCCGGAGAAGGGCGCAGATTTGCGATGTCCGAGATTCAGTACCTCTCCAGGCGTGCGCCGTGGCTGATTCCGGAAGCAATGCTTCGCACGGTATTAAAATATTTGGGATATAAACGCGGAAGGCGCGATCCGCAGCCTTAAGATTCCAACCCTCAACGCCGCACCCCAGTACCAATGGCGGTTACACCGTCTCTGGCTTTCCCTTCCAACGCTCCTTGATTGCTTCCAGTCGCTGCCGGTTTTCCGGCAGCTCGAAGGCGCGGGCCCAGCCTTCCCGCAGCAAAATCCAGGAACCGGCAAGCAAGGAAGCAAAAACCGTCCCGGCAATCACAATCAGGAGCCGGGGCGGGAATGAACGCTTATCCGGAGGTACGGCAGCGTCCACTACTTGAATAATCGCCCCCTCGCGAGCTTCGTCGAGTTTGGCGACTTCGAATTGTTTCGCCAGCAGCTCGAAGACGGTCTCGGAGTACTTGAGGTCCCGAAATCGGTTGAGATATTCCATCCCGGATTCTGTCACCCTCCCCTTGGAAAGGTTGATGTCCGACCCGGCGTCAATCTGCGATCCCGCCACGCGTTCGAGCTGCGTTTGGAGCGCAGCGAGCTCCTGCTTAGCGAGGATGAGACGGGGATTGTCCTCGGCAGCGAAAGATCGCATGCTTTGAATCTGGACTTGCTTGGCCACAACCTGGGCACGCAAGACGGCGGCGGACTCGATCAGCGCTCGTGCCTGACTGTCAATCTGCAGAACGCCAGTGGATTGTTGAGTCTTTTTCATGGCCTCTTCCGCCGTGGTTAGGTTGTCCTTGGCCTGCTGCAATTGCTGCTCAAAGAACAACCGGCGCCGCGCGGCCTCGGTGATCGCCAGCGAGGCGGAGAGTTTGCGGAATTCTTCTACGTAGCCATTTGCCAGCTCGGCAGCCCGCTTCGGATCACGGTCCTCAACCGAGATGCGGATCAGCCCGTCCTTGGTCCCGGCGACAGCCGTCGTGCGGGACTCGAACTCCTTTCGTGCGTCCGACATTCGCTTTTCGTGGTATTCCTCCATCAGGCCGAAACGCTGGATCATCGCGTCCTCGACGGTCCGGCTAGCCAGCATCGAGACGTACATATCGGCCGGGTTCTTGATGCCAAGACTGCCACCCGCCAGCGAGGCCAGCGCTCCCAACGATCCCAGATTCCCGAGTTGCCCCAACAACGCGGAGCCCATGGACGAACCTTGCGTAGGAGGGAGCAGCACGATTTTTGCCTCGTATCGGACCGGAAGCAGGAAGGAAACCACTGATGCCAATACCGCGGCGCCCAGCACAAAGCGCACGATGAAATGTTTGTGCCCGGCAAGGAGCACCAAGATATCGAGCAGCGAAGCCTCGGTTTCGGTCCGGGACGGGCCTGCGTTTGCTACGTCGGCAATCGGCTCGGCCTGAATCTCAGTCTGCATCATCGTATCCGCGTGATTTGCGACTATATTATGGCACCTTGCCGACAGTGATTCTATCAGGCTCTCTCAAAGCGAATCTCGCATCTCAAAGGATACGGTGAGGGTAACGCGCAATCGGTTTCGTGCTAACTTTAAACGAATTCAAAATTTGTGCTGACGAACTGCAAAAAGCGGGCCGCTCCGCGTTCAGGCAATTGCCATATTTAATCGTGATCAAATAAAACACACTTGGCAGCGGTGCGCGCCGGTTGCCAGAGGACGTGAAATGAAGTTTGCTAAAACTATTGTCAATATGTCGGAAATTGGGAACTACTGCGCCAAGGCCCCCCTGACATCGTGGCTGGGGGCGGCGCTGGTCATTGGGTGTTTGACGGCGTGTGCCCAGACACCGGCAGAGGAAAAAAATACTCCCGCTCCATCTCCAACACCGGAAGTGCAGTCCCCTGAGTTCTCGACGGGATCCGTCCGCTTGAAATCGCTTCCGCGCGATCTTTTTCTGGATCAGAAGAGTTTCTGGTCAACTCCGTTCCACCTGACCCAGCGGGAATGGCAGTGGACGGTCCCATTGGCTTTTGCCGGCGCCGGGTTGTTGGCGAGCGACACTGCCGTGGAAAAACACGTTCCCACGAGCTCAACAACGGTCTCACATGCGGTTACGGCTTCCAATGCCGGGCTCACTGCTTTGGTCGGCGCGGGCGCAGGAATGTTTCTGTTGGGACAGGCCGGGCACGACGATCAACAACGCGAAACCGGCCTTCTCAGTGGAGAAGCCGCTATTGACGCCTATCTGGAGACAGCAGTTTTCAAATATGCGACGGGAAGGGATCGCCCCTTTGTCGACGATGGCCGGGGACGTTTTTTTCAAGGTGGAAACTCCTTTCCTTCGGAGCACGCGGCAATTAGTTGGGCGATTGCCAGTGTGATTGCGCACGAATATCCCGGGCCCCTGACACAGCTGCTGGTCTATGGCTTGGCGGGAGGCGTCAGCGCCGCGCGGATTGCGGGGCAGAAACACTTCGCATCGGACGCGGTGGTGGGCGGCGTCCTCGGATGGTATACCGGCCGGCAAGTTTTCCGCGCTCACTCTCATTACAGCGATGCGGACATCGCGAAATATGGCACGTTCAGCAAAGGGGTGGAAGGCGAGGAGGGGGATGCCTACCGGGAACCGCGAGACATGGGTTCCAGTTATGTTCCGGTGGACAGCTGGGTTTATCCAGCCTTTGACCGGCTCATAGCTTCTGGCTATGTTCAAGACCGGACAGTTTCTATTCGACCCTGGTCACGGCTGGAGTGTGCGCGGATTTTGGCGGAAGTCCATCGGCATCTGGCAGATGAGCCGGATTCTCCCGACGCACACATGATGTTACTGATTCGCGAGCTCGATGCGGAATTCGGACCGGAGACGCAGCTCCGAAACGGAGACACTCCCAATGTCAACGCGGAGCTCGAATCCGTTTACAGCCGCTACACTGGGATCAGCGGACCCCCGCTGCGCGATTCTTTTCACTTTGCCCAGACCATCGCGGACGACTTTGGCCGTCCCTACGGGCGCGGCTCCAACATCGTCACAGGATTCTCCGCCAACGCCGCAGCGGGTCCATTTGTAATTTACGTGCGCGGCGAATATCAGTATGGTTCCTCCAGCCAGGAGTACACAGCTGCGCAGGCGCAAGACGTTGCCCTCTCCGATGAGTTGCCGGTCAACTCCGCTGCAACTTTTGGAAGGAGTTCCCGGCTGCGGACAGTGGAAGCATACGCCGGGCTCAATTTTGAGGATTGGCAATTGACGTTCGGACAGCAGAGCCTTTGGTGGGGCGCCAACCGAAGCACGAGTCTGTTGCTGTCCAACAACGCAGAAGCCATACCGATGTTACGAATTGAGCGGCTAAGCCCGCTGCGATTGCCCAGCCTGTTTGGCGTGCTCGGCCCCATGTACGTGTCCGGGTTCCTGGGGCGACTTGGAGGGCATCGATATCTTCGCCTGGGTCCCGATTTCGTGCTCTTCGGAGACGGGATTCACGCGGTGGATCCCCAGCCTTACATCTGGGGAGCAAACATCTCTTTCAAGCCAACCTCGAACTTGGAATTGGGATTCTCCCTGACGGCCGTGATTGCCGGACATGGCCGCCCCCTGACTCTCCGAACGTTGCTCCACAGTTTTTCGCAGCATGGCAATGCACAACCCGTGGACCCTGGAGACCGGAGTCCAACGATGAGCGCGTCCTACCGGCTTCCCAAACTGCGCAACTCAGTCGTGGTCTATGCAGATGCAATGAGCGAAACCCAGCCCTTCCCATTGTTCTATCCCCTGGAGTCGGCATTGAATGTGGGGATATATCTGCCGCATGTAGCACGCATCAAGAACTTGGATTTCAGATGCGAAGGTATTTATACGAACATACCGGGAAGAAATGCTGGCAACAATTCCTATTTTGTAAACGCGCATTACGCCGAAGGTGACCGCAATTATGGCCAGCTTTTTACCAGTTGGATCGGCCGCGGTGGCAACGGAGGGCAGGCTTCCACGACCTACTGGTTCTCCGGCCGCAACCAGGCAACCGTGACCTACCGGCGGATGGTCTCGGACCAGAGCTTGCTCAGGGGCGGCAACGTCCACGACATTTCGGGCGGTTTTAGTTGGATGCTCCGGCCTCGCATAGAGGTTGCAGCATCGCTGCAATATGAACGGTGGAATTTTTCCGAATTGAATCCCAGCCCCCGTACCAACCTTTCCACCACGATTGGAATCCGAATATGGCCGAAATTGCGTGCGGCGACGGCCACGGGCGGAATGAGCACTCAACCGTAGAGGGCCTGATGCGCGTTGCGGTCTCGTTTGTCCAGGAGTCCGGTGTCAGTGTGCGCAACACTCTCTTGACACATTCAAGGGACTCGCTTTACTGTTGCTTGTTCCGCTTCGGTTGTCTGAGGGGGCAAGCCGAACGTCAACGCAGGGATGGACCGTGCTCCTCGTTAAGATCGCGCCCCACTTTCCAGCATGTGGTCGGATGGTGTTCCCTCCTGAGCGTTTCACCTGGGCTTTCCAATTCGACAGAGTAGTAAAGGGTTTGCGTTTACGCATCTTGGCGCTCCGCTTAATCTTGTCCTGGCTCGCAACTTTTAAGCCGCGCCCGAGTGTCGGGGACCCGCAAGCCATTAAAGTTCGTTTTTATTGGGAGATTTAGGATACCGGGCCGTGCGGGATAGATAGGCACTGGCGTCAGTTGAAATGTGCGGAGGAGCGAGCGGTGATTTCACGAGTCTATTACTATAGTTTTTTGCTGCGCGCCCTTGTTTATGTACTCCCGTTGTTCGCCTTCGGGATGGGCGCATATCTCCGATTTGGCAAAGTGTGGCCCCTGGACGTGAACAGTGTAGTCCCGCAGTATTACCTGATTCTGCTGGTGTTTACCGAGTTTGTCTGGGTTCTTGCCGCCAACTACTACAAGGTTTCATCGGTTGCAGATCTATTCTGGGAGTACACCGGGATCCGGGCCGCGTTTCTTGCCTGCTTTGCTACGCTCCTTTTGCAAACCGCGCTGCTCGTTTTTGTCAAACCGTTGACTGTGTCGCGGATCTTCATCCTGCTCAGCAACGCAATCCTGTTTCTTTGCGTGGTGGCAACCAGAAACTTCTTCCGGCTCACTTCGGCTTCGTCGAGCTGGCCTCGCAAATGTGAAAAGATACTCCTCGTCGGGACCGATCAGTATGCGCGAAGAAGCGTCAAACTCCTTCGCCGCATCCCATTTTTTCGCTGCGAAATCCAAGCTTACTTGCAACTTCCCGGACAACCGGTGCTGGTTCAAGATGCACCTGTGATCAGTACCATGGAGCCGCTCCATCTAGAGGCGCTGAGTTTTGATGAAATTGTAGTTGCCATTCCAGCCAAGCACTATCTGCAGGTCGCCTCCGTTCTCGACAGCCTGCAAAATTTCGGGAAACCTGTCCGTGCTGTCTTGGACCTCGGCCCGCGGCTGGCGGTACGCGAGAAACTGTTTCAGTTTGGGCGGTTGCAGATGATGAACTTGGCCATTTCTCCGGTTGAAAGCTTCGCTTATACCGTGCTGAAAAGGACTTTTGACCTGGTTTCCGCAACCCTTGGCGTGTTGATTCTGAGCCCTATGTTTCTAGCGATTGCGGTTCTCGTCAAGCTGAGCTCTCCGGGCCCGATCTTATTCCGGCAGGAGCGAGTCGGCCGAAATGGAAAGATCTTCACCCTGCTGAAGTTCCGCACCATGCATTGCAGCAGCACCGCCGAGAGCGACACCATTTGGACGACCAAGAACGATCCCCGGTGTACCGCGATTGGTGCGACCCTGCGCAAGTTCAGTCTCGATGAACTACCCCAGCTTCTTAATGTCATCCGCGGAGAGATGAGTCTGGTGGGGCCGCGGCCGGAACGGCCACATTTTGTCGCGAAGTTCCGGACAAACATCCAGAAATACAACCTGCGGCATTGCTGCCAGGTGGGCATGACGGGCTGGGCACAGATCAATGGCCTGCGCGGGAATACTTCAGTCTCTGACCGGCTCCAATATGATCTGTACTACATTCGCAACTGGAGTTTTGGTCTGGATCTCCAGATCATCGCTCGCACCATGTTCACTGCTCTGAGAGACGCAAACGGATACTAGGGTGCGGCTCGCGTCGACCTAGTGGCGTTCTGACTTGGGCCAATTTTATGGCAGGGATGGCACCGTGCACGTGCCCTGTAAAAGAGATGTCTTCTTTCTTAGCCTCATCGCCGATGGACATCAGCCATGAACATCGGTTCAAAGCAAGACTGGCCTGTGTCCAGAGCACGGTTTGAGGACATGCTCAGAGAGGAAGTGGCGAAAGTACCTCCTGACGCGGGAGGCCTATGCAAGTGATCTCGCGGAGCCCCCGCTACCGGCCGAAATAATCCCAGGCTAAGAGTAGCCGACCACCCATCGAGGGGGCGCGCCCTCTGAATGATTTTTGTCGGCGGCTAAGACGACCTTTGAAAAACTTGGGAGCTGTGGTGTGTACACCAACGGCCGCAGCTGAACTCATTTAGACGTTACAGTTCCGGGCTGTGAACTATGTCGAAGTGCGTTACGGAATCGTCGAAGCTGGTCAAAACCGCTCGTGCCTCAGGTTCCACAATAGCCTTATCCGTCTTGACGCCGGCAAATTTACGGATTGCCTCCATGGACTCCCAAAGGGTCAGCACGACAAATTCGACCGTCTCGCCAGCCGTGCGGCGGAGCAGATACGCTCCCCGATGTCCTTCGATTGCGTGCAGAGACGGGAAAACTTTCTTGGTTGCGTGCTGCACATATTCGTCCGCTCTCTCGACTGTCGAGCGCGCCCGCCACATTCGCAAGATCATATCTTTAATCTTTTCTTTGTCCAGAGATGAAGGACCCTCGGTCCCATGGGTTGAAGGCTCGCTAAGCGTTGCTCTCCCCTGTGGCCGCGACATTCGGCCTAACGGGTACCGCAGCGTTTTCCCCCGCCACCGTCGTCCACTCCCGGACATACCATCGCTTCACTGCCCCGCTCGTCACATAGGGATCAACCTTGGCAAACTTCTCGGCTACCTCGGGCGAGTCGCCCCGGAACAGGAGCACAGCGCCGTCTACTGGGTTCGCCAGCGCACCACCCAATAAGAGTTCCCCGCGTTCACTTGCCTTCCAAGCCTTCTCAAGGTGTGCATCGCGAAATTCCGCACGCCTGGAAACGTAGTCCTGCCCAACTTCGTAAAACAAAAGGTAATGCATTTGAGTGTCTCGCCTCCTCGTGTCCGTTTGCGTTCCAAATGTTTTTCGTCAGACGCTTTCAACCCAACCGTGCGGCTCAGGCTCCTTCCCGGTCATGATCGCCAGCAGAGGGGTGGGATGAGGACTGATATAAGCAAGCCTTCTCCAGACCGTTCCCATGCCCAACGTTCTGCGGAAAGCCTGACGCTAGAGATAGCTGGACACGGCCCGCCCGCGTTTTCCGATTACCGATCCCGCAACCCAGCTAACCTTTTCAGGCGCAAACAGTCCCACTTCACATATGGCCGTCTTCAACCTCATCGTAAACGGTGAGAGGCACCGCGTCGATGCCGAGGCGGGGATGCCCTTGCTATGGGCGTTGCGCGACCTACTCGGCCTCACTGGAACCAAGTACGGCTGTGGCATGGCAGTGTGTGGCGCTTGCACGGTGCACGAAGACGGTGTGCCGGTAAGATCGTGCCAGATTCCACTTTCGGCAACCGCCGGCAAGAGCTACACCACCATTGAGGGGCTTTCTGTCGACGGCAGCCACCCCTGTCAGAAGGCATGGTTGGAAGAAGACGTGTCGCAGTGCGGCTACTGCCAGAGCGGCATGATCATGCAAGCGGCGGCGCTGCTTCACCGTAAACCTCAGCCTACCGACCAGGAGATTGACGCGGAACTTTCCGACCACGTCTGCCGCTGTGGAACCTACCAGCGCATCCGGCGGGCCATTCATCGTGCAGCTCGCGAGGTGAGCCACGCATGAGAGCCACCCGTCGCGAATTTCTGAAAACGAGCGTGCTCGCCGGCACGGGCCTGGTGATCTGGCTGGAGATGCCTAAGACCGCAACCGGGCAAGCGGCAGCCGTGTTCGAGCCCAGCGCTTACATCCGCATTACTCCGGACAATACCGTTCGCCTCTGGATCACACGCTCGGAGATGGGACAGGGCGTGCGCACCACTCTCCCCATGATGTTGAACGAGGAACTGGAAGCGGACTGGGCACAGATTCAGTACGAGCAAGCCCTGCCTGACGGCCGCTTCAAAGGCATTCGTCTGCGCACCAGCGGCAGCGGGAGTACCGTTGGAACCTATGCTGCGCTGCGCAAAGCGGGGGCGACCGCGCGCGAGATGCTGATTGCCGCGGCGGCCGAGAAATGGAATGTCGAACACTCCGCCTGCCGTGCCGAGCAGGGCAAGGTTATCCATATCCTCAGCGGACGAAAGTCCAGCTACGGGGAACTCGCCGAAACGGCGGCCCGCCAGAAAGTCCCCGGCAATCCGCCGCTGAAAAATCCTGGGGATTTCCGGGTTATCGGGAAATGGAGAAAAAGGACCGACGGCGCCTCCATCGTGAGCGGGCGGGCGATCTTCGGTCTGGATGTCCGCGTTCCCGGGATGTTGTATGCCGTCATGGCGCGCTGTCCGTATCTTGGAGGGAAGGTTGCGAGCTTTGAGCCCGGCAAAGCCCTGGCGGTCTCCGGCGTGCGCCACGTGGTGCCCATCAGTAGCGGGATCCATACCGGAATTGCCGTCGTCGCCGATCACACCTGGGCCGCCATGCAGGGACGCGAGGCGCTTCACGTCCAATGGGATCGTGGCCCCAACGCCGATTTCGATTCTGACCACTTCCTGAAACAAATGGAAGACGCGCTCGCCCAGCCCCAGGACGGATATTTCGTTCGGGGTGACGGAGACGCACCCACAGCCATCCATTCAGCCGCGAAAACTCTGCAAGCAACCTATGAATTCCCTTTCCAAGCCCATGCTCCGCTCGAAACCATGAACTGCGTGGCAGATGCGCGCGCCGATTCCTGCGAGATCTGGGTTCCGACCCAAGCTCCCGAAGTTGCGCTCTCGAGTACGGCGAAGATGCTGGGCCTGCCGGAAGACTCCGTCAAAATCAACATCACCTTACTGGGCGGTGGCTTCGGGCGCCGGCTTTTTGCCGACTACGTGCCCGAGGCAGTTGAGCTCTCCCGAGCCATTGGAAAACCAGTTCAGTTGGCCTGGACACGCAGCGATGACATGCGCTACGGCTTCTTTCATCCCGCTGACATTGAGCACGTCGCCGGCGGGCTGGACGCCCAAGGCCGGGCCGTGGCCTGGATACAACGATCCATCGGTTCGAACCTCTCGATGTTTGGTTTTCCTGACGAAAAAGACCGGGCTAACCCCAAGCTATATTTCAATGACGGCAGTCCCTGGGGATCGTTCGACAACCCCTACAACTTCCCGCACCTCAAGGCTGACTTCATCCCCCTGAATTCTCCGGTGCCGACCGGCCCGTGGCGCGCAGTGGAGTATCCACCAACGGTGTTTGCCCGCGAGTCCTTCCTCGACGAGATGGCGCATGCTGCCGGCAAGGACCCGCTGGAGTTTCGCCTGCATCTGCTTCAACCCGGAGATGTGCTCGCGGTGGGCGCTGCGAAGATCGATCGCAACCGCCTGGTTCGAGTGCTGCAACTGGTGGCGGAAAAGGCGGAATGGAAGCGACCCCTCGGGCACACCGACCATCGACTGCATGGCCGAGGGATCGCCTGCAATGTGTACGACCAGGATTGCTACGTCGCGCAGGTGGCGGAAGTCTCGATTGGCAGGCAGTCGCACGACATTCGCGTGCATCGCGTAGTCTGTGCGGTCGACTGCGGGTTGGTCGTGAATCCGGCAGGCCTCGAAGGCCAGGCGGAAAGCGGCATCATCTGGGGGCTCTCCGCCACCCTGCATGGCCGGATTGATTTCAAGAACGGCACCGCGGTGCAGGAGAATTTCAGCGACTTCGAGGTCGTTCGCATGAACGAATCCCCGGCAGTCGAGACCCACATCGTGCCTTCTGACCTTCCCCCCAGCGGCTTTGGCGAGACCGCTGTCCCGCCGGTCGCGCCTGCGGTCGCCAACGCTGTTTTCGCGGCCACGGGCAAGCGCCTGCGACGCCTGCCCATTACTCCGGAAAAACTCAGAGCCTAGCTGGGCCGTAAGTGTCCGGGCCGGTTGAATTCAGCGAGGATTCTGAGCGGCGCTGGAGGGGGAGACCGAAAAGTGCACGACACTGGAGTTCGATGTGCTGGGCCCTACCGTGCTGGTGGCGACGACCACAACATCATCTCCAACGCCGGGGGCTGTTCCGCCCGGCACGGTCAAATCCACGCGGATGATGCCTGATTGGTCCGCGCCCAGCGACAGTTCCTTCGGTTCGACTTTGCTCACGAATTGACGGGCGTCGCTGACCGCCATCCGGAATGTGCGAGGGAAACCGATGTTTCGCACTGTGAACGTGGCTTGCTTCATGCTTCCTGCGGACAACTCGCCAAAGTCCAGCTTTGGAGAAAGTTCCACGCTTTCCGCATGAAACAGACTGGCGAAAAATCTTTGGTATTGCTGGCCATTCGAGTCGCGCCCCCTCACCGCTACACGGAACGGCACCTTCGGAAGCTCCAGGCTTCCCACGAATTCAAGCATTTCGCGGCCGGAACTCACCGTCCGCATTAGCAGTTTCTGAACTGTCTCGCCGCGTTCGGTAACCAGATAGAACTCCGTCGTCTTCGCGGCAGCCGCAGAGAGCGAGGCCTGAAGAGTCGCAGGTCGTCCGGCCACTGGTTGTCCCTGTATTGGAAAGAGCCCTTCGTGGCCGGGACGGCCGCCTTCCTTTACAAATTCGAGGCTGACAAAATAAATATCGCTCTGCGCCTGCGCCTCCATCCAAAACCTGCCGGTGCCAGCAACCTTGGCGCGCCAGTTTCCCGCTTCCGGCGAACTCACCGTTACAATCCGCCCGCAGTTCAATTCCGTGACCTCCGCTCTCGCCGAACCTTCCCTAATGGTTGCGCCGGAAGGTTCGGTCAGCGTGAGCTTATTGCCTTTTGTATCCACCGAAAACGTAAACGTAATTCTCTTGCTCACCGAGTCCACCGGAATTTCGATGGTCTGAGTCTTCCCCTCGAGGGCACCGGTGGACCAGAACACAGTTGCCACGTTGTTCCTCGTTGATTCGCGGACAAGGTGAAAAGCTTTGGCCGCTTCGGAGCGTTGCAAAAACATCGGTATCCCGCCCGTCTCATTGGCCGTGCGGATGGAGGCAGGGTCCGCCGGACCGCACGCGTCCGGACCAAAGCTCCTCGCTTGATTCTCAGAAAAAGGCGCCTGCCCGAGCGACCACAGTATGGGCGTACTAAGAAGACCCATCGTGACCAACGCTCTCGCCCGTGCGAACACCCCTGGTCGCCTTGAAAATGTAGAATCCATTTCTCCAAAGTGTAGAGGATAGCTCTATTTTCAATGAACTTAGTTTTGGTTCACCTGGTTGTGATCGCCCATCCGCAAGCAACTCACTTGTGTAAGGTCGCCGACCATCCGCCCAGAACTTAACAGGAGCCTTTCAGCAACCCGATTTCTGGCGAGTTCGCCTTTATTTCATGCGAAGCTCGTTATCGTCAACTGAGAAAGAAGCTCCTGAGTATGGGATTCCGGATGCGTTGCTGCTAGTGATGAATGCGCTTCATTGCCCCTTGCTCTCGTCCGCAGATGGGCCGAAGCCGAAACGTTCGCGCATGCGTTGCCGGAATCGTTCCCGCTCTTCCGGAGTCATGTGCTCGCAGCGCTCTTCCATGCGACGGCGGATATCGGAACGACCGGAACCGTGCAATCCAAGTCCGCCGAAGAGGATCCGGCACAGCGCCAGAAGTCCAAGCGCTTGCCAGAAGGTGATCTGGCGCCAGCCGAAGAGCGGCGGCAGCAGCCAATTCCACAGCTGCAGCACTACTTCGCCGCCGATGGCCATAAACAACAGCATCCCCAGGATCGCCAGCGGAGCAATGAAAATCACTCTCTTCCATCTCCTTGTCATGTTCACGCCCTCACGCTTTCGTAAATTCGTCGTAAATTTCGTGCAACCGCTCGCGCAGACGGAGCACCGCATAGCGTTTGCGCGAGAGCAGCGTATTCACGCTCACGCCGGTCTGGGCGGCGATCTCCTTGAAGCTGCGTCCTTCCAACTCGTGCGCGACGAACACCTCGCGCTGCTCCTCCGGCAGCTCTTCGACCGCTAACTCGAGTTCAGCGAGAAGCACATTGCGGGCGTAAAGCGCCTCCGGTCCGGCATCGGGCGAAGGCAGCAGCTCTTCCAACTGCAGCAGTTCATCGTCCTCGTCCGCGACGGCGGTTGCGCTGAAGCTCTCCGGCTTCTGCTTGCGGAAGAGATCGGTGATGCGATTGCGCGCCACGCGAAACAGCCAGCCGGTGACGTGCTCGATCGGCATCAGCAGGCGGTTCGCTTCCACCAGCTTGTAGAAGACGTCCTGCAGAATGTCCTCAGCGTCGCGCGGGTCGGGCACGCGCCGGCGAATGAAGTTGCGCAGCCGGGACTGCTCCCGCTTGACCACTTCGGAGATCCGCTGGTCCGGTTCGAGTGCCATTCGCTCCAGGCCCGCCGCGCCCTTCATCTACGGTTGTAGACGAATGAGGGGTGCGGATATTGTAGGGTCGCTAAGTTGCTGAGGAAGGCGGGGACCTACTTCGAAAGCCACAGGGGAGAAATGGCCGGCCCCTAGCCGCAGATCTTAGATCCTGCCTCTTCGAAGGAGGACCGCCGCGCTCGGATTCGGCGCAAATCCAAACTTAAACGAAGCGGAGATAATTGCTCTTGCGGTGGCCAGCAGCGGTCCATACTCGCCGCCGGTTTGAATCAAGAGTGCATGGCGCGCTGCGATTCGCCACTCCGTTTTCTCCAAGTCCCGGCATCGTCACGGCGAACCGCTGCTAACTGCGCGTAACCGCCGGTCGGGCGGATTGCTGATCACCACGGGATTGAGTCTTTACCGCAAACCACATCAGCCAGAAGCCGGTTGTAACTTCGGCGATGGCCATCGGCGCCCAACCATACTGGAGCGTCGCTGCGTGCTCGGGAAAAATAAGACTGGCAAAACACATGACCGTCACCACGACCGAGCCAAATACGCCGAACGCCGACAGGATCCTGGGGATATACCTCGATTTGAAGAACAGATAAAAGAACAGGATCGAGCCGATACTGAAGAATATCGCGCTGATGTTGTACGCGGCGAAACCCGCATCGCGTGTCAGATCCACTAAGGCCTGTGACTGGCCGGTTCCCAGTGCCCCGACCGACTGTGGGGAACTGTAAAGACGCAACCTCACAAAGCCAAGGATCATCCCCACGCCGCCGATGAATGATTCTCCCAACCTCCAATACATTGCGATCTGAGCCAGAAGCTTATCCACGGGCTTGAGCGTTACATAGAGAGCGAAGGCCAGCAAGACTGCGCTCACAGTCTCAATCAGCTCGCTGGAAAGCGCGACCCGGTATAAGTGTTCCGACGCCGCGACTCTCTTCGCTTTTGCGGCGAAATCCCCGGAGCCAACGATATGGGATATCGTCAGCATACCGGCCAGACCGGTGATGATCAGCCATAGATACAGAAAGCCCGCAACTCTCGCGTAAATGCGTTGCGTTCTTTCCGTCGAACTGTCTTCCATTCCAATCTGTGCCATAGCATCGCTCCGGGCGGCGGCTCGCCGCATTGTATCCACACAGGGCCGGCCTGATGGTTAGAAGGTATCGCCACGCCGGCTGCTCCTTCTGTCGTTGTTCGTTCACGGCGGCCACGAGGAGCCACAGCAACGCCCTCATGTCCACAATCTCATGAAGAAATCACACTCTGGTCCTTCACGAACAATTCATGATCGCGGCGTCAGCTTGATCTCTGAAGAAGCAATATGTTGTGCCCTTCGGGATCGTGCATGACAGCCCATGCAGGTTCGCGCTGGAGCAGGCGGTCCTCACCGATGGCGGCGATTGCTGCCCTTAAGTCGGGAACCTCGAAGAAGAGGACAGCCTTGTCTTTTGATGGATACGACTCTGCTCCCTTCCGTTCAAGGCAGACAAAACCAGCGCCGCTGTCAAACTTGGCATGATGTCCTACTTGCTCATCGGAAATTTCAAGACCCAGGGCTTCGATGTAGAATTTTCTTGCCCGCTCTAGGTCATCGAAGTAGAGTTCAACACCCACAAATCGCGCCTGAATTCCCTTCATAAATCCTCTAACACCGAAGTATAGCCGGGGCCGTTCTCTACAGCGCGGCGATGCGTTCCCAACCTCCGGGATAGGTGGTCACCAAACCGAGGTCATCGACCACGATCTCAGCCGAGAATCCTGTATTGCTTTCATAACGGTAGGTGTTCTTGGCGAGCCGCACGTAGCGTTGGGAGAGAGGTTCAACCAGAACACGATCATCGGCCAGAACGTTTACTGGAGTGAAAGTCCAGTGACGGAGGGAGGCGGGGGCAGAGTGCGGCCTGTTCGCGAATGTGTTCCACGTGGCGTAGCCCCCGAAAACGGGGCCGCCTAGAATGTGAGTTCTCCCAAACTGACCCGCCCCATTTCTTCTGTACCAAACGAAACTAGAGATTTCGCCTTCAAGCTAACCACCAAGGAACAAGCGCACAACCTGTGGGTTGCGCAGCAGGTCGGCCCCGCTGCCCGCCAGGGCCACACTCCCCGATACGAGCACGTAGCCGATATCGGCGAACTCCAACCCCTTCTTGGCGTTCTGCTCGACCAGGATGATGGTTTTGCCCTCCTCCTGCTGCAGTTGCTTTAGGATGTCAAAGACCATCTCGATGAAGCGCGGCTCCAGGCCAATGGATGGTTCGTCGACCAGTAGCACACTGGGATTCATCATGATCCCGCGCGCAATCTCCAGCAGCCGCCTTTCGCCGCCGGACAGCACCGCTGCACGGTGAGCGTGCCGTTGCGCGAGCCGGGGATACTTATCGAATATCTTTTCGGCCGCTTCTTTTGCCTGGTGCGCACTGCCCATAAGAAAGGCGCCCATCAGCAGGTTCTCTTCCACCGTCATATCCGGAAATACCGAGTTGTCCTGCAGTATGTAGGCAACGCCGGCGGTCTTGAGCTTCTGGTTCGGAGGCAGGCGGGTCACGTCATTGCCGTTGACAACGATGTTTCCCGACCTGATGCGGGTAAGGCCGTAAATCGAGTGCAGAACGGTGGATTTTCCGGCACCGTTCGGACCCACCAGGCAAAGTGACTGGCCGGCGCCCACGCGCAGGCTGACATCGTGAAGGATCTCCATGTTGCCGTAGCCGGCTATCAGATTGTTCACCGCGATTACAGCTTCACCGCGCGCCAGCGCAGACAATTCGGCGAGAGTTGGTCCGTGGTCCGCGGGCTTGGTTGCTTGCCGCACTGCGTGCCGCCCCCAGCCAGCGTCGGCGTGTATTTCCGCGCCGGCGAAGTTGCGATGTGCGGCCCTCAACGCGCTCCCAAGTAGGCGTCAATGACAGCCTGATCGCTCTGAATCGCCTCTGGTGCGCCGTCAGCCAGCAGTTCACCATGGGCGAGGCAATAGACGTGCTGAACCAGGTCCATGATGACCCGCAAGTTGTGTTCAATCACCAGGAGGGTAATTCCGAATTCCGTGTTGGCGCATTTCAACCTTACGATCAGTTCGTTAATCAGCGTCGGATTGACTCCTGCCGTGGGTTCGTCGAGCAGCAGCATCTTCGGCCGGTTCATCAGTGCCATGGCAAACTCCAGCAACTTCTGCTGGCCAAACGACAGCTCCCCGGCCCGCAGGAAACGCCTGCTGTGGAGTCCCACGAAGTCCAGCAGGATCTCCGCCTTCTCGTCGATTTGCGGCGAGAAGTTCGAAAATATGCCGCGCAGGCCTTCCGATCGGTTCGGTACGCTGATCTGCATGTTCTGCATACAGGTCATCTTGGCATAGACTCGCGTCTGCTGGAATGTCCGTGTCAGGCCGAGGCGCGCAATCTGGCCGACCCGCAGATGCGATATTTCGCGGCCATCGAACGTGATCGACCCGGTATCAATCGAGTGATAGCCGACAATGGACTTGAACAGCGTGGTCTTGCCGGAGCCGTTGGGGCCGATCAGTCCGACAATACCGCCCGCAGGCACGGAGAGCGACACGTTTTTGTTCGCTACAATCCCGCTGTAGCACTTGCTGACGTTTCGGAGTTCGAGTAGCGCCTCCATCAGTCTGCCGCCCCGCGGGTGGCTGCGGACGCGGCGAGGTCGTTGGCCATGTCCGCAACCCGTTGGCCCCACCGCTGACGGAACCAGCCAACAATCCCGCTGGGGAAAAACACCACGACCACCACGATGAACAGCCCCATAGCAACCCGCTGCCAGCCCAGCAGATAGGTCCAGAACAATTCCTGGGTGACATGAAACACGATCGCGCCGATGACTGGACCCCACAGTGTGCCCCGGCCTCCTAAGGTCGCCATCAAGATCATCCACACGCCGAACGTGGAGCCCGCAAAAGCGAATTCGTGCGGGTCAATGAAGCCGGCGAAGTTTCCGGCGATGGCACCTGCCAGCCCGAGAAACAGCGCCGAGATGCACCAGGCCGCGGATTTGTAGCGGGTCGTGCGGATCCCCATGGCTTCCGCTTTTTCCTCGTCGTCGCGGATGGCGTTGATGGCGGTCCCGAAGCGGGTGCGATAAAGCCAACGCAGCGTCAAGAACGTAACAGCCGCAATCAGCAACAAGAGATAGTAAAAAAATGTGCCGCGGCTTTCTATCGCGCCCGGAAACAAGGGAGTGACGATGCCGGAAGCGGCGCCGATGTACTGCCATCCGGCGGCGATATCGGCAGCGGCAATTCCCACCCCGAGCGTCGCGATCGCGAAGTAATGGCCGCGCAGCGCGAGGATTGCGGGCCCGAGGATGGCTGCGGCCGCGGCTGCGCCGATAGCGGCCAGCACCGCTCCGACAGCGAGCGCGCTGTAGTAACCCAGTCCGGAATCCCGTTGCACGACGGCGCACACGTACGCACCCACACCAAAAAAGAGGATGTTGCCGAATGAGTCGTAGCCCATTTGCCCGCCCATAATGTCCCACGTCAGGGCGAACACGATCATGAGCCACAGAAACGCCATCTGGGTAACGACGGAAGGCACCAACCACGGCGCGGCAGCGGCGATGGCGATGATCGCGAGGTAGAAAACCCGCGGCCGGAATGCCTTGCTCATTTCAAGTACTCTCGTTTGCGGACAAGCCACAGGTTTCGAGCCACCAGCATCACCACCAATAACGAGAACACGAACGCTGCCTGGTATTCCGCGCCCATCAGGAATCCGGCGTAGTTTTCCGCTACGCCCAGTCCAGTACCTGCGAAAACCACCGCTGCCAGATTGCCCAGACCCGCGGCGATCACCAGCATGAACGAGCGGACGGTGTAGATAAGCCCGAGGTACGGGTGAATGAACCAAGTCATCGCCACCAATCCGCCGGCGGCGCCGCAAATCGCACCATTGATGGCAAAGGTTGCGGCATAAATGTGATCGGCATCAATGCCGAGAATGCGGGCGGCACGAGCATTCTGAGCGGTGGCCCGGATGGCCTGCCCAAGGCGCGATTTACGCAGCATCAGGACAAGCAGCAGCCCAAGCAGCAGCGTGGCAACGAATGCGATCAGCTTGATTTTCGAAATTGTTACCATCCCACTCGCGAGCAGCAGGCTGCCCATTCCGGAGTCCACGGTGCGGACATCGGAGCCGAACAACTGGTTGGCGAGTTGCTGGATCAAGATGCTGAGACCGAAGGTGGCCAGAATGGAAGTGAAGAGGTCTTTGCCAACCACCCGAAAAATAAAAATGCGGTAGGTTGCCCAGGCGAAAATCGCCACCAGGACTGCCGCGGCGGGGATGGCCAGCAGCGGGTACACGCCCAGTCGCGAGAGGTAAAACACCACGTAGCCGCCCAGGACCACCAATTCACCTTGCGCCACGTTGACTAGGTTCATCACACCCCAAACCAGAGCCATGCCATAGGCGACCAAGGCGAAGATGGCGCCGACGAGAATGCCATCAACCACGAGTTGCAGGTTGAGCACCGGTTGGTGAAAAAGGATGTTGAGGTTCCCCATCGGGTTGACTGCCTGCTGTTCGCGCGCTCAGGGCCGCTTGTCCCAAGGCGGCGCGGGATAGATGACCTTCGAATTCGCCCACTTGCTCGGCGCCACCACCAGATACTTCCCACCCTGGAGTTGGTAGAGCACCATCGATTTAGCGGTGTTCTTGCCGGCCGCATCGAATTTAATGGGGCCGAAGAAGGTCATCAGGTCGGTTTTGGCGATCGCGTCCCTGACTTTTTCGCGGTCCAGTGAGCCGGCACGCTCAATGGCATCGGCGAAGGTGAGCACAGCGGCGCTCGATTCCGCCGACGTGTAGTTCGTCGGGTATTTGAACTCCTTCTCGAACATCTCCGCATACTTCTCGGCGGTTCCGAACCAACGGTCGTTATAAGAAAGCGTACGGTCCCACTGCGAGCCGCACAGCGCGTAGTCCGCCGCTTTGCCCAGCTTTTCGATCTGCGCCGAATCGCATTGCGTAAGAGCCAGTGCGGGTGCGTAGACTCGCTGCTCGGACACTTGTCGGACGGCGAGCACCGCTCCCTTCGTGTGGCCGGAGACCGCCAGGATATCGGGTCTCAGCGCCTTCACCTTGGTCAGCGTAGAGGACATGTCGTTCAGATCCGGCGGAAGCTTGTCGTCAACCACCACCTGCATGCCCCACCTCTTCGCCGCTTCGACCACGCCGTTGCGCACGTCCTGGGAAAAATCGTCGTTTTCGATCGCGATTGCAATTTTGAGCGACTTCGGATCTTTGCCTTGCTTTCGCGACTCTTCCGCAACCAGGTCAATCGCCGGACTCAAGTAAAGGTCCGAGGTATTGAGCACCGCAAATAGATACCGGTAGCCATTGGTGAACAGTGCCCGGTCAGCGCCATTGGCTTCGACCATGGGGATCTTATACTTCTCGGTAACCGGGGCGATCGCTTTGGTCAGCGCCGAACTGTAAGGTCCAAGCACGAATTGCACATGGTCTTGGCCGATCAGCCGTTCCACCAGTTGTGCGCCCCGCGCGGATGTGGATTCGTCGTCGTAATACACGACTTTCAGCTGGTATGGTTTGCCCCCGACCTTGACGCCGCCCGATTCGTTGATCCGTTTCACCGCCAGGTCATAGCCGTCCTTCGTGTCCTTGCCGTTGGTCGAATACTTCCCAGTCAGGGAGACGGACGCGCCCAGGACAATGGTGTCATTTTCGGCGGCGCTGGCCGCCGCCGCGGCTGACAGAACGCACCCAACTGCGCAGGCGAGCACTTGGACAGCAATTACATTTTTCGTTCTGGACATGAGAGTCACCTCATGGGCAAGTCTGCCGAGTCTTGCATTGCCACGAATTACGCCTTTGGCCGCATAGGAGAGCGCTGTTGGACGCGCGAGCCGCACTCCGGCCCATTCGCGTCTATGGGTTTGCCGCCGCCCCACCGGACGCCATCCCAGGCGGGTCTGACTTTTACATCTGGATGCTTCGGTTGTCAACGTGTGCGCCAGTGGTACGCTTGCAATCATCCACCGGTTCAGGACTGGGGTAAAACGTTCCCAACGCATCTTTGCGCGTTGACTACGGCGGACCAGAACACTCTGCCATAGCCTACACACGCGAAGTTTGAAGATGCGCAACTGAGTCGTGTTCCCGGGAACAGCGTGGTATTGGTAGTAACCCAGCACAACTTTTCCGGAGCCATGCACCGACCGCGGCCATGCGATCATGCATCCGGCGTTGAAGCTCAGCCTTGATGGCTTTGAGTTTCGCAACCATTCGCTTCTTCGCAGTGATCCGCCAGACGGTGAAAGTTCCGCTCTTGTGGCGTTGCCCATCAATCGAGTCAGCTTTGGCCCATACATTTTCAGATCCTTAATCCGCAAGTTCGCGGACATTGCCGACGTATTACTGACCACCGGGGATTATTCATGCTTTAGCGACACGATGTCTCGTGCGGAAGTCGGTGAGTACCCGCTTAGAGAGCACGAGTAAATGTTAGCCGAACCCAAAGTCGTCCGGTAACCACCATGCTAGCTACTAAACCGTTTTGTCGTCGGAATGGAAAGGATCAACCAATGGCAGACCTGAGCAATACCGAACGCGAACTCGTGTCGCTTGGCGCCGCAATCGCAAGCAACTGCCTCCCCTGCGCCGAGTTCCACATTGCGGAAGCGAGAAAACTTGGGCTCACCGATTCGCAGCTCGTTGAGGCGGCACGGATGGCCGACAAGGTTCGGCAGGTTCCCGCCCAGAAAGTCCTCAGGGTGGCCTTGGCCTGCTGAACCAAACTCATGAAGCAACAACTTGTGCCGGGTCAGGCAATAAGCCCGATAAGGTCGCGCCAACCAGCCAGGAGGGGCACCCTTGCTGCCGCTAGCAGGCGCTGCTCGACAGCTTCTTGTCTAGCCTCCGGGGAACCGTCGAAGTGCTTGGATTCAAACGAAATCTAGTCCTTGACATACGTAACGTCGGAGCGTAACTTAACATTGTTATATAGGAGATTGCCGTAATGGGAGTGAAGGAGCGCCGAGAGCGAGAGAAGCTGGAGACGCGAGACTTGATCTTGGACGCCGCACGCGAGCTGTTCGTAAGCGAAGGCTACGAAGGCGTCTCTATGCGGAAGATGGCAGAGAAAATCGAATACTCGCCCACCGCGATTTACGTCCATTTCGCCGACAAAGAAGATCTTTTCCGCGAACTTTGCCACCAAGACTTTGCACATTTGGCGCAGGTGTTCCAGAGCGCGGCATTGCCTGAAGACCCGGTCGAGCGACTGAAGCACATTGGAAAGAGGTATGTGGAGTTCGGTCGGCAATACCCCAATCACTACAGGCTAATGTTTATGACCCCGCATCCCCACACCGAGCTAGATGAGCGCGACTGCGAGGTGAAAGGTAACCCGGAAGTGGACGCCTACGCTTTGCTCAAGCACAGCGTACAGCAGGCAATCGATGCGGGCAGCTTTCGCGAAGGGAGCGACGATGCAGAACTGATTTCGCAGACACTCTGGGCAGCGGTGCATGGCGTTATTTCATTACAGATTGCAAAACACAGGGATGCCTGGGTGGATTGGCGACCTCTGGAGCAGCGCGTGGAACTGATGCTGAATTCCGTCTTGCGCGGATTCAGAAAGGAAGACTGACAGATGCCTCCCTTGGCCCGCAGAAACCTGGTGCACGACCGAGTGCGATTGGCGGTCACGCTGACGGGCATCGTCTTCGCCGTAGTTCTGATCGTGGTGGAACTGGGTCTGTTTGTCGGCTTCACTGTGACCACTTCTAACGTGATCGACAACTCCGGCGCGGACCTGTGGGTTGCTTCGGAGCATGTGCCCTATATCGAATTGGGCGTGCCCTTCTCCGAACGCAAGCTGTATCAGGTAAAAGCGGTACCGGGCGTTCGAGATGCGGAAAAATTCATCCTCCGCTGGACCCAGTGGAAGCGCGAAGACGGCCGGACAGAATCCGTGCAGATCCTGGGTTTCAATCCCGATAAGCCACTGGGCGGTCCGTGGAATCTGGTTGAGGGCAGTGTGGCCGACTTGAAGAAACCGAATGCCATCATCATCGACGAAATCTACAAGAAGAAGCTCGGCGTCGAGCACACGGGACAGGTTTTCGAGATCAACGGTCAGCGCGCGCGGATCGTTGGTTTCACGCGCGGCATTCGCGCTTTCACGACCTCGCCCCACGTTTTCACGACGTTCAAAAATGCGCAGGACTACACCCGCTTGCCGGCGGACCAGACAATCTATGTCCTGGTAAAGGTTGCGCCGGGAGCCGACGTGGCTCAAGTCCAGCGGGATATCCTCGCCGGCGTGAAAGACGTGGACGTTTTCACCAGTGTCGAATTCAGCCGCATGACGCGGTACTACTGGATGTTTACCACCGGCGCGGGCGTGGCGGTACTGCTCGCGGCAATTCTCGGCCTTATTGTTGGTTTCGTAGTGGTGGCGCAAACGATCTATGCCACCACCATGGACCACCTGCGTGAGTACGGCACTCTAAAAGCCATGGGTGCTCCGAACCGCTATGTGTACCGGGTGATCATGGAGCAGGCCTCGATCAGCGCCGTCATCGGTTACGCCCTGGGGATGTTGGTCAGCATCTTTGTGGTTCGCGCCAGCCAGCATGGAGGGGCGGCTATCCTTCTGCCCGGGCCAATGGCGGTTGGAATGTTTTTCCTCACCCTTGTGATGTGCATCGGGGCAGCCTTTGTCTCCGTTAATAAGGTGATGCGGCTGGATCCCGCGATGGTGTTCAAAGGTTAAAGGAGTGCAAGTGAGAACAATGATCTCAGTTCGTGGATTGACGAAGAACTACGCCGAGGGCTCGGCGGGCGTGAAGGCGCTCCGAGGCGTCGATCTCGATGTCGAAGCGGGAGAATTAGTGCTGCTGATGGGCCCTTCCGGCAGCGGCAAGACCACACTGTTGTCGATCATGGGGTGCATCCTGACCGCATCCTCGGGAACGGTGCATATCGCGGACACCGAAGTGACTGCGCTCAACGAGAAGGAACTTCCGCGAATCCGGCTGGAGCATATTGGCTTTGTCTTTCAAGGCTTCAATCTTTTTCCCACGCTGACCGCCGCCGAGAACGTCGAACTGATGCTCGACTTGAAGGGCGTCCGCGGACCAGCGGCGAAGAAGCGCTCCCGCGAGCTGCTGAATCAGGTCGGGCTTGCAGATAAGTACCACACCTTCCCCTCAGATTTGAGTGGCGGGCAGAAGCAGCGTGTCGCCATAGCACGCGCCCTCGCCGGAGATCCCGGCATTATCCTGGCTGATGAGCCCACTGCTGCCCTTGACTCGCAAACCGGGCGGGCGGTGATCGAGATGATGCGTGGCTTGGCACACCAGCGCGCGCGAGCTGTCGTCATCGTAACGCACGACTCGCGCATGCTCGATTTTGCTGATCGTATTGCCCGACTCGAAGATGGGCTGGTCGTACCGTCGGATGTCGCTGAAATACCTTCAGCCCGGTTCGCGACCCACATGCCGCTCGGTGCCGGCCTCAGCTTGGCGTAGGAGCATCGAGCACTGAATTGGAGCTAATCATGCGCAAGACGATCCTCATAGTAGCTGTTATCGCCCTACTGGCTGTCACTGTTTCCGGGATCCTCATCTCTGCCCGCTCCCGCGCAGCCGCGATGGAGTCTGCCAGTCGCCAGCCGCAGGTTGATCAGCAGCAGACCATCTCCGGGCCGGGACTTGTTGAGCCTCTGTCGGAAGACATCAAACTGGGCTCCGAATTGAGCGGAAAGCTGAAGGCGGTGTACGTGGAGGAGGGTGATCACGTCACAAGCGGCCAATTGCTCGCCGAGTTGCAGAACGACGATTACCGGGCGCAGATCGAGTCCGCGGAAGCTCAAGTTATCGCCAAAGAAGCCACGCTGCGCAAGGTGATGAACGGCGCGCGTGTCCAGGAGCGCTCAGAGGCCATGTCGTCCGTCCGCGCGGCCGAGGCAGTGATGAACAACGCGCACTCCGAAATGGAACGCCGTTACAAACTATTCGATGCCGGTGTGATTTCGCGGGAGGAAAACGAGCGTTACGCTCGCGAATACGAGGTTGCCAGGGCGAAGTATGAGGAAGCCGCGCAGCGTCACTCCCTGGTGGATGATCGCGCGCGAGAAGAAGACCAGGCTTTTGCCGAAGCCGATCGGCGACTGGCCCGTGCAAGCTTGGAAGAAGCACGGGCACGCTTTGCAAAGACGCTGCTCAAGTCACCCATCGACGGCACCGTGCTACGCAAGCACCACCGCAACGGCGAAAGCGTATCGAATTCCTCGACCGTGCCGGACGCCGTCGTGACCATCGGAGACAAGAATATCCTCCGAGTGCGAGTAGACGTGGACGAGACCGAGATCGGCAAAGTGCAGGTGGGACAACGAGCCTATGTCACTGCCGACGCCTTCGCCGCACAGAAATTCTGGGGGCGCGTGGTGCGCGTGGGCCAGCAGCTTGGACGCAAGAATATCCGAACCGACGAGCCCACGGAGCGCGTAGACACGAAGATTCTGGAGACGCTTGTGGAGCTGGATAAGGGTGCACAGTTGCCGGTGGGTTTACGGGTGGATGCGTTCATTCTCAGCGACCGCCTGCAAACAGCGTCAGCCAAGTAGAACGAGTGAGGAATGCAATGGAGGCGCGTACGGTTTCAATGGGACGAATCCAAGATGCAAGGAGGCGAGTAAGGGACTACACCATGCCGCCCGACTTCTGCGCTGTTTTCAACGATGATTTAGACCATTTGTACACGCTGTCACTGCTGTTAACGGCAGATCACCAGAAAGCCGAGCAGTGCTTCGTTGCAGGTCTGGAAGATTGTCTGCAAGGCAACCCGGGAGGGGGAATGCGATCTCAGGATTTTATTTTCTGGGAAGTCGACGTGCAGGTTGATTTCATGCTGCCCGGCGGGAAGCTGTACGTGCCGGGAGCGGAGAAGTTGCTGCCGAATATCCGCAGGCTGACGGATGCGGCGCGGCGCGATGAAGTGTTTCTGGTTTCGCACGGATGCTTTCATCCGTCCAATGATCCTGAGTTCAAGCAGTTTCCTCCGCACTGCCTGAAAGGGTCAGCCGGAGCGGAGTTTCTGCCGGAAGCGCTTACCGACAACTGCGTCAGAATTGAGAATGACCCGGCTCTGAACCTGCCTGAGGACCTCTCCAAGTACTAGCAGATCGTGCTGGAGAAACAGACTCTGGATATCTTTCAGAGCCATCATGCCGATGCTCTGGTTGAGCGCCTTGGGAGTGCGGCGGAGTTTGTAGTGTTCGGGGTGGTAACGGAATATTGCGTGAGTTATGCGGTCAAGGGCCTGCTGCAGCGGAAACGGCGGGTGGCGGTGGTGCGGGATGCGATTGAGACGGTGGCTGCGGAGGTGGGAGAGAAGACTCTGGCGGAGTTTCGGAGCCTGGGAGCCCGCGTGGTGACCACCGACGAGGTCCTGGCGGAAGTGGCCAGAGCTCGCAACCAACAACTGGAGATCCCTCAGTTCGTACGGGATGACAAGACTTAGGTCTACAAGAGCATGCCGGCGATTGAGGCGGACATCAAGTTCGCCATGGTTCCGGCCAGCATGGCGCGAATGCCGAGTTTCGCCAGTTCTCCTCGCTTATTTGGGGCCAGCGCTCCGATTCCTCCGAGTTGAATTCCGATCGAGCTGAGATTTGCGAAACCGCAGAGCGCGAAGGTTGCGATCGTAAACGAACGCGGGTCCAGCAGCGCTTTCTGTGGGCCAAGCATCGAGAAGGCCACCAGTTCGTTCAGCGCCATGCGCGTGCCGAGGAGATTACCGATGGCGGAACAGTCATGCCACGGGATTCCGATGACCCAGGCGATGGGAGCAAACAAGGTTCCCAGGATTGACTCCAGGCTGGAAGGAAACCAGCCAACGTGGTTGTGAATTCCACCCATGATTCCGTTGAGGAGCGCAATAAGCGCCAGAAATGAGATGAGCATGGCTGCGATGTTAAGCGCGAGATGCAGGCCGTCGGTGGTGCCGCGCGCGATCGCGCCGAGCAGGTTCTCCTTCTTCTCTGCGTCCACCTCTTCCTCGCTCATTACGACACGACCGGCGGTCTTCGGAATCTCGGTTTCAGGCACCAGCATTTTCGACATCAGGATAGTGCCGGGGGCGGTCATGATCACGGCACTCAGCAAATGTTTGGGCTCGATGCCGAATGCAATGTAGGCGGCCATGATGCCGCCGGATACGTGCGCCATGCCGCTGGTCATCACCGTCATCAACTCAGAGCGAGTCAGGTCGGGCAGGAATGGCCGGATCGTGAGGGGAGCTTCGGTTTGTCCCATGAAGATGCTGGCCGCTACGTTCAGTGATTCGGCGCCGCTGGCCCCCATGAAACGCGTCATCACCTTCGCAGCAAGCTTGATGATGAACTGCATGATGCCGTAGTGGTAGAGCACGGCGAAGAAGGCCGCGATGAAGATGACCGTCGGCAGCACCTGGAATGCGAAGAAAAATCCCATCGGCGAATGTTGCGCGCCGAGATCTCCGAATACGAACTTTGACCCGACGAAGGCATAGCTGAGCAAGCGGTTGACCGCGTCTCCGGCTTTCTGGAAGAGCGCCCGGCCGAGCTCAATTTTCAGGACGAAGATGGCGAAGGCAACTTGGAGAGCGAGCCCCCACCCTACGGTTTTCAGGCGGATGGCGCGGCGGTTCGTGGAGAATGCATAGCCGAGCGCTAGCATCGTGACGAGGCCGAGAATGCCGGTGAATCGTCCCATCTAGTATTCCTCTTTATGAATCACTCGATGAATGAGCGGTCTCTTGTGCGGCGGAGGCGCGGCGGCGATTTCGTAGCTTTCTTCGAGCAGTTTCTTAGCGCGCGCGGCTTGCGAGTCGGAATGGCAGTGAATGGCGCAGAGCGGTTCGCCAGCGGACACTTTGTCGCCGATCTTTTTGTGGACGACGATGCCCACGGCGGGGTCGACCGAATCCTCCTTGCGCTCGCGGCCTCCGCCGAGAATGACGCAGGCCGTGCCTACCTGCTCGCACTGGATTGCCGCGACATATCCAGCGCGTAGACTCGGCACATCGACGCGATGCTCAGTGCCGGGCAGGCGCGTGGGATCGTCGATGGCGCTGATGTCCCCGCCGTGCAACTCGACCATGTGCCGGAATCTCTCAAAGGCCTTGCCGGAAGAGATGATTTCCTCGGAGACCTGCTTACCTTGAGCAACGGTCTTTGAGGCGCCGCCGAGGTAGAACATCCACGCGGCCAGGTGGAAACACAGTTCACGCAAGTCCGCGGGTCCGCCGCCGTGCAATACTTCAATGCATTCCTGCACCTCGAGCGCGTTCCCGACCATGCGGCCGAGCGGCTGATCCATGTTCGTGATCAGCGCGACCATCTGCTTGCCCATGCGCTCGCCGGTTTCAACCATGAGTTCAGCCAGGAAGACAGCGTCTTCTTCTTTCTTCATGAAGGCGCCCGAGCCGGTCTTCACGTCGAGCACGAGCGCGTCGGTGCCTTCCGCAAGCTTCTTGCTCATGATGGAGGCGCAGATCAGGTACGGGCTTTCGACCGTCCCGGTGACGTCGCGCAGCGCGTAAAGCTTGCGGTCGGCGGGCGCGATTCTGTCGGTCTGGCCGATCATGGAAGCTCCGCACGCCTTGAGCACGCGGTGGAACTCTGCCACGGATAAACCTACGCGGAAGCCGGGGATAGATTCTAGTTTGTCGAGCGTGCCTCCGGTGTGGCCCAGTCCACGGCCGCTGATCATCGGAACGAAGAGACCTCCGGCGGCGACCAGAGGGGCCAGCACCAGAGAAGTCTTGTCTCCGACGCCTCCGGTGGAGTGCTTGTCGACTTTCGTCGCGGGAAGAAAACTCAGGTCGAGGACTTCGCCGGAGTGCAGCATGGAGTGCGTGAGGGCGGCGGTTTCTTCGCGGGTCATGCCGCGCAGCACAACGGCCATCAGCCAGGCGGCGACCTGGTAGTCGGGGATTTCACCCTTTGTGTAGGCATCGACGAGGTAGTCGATTTCAGCCGTCGACAAGGCGCCACCATCGCGCTTTTTGCGGATGAGATCGATGACTCGAAACGGAGGTGAAACAGTGGGCTGGCTCACTTGAGGCGGAAACCCTCCGGCAGAAGAGCGGTGATTGGGCTCTCGGTCCAACCGTTCTTGCCCTGGTAGAAGACGACAGCGTCGGGCCCGAACTCATAAATGACCTGACGGCACGCGCCACAGGGCGAGCAGGCCACGCCTTGCTCGTTCGTCACGGCGATCGCCAGAATCTCCAAGCAAGGGCCCTTATCGGCTACCGCCGAGAAGATCGCGGTGCGCTCGGCACAGTTCGTCATCCCGTAGGAAGAGTTCTCCACATTGCATCCCAGGAACACGTCGCCTTTGGAAGTCAGAATCGCGGCTCCCACCTTGAAATGGGAAAACGGCGCGTAGGCATGTTTCATAGCTTTGCGCGCGGAGCGCAGCAGGCGCTCGCGCGTGCCTGCCGGTAGCTTCTTCTTCGGCATAATCCATCAGTAGAAACGGAAGATAACGTGGTGGGCATTGTAAACCGACCTTAGGCCGGATCGCATGAGAATTCGCCAAATATCGCCATCATTTTGGCGAACGAGAAAGCAGGTCGATCACCGTCTTGTTGAATTGTTCGAGGTCGAGATCGGTCTGCACATGAACGATCTGCTCGCCGAGCCCCGGCTGATTTCCGGGAAGCCACACGAGCGTGTTGCCGTAGCCCGCACCGTGGGAGATGTCGATGTCCATATACACCGACTCCTCTTTTGTGATGATGCTGGGGTCCATCCACGCAGCCGCGGCCAGTTCGTCCCAGAGAAATTCTTCGTCGGCCCACTTGCCGATGTACTGAGCGGCGGGCGTTCCGGCTTTGGCGATCTGGGCGATCATGGCTCTCGTCAGCCGAGTCTTGACCGAGATATCGACCGTGGTGACGGTGATTTTCTTCCAGGGCGCGCGCAGAACAATATGGACGGCCTCCGGGTCCCACCAGAAATTGAATTCGCGCCGATTGGATTGCGCCCAGGTCATGGGAACCACCGGTGCGATGCTGCCGCCCATGACGACCAATTCCCGCACCCACTCTGCAAATTTCGGGTCGAGGCTGATGGCCTGGGCGAGATTGGTGAGCGGGCCGCCGGCGTAGATCGTGACCTCATGAGGATACTGGTGGACCATGCGGATCATGAAGTGGGCTGCGTCTTCGGTTTCAGGTTTCAACGTAGGGTTGCCTTCGGGCAGCGGGTTGGGAACCTCGAAGGGCCCGCGATAAACTCCGGAGTTCCATGCACCGGCAGGGGCTGAGCCGTTGGGAGAGTGGATTTTGTGTTCGTTCCAAGCGCCCTGGTAGCTCACCGCGCCGTAGAGTTTTTCCCAGCGCTTGATCTCTTCTTTGCTGTTGATCAATGGAAACACCGCTCCGGGATAAACCTTCACTCCGGCGTGCCCAGTGAGTTCGAGCATGCGAAGAGTATGCGCAACCTCTTCATCGCGCCACTGATCGCCGCTGACGATGGTGATGCCTAGTGTTTCGATCTCCGGTGACTGCAGGACGAGAAGCATGGACTGCTGGTCGGTCGTGGCGGGGCCGCGGGAATCCTGATCGAGGATCACTTTGCGCCGGGTCTGGGCATGGGTGAAGGTTGCAGTCGTAAGCAGAATCCACAATAACCAAGTAGTCGCGTGTCTCACGGGTTGGAGGCTCCTGTGTGCAGCGGATTCTCTATCTACTGACTTTTGCCAAGGATCTCGTCAGTCGGTCCGCTTGCCGCTTTTCTTTTGCTGCCTGTGCAGAGCGACCGGTGAGCTCGTAAATTTCAGCCATGATCCGATGGGGTACGGGTTCCTGAGGCCGCAGCTTCGCGATTTCCTCAAGATATTGCAGTGAGTCGGAATACTGGCGAGCGCGCTGGGCCTTGCGGGCGAGGCTGAGGCAGGTCATGAAAAGCAGATCGCCGGCCGGAGCATCCTGCGCGTTGAGTTCATGGGCGTGACGGAGCGATTGGTACGCTTGAAGATCTTCACCGAGTTTCGATAGAACGGCGCCGTAGAGAGCATTCAGCTGGAAGATATCGGGCCAGCGTGCAAGCGCATTGGCCAGGGGTGTACGCGCCTCTTCAAACCGGTTCAACTGAAAATATGCGAGCGCGAGATTGTATTGCATCTGCGGCGACTGGGGCGCCAGTTCAGCGGCGCGGCGCAAGGGTTTCAGCGCGGCTTCCGCGTCTCCATGCTGGCCGTAGATGGTGCCCAGGGCGGTCAGCTGTTCTGCATTGTCAGGGTCATAGAGTTGTTCACAAAGGGCGCGCGCTTCTTCTCGCGGGCCCTGATCCAGCTTCCGCGCGCACTCCAGCCTGAGTTGGCTCTCACTGGAATCGCGCCGCCGCTGCTCGTTCGACAATGCCATCGCCTTCTTCGCTTCTTCCTGCTTCCCCTGTTTGCGGTACACCTGCGCCAACTGGTATTGAACGCGGGCATCGTGCGGGGTCAACTCAGTGGCCTGCTTGAACCACTTTTCGGCATTCGCGAGATCATCCCGCTTGAAATACGCGTATCCGAGATAGTAAGCCGCATCGGGAAAGGGAGGCTTCTCAACGGCCTTGGTGAGATTCTGGATTGCACTTTCGAACTTCAGGGCTTCCAGGTCGAGCCGTCCGAGGTAATAGGAGATGTTGGGGTGGTCTCCCGCCTCGCGCCGCACAACTTCGAATTCGCGGCGCGCTTCTTCCTGCTTCTTCATCTCGAACAGCGCGACTGCCAAAGGAAACCGTGCCCGCAGAACCAGCTTAGGGTCGAGTTGCAGCGCGGCACGAAATTCGTCGGCTGCAACGCCGTAGCGATCCTGCTTCAGGGCGTCATAGCCTTTGCCCAGGTGGGACTCAGCCGTGTCTTTGGAGGAAGGCTTCGCTGCGGAAGGTTTCTGGCTTGCGGCCATCCCTGGTTGCGGAGCGGCCAGAACGAGCGCGGCCAGCAAGGCTCTCAAATACAGAGCGAGCACACTCTTCATTTCTGGGCTGGGAATTCGCATTGCCGGGACCGGACCATTATAGACAAGCCCCATTCACGCAATTGGGAAGACTTTGGAGCATCGCGCCAACCTTGACGGTCAGAAATGCGGGTGTTAGATTCGCCCTGCTGCTCGCAAAGACGTGGGGGAAATCGCTCTGAATCGGCCAAAGAAGCTGCCTGTGCGGGTCGATGCCGAGCCTGGCGAGTCAGGCCCCATCAATCATGGCCGCCGTGAATTTCTGATTCGATGCTGCCAGGGCGTATCGGCATCGCTCGTTCCTGCAAAACTTTGCGGTCTCGCGCTTCCCTTCACCAACGATCTTGATTCCCCAAGCACGCTCGTCCCGAACGGCGACTTCCACCTCCATCCGCATTATCGAACTCCGAGGCCGCTCGATGCTCTGCTTGTCAAAACCAAAGCGGGGCTCGATGACTTCATCAGCGAGAAGCATGCCGATGACATTGCGACGATTCTCGCGGCATGGAGCACCAGCCTGCGGCAGTCTCCGCAGGATGTCGAAGCCCTTGCGAAAGCGCTCGCGTCGACTTTTTCAGGGGTATCGCTGCACCCTTCCCTATCGCGGGTGGTGCGCCCAGGACCGGGGATTGAGGTTCGACAGAACATCTTTGCGCAGCCGAGTTCCCTTGCAAAAGACGCTTTCTTACAAGAACTGCGATCATCGCTGGGTGGGTTTTCGAAGATTCTAACGGCTGAGTTTCAGGTAACAAGCATCGATGCTGGCTCGATGTATTCCCAAACGCCGCAACTCTCCGGTCAACTGCAAACCCGTGTCCGCTACGAGTTCGTGGGCACCGGACAGAATTTCTACCGCGAGCAACGCGTGGGCTATTGGGACCTCGCGTGGGAAATGCATCCGGCGGATGGGTGTCTCCTGCGCAGCTGGCAAGCACTGGGTGAGACGCAGAGCCGATCCACCAGCCCCGTCTACCTCGATGTCACAGCCGCGGCACTCGCCGGCAACGCATCCTATGCGTCCCAGCTTCTGCACGGAACCGACTACTGGCGCACCGTTCTCGACGGCGCATGCGGCATCGATATCTACGGACACAACGGCGTCAGCGTTGGGGACATCGATGGTAATGGCTTCGACGATCTCTACATCTGCCAGCCCGGCGGCCTCCCCAATCGTCTTTATCGAAACCGTGGCGATGATACGTTTGAGGACATCACCGAGTCGTCGGGAGTGGGAGTCTTCGACAGTACGGCCTGCGCGCTCTTTGTCGATGTCGATAACGATGGCCGGCAGGACTTGATTGTCGTACGCGCGAGTGGCCCCCTGCTCTTCCTGAATGAAGGCGGTGGAAAGTTCCGGCGGAAGAACGACGCATTTCAATTTGCCATTTCTCCGCAGGGAACGTTCACCGGTGCTGCGGTTGCCGACTATGACCGCGACGGCTGGCTCGACATCTATTTCTGCCTCTACGTTTATTACCAGGGAGCAGAACAATACAAATATCCATCTCCGTATTACGACGCGAATAACGGGCCCCCGAATTTCATGATGCGCAACCATCGCGACGCGACGTTCCGCGACGTGACTCGGGAGACGGGCCTCGACAAGAACAACACTCGCTACAGCTTCTGCTGTGGATGGAGCGACTTCAATGGCGATGGCTGGCCCGACCTCTACGTGGTCAACGATTTCGGCCGGAAGAATCTCTACCGCAACAATGGCGACGGAACTTTCACCGACATCGCCGCGCAGGCCGGTGTGGAAGATCTCGGCGCGGGCATGAGCGTCTGCTGTTTCGACTACGACAATGACGGCGCGCAGGATCTCTACGCCGCCAATATGTGGGCGGCCGCGGGGGAGCGCGTCGCGCGGCAGGACATCTTCAAGAAAGACGCTCCTACAGAAGTCCGGCAGCTTTATTACAAGCACGCCATGGGCAACTCCTTGTTTCGAAACCGCGGCGTAAACTCCGGAAGCTTCCAAGATGCAACCAGTTCCGCCAGAGTTGGAATGGGGCGCTGGGCGTGGTCGAGCGATGCCTGGGATTTCGATCACGATGGCTTCCAGGATCTTTACATTGCCAACGGCATGGTCTCCGGCCCGTCGCGCGAAGACCTGAACGGTTTTTTCTGGCGGCAGGTGGTGGCATATTCGCCCGACGAGGCCAAGCCATCGCACGCCTACGAACAGGGATGGAGCGCGATCAACGAACTGATCCGCGCCGATGGCACCTGGAGCGGATACGAGCGCAATGTTTTCTATGCGAATAACGGGGATGGGACGTTCTCCGATATTTCCGGCGCGATCGGGCTGGACTTTCTTGAAGACGGCAGATCGTTCGCGCTCGCCGATTTCGACAACGACGGCCGACAGGAAGTATTCCTGAAGAACCGCAATGGCCCGCAGTTGCGGATCTTGAAGAATGTGATGGAGGAGTTGCCGCCGTCGATTGCGTTTCGCCTCCGCGGCACAAAGAGCAATCGGGATGCGATCGGCGCGGCGGTCACGGTCGAAACTGAAATCAGCCGTCAGACGCGCATGTTGCAAGCGGGATCAGGATTTCTTTCCCAGCACAGCAAAGAACTTTTCTTTGGTTTGGGCAAGGCGAGGGGGTCGGTGCGGGCCTCAATTCGCTGGCCGAGCGGGGCGGTTCAGGAATTCCGCGATCTTCCAATGAACCACAGAGTGTGGATTACCGAGGGTTCGCAAGAAAGTCGGACCGAGCCGGTCGAGACGCGGACCTTGAAGTCTCGGCGTTATCCAAACGATCAGGCCAAGCCCCAGGACATCGAACTCCTTCCCACCACCGCTGAGACCTGGCTGCTCGCGCCTGTGGATGCGCCGGACTTTTCTCTCCCCGATTTAACGGGGAACGTTCACACTCTTTCGTCGCTTCGCGGAAAACCGGTGGTGCTCAATTTTTGGGTCAAGCTATCGGCGCAGTGCCTGGAGGATCTGAGCAACTTCAACCGGTTGCACACTCACTGGGCCGCGCAGGGCCTTCAGTTGGTCACGATCAACGTCGATGAAGCATTGGACGCTGATGGCCTTCGGGCGCTGGCGCGTGATCGCCAGTTTTCATTCCTGGTTCTCCGCGGGTCGGATGACGTGGCGGGCATCTACGACATTCTCTATCGCTACTTGTTCGACCGGCATCGCGACATGGGTCTACCAACCTCATTCCTGATCGACAACAAGGGAGAGATCGTCAAGGTTTATCAGGGCCCGGTCAGCCGCGAGCACGTGGAGCGGGACTTCCGCCACATTCCGCAAAACGCCGGCGAGCGATTGGCACGCGCACTTCCTTTTCCCGGCGTGACCGACACGGTCGAGTTCGGGCGCAACCACCTGTCCTATGGCTCGGTATTCTTTCAGCGCGGATATCTGGATCAAGCCGAGGCTTCCTTTCGGATTGCGCTGCGCGACGATCCGACAAGTGCCGAGGCTCTCTACGGCATTGGGAGCGTTTGCCTGAATCAGCAGCGGAACGCCGAAGCGCGCGAGATTTTTGCGCGCGCCGTCAAGCTCTCTGCGACTTATCCCGATACGCTGCCTAACGCCTGGAACAACCTCGGCATTCTCTCGACGCGCGTTGGCCACATGGACGAAGCAGTCGAATATTTTCAAAAGGCACTGCAGTTGAGCCCCGACCACCTGATTGCCCTCGATAATCTCGGCATGGCTCATCGCCAGCTCAAGCATTGGACAGAGGCTCAGGCAGCGTTTGAGCGCGCGCTGAAAGTAAACTCCGTGGACCCCGAGTCGAACTACGGACTCGGAATGGTCTATGCTCAAATCGATGACAGGGCGCGCGCTTCAGAGTATCTTCACAATGCCCTGCGAGCGCGGCCCGCGTATCCCGAGGCCCTGAACAACCTCGGCATCCTTTACTTAAGAACGCAGCGGCGGGATGAAGCGGTCGCAAGTTTCGAAGAGTCCATCCGCGTCGCTCCCGACTTCGACCAGTCGTATCTCAACCTCGCCCGCGTGCATGCCATCGAGGGCAATTCGAACAAGGCTCGGGCTGTGCTGCTGGAACTTCTCAAACATCATCCCGATCACGCGCAGGCGAAGAAGATGCTGGAGCAACTGCCGCCGTAGCTAGGAATAGAGGGCCCAGGCCATTACTTCTTCGGTGGCGTCGGCGCCGTCAACAACTCCACGAACATCTTGTAGAACCTCTCCGTGTCCAGATCGACCTGGATTTCGACTGGCTGTACATCGCGCTTCGGCTTGTCGCGATCGTTCCACGTCAACGTGTCTCCGTAACCGGCTCCGCGGTCGAGATTCACGTCCATGTAGCGCGTTTCCTTCTTCGCGATCAGGCTGGGATCGAGCCATGCCGCCGATGTCAGCTCGTCCCACAAATAGTTGTACTCGCCGCCCAGCCGGGAATACTTCCCGATGTAGCGCGCGACGGGGGAATCCGTCGCTTTGATGCGGTCGATCAGTTCGTTTGTCATTCTCGTCTTCAGTGAAATATCCACCGTCGTGCAAACCATTTTCTTCCACGGTGCGCGCAGCACGATATGCGCCGCCTCAGGGTCGAACCAGAGATTGAATTCGTGCCGTGGGGCGTTGATGAATTCCGGATCGTCGGTATGAGGATTCAGGCTGGCCCCCATGAACACCAGTTCTTTGGCCAGCCCCGCAAACTCCGGATCGATGGAAATCGCCAGGGCCAGATTCGTCATGGGCCCGCCCTCGTAGATCGTCACCTCGTGCGGATACTTGCGCACCATGCGCACCAGAAAATGGGCGGCGTCCTCCTCCGACGGCTTGGTGGCCGGCTTCCCTTCCGGCATCTCACCCAGTTCTCCGGGGGCGTGATAGAAGCGCGGAGTCCACGCGCCCAGCCACGCTACCGATCCAAAGCGCTGCTCCGACTCCTCAGTTTCCTCCTTCGTTCTTACCAATGGATATTCCGCGCCGGGTACGACGGGTATGTCGGTACGTCCGATGACCTCAAGCGTGCGCAGCGTATGCGCCACTTCTTCCTTAAGCCACTGGTCGCCCGTCACCACCGTGATGCCGAGGACTTCTGTTTGCGGCGCTTGAATCAGCAACAGGATTGCCTGCTGGTCCGAGCCGGCAGGGCCAGCGGCATCCTGATCGATGATGATTTTGCGTTTGTCCTCGCCCCAGGAAGCGAAGCACGTCGTCAGCAACATTGCTGCGATCAACAACCGGGTTCGGATGAATTGCATTCATTCGCTCCCTGAAACGGTTTCTGCTCCTTGTCATTCCGAGGAGCGCCAGCGCGATGACGGGAGCTCGGCCTACCCTTTCCCAGCCAAGCGCCCAATCAACAACTCGAAAAACTTCGCCGAATCCACGTCCACCGCTACCTTGGCATTCGGCACATACTTGTCGCGCAGCACTGGAGACGTCCGCGTGCTGGCCAGCGTTGGAGCCGATCCTCGAATCGGCATATTCCTGGCCGCCGCATCCGCCTCCATTCCCGGCCGCCGCCGCAGATCGCCTGCCACCGGGCTGTAGCCCAAGGTTGCGCCCGCTGTCAGTTCGCCGGTGGTCTCGACATCGACGTAGTAGTCTTGCAACTTCAGAATCGCCGGGTCCAGAAATCCCGCAACCGCAAGTGAGTCGTGCATATTCGGCCCCACCAAATATCCGCGCTCACGATTGTGGTTGATGGCGTTCCGGCCGATTTTCGCGGCCGCCTGACTCACCGGACTGTGTGCGCCTTCGAGCACCCGCAGGTGTTCGTCCCTCAAAGAAGTCTTACGCGTAACGTCGAGACCGACCATGGTCACGGGAATTCCTGACTGGAATACGATACGCGCGGCCTCGGGATCGACGTACACATTAAATTCCGCTGCTGGCGTGATGTTTCCGCCAGAGAGCGATCCGCCCATCATGACCAGGCCGCGAACCATGCCCGCAAAGTCCGCATCCGAGTTCAGCGCAGTCGCAACGTTCGTCAGCGGTCCGATCGTGATCAGCGTCACCTCGCCGGGATACTTTCGGACAATCTGCCGGATGAGGTCTGGAGCAGGGGTCGCAACCGGTTTGGTCGTGGGTTCGGGGAACACAGCGCCTCCCAATCCGTTTTCGCCGTGCGCGTAGGTGGCAGTGACCAGACGGCGCATCAGTGGGGCCTTCGCGCCCGCAGCGACGGGAATGTCGGTGCGCCCGGCGATTTCGACCATGCGCAGGGCGTTGGGAAGTGTCAGTTCCAGAGGAACGTTGCCCGCCACGGGAGTAATGGCCTCGATCTTCAACTCCGGAGACCGCATCGCCAGAAGCAGCGCCAACGCGTCGTCCACACCCGGGTCGGTATCAATGATGACGCGGAAGGGACCGGTTGCTCGATTTGCCAGTTGCTCGGCGAATGTCGTAGCAGGTACTGCGTCCGGCGCCAGCCCGCTAACCATCGCGGCTGCAGCCGAGGACTTGACGAAAGCACGTCGCGTTATACCAGTTTTCAATCGCGTACAGGCCATCGTGGCTGCTCCTTACCTCGTGATCGCGCCCGCTGATTTCGTACCAGGAAGCGTGCTATTGTAATGCCTGCCACGAGAACCCGACCAGGCTTTTGACTTCACCAGACCATTGCGAATCACGGCTCCAGAACGGCCCGAACGAAGTGCACGAAGGATTCTGTCGCGCACGCTTATTTCCATGCATGCCGCTACCTGCATGCTGGCGCTATACACAATCCTCGCGCCGCTACCCCAGGCCCAGTCTCCAAGCTCGACCGGCCGAGCTACCGTGCAAGGGATTGTGCGCGACTCGCTTCACGGGCCGGTGGCGGGCGCCGATGTTCATCTTCAACTCAACGGTGACACGCAGACCCTGAACGCCCTCACCGATTCAAACGGCGGCTTCAAGTTTTCCGCTCTCCGCGAAGGCGGCTACAGTCTTCGCGCGGAAATGTCCGGAAAAGGCAAAGCGGCCGTCAGTCCACTGGTCCTGGGGCAAAACGAAACCAAGACCCTTGACCTGGCGCTCTCCACCGAAGAGCTGACCTTCTTCGATGAACCCACATTCTCTGTGGCCGGTGTGACCGATACGACCAGTCTTGGCGGCCACGGACCGGACACGGTTGTGAGAACAAAGGACGCGCTTGCTAAGGCGACCGTTTCTCTTAGCGCGAGTTCCAGCAGCGGTTCTCCACTGTCAGCACACAGCGCTGAGCGTGAAGATACCTTGCGGGCAATCGTTGCGCGCGAGCCGCAGAACTTCGACGCAAATCACAGGCTCGGCACGTTGCTCTTCGACGAGGGAAAACCGCGCGAAGCGCTTCCCTACCTCGAACAAGCTTCTCGAATTCAACCGGGCAACTACGACAACGCCTACCAGCTCGCGCTCGCCTGCGCGGGTTCCGGCGCTTACGAGCGGGCGCGCGCCAACCTCCGCGCACTGCTCACAAAGCGCGACAACGCCGAACTGCATCACTCGCTCGGAGATGTTGCGGAAAAGACGGGTAATCCTTTGGCAGCCGTTCGTGAGTACCAGCGAGCGGCACAGCTCGATGCGAGCGAGCAGAATTTGTTCGACTGGGGAGTGGAGCTCCTGATGCATCATGCTCCGGAGCCCGCGGCCGAGGTCTTCTCGAACGCGCACCGCGCGTTTCCTCATTCGGTCCGGATCCTGCTTGGCCTGGGCGTTGCCTGGTTTGTTCAGGGTTCGTACGACCAAGCAATTCAGTATCTGGGCGAAGCCTCAGACCTGAATCCCCACGACCCGAACCCGTATTTGTTTCTCGGGAAGATCCAGGGCGTCGAAGCTAGCGAACCGACGGCAATCGCAGAGAGGCTGGCTCGATTCGCCAGACTCCAACCTCAAAACGCATTCGCGAACTACTACCATGCAGTCAGTCTCTGGAAGCGGCGGAAGGGGCCAGAGGACGCTCAGACCGCAGCTCAGGTCGAGTCCCTGCTTGAAAAGGCGGTCGCGCTGAATCCGAAGCTCGGTGAAGCCCACCTGCAATTGGGCATTCTCTACTCGGAGCGGAAGGATTTTCCGAAGGCCGTCGCGGCCTATCAACAGGCCGTCGCTCTAAACCCGCACATGGAACAGGCACATTATCGTCTGGCCCAGGCCTATCGCCTGATCGGGCAGAATGATAAGGCTCAGAACGAACTGCGTTTCTATGAACGGATTTCCGAGGAAAAAACTGCGCAGGTTGAACGCGAGCGGAGTGAAATCAAACAATTTGTGTATAGCCTGCGAGGCCAGCCTTCGACCTCGCGGCCGCAATAGACTTTTTCTCCGTTCAGTGAGCGGTAGGTGTGGGGAAATAATCTGCCGCCAACCCATCACAGCGTGCCGCGATGTCCGACTTCGGGTGGAATGCCCAGATCCATGAAGCGTAGGTCCCTCTCCTCTTCCCGGACGGAACTGAGCGCGGCCATGACTTCGCGGATGTAATACAAGGTCCCGGCCAGCAGGCAGATCATGGCCGCGACAAAGACGATGACCGCGGCCAGCGCCGCGCCGTTCACGTAAAGGCCGAGCCCCAGCAGCAAACAGGAAGAGATGGTCCCCGCCAGAGAGATCAGCGCCAGCAGAAAACTGCGCCGGACGGTCTCGGCGCGCTGTTCAATCGATGCGATCTGCGCGGTGTAGGCTTCGGCTTCCTGCAGACGCTCGCTCTTGGTCGCGTCGTACTTGGCGTGCACGAATTGCCGCAAGCGGCTGACGATCCCCATCAGCCGCACATTGATGGAAAGAATCAACAGCGCCGTAGCCGAAACGAAAATGGCCGGAGCCAGAAAAGCCTGAAACAGACGAGCGATATCATTCACGGCAGTCTTCCCGATCTCACAGAGCAGGATACAGCCACCGGGCGCTGCCACGAAAGGAACGTCCCGGAAACTGAATCCGCCGTTGTCCGGCTGGAACGCCATTAGTGCGCAACAAAGCTGCGGACCGCTTTCAAGAACTCCTCCGGCTGATCGACAAACGTCATGTGCCCGCTGTTGGGCAGGATTACGAGTTGTGATCCGGCGATCTTCTGGTGCATCTCCCGCGACATCCTGGGATCGCTCTCGTCGTGATCGCCCACGATGATCAGGGTCGGAACTTTGATCTGCGACAGTTGGTCGACGTACTCAACCTCCTTCAGATTGCCAACGACGACAAACTCCCCATCCGAGCCCCACATCTCGCGATACACGTCCCAGGCCGTGCCGGTGTTGGAACTGAGAGGGTCGTAAACCGGATCGGGGCGGTTCTGGTAGAGATACGGAAAATAACCTTTGCCCCAGGCGAGTTTGGCGTATTCCTCGGGATAGCGCCCGTGCTCCCAGATTTCGCCCTTGCCGAACAAGCCGTCGGCTTCGAGAGCATTGACCCGCTCGCGATCCCTGGGATCCATCTCGGCTTTCATCTTTGCCAGCGCCAGGTTGAGTTCTTTGGTGCTGGCGAAAGTGCTGCCGAGAATGAGATGAGAGAGATTCTTCGGATACTTGAACGCGTACGCCTGCACTAACGCGCCCCCGAAGGAATGGCCGAGAAGACTGATCTTGCCCAGGCCCAGCGCCTGGCGAACGGCCTCGATGTCTTCGACCATGTTTGCAATGGTGTATTGCCTGGGCTCCTCGATCTTCGACGACTTGCCCGAACCGCGCTCGTCAATGAACACGAGCCGGTTGGTCCGCATGAGCGGCAACAAATAAGGAAGAAAGTAATCGTGCGAAGCTCCGGGCCCGCCGTGGACGATCATCAATGGAGCCCCGCGTCCCACCGACTGGTAGTAGATCAGAGCGCCACGGCTGTCCACGAAGCCGTCCTGGATTGGAAACAGGTTCGAGGGCTTGGATGCTTGGGCGGAACAGGCGAGACAAGCAGCGCCCGTGACGAGGATGACAAACAAGCGAGTTCGCATGCGGAGATGCTAGCACGCCGGATCAATTCAGGCTTTGGGCTCTCGGCTCGGGGCTTTTGGCAGGCCCGTCTCTACCGTGCGGGCTTGGTCAGCAGGAAGGACTTCACCACGATCTGGTTGGGCTGCATGCCCACGGGGATGATGGTCAGCAAGGAATATTCCGAGGGCTCAAATTTCTTCTTCGGTATGCGTTTCTGGATCACGGCCACGTCGCCAGAGCCAGAGTCAAGTACCAGCAGATAGCTCTGGTTCTGCGAGAGCGCGAGCGCGTCGGGATGGGTCCCAACCGGCAGATACGCGATGACCTTGCCGAAGTCGATGTCGTAGACCGCGATGTTATTGGATCCGAAGTTGGAAATGTAGAGACGCGAGTTATCCACCGAAACCACACCACGCGTGGGCTGGCTGCCGACCAGATAGCTGTCCAGGACTTCATTGGGCGAGGTCTCGATAATGGAGATACTGCCGGCGTCGAAGTTGAAGGCCACCAGTTCCCCGCCGTCGGGTTTTAGCGCAAGACTCACGGGTGACTTTCCGACGTCGAGGAGCGCGAGCAGTTTGTCGGTCTTGAGATCGATGCTGGCGACTTGCCCCGATCCGGAGCAGGAGATGAAGGCTTTCGACGAATCGGGCAGGATGGCGATGTCTTCGGGGCTGATGCAGACATTGATGGCAGAACGGACTGCCAGCCGCGCGGTGTCGATAAGCGAGACGGTGTTATCGGCGCGATTGGTGACGACGACGGTTGCGCCGTCGGGCGAAACGCGGGCGAGGCCGGGACTTCCCCCGACCCGGAGCGTGGCCGCGACGGTGCGGTGGTCAAGGTCGAGGACAGAGACATTGGCGGAGGCGGAGTTGGCTACATAGGCGCGGTGGCCATCGGGGGAAACGTCGATGAAGTAGGGGCGGCCATGCACGCCGATGGTGGCAACGATTTTGTTCTGCTCGGCGTCGATTACGCTGATGTTCGCGGAACCAGCGTTGACCACGTAGATTTCATTCTTTTTGGGATTGGCGGCGACTCCGGTAGGCTCGGCGCCCACTTGTAGCGTGCGCACTGGGCGAAAACTGCGCAGGTCGATGACTGTAACGGTGTTGCTCTTGCCATTGGTGATATAGGCGTACTCGCGGTAGAGCGGCCCATAGACGGTCAGGCTACGCTCGTGGAAATACCACCACGCACCGGCCGCGGCGAGCGGGACGAGGACTGCGATGAAGAGGAGTTTGCGCAAGGTGGAGAGAGCCTCGCCGAAGAAAAGAGATTATCAGATCAATTGTGTGCGAACGAAACCTCGAGCTGGATCTGACTTGCCACTGGTTCGCCATCTTTAGTCGCAGGAGCAAATTTCCACTTTCTTACGGCCTCTATGGCTGCATCATCCAGTTCAGCGCTAAGGGAGCGCACAACTTTAATCTCGCGAGGTATACCCGTACTGCCAACGATCAGTTGCAGTACTATCGTTCCTACCTTGCGGTTTCCGAGCGGCGTCTTTGGATACTCCGGGTCGTAAAAGGACTTTACCTTCGGCGGTTTAACTCCCTTGTCTTTAGGGCCGTAGATGTGCTCCGCGGACGGTTCACCCGGCTTATTTGAGGACTTCGAGTTTGTCGTCGCGGGAGGCTGGCTCTGCGCGACAGCTATTCTCAATATGAGCAGCAAGGTGAGCAGGACCGTGCCTCGTTTCATATTCTCTCCTGCTTACGTACGACTCGCCGTGACCATAGCTGGGTCTCTGGTGGTTTGAATACTTCTCCCCAGCACCGCCGCGATCTGCCTGACCTGCTGCATGAGCGCGTCGAACTGGTCTGGGAATAGCGACTGCATGCCGTCGGATAGTGCGCGGTCGGGATCGTGGTGCACTTCGACGATCAGGCCATCGGCTCCGACGGCGACAGCGGCGCGGGAGAGCGGCGTAACTTTATTGCGCTTGCCTGTGCCGTGGCTGGGGTCGACGATGATGGGCAGATGGCTGAGGCGCTGCACGGCGGGCACGACGCTGAGGTCGAGCGTGTTGCGAGTGTGGTCGGCGAAGGTGCGCACGCCGCGCTCGCACAACACGACGTTGTAGTTGCCTTCGCTCAAGACGTATTCGGCGGCCATGAGGAACTCTTCGAGCGTGGCCGAGATGCCGCGCTTCAGCAGGACCGGCTTGTGGGCGCGTCCGGCGCGCTTGAGCAGCGAGAAGTTCTGCATGTTGCGGGCGCCGATCTGGATCATGTCGGCATAGTTGTCGACCAGGTCGAGCGATTCGTAATCGACGGCCTCGGTGACGATGAGCAGGCCGAAGCGGTCGCGGATCTCGGCCATGATCTGGAGACCTTCTTCGCCCAGGCCCTGGAAAGAATAAGGAGAGGTGCGCGGCTTGTAGGCGCCTCCACGGAAGAACTGGGCTCCGGCGCGGGCGACGCGCTCGGCAACCTTGAAGGCCTGGTCGCGGCTCTCGATGGCGCACGGTCCGGCGACGATGGCGAGGCCGGTGCCGCCGACGGTGACGATTGAACCCGGAAACTTGATGATTGTGTTGTCGGGCTTGGTGTCGCGGCTGACCAGCTTGTAGGGCTTCGAGACGCGGATCACTTCCTGCACGCCCGGCATTTCTTCCAGGGTCCCGGATTCGACCTCGCCCTTGTTGCCGGTGATGCCGATGGCGGTGCGTTGCGCGCCGGGCATGGAGTGGGCGCGGTATCCGAGCGATTCGATTTTCTGGCAGACGGCGCGGACCTGGTCTTCGGTGGCCTGCGCGCGCATGACGACAAGCATGGTAATTACCCCGAAATATTAAGTTTAGCGTCCGGTGCGGCGAAGGGCAAACGATGGAGCATGACGCGACGGAACTATGCGGCCCGCTCTTTCACGATTGTTGTGAGGAAATCGGATCGATGGGAATACGCCGATGAAATCGTTACACAACGTCGCGACCGATGAGATACGATCATAATATTGCGTTTTCGAGGCAAAAAGAAATTCGAATGAGACGACTTTTGACCTTGATCTGCCTTCTGTTCTTGTCTGCATCGGGCCTGTCTGCCCAGCCGACAATCTTCGAGAACGTCAAGATTCGCCGCCACCGAAGCGCGGACAAGCGGGTGCTGGTGGACAAGGTTGGGACGCTGACCTTCGACGACTCCACCCGCAAAGTGCTGTTCAAAAGCGACGCCGGCGACCGCATCGATGTGGGATACGATGACATCGGAAAAGTCGTCTTCGAGGTCACCACCCACATGCGCGAGGGCGCATTTTCCGAGGTGATCAAAGGAGTCGGCCTTCCTGGGCTAGTTGCGGGCAGTGTGGTCGCGAGCACGCACGTAAAAGACTACTGGTTCTATCTGGACTACAAAGACCACGACCGGAGTGAATCCGTGCTCATCGACGTGCCCAAGAGTTCTTCAGCACAGGTCATCAACAAAGCTCAAAGCGTATTCGGCCCGCGGGTGACTGTGACAGATTTCCCGGAAAAGGGTGCCGAGGTCAAGGTGGAAGACCTCAAGGCGCTGAAGTCCAAGCATGTGCTCAAAGTCGACAAACAAAGCCATCCGCTGCCTGATGTCAAGCCGGAGAAGGCAACTGTCGTGGTCGTTTGCCCGCCGCTGGCCGCGCGCTTCACTGGCAAAGGAATACAGTTCAAGCTTCATGCCAACGATCAGGTCATCGCGGTGAACAAAATGGGGACCTACAGCTTCGCCTATCTTGATCCTGGGAAGTACCGCCTCGTCTCCCAGGCGGAGAACGCCAATGGCTTCGAGATGGAACTGGAAGGCGGCCATGAGTACTTCTTCCTGCAAAACACATTCCAGCAGACTCTCACCCCGAACAAGACGGCGTTGTCGAGGAACAGTCCGGAGCTCGCCACGTATTTGCTTGAAGGCTCCTATTTTTCCGACTGGAAACCGAAAGAGAAGTAATACACTCAGCTCCGATCTTCTACCGGATGCGCTCAGCGCAGACTGGTGCGACGCAGTCACGCACTCGGTCCGGCGTTGTAAAATCAAGCCTGATTCTTTACTGCACTGTCCTTGATCTATGCCACAGGAAGACAAATCTGTGACCGCCGCCCGCGATGAGCGCTACGACGCGCAGCGCATTGAGCAGAAATGGGCTGAACGCTGGCAGAGCGATCCTTCGCTCTACGCCGCTGAGCCCAACTCGACCAAGCCGAAGTATTACGTGCTGGAGATGCTTCCCTACCCTTCGGGCGCGCTGCACATGGGGCACGTGCGCAATTACGCGATTGGCGACTCGCTGGCACGCTACAAGTGGATGAACGGGTACAACGTGCTGCATCCTATGGGATGGGATTCGTTCGGGCTGCCGGCGGAGAATGCGGCGATCAAGAACAACACTCCGCCGAAAGAGTGGACGCTTTCGAATATCGCGGCCATGAAGGTGCAGATGAAGCGCCTTGGGTTCGCCTATGACTGGTCGACCGAAGTTACAACCTGCCTGCCGGAATACTACCGCTGGAACCAGTGGTTCTTCCTGAAGCTGTATGAACAGGGATTGGCGTATCGCAAGAAGAGCAAGGTGAACTGGTGTCCGGAGTGCGCGACGGTGCTGGCGAATGAGCAAGTGGTGGGCGGGAATTGCTGGCGGCACGAGGATACGCCGGTTGAGCAGCGCGAACTGGAACAATGGTTCTTACGGACCACGAAGTACGCGGACGAACTGTTGAGCGATCTGGAGACGCTGGGCGGGTGGCCGGAAAAAGTCCGCATTATGCAGAAGAACTGGATCGGGCGCAGCGAAGGCACGCTGGTGGATTTCGATTTGGGTGGAACGGTGGGACCGGCGGGGTCGACGATCACGGTGTTCACGACGCGGGTGGACACGATCTATGGCGCGACTTCGGTGCAGTTGGCGCCGGAGCATCCGATTGTCTCGGACATGGTTGCGCGCGATGCGGAACTGCGCACTAAGGTGGCAGAGTTGATTGCCGAACAGCGCCGGGCGAAAGAGGCGGGCGACCTTGGCGCCATCGAGAAGCACGGTGTGTTCACCGGCCGCTTCGCGAAGAATCCGTATAACGGCGAAGCCGTGCCCGTGTGGGTCGCGAATTACATCCTGATGGATTATGGCACGGGCGCGATCATGAGCGTGCCGGCACACGATGAACGCGATTACGAATTCGCCAAGAAGTACAAGCTGGAGATTCGGCTGGTGATCTTCCCGGCGGGCGGCGATCCGGAAGAAACGGTGGCGGAGCCCCAGTTGCCCTTCACGACCATGGATGGCGTTCTGGTGAACTCGGGCGAGTTCAGCGGGCTGAGCTGCGAGGAAGCGATCGAGAAGATGTCGGCACTCGCCGAGGAGAAAAAGTTCGGCAAGGCGACGGTTACGTTCCGGTTGAAAGATTGGGGTATCTCTCGGCAGCGCTATTGGGGCACGCCGATTCCGATGGTGTATTGCGAAAAGGACGGCGTGGTGCCGGTGACGGAAAAAGATTTGCCGGTCATTCTTCCAGACCGAGTGAAGGTTACGCTCTCGGGTGGTTCGCCGTTACTGAATGTGCCGGAGTTCCTGAATACGACTTGCCCGAAGTGCGGCGGGCCGGCGCGGCGCGAGACGGACACCATGGATACTTTTGTGGATTCGTCGTGGTACTTCTACCGCTATGCCGATGCGCACAACGACAAGGCTCCGTTCGATACGGAGATCATCGCGTACTGGTTCGGGACAGAGGGCATTGACCAGTACATCGGAGGCGTGGAGCACGCGATCCTTCACTTGATCTATTCGCGTTTCTGGACGAAGTTTATGCGTGATATGGGGATGGTTCAGAATGACGAACCGGTACAGCACCTGTTTACGCAGGGGATGGTCATCAAAGATGGCGCGAAGATGTCAAAGAACCTGGGCAACGTAGTGTCGCCGGACGAGATGGTGGCGCGCTACGGCGCGGATGCGGCGCGGCTCTACAGCTTATTTGCGGCGCCTCCGGATCGGGATCTGGACTGGCAGGATACCGGGATCGAGGGGATTCAGCGCTTCCTGGGGCGCCTGAACCGCTTCTTTGTGCGGAACGCGAATCCGGAGCATGCGGATTGGCGCAAGGCGGTGTCCGCGGAGTTGCCGCCTGAGGCGCGCGCGATTCAGCGGAAGTTGCACCAGACGATCAAACGCGTCAGCGATGACTTCCAGGGGCGCTGGCACTTCAACACCTGCATTGCCGCGATCATGGAATTGTTGAACGAGGTTTATGGCGCGGAAGAGGCGATCGCTGCCGGCCGAGTTCCGGTGTCGCTGATTGCGGAAGTGCAGCGCGGCATGGTATTGCTGCTGGCCCCGATGGCGCCCTATTTGTCGCACGAGCTGTGGGAAATGATCGGCGAGCGCGGAAATCTGCTCAAGGCGGCGTGGCCGAAGTATGATGCCGCGCTGGCGGCCGAAGAAGAGATCGAGATCCCGGTGCAGGTCAACGGGAAGCTGCGTGGAAAAGTAGTCGTGCCCGCAGCCGCGACTGACGGTGAAGTCAAAGCCGCAGCGTTGGCCGATGAAAAGGTAAAAGCGGCCCTCGCAGGCAAGCAGGTAGTAAAAGTCATCGTGGTGCCGAAAAAGCTGGTGAACATCGTAGTAAAGTGAGTCCCGCGATATACTCCCTAAAGTTTGGGTTTAGAAACTGCAAGTCTATTGCACCCCACAGCCTTGGGCATTTACTCTCGAAAGTCCACTGGTGGGCACGATGACGAAAGACGGCGCCAACCCTAAACAGAAGGGTAAGACTTTCAAATATACGGTAGACAAGGCCTCGGGCCGGATCATCTCCGCAGGTCCCGAAGAGATCGATTCAACACAACCCCTACTGGAGATTCTCATCAAGGAAGCGGGGTGGGACCCCGCGCAGATTGTCTCTCGTCCGAAGCAGTGGCGGGTTCCAGCCTCACCATCAGATCAACGCGTATGGCCAGTAGACATCGCAATTTTCGACAGGCCGGAGCACGTTCGAAACGAAGAACATGTGGTTGTAATCTGCGAATGCAAGAGACCAGATGTGGAAACCGGAGTCGGACAGCTAAAGATCTACCTTGATCGCGAGCCGCACGCTAGGGTCGGTATCTGGTTCAACGGTTTCGAGCACAGCATTATCTACAAGACGACTACCGGTTTTCAGACCGCCCCGGTTGGAACGCCCATTCTGACCCCGCTGGATCCTCTCACACCTGTTGGCGCGAAGCCGCGTACTTACGACGATCTGAGGAAGGCCCCCTCACTAGTTCCTGTATTCAAGCGCATACGTGATCGGCTCGCGACGCTGGACCGAAACGTGAACCGTGATGAAGAGATCCTGCCGGACATCTCGCTCCTGCTATTGATGAAAATTCTGGATGAACAAGGCCACCGCTTCACGCCGAAGAAGCCTCTTGCATTTCAAATCGATGACGACGCGCAACGGACAGCAAAGCGGTTACGCGAGCTCCTGGAAACGGAGGTCAAGAGAAACTCTGAGCTCTTCGGTGCGAGTTCGACTGAAGTTCGGTTCCAGATTGACGACGACAGTATTTACTACGTCGTCGAGACGCTGCAGAACTTTCGGCTCCTTTCCAACGACACTGACGCGGTTGCTGAGGCGTTTCAGGTTATCAGGGGCAAAGCATTCAAGGGCGAGGAGGGTCAGTACTTCACGCCGCAGTCGGTGGTACGAATCGCGATTGCCGCAATGGACCCGCGTCCTGAAGACCGAGTGATTGACCCCGGTTGTGGCAGCGGGTCGTTCCTTGCGTTAGCCTTGGCGAACGTCGTGGACCGCCTCAAGGGCGCTTATGGCACCGACCAAAGCGGGATGAACCTAGCACGACGCGACTGGTCCACCCAACAGTTGTTTGGAATGGATAAGGACTCGGTGTCCGTACGGCTGTCTAAAGCGTACTTGTCCATGCTCGGCGACGGCAGTACCCACATCTATAAGACTGACGCTATAAGACCGAAACACTGGAAGCCAACGCTCTCCGCCATCGTCCAAGACGGCGCGTTCGACGTCGTCGTAACAAATCCGCCGTTTGGAACGAAGTTAAAGGTTCCGGGAGAGATCGGCAGAGAAGAAGGGTACGCGCTATCGAAAGTTTGGCGGAGAATTGGAGGGACGTGGAAGGAAACTGAGGAATATGAGACCCGGGACCTCGGACTCGTGTTTCTGGAAAGATGCGTTCGCTTGCTCCGTCCGGGCGGCCGACTTGCGATCGTACTACCGGATACGTACCTATTTTCCCCATCGTATCGGTGGCTCGTGACGTGGCTGTCTCAATACACCTTGACGCATTCGATCAACGTCCCTATCGAAGCGTTCGAGCCTCACTGCAGGGCAAAAACTAGTGTGATCGTTCTGAGGAAGTCCCCGCCCCCAAAAGATAACCAGGTTATTGGCTCGGTGTGTTCAACATTCGGCGAGGATAAGCACGGACGCCCACGATTCAGGTTTGTAGATGGTAAACAAACGGATGAGCGAGACGACGAGATGGCCGAGGCAGCGGGACTCCTGAGAGCGGGTTCGATAGCAGATACTTCGAAGCTATCTTTTCGTTTTGGCCAAGAAGAGGCCGTTGCTCGTGGCGTCCTCGTTGCGTCTTACTGGTGGCGTAGGCCTTACACAGATGCCGTTGAAGAGTTTGCAAACAAAAACGAGTGCGATCTCATTTCGGTGGGCGACCTCATGAAGTCCGGAGAGTTGAAGGTCACGGATGGGCATGGCAGCCCGAGTTCGCATTTCCACGGACAGGGCCCCACTCCGTACGTGAAGGTGGTCGACATAAAGAATTGGCGAGTCATAGAAAACCCGAAGTACGGTATACCGGAAGATGAGGCGGCGAGGTTCCGGAAAAACAGGTCCCTCGAGCCATATGACCTCGTAACACCGACACGCGCCAGCAAGAACATAGGTCTGTTCGGTGTCATCATGCCGTGGCAGACGAAGGTAATACTGACTCGCGAAATTGCCGTCTGGCGTGTCCCGATGCAGGCCAAGCGCATTGATCCGTGGCTACTCTTGGCCCTTGCGTCTCTCAGGGTCGTGCACGACCAATTCAACTTCCTGGTCTTGATGCAAATGAATAGGGAAGATCTTGGCGACCGTTACAAAGAATTGCTTCTACCGCTCCCGAATAGTGCCGCGAAGCGCGAGGAGTGGTCACGGCCGATCCGAGAGTTCTTCGAGGCTAGTGCACGCGCCCGTGATAGCTATGATGCGCTGGGGAAGCAGCTTGACCCCACGCTCTTTGCAGACCGTCCGTAAGGCCCGGCCTTTACATCGTAGCCGCAATTTGCGAAACTCATCCGTGGAAACCCAATCCATCGTTGTGCTCGACTTCGGGGCGCAGTATTCGCAGCTGATTGCGCGCCGCATCCGCGAACAAAAAGTCTTCTCTGTCGTTCTGCCGTTTAACGCCAGCCTGGACGAAATCCGCAGCTACTCGCCGGTCGGAATTGTGCTGTCGGGCGGCCCGTCGTCGGTGTACGACAAAGGCGCGCCGCATGCCGACAAGAAAGTGTTTGAGCTTGGTGTGCCGGTGCTGGGCATCTGCTACGGACTGCAGTTCATGGTGTACGCGCTGGGGGGCAAGGTGCGTCCGGCTCCGAAGCGCGAGTATGGGCACGCGAAAGTGGAACTGCAGGTTGGCGATTCGCCGCTGTTTCAGGGACTGCCGAAGCTGCTGGCTGTGTGGATGTCGCATGGCGACGAGGCGGAAGAGTTGCCGGCCGGATTCCGGCTGACGGCAAAGACTCCGAATGCAATCGCGGCCATTGAGAATGCTGAGCGGAAGATGTGGGCGGTACAGTTTCATCCGGAGGTGCATCACACGCCGCTGGGCGCGGATATTCTGCGGAACTTCGCTTTGAACATCTGCGGGGCATCGCCGAACTGGACAGGACAACACTTTATTGATGCGACGGTGGCACAAGTAAAACAGCAGGTGGGGAGCGGGCGGGCGATTTGCGCGCTATCGGGCGGCGTGGATTCCTCGGTCGCGGCGGTGCTGGTGGATCGGGCGATGCGGGATGCGCCTGCCCTGAACGGAGCCGAAGGGTCGGGCAAGTCGCGACTGACTTGCGTGTTCGTGAACAACGGCGTGCTGCGCAAGAACGAATTCGAAAAGGTGCAGCAGAACCTGCGCGACAAATTGGGGCTGCACATAGTGGCGGTGGATGCTACCGAGCGCTTCATGACGAAGCTGTCAGGGGTCAGCGATCCGGAGAAGAAGCGGAAGATCATTGGGAACGAGTTCATCGAGGTGTTTGAGGACGAGGCGCACCGTATCGAGCAAACCGAAGGCAAGGTGGAGTGGCTGGTGCAGGGGACACTTTATCCGGATGTGATCGAGTCGCGGTCGGTGCGTGGGCCGTCGGAGGTGATCAAGTCGCATCACAACGTGGGTGGGCTGCCGGAGACGATGAAGCTCAAGCTGATCGAGCCGCTGAAAGACTTATTTAAAGACGAGGTGCGGCGGATCGGGCGCGATCTGGGCATGCCGGAGGACATCCTGCAGAGGCAGCCGTTCCCCGGGCCGGGACTGGCAGTGCGTATTTTGGGTGAAGTGACGAAAGAACGCGCCGACTTGCTGCGTGAGTGCGATGAGATTGTGGTGGGCGAGATCAAGAAGGCCGGACTCTACCAGAAGATCTGGCAGTCGTTCGCGGTGCTTCTGCCGGTGATGTCGGTCGGCGTGATGGGCGACCAGCGTACTTACGCTTACACTTGTGCAATCCGCGCCGTGCATTCCGAAGATGGCATGACGGCCGACTGGGTACCACTGCCGTATGAAGTGCTGAAGACGATTTCGAACCGGATTGTGAACGAAGTGCGTGGGATGAACCGCGTGGTGTACGACATTACGTCGAAGCCGCCGGGGACGATTGAGTGGGAATAGGACAGCAGCTCTCTAGCTTTTGGCTCTTAGCTCTCGACTCTCAGTTCTTGGGTCTCTCTGTTTCCAGGTCGGCTTGAAATTGTCAGTCTTCCCACCCAAGCCAATAGAAGGCTTGAGTGGGCTACCCGTCCTGTTTTGCACAGTAACGACTCAAAATCAACACCCTTTCGCCTTGCTTTCGCCTTACGGAATCGTGCTAAGTTTGTGCGAAGCGACACCCACCATGACAGAAGCCATGAAAGCTTCGTTGCGAGTTCTCGACATTCTTGGCCTTGAGCGCACATGGCCCCTTATAGGAGCCGCCAAGTCGGCAATCGAAACCGAAGCCAAGTTTGCTGGCTGCACCATTGAGGAGGCGGCTGGCGCAATTATTGAAGAGGCTCATCAGACTCGAAGACGTGGCGAATCCGTTGGTTTTTTTGCCCAGTCGCACGCGGAGAGAATGGGTCGCATGAGAAGGCTGACAAACAAAGAACAACGGAAGGTAATACTCGGTGTGGAGTTCGTAGAAGACTGCCCTTGTTGTGCCTGTGGCAATTTGCACATCAAGCGCAAACACAACGACAAACTTTTTGTCGGATGCGATTGCTTTCGTACTGACTGTCGCTGCGAATACAGTTATGCTGTGCCCGAACTAATCTCCGTTCCACAGGCCGATTTAGGTGGGACGAACGAGATCGAACTCGCAAAGGCAAAAATTGCCGCCGCACAAAGGTGTCTAAACCACGGCGCACCAATGAGCGAGCGCAGGGGATCATACGGCCCATTCGCTTTCTGCACGGTCAAGGGTTGCGAATATAAAAAGAGCTTGGAGACATGGGGCGTAAATAGGCGGAAGTCCTCACAATCACGTTTGCAGGCGGCTCCTGACGTTTTAGAAAATGAACAGACTGTACCAGTCGAGGACGACCTGCATCAGAACTGGCGCACAAGACCAAGCTCATGGCACCCAGATGAAAGAGGTCTGACCGGAATTACAGGCGAGGGAGAGGATGTTCTTCAACAACTGTTGACGTGGGCTTGGAAACATCCTGAGCGGTGGGTGCCAACGACTTGCAGCCGACCCGTGGTTGACGGGGGCGCGTACATGAACCAAGAAGAGCTTGATAAGCACTGGCTACCACACATCTTCTTCCTAACGAGCATCGGGAGAATTACACCAAAAACTATTGACGGAATGGATGGATGGATTGTGCCATCCGCGAAGGAATGGCGTCAGTTGCACGGAAGGAAACGAAGAAAGCTCACTCTCGTATGGTCTAACCCAATCGGTTGAACCAAAGAGTATGGGTGGATACGACAAGAAAACGGCCATATTCAGTCTCACGGAAACGAAAACGCGCCGGGTGCCCCACTCATCGCGCACTTTGCGATGAGACCTCATGCGCCTTCTGGCGCACCACCTAGCATGAAAATAGCGAACTGCTCGTAACTCGTTGAGTTCTCGTGCGCAGACTGGCCATTTTCATGACAGTGGGATTCCACGAACGCTTCGCCCGGGGGACTTGCCGACGCTGTCTATCCGCGCTCCCGTCCCTCGCGCACAATCGCAACCAGATCCGTAGTGGAGATCCCTAACTTCACGCCCTTTACATCCAGCGGCGATGCCTTCGATCTTCGCGCGGGCGAGATTCGTCCGCGACGAGATACATCGAGATCTCCATCCCATTTGATCTTACCGCGAAACCGCCGCATACCCTTCTGAGCGCGAATTCCGACCAGCGCGCGCAAACCTGCCTCTACCGCCTCTTTCTTTGTTCGCGCGCCGCTGCACCGCATGGCTTCGCGTAGCAAGTTTTCGTCGATGTTTACCGTGATCCGCATTTCTTTGTGTCCCCTTTGCATTTTCTCACGTCCCCATCGTTGCTTCTCCTTATTGAATTGTCATCCCGAGCCGTCCGCAGGCGAAGCCGAGGACGCGCGAGGGATCTGCAGTCCGCAGGCCAAATGCAGATCCCTCACTTCGTTCGGGATGACAAATTCCTA